>Ga0194120_10000387_pt1 | contig 82222 bp, 64 predicted proteins | sample TA2MahCa65mmetaG_FD_148642 | JGI IMG/M metagenome (GOLD analysis project Ga0194120, IMG submission 148642) | Freshwater microbial communities from Lake Tanganyika, Tanzania - TA2015019 Mahale Deep Cast 65m | ecosystem: Environmental > Aquatic > Freshwater > Lake | place: Tanzania: Lake...
AACTCCCCGAACGACCACGGCCCGAGCGTCTGCCCGGGCCGTGGAGGGTTGAACCTTGGTTGTGCGATCACGCGGTGCGAGATCCGTATCGAGCACACTCAGCGCCGCCGGCGCGACGAGCGGACCATGCCTCCGCCCCCGCCGGGGCGGGAAGCCCTGCGGTGCAGGCCCGAAGGGCCGACCGGGATGGAGCCACGGGTGGAGCGAGTCCGCGAGCGCAACCCGTGGTGCGCTTGGATGTGTGTTCCTCGCCCCGGAGGGGCGAAGGAGGCCGCCGGCGCGACGAGCGGACCATGCCTCCGCCCCTGCCGGGGCGGGAAGAGCATGCGGGAGAACGCTTCCGCGGGTTGCGCGACGCTGCGCGTCGCTTCACCCGCGGCTCCATTCCGCGGCCCCTCCGGGGCCGGGCCGGCGGAGCCCCACGCGGGAGCGTGGGGGCACCCAAAGCACGAAGCGGACAAACTCGTGTGTTTTCCGTCCCGCCGTGGTACAGTGGGCCGTTCCGGAGACCACCATGCGCACCCCCCTCGCCGCCATCCTGCTCACCGCCGGCACCGCCCTCGCCCAGAACTCCGTCGCCGTCGACCTCACCGGCGTCTCCATCTCCTCCCTCTCCACCAACCCCCCAGACGTCGTCCGCACCTCCACCGCCACCATCAGCCCCGCCACCGGCTACCTCTACGCCTTCAACCCCATCGTCCGCGGCACAGGGCTCCTCGGGTCGCTGCTCATCCCCACCCCCACCCCCCTGGGCGACGTGCTCAACACCTTCGTCCCAGGCTCCTACCGCACCGTCTTCGGCGCCATGCGCAACCCCGCCGGCACGCTCCCCGCCCGCGTCACCACCCTCCGCGTCAGCGGCACCTTCTCAGGCCTCTCCATCAACCTCGACCTCGAACTCTCGCTCCTGGCCGACGGCAGGGCCCAGGCCGCCATCCGACGCATCAACAAGCCCATCGGCCTCGGGCTCAACGTCGAGTCCGGCGCCGCCACCGCCACCATCTTCTTACCCAACGCCCCCGTCGTCAGCGAGTGGCACTTCGACGGCGACCTGCGCTCCGTCCGACAGACCGGCCTGGCGCCCGCCTCCGGACCGGGCCTGCTCCGCTACCTCGACGACCCAGCCTTCGGCCCCATCCTCGGCGGCCCCGGCAACACCACCACCCTCCCCAGCCCACCCACCCCCCACAACATCACCCAAGCCCAGTCCACCTTCGCCCCCACCTCCTTCTTCTCAATCCCGCCCATCGCCGGCAACGACGCCACCGTCTACCGCGTCTCGCCCCCGCGCAACGCCGCCGACCCCGGCAACCGCACCCTCTCCCGCGGCATCGGGCTGGCCCTCTGGCCCAACACCCGAGACACCTGGCCCGACGACAAGATCGGGCACTGGACCTTCGTCTGGGACCTCCTCATCCCCGCCTCCTCCTTCTCCACCGAGTGGGCCGCCGCTCTCATCGAGGACAATCACAACAACGACGAGCAGGCCGACGCGCTGATCCGCATGGTCGCCGGCGCCCCCACCTTCGGATACCAGGTCCAGCCCGGGCAATACCTCGCCACCCCAGCCATCCAGCCCGACACCTGGGTGCGCCTGGCCCTCGTCTCCGACGGCTACCGCTCCGGCACCGGACGCGTCTACGCCAACGGCGCCCTCGTCGGCAGCACCAGCGGCGACTGGGTCTACAACAGCACCAAAAGCACCGACCCGCGCTTCGGCGACATCTCCACCGCCCAGCCCCTCGGAACCCCCGTCCCCGCCGCCCAGTGGAACGCGTGGGAGCAGTTCCCGTCCCCATGGGCCCAGGCCCCCAACCCCACCGCCGCACCCATGGCCTCCACCATCTGCCTCTTCGCCGACCTCATGGGCCGCGGCGAGGCCTTCTACGTCGCCAACATGGCCTTCGTCGACGACACCCTCACCCCCGCCCAGGTCGCCGCCCTCGCCGGGCCCGACCACCGCGGCATCTTCTTCCACGAACTCCCCCCATGCCCGGGCCAGGGCCCCGGCGCGTGCAGCCGAGCCGACTGGAACGAGGACGGCGTCATCGACTTCAACGACCTCCTCGGCTTCCTCAACGACTTCAACGCCCTGGACCCCTGCGCCGACCTCAACGGCGACGGCGTGGTGGACTTCAACGACTTCCTCGAGTTCCTCAACATCTACAACGCCGGGTGCTGAACAAGGAACAACCGCCCCGACGTACGCCGGCATTCACACCGCCATGACGTGGGTCCGTGCCACCGAGGTGGCCGGCGCTGCGGGCTCCTCGGTGCTTCCTGGCGTGCCACCGAGGTGGCCGCCTCTCCGGGTTCCCCCACGCTCCCGCGTGGGGCTCCGCCGGCCCGGCCCCGGAGGGGCCGCGGAATGGAGCCGCGGGTGAAGCGACGCGCAGCGTCGCGCAACCCGCGGAAGCGTTCTCCCGCATGCTCTTCCCGCCCCGGCAGGGGCGGAGGCATGGTGCGCTCGTCGCGCCGGCGGCCTCCTTCGCCCCTCCGGGGCGAGGAACACACATCCAAGCGCACCACGGGTTGCGCTCGCGGACTCGCTCCACCCGCGGCTCCATTCCGGTCGGCCCTTCGGGCCTGCACCGGAGGGCTTCCCGCCCCGGCAGGGGCGGAGGCATGGTCCGCTCGTCGCGCCGGCGGCCTCCTTCGCCCCTCCGGGGCGAGGAACACACACCCAAGCGCACCACGGGTTGCGCTCGCGGACTCGCTCCACCCGTGGCTCCATCCCGGTCGGCCCTTCGGGCCTGCACCGCAGGGCTTCCCGCCCCGGCGGGGGCGGAGGCATGGTCCGCTCGTCGCGCCGGCGGCCTCCTTCGCCCCTCCGGGGCGAGGAACACACAGCCAAGCGCACCACGGGTTGCGCTCGCGGACTCGCTCCACCCGTGGCTCCATCCCGGCCGGCCCTTCGGGCCTGCACCGGAGGGCTTCCCGCCCCGGCAGGGGCGGAGGCATGGTGCGCTCGTCGCGCCGGCGGCCTCCTTCGCCCCTCCGGGGCGAGGAACACACAGCCAAGCGCACCACGGGTTGCGCTCGCGGACTCGCTCCACCCGTGGCTCCATCCCGGTCGGCCCTTCGGGCCTGCACCGGAGGGCTTCCCGCCCCGGCGGGGGCGGAGGCATGGTCCGCTCGTCGCGCCGGTGCTTTCCTTGGTCCCTCCGGGGCGAGGAACACACATCCAAGCGCACCACGGGTTGCGCTCGCGGACTCGCTCCACCCGTGGCTCCATCCCGGTCGGCCCTTCGGGCCTGCACCGGAGGGCTTCGAGAGAGCAACGGGGCGCCAGTGGCACCCAGCCTTGGTTGTGCAGGGGCCCCGCATGACTCTTCAGCCCTCTTGCACGAGCGGGTCGGGAGACGAGCCGGCGTGCGCCCGGGCCGGGGGCGGCGTATCGGACGCGGCACGGGCGCGGACGCCGGCGAAGGGGCCCGATGCCGCGCCATGTTCGGCGCGGGCCCGTGGTAGGATGTGGTCGTGGTTCGCAGGGGATTCACGCTCGTCGAGTTGCTGGTGGTGATCGCCGTGATCGCGGTGCTGGTGGCGTTGCTGCTGCCGGGGCTGGGGTCGGCCCGCGAGGCCGGGCGGCGCACGGCGTGCCTGTCGAACGTGCGTCAACTGGCGACGGCGGGGCAGCTGTACGCCAACGAGAACAGGCAGGGCTTCTACGTGCCGACGCTGTTCGACTGGGAGGACAACGTCGGGTGGCTCTATCCGGACTTTTTTTCGAGCGTGCGCGGCGCGGTCTGCCCGAGCACCCGAAACGCCGTGCGCCCCTCGCCCATGCTCAGCGAGGAGCTGGGGCCGGAGGTCTTCGAGATGTACGGGCGCGACTTCATCCGCGACCTCTACTGGCCGGCCCGCGACCGCAACGACGACCGCGGCGGGCACAGTTACGAGGTGTGGATGTGGTTCAGCGCGGGCAAGTACCCCGACGGCACGGTGATCTGGGGGCGCGACCAGGGGTCGGTGGGGGCGCAGCTGGGCTGGCGGCGCGAGGATCTGCCGATCCTGCACGAACAGTTCACGGACAACACGCTGAAGGTGCTGCGCAACACGACGTTCCCCGACAAGACGCTGCTGATCCTCGACAGCGACCAGGACCAGAGCCCGGTGCCCAACATCGGTCGGCCCGACGGCATCAACAACTGGCCCGACGAGTGGAACAACCACGGCAAGACGGGTCTGAACATCGGGTTCGCCGACGGGCACGCGCGCTGGCAGAAGGGCGACGCGAGCCTGATCGAGACGTACCTGATGGGGTACGAGGGCCCGCCCACGAACTTCCGCGAGGCGAGCCCGTTCAGAAGCCGACCGTACACGCACCGCGGGAATCTCATCAATGAGTATTACCGTCCGTAGGGGTCTTCCGGTAGACTGGACGAAGGGGTCTGGGGTCGATCGTGCTTTCCAGGCGTGAGGTGCTGGGGTATGGGGTTCGCGCGTTGGCGCTGGGGGCGCTGGCGGGACGGTCGGCGGGGCGCGTGGTGCTGGCGCCGCCGTGCGTGCCGACGGGGGCCGGGGCGTTGCGCCCGGTGATCAGGCCGCTCGGGGACCTGCCGGTGCCGGTGTTCATCGGAGGGCTGCCATTCGCGCCGGGGTGGTCGGGCGACTGGTTCGACCGCGACGCGATGCCGTTTCATCACATCGAGAACCAGTACCCGGGCGGGGTGCCGCCGGCGGCGAGCGAGCGCGTGGGCGTGGCGATCGTGGGGGGCGGGCTGGCGGGGCTATCGGCGGGGGTGCTGCTGCGCGAGCACAAGCCGGTGCTGTTCGAGCTGCACGAGCGGTTCGGCGGCGTGTCGATGGGGGAGGGGTGGCAGGGGACGTCGTACTCGCTGGGCGGGGCGTACTTCATCACGCCGGACCCGGGCACGTTCCTGCACCGCTTCTACCGGGGGCTGGGCCTTTCGCCGAGCGTGCGCGTGAGCCCGCCGAGCGACGACCGGTACGAGGTGCGGGGGCGGATCGAGCCGGAGTTCTGGTCGGGGTCGGCGGTGCCGGCGCACGAGCGTCCGGCGTTCGAGCGTTACGCGGCGCTGGTGCGGTATTACATGGATCGCTACCCGGACATCCCGCTGGACCCGGGGGCGAACAACGGGTGGATCCGCGAGCTGGACCGCGTCTCGCTCAAGCAGGACGTGGAGGCGCGGCTGGGCGTGCCGGTGCCCGACCTGCTCATGTCCGCCATCCAGGGGTACTGCTACTCGTCGTTCGGGGCCGGGTGGGAGGAGGTGTCGGCGGCGTCGGGGTGGAACTTCGTGGCGGCGGAGGAGTTCGGTCGCTGGGTGCTCCCGGGCGGGAACGCGGGGCTGGCGCAGGCGATGTACGAGCGGCTGCTGCCGCTGGAGGCGCCGACGCCCGCGGGGTGTCCGGCGCGGCGTCTTCGGGCGGGGTGCCGGGTGGTCGAGGTTCGGGTGCGGCGTGATTCGGCGCTGGTGGTGTACAAGGACGGCGGGGGCGAGTTCCGCTCGCTCGAGGCGCGGTGCGTGGTGATGGCGTGCCCCAAGCACGTGTGCCGGTACATCCTGCCGCAACTGGCGGAGGAGCCGGCGCGGCTGGACGACCTGCACCGCGTGCGCACGACGGCGTACCTGGTGGCGAACGTGCTGCTGAGCGCGCCGATCGGTCCGGACTTCTACGACCTGTTCATGCTGCACGAGGGCGGGTTCCCGCAGGGGTCGGGGGTCGAGGAGTTTGCGCGCGCGATCGACGTGATCCGGGGCGACTTCGCGAGGCGCGGGCCCAGGTCCAGCGGCGTGCTCACGTTCTACTGGCCCCTTCCGTTTCCCTCGGGGCGGTCCGGGATCCTCGGCCCGGAGGCGCACCGGGCGGTCGCGTTGCGCCTGGCGCCGGAGCTGGATCTGGCGCTGTCGCTGGTGGGGCTCGATCGCTCCGTCGTGAGGCAAGTGCGGCTGAGTCGGTGGGGTCACGCGATGCCGGTCGCGGAGCCCGGGCTGATCGCCGAGGGGGTGTGCGAGCGGATCCGCGCGCCATTCCGCGAGCGTGTGTTCTTCGTGAACCAGGACAACTGGGCTCTGCCCGCGGTCGAGACGTGCCTGCTCGAGGCGGAGGCCATGAGGCCGCGGATCGAGCGGGTGCTGTGAGCGTCAGCAGGCGGCGTTGTAGCGGTTGAGGAAGAGGAGCAGGTCGTTGAAGTCGACCACGCCGTCGGCGTTGAGGTCGGCGCGGGGGGCGCCCGCGTTGAAGTCGTTGAGGTAGGCGAGGAAGTCGTTGAAGTCGACGACGCCGTCGGCGTTCCAGTCGGCGACGCAGCGCGAGGCGCCGGAGACGACGAGGGCGAAGTCGGCGTCGAGGGCGGGCGACTGGGGGCGGGCGTCCTGCACGAGTTCCGAGGCGATCACCTCGGCGGTCCACGTGCCGGGGGAGGGCGCCGTGACCCACACGTTCTCGACGGTGTCGACGGTGTTGGGCGAGCCGCCCGGCGTGCTGGCGTTGGCGTCGAGGAGCCCATTGTTGCCCCAGTAGACCACGCCCGCGGGCGACGTGACCTTGAGGTCGAGGTCGTTGACGCGATGGCGGGTGGAGTTTGGAATGCCCGCGGGATCGGTGTAGACCATCGTCGCGCGGAGCTCGGGCGTGGCGGGGGCGACCACGACGTCGTAGGCGCGGCGTTCGAGGTTGAGCAGCGGGTCGGTCTCGTTGACGACGAACATGGCGGCGCGGGCGGCGTAGAGGCGGCTCACGTCGGGTCGGCCCCATCCCTGGCGCACGCGGCGGAGGTCGGCGGCCTGGCCCGCGAAGGGGTAGGGCGAGGCGGAGTTGATCATGAGGGCCTTGGCGGTCGACATGGCGGGGCGGTTGGAGAAGACGGTGCCGCCGGGGTTGACGGGGTTGCCGAAGATCCCGGCGTTCCACATCTGGAACATGAGGCCGAAGTGCCCGGCGGTGGTGGGGGTGGCGGCGCTGGTGCCGCCGAAGGAACTGGTGTAGGAGGTGTTGGAGCTGGAGCTGGTGGTGAAGATGCTGTCGTACCAGAAGCAGAGGTCGGGCTTGATGCGGCCGTCGGTGGCGGGCCCCGTGGAGCCCGAGGTGCCCAGGTGGGCGTCGTCGGCGAGGGTCAGGGTGTTGTAGTGCCGCACGGCGCCGACGCTGACGAGGTTCTTGGCGAAGGCGATGACGTCGGAGCTGGTGTTGCCGTTGTTGGCCTGGGCCTGGAGGAGGGTGATGCGGTTCTGGAAGAGCATGTTGTCGGCGTCGGCGGCCTGGGAGCCGTAGGCGGTGGTGCAGCAGGAGCCCCAGGAGTTGGTCTGGAAGACCGCTTCGTAGGGGGGCTGGAGGAGCTGGGCGGTGTGGGTGTAGCGATTGCCGAAGGAGGTGTAGCTGGCGAAGATGCCCTGGGCGTCGGGGAGCATGCCGCGTCCGGCGGGGTTGACGGTGCCGGTGCCGAAGACGATGCCGAAGACGCTGGTGCCGTGGCTCTGGGAGGCCGACCCGACGGGCCCGTGGCGGATGGGCGGGTTTCGCTGGAAGTCGTTGTGGGTGGTGCGGAGTTCGGAGTCCATGACCTCGGCGCGGACGCCGGCGCCGGTGAACCCGGCGACGCTCTCGAGGTTGTTGGCGCCGCCGACGACGCGGACGTTGTCCATGTAGAGCGTGGGGGCGAAGGCGCGGTCGATCCAGAGGACCTCGTCGAGGCGCGCGGCCTTGAGGAGCTGATCGGGCGTGAGCGTCGCCTCGATCACGAGCCCGTCACCCTCGGCCTTGTCGGCCCGACCGCCGAGCGCCTCGATCGCCGCCGCGGCGCGGCGCTTGGAGGCGTGCCCTTGTTCGAGCAGCAGGACGCTGTAACGCGCCTCGCCCCGGCCCGCGTCGCCCGCGAGCATCGCCAGGAGGGGCTCCTCGAGTTTGTACGCCGGATGCATGTCGCCGATCCAGCGCACGAAGGGCAGGGCGGCGACGGCGGGGCGATCGGCGGGGGCGAGCTCGGCAACGAAGGTATGCTCGCCCACGGACCAGCGCAGGCGCACGCCCCGGGCCGCCAAGGCCAGGGCGTGGCTCTCGATGAACTGCGTCGTGAACTGGATGATGGCCAGGCGTGAGGCGGCGTCGGCGCGGAGGGTCGCCGGCACGGCGGGCTCGCCCGCGAGCGGGTCGAACTGGGCGTAGCGGAGGAGGACGCGGTGGGAGATGGGGCCCGACGCGGCCCGTCCGTCGCCCAGCCGGATCGCCTGCATGGATCGTCCGCCCTGGGTCCACTCGGCGACGCGATCGTTGGAGCCTGGGAGGATGACCCACGCGTCGGCGGGCTGACCCGGTGCCGCGGAGGTGAATGCCCCGATCGCCGCCGAGAGACTCCACGCCGCCCGCATGCCATGCCCCATGCTGGATCCTCCCTGCCCCCCAGGACCGAAGGCGACAGGGTACCACGTGCGGGCTTCCCGGACGTGCCCGCGTGGCACGGGGCGAGCGACAATCCTGGTTTCGGGTGTCCGAGAACCACGAACAAACCCCGGGCGGCGGCGCCCGGGGTGTCGGGGAGACATCAGGCTGAACTACGGGGTCTCAGGGGCAGGGCGTGTTGAAGTCGTTGAGGAACTCGAGGAGGTCGTTGAAGTCGACGACGCCGTCGCCGTTGAGGTCGGCGCAGGAGTTGAAGAGGTTGAAGTCGTTGAGGAAGTCGAGGAAGTCGTTGAAGTCGACGACGCCGTCGCGGTTCCAGTCGCCGGCGCACACGGCGGTGGTGGGCACGGGCAGGCTGCCCGAGCTCATGGAGGAGGGGGAGTGAGGCCTGAAGAAGCCGAGGGTGTTGCTGCCGCTGCCCGGGGCGGCGGTGGCCTCGAACCAGAAGTTGTACATGGTTCCCCAGCGGAGGGCGTTGGCGTTGGCGTTCTGGGCGAAGGTCTGGGGGCTGCGGAAGTTGATGCTGCAGGAGTCGATGTCAGCGACCCACGGCGCGTTGGAGTAGACCTCGCCGGAGTGATACGGCGGAGCGCTGAAGCCGATGTTGCGGATCTGGGCGCCGGGCGGGAGGGGGATGCGGTAGGAGCCGCCGGCGATGTGGGAGTTGAGGTTGAAGACGGCGTACTCGTAGCGTGTCCACCCGGCGGCGAGGTTGACGGTCTTGGCGGCGAAGTAGTAGATGCCCTCGCTGGGGGCGTTGGCGGTCTTGACGACGACGGTCGGGTCGGCGGCCTCCCAGGCCTTGATGGCGGGCATTCCCATCTGGCGCGTGCCGGTGACGGCCATGTTCGTGCCGCTGAACGTGACGGGGCGGTAGGTCGCGTTGTTCCAGACGTTGTTGGGATTCTCGTCCGTGCAGACGTAGACGCCCTCGGCGTAGTACTGGGCGCCGGCGAGGCCGATGTCGCCCGGGGCGATCTGAAGGCGCTTGAAGGCGGCATCGCCCGAGCCGCTGTTGTAGGCGCCGAAGGTGCGGGCGAAGGGGTTGATGGAGGAGCGCTGGGCGAGGCGGCTCTGCCCGCCGTTCCAGGAGGCGGAGTAGACGTCCTTGCACCCTGGGCGAAGGCCGAAGCCGCTGCCGCAGGTCAGGGTCTGTCCGCTCATGCTGGTGCACCCGCCGCCGTTGGCCACGCAGCAGGCGAGCTTGACCCAGGACATGCCGATCTGCATGAGTCGCCCGTTGTGCAGGCGGTAGGCGTTCATCGCCAGGCCGGGCGTGCCGTTGTTGTTCCACGCCAGCGAGGTGTTGCCGATGTTGCACGTGTTGCTGCCGATGGCGTAGCCCAGGATCCCGCCCGCCCCCGCGCCGTAGTTGGCGATGTCCTGGATGTTGTCGTGCACGATGTCGGGACCCGAGACGAGCTGGCCCTGGGCCGCGCCCGCCGCCACCAGGCCCAAGCCCACGGCGACAAGACGAGCGGTCGCTTTCAGTTGATCCACCAATCGCATGTTCACCTCCAAGCCGCGGCGCCGCGGCTGTTCTCGGATGCCCCCACACCCTGATCGACGACCCGCGCGACGCGGTGACGGGCCGCGCCTCGGCTCCGCCCGGACACGGCCACAGCCTACCCGATTGTGGGGCCCGGCACAAGCCGGATCGCAGAAAGTCCGTGGAATCATGGGGGGAGCCGATCGGGAGACGTCCGGGTGTCCGGTCGCCTAGCGTCCGTGGTGATGCCGCCGACCGCCTCAAGGACACCCGCGGTCGTCCTGCTCTCGGGCGGGCTCGATTCGGCGACAGTGCTGGGCTTCGCCCGGAGCCGGGGGTTCGACGCCCGGCCCCTCGTGGTCGATTATGGGCAGCGTCACCGGCAGGAACTGGGCGCGGCCAGAAGAGTCGCGGGTCAACTTGGGGCCCCGGAGCCGGTGACCATCCGCCTCGGCTTGCGGGCCATCGGCGGCTCGGCCCTGACCGGGGCGATCGAGGTGCCCAAGGGGCGCGACCCGGCGCGCGCGTCCGATATCCCGGCGACGTATGTCCCGGCGCGGAACCTCATGTTCCTCTCGCTCGCGGCGGCGTACGGCGAAACGACCGGGGCCCGCGACCTGTTCATCGGGGTGAACGCCGTGGACTTCTCGGGGTACCCCGACTGCCGACCGGCGTTCATCCGGAGTTTCGAGCGCACGGTGAACCTGGCGACCAAGGCCGGGGTCGAGTCGGCGGAGCCCTGCTTCCGGGTGCACGCGCCGCTGATGGACCTGACCAAGGCGCAGATCATCCGGCTGGGGGTGTCGCTGGGCGTGGACTACTCGCTCACGCACTCGTGCTACGACCCCGACGGCGAGGGGCGCGCGTGCGGCGCGTGCGACTCGTGCGTCGTGCGGGCCCGTGGCTTCGCCGAGGCGGGCGTTCCCGACCCGACGCGCTACCAGGCGGGCGGGGGTGCGGCATGACGGGCGCGCCGCTCGGGCCCGAGGCGGGCATGCCGATCGCGGAGACGTTCTACTCGGTGCAGGGGGAGGGGAGGCTGGCGGGGGCGCCGTCGTTCTTCGTGCGCGCGTCGGGGTGCAACCTGCGCTGCGGGTGGTGCGACACGCCCTACGCGAGCTGGAGCCCCGAGGGCGGTCGGCGGCGGGTCGCGTCGCTGGTCGAGGAGTGCGTCGCGACGGGGGCGCGGCACGCGGTGATCACCGGGGGCGAGCCGATGCTCTTCGACGCGGTCGAGCCCCTGGCCGCGGCCCTGCGCGACCGCGGCGTGCACGTGACGGTCGAGACGGCGGGAACGATCTTCCGCGACCTCCACTGCGACCTCATGAGCATCAGCCCGAAGCTGGCGAACAGCGCCCCTTCGGAGGGCGACCCGCGCGACCCCGGCGGGGCGTGGCGGGCACGGCACGAGGAACGCCGCCTCAACCTCGGCGCGCTGCAGCGGCTGATCGACGGCTACTCGGAGCGCCAACTCAAGTTCGTGGTGTCGGAGCCGACGCAGCTCGGCGAGATCGAGGGGGTCCTGGGGCGGCTCCGCGGCTGGAGCGCGGACGACGTGCTGCTCATGCCCGAGGGCGTGACGCCCGAGGCCCTGGCGGCGCGGGCCTGGGTCGTCGGGGCGTGCAAGGCGCGGGGCTGGCGGTACTGCCCGCGCCTGCACATCGAGCTGTTCGGGAACCGGCGCGGGACGTAACCTCGGTCGGGGCGTGGGCTTTCCAGCCCCCGTCGGGGCCTGAGAGGCCCCGCCCCGTGCCGACGCCGCGCCGTGGCGGCGATGGTGGACAACTTGCCGCGTACCAAGAGACGGTTCCTGAGAACGCGGGTTGCCCGGGGCCCGGTCCTGTGGCATCTTGTGGTGGAGGAGTTGTCGATGCGCTCCTGGCTCCCGGTCGTCGCGTCGGCGGTGGCGTGCCTGCCCCCGGCGGGGTGGGGTTCCGCGTCGTTCCGCCCGATCCCGACGGGGAGCGCCGTGGACGTGTCGGCCGACGGTCGAGTCGAGCTGTCCGAACTTTGGATCTGGGCCGCCGAGCGCGGCTTTGAGCCGCTCCCGCCCATCCCGCCCGGGGCGCCGGCCGGAGGCCGGTGCCACTGGTGGGCCTACTTGGCGGCGCGGGCCCACTCGATGAGGACGTCGGCGACCTCGGGGCGGGTGAACTCGACGGGGGGGCGCTCGCCCTTGGCGAGCAGGTCGCGCACGGCGGTGCCCGACAGGTTGACGATGTCGCCCTCGATCCTCGGGTAGGTCTTGCCCGAGACCATCCCGGCGTAGGACTTGCTGTACCCCGTGTGCTCGAACTTGAGGGGCTCGATGGCGAGGTCCGCGGCGTCGACCTGGTCGAAGATCTTCTGGGCGTCGTACGTGCCGTAGTAGTTGCCCACGCCGGCGTGGTCGCGCCCCACGATGAAGTGCGAGCAGCCGTAGTTCTTGCGCATGAGGGCGTGGTGGACGGCCTCACGGGGCCCGGCGTAGCGCATGGCGGCGGGCAGGACGCTCACCAGGGTCGTGCCCGGGTTGAAGTACTTCTTCACGAGGGCGTCGATGGCGCGCATGCGCACGTCGGCGGGGATGTCGCCCTTCTTGGTCTCGCCGACGAGGGGGTGGATGAGGAGGCCGTCGCAGACCTCCTGGGCGCACTTGCAGACGTACTCGTGGGCGCGGTGGATGGGGTTTCGGGTCTGGAAGGCGACGACGGTTCTCCAGCCGCGCTGCTCGAACGCCGCCCGCGTCTGACCCGGCGTGAGGCGTTGCGGGAGGAAAGCCTCGGGCCCGTTCGGATCGGTGCAGGTTTCGAGGGCTTCGACGGGCCCGGCGAGGCAGGCGTCGCCCTCGGCGAGGACCTGGGCGACGCCCGGGTGGGCGGGGTCCTCGGTGCGGAAGACGCGGGGGATCTCGAGCTTCCGGTCGTGCTCGAAGACCTCCTCGACGGTGAGGACGCCCTGGAGCACGCCGTTGGGAGCCTTGAGGGCGACGCGCGCTCCGACCCTGGGGGCGGTGGTGCTGTCGACACACAGGAGGATGGGGATGGACCAGACGGAGCCGGCGCCTCCCTGGCGCCCCGGGGCGGTGGCGCCATCGGAGAGCCTCATGTCCTTGCACACCGACACGAAGTCGGCCTTGCCCATGAAGCCGGTGAGGGGCGAGAAGCCGCCCACGGCGATGAGTTCGAGGTCGCAGGACTGCTTGGGCGTGAGGGCGATGGACGGGAACGAGGCGGCCTGGGCGCGAAGCTCGGCGGCCCGCGGCGCGGCGGCGAGCCGGTCGACGAGCCGCCCACCGTGCGGGGCGATCAGTGTGGAGGTCATGGGGTCGAGCGTAGGGACGCCCGCGATCGCGGGCACCGTGCCCGGCGTCTCCGGCGTCGGGACCGTCGCCTCGCAACGACTGGTTCCGGGGCTCGGGGACCTCGTGGACGTCCGCACCGACCGCCCAAGGCGCCTCGGCCCGCACGAGTTCCGCAACCGGTTCAACACTCCCCGCAGACCTTGGCCGATACCGGACGACCTGGTGTAGGATCGGATTCGACCGGTCCCGGGGGATCTCGTCGGGTGGGGGGGTGGAGGGCGGCCGATCGGTCCCGTCGTGGAGAGGCTCCATGGCGAAAGCGTTCGAACGGCTGAAGGCGCGGATCGAATCGAAGCAGGCGGTGGTGGGCGTGATGGGCCTGGGGTACGTCGGGCTGCCGCTGCTGGCGGCGTTCCACGACGCCGGGTTCCCGGTCCTGGGGTTCGACGTCGACGCCGAGAAGGTCGAGCGGTTGAAGGCGGGACGGACCTACCTGCCCCACCTGGGACCTGAGGTGGTGGGGGGGTTCGCGGGCTCGAAGCGGTTCGACTGCACGGCGGACCTGTCGCGTCTGCGCGAGGCCGACGCCATCCTGGTGTGCGTGCCGACGCCCCTGGGCAAGCACCACGAGCCGGACCTGACCTACGTCGTCAAGACCGCGGAGGCGATCGGTCGCACGCTCCGTCCCGGGCAACTGATCATTCTGGAGTCGAGCACGTACCCCGGCACGACGCGCGACGACATGGTCCCCGCCATGCTCGGCGCCTGCCCGGGCGCCAGGCCCGAGGTGGGGGGGGACGTTTTCGTCGCGTTCAGCCCCGAGCGCGAGGACCCGGGGCGCACGAGCCACAGCACCAAGACCATCCCCAAGCTCGTGGGCGGGCTGTGCCCGCGCTCGACCGACCTGGCGGTGGCGCTCTACGGGGGTGCGATCGCGGAGGTGATCCCAACCTCGTCGGCGGAGGTCGCCGAGGCCGCCAAGCTGCTCGAGAACATCTTCCGCGCCGTCAACATCGCGCTCGTCAACGAGATGAAGGTGGTGCTGGAGTCGATGGGGATCAACGTGTGGGAGGTGATCGCGGCGGCGAGCACCAAGCCCTTCGGGTTCATGCCCTTCTACCCCGGCCCGGGGTGGGGCGGGCACTGCATCCCGATCGATCCCTACTACCTCGTGTGGAAGGCCAAGGAGATCGGCAAGCCCGCGCGGTTCATCGAACTGGCGGGCGAGGTCAACCGCGAGATGCCGCACTACGTGGTGGAGCGGGTGGGCGACGCGCTGTCGGACCGGGGCAAGGCGCTCTTCCGCAGCCGCGTGCTCGTGCTGGGGCTGGCCTACAAGCCCGACATCGCCGACACGCGCGAGAGCCCCAGTTTCGAACTGATCGACCTGCTGCTGCGGCGACAGGTTCGCGTGGACTACAGCGACCCGTTCGTCAAGGAGACCTACCCGGTGCGTCGGTATCACTTCGAGCTCAAGAGCGTGGAACTGACGCCCGAGAGCGTCGCGTCGTACGACTGCCTGCTGATCGCCACCAACCACTCGGCCTTCGACTACGCGATGATCGCCAGGAGCGCCAGGCTCGTGGTTGACACCCGCAACGCCATGAAGGCCTACGCCGCCGAGATGGGGGATCGGCTGGTCCGCGCGTGATCCGCGGCGCCCGGCGATGACCGGCCCGCGGCATACATGACCGCCGCGAGGAACCCGTCCACCATGGCGTCGAGCGTGCGCTCCTCCGTCGCCGTGCGGTAGGCGCCCGCGGCAAGCCGGGTCCTGAGGGCCTTGTCGTCGAGCACACTCGCCAGGGCGTCGGCGAGCGATGCCGCGTCGCCGTCCTTGAAGAAGAGCCCGTTCTCGTTGTGCCTGAGCGCCTCGATCTCGGGGTTGTGGTGCGCGCGGCGGTCTCCGGCGACCACAGGGACGCCGTAGCCGAAGGCATGAAGGAGGCTCAGCCCCATGTTCGCCGGGTACGCGAAAACCGTCGCCGCGGCGAAGTAGCGGGCCAGCAAGGCCTCGTCATAGATCGGGCCCGCAAACCGCACGCGGTCTTCAACCCCCAGCTCGCGGGCCAGGTTTCGCAACCGCCCGCCGTCCGGGCCGCGCCCCACCACCACCAGCGTCAGCGCCGGGCGGCCCGGCGCCAGCCGCGCCAGCGCCTCGACGATGAGATCGACGCGGTTGGCGCGTTCGAGCCGCGAGACAAACAGGATGGTCTGCCCGTCGGCGAGGCCATGCTCCGTCAGGAAGCGGCTCTGCGTCACGGGGTCTTCACGAACGGCGCTCGATGCCGCCCGGATCGGGGTCTGGTCGATGGTGTTCGGAGCGACAAAGACGCGGTCGGCGGGGAATCCGCGATCGATGTACTGCCGCGCGCCCTCGTGGCCGTAGAAGAGAACACACGTGGCAAGGCGCGCCAGCAGCGCCCGCAGGGCCCAGCGGGGTTCGGAGTCCGACTTGGACACGCCGTGCCCCCACGCCACCACCGGCACGCGCATCAGCCGCGCTCGCAGGAGCGCGGGGAGCAGGCTCAGGTAGCGAGTGTTCCAGGAGACCACCAGCACGTCCGCGCGGTGGCGCGTCGCGTTCCGCCACTGGGCCGAGTGCCAGATCAGGCGCTGACGACCCACCCTCAGGAACCGCTGGGGAACCAAGGTCGCGTTGAACCCGTCCGGCGCCGCGTTGGGCAGTTCGGGCCATTCCGCGTACTCGACGCGGAGCGTCACGCCGGGACGGGAGGCGATGGCGGCAAAGACGGGGATGCGGTACTTGGGCAGGGCCGGCTGCTGCACGACGACGCGGATCGGAGGAGGATCGGGGCTGGGCGCGGTCATGGAGCTCCCCGGACGCGGACCTCGACGGACCCGCCGGCGGCGATGAGCGTACGCGCCGCCGCCCGGTCGGGCCCGCCCCGGCTATCCTCCGCCCGATGACCCAGGCGACCAACATCCACTGGCACGAAGGCGACCTGACCCGCGCGGAGCGCTGGGAGCGGCTCGGGACCCGCGGCGGGACCGTCTGGTTCACGGGGCTCTCCGCCTCGGGCAAGTCCACGATCGCGTCGGCGCTGGAGCAGGAACTGGTGCACCGCGGGCGCGTTGCGTACCGGCTCGACGGCGACAACATCCGGCACGGGCTCAACAGGAACCTGGGCTTCAGCGCCGAGGACCGCGCCGAGAACATCCGGCGCATCGGCGAGGTCGCCAAGCTCTTCGCCGACGCCGGGGCCATCGCCATCTGCTCCTTCATCTCCCCCTACGCCCGCGACCGCGACGCGGTGCGCAAGCTCCACGCCGACGGCGGGCTGTCCTTCATCGAGGTCTTCGCCGACACGCCCATCGACGTGTGCGAGCGGCGCGACCCCAAGGGGCTGTACAAGAAGGCGCGGGCCGGGCAGCTCAAGGGGTTCACGGGCATCGACGATCCCTACGAGGCGCCGCGCGCGGCGGAGCTGGTGCTCAAGCCGGGCGACGAGGGCGTCGAGGCGTGCGTGGGGCGGGTGCTCAGGGTCCTCGCCGGCGCGGGCGTGATCGACCGAGCGTAGCGTGGGAGCGATGATGGATCCAAGCGCGATGGCGGAGGTGGCGGTCCGGGCCGTCGCCGACGCGTGTGCTGTCTGCCGTCGGCTCCAAGGCGGCGTCACCGCGCTCGCCAAGGGCGACCTGTCGCCCGTGACCGTGGCCGACTTTGCGGCCCAGGCCGTGGTGGTGAGGCGGCTCGCCGGGGCGTTCGGGGGAGTGCGCATCGTGGGGGAGGAATCGGGCGAACTGCTGCGGCGCCCCGAGCATGCGCGGGCCGCCGAGGCCGCCCTGCTCGCCATCCAAGCCGCGCTCCCGCACGACCGGGACTGGCGGAACGCCTCCCCCCGCGACCTCATTGCCGCCGTCGAGCTCGGATCGGCCCGGGAGGGGGTCGGGGACGCCTTCTGGACTCTCGACCCGATCGATGGCACGAAGGGCTTCCTCCGAGGGCAGCAGTACTGCACGGCCCTGGCGCTCATCCGCGGCGGTCGACCCACGATCGGCGTGCTCGGATGCCCCAACCTCCGTCGCGGCCTGGAGCCGGGTTGCCTCGAGGTGGGCAAAGGGGCACACCCCGGCGTGCTCGTGAGCGCCACCGCCGGCGGGGGGGCGGTTGTATCGGACCTTCCGGGCGACCGGGGATCGCCCATCGATCCTCCCCCGGCCCGGCGCGAAGGCGTGGTGCTGGCGTCGAGCCTGGTGAGCAACGACGAGGTCCGGCGCGCCACCGACCGGGTCATCGCCCGGCTCCGCCCGGGATCGAGGGAGGTTCAACTGGACAGCCAGACCAAGTACGCGGCGGTGGCGCTAGGCCAGGCCGACGCGTTCCTGCGTCTGCCCATGGCCCGCCGGACGCCGGAGGCGATCTGGGACCACGCCGCGGGCGTGATCGTGTGCCAGGAGGCCGGGTGCGTGGTGACCGACGCGCGGGGGCGGGATCTGGATTTCGGGGTCGGGGCGACGCTGTCGAGGAACCGTGGGGTGATTGCCGCCCGTCCGGCGGTTCATGGCGAACTCCGGGCGGTGCTGGCCGAACTTGGCTTGGACGCGGCGTGAGATGGCACCACGGACCGATAACCACATCCGCGCGCGGCTAGAGTCTAAGCCGGCGGTGTTGCGGGCACGCGAGGGAGCGACGTGAACATTCTGGTCACCGGCGGGGCCGGGTTCATCGGGTCGTACTTTGTCCCGCTCCTTCAGAGGGGCGGACACCACGTCAGCATCCTCGACCTGGTGAGGCCGGACTTCGACAGCGGGTCGGCCCGGATCGTCGTCGGCGACGTCCGCGACGCCCGCGCGGTGGAGACCGCGATGGCCGGCTGCACGCGCGTGCTGCACCTGGCCGCGGCCCACCACGACTTCGGCATCAGCGAGAAGACCTACTACGACGTCAACGAGCGAGCTTCGCGGATCCTGTGCGACGCCCTGGACGCCGCGGGCGTCGCCGACGCCTGCTTTTACTCATCCGTCGCCGTCTTCGGCGACGCTCCCAAGCCGCACGACGAGGGACAGACACCCGCGCCGACCTCGCCCTACGGCGGGTCGAAGCTCGCCGGGGAGCGCGTCTTCAGGGAATGGACCGAACGGGGCGGCGGACGGCGCTGCCTGGTCATCCGCCCGACCATCACCTTCGGCGTGAACAACTTCGCCAACATGTACTCCCTGATCCGTCAGCTGGCCAACCGCCCCTTCGTGCCCGTCGGCGACGGGAGCAACGTCAAGAGCCTGAGCTACGTCGAGAACATCGTGGACGCGACCATGTTCCTGTGGGACAAGCCCGGGCGCCCGGCGTTCGACGTCTACAACTACGTCGAGAAGCCCGACCTGACGAGCCGGCAGATCTGCGAGACCATCCTGCGGGCCCTGGGGAAGAAGCCGGTGTCGTGGCACGTGCCGCTGTGGGCGGCGTGCCTGGCGGCCCTGCCCTTCGACCTGGTGATCGGGCTGACGGGGAAGAACCTGCCCATCAGTTCGGCGCGGATCCGCAAGCTCTTCTCGACGGTGACGCTCTTCGAGGCGGAGAAGGTCCGGCGGGCCGGGTTCGTGCCGCGGGTGCCCCTGCGCGAGGGGATCGAGAAGATGGTGAGGTGGTACCAGGCGGAGGGGTGCCACAAGACACCCTTCTGGCGCACGCCGCCGGAGCGGGTGGGCGGGCCCGTGGGGCGCGCGAGCATGGCGTCGGCGGAGTAGCGCCCGCTACCCTCGCTCGTGCCCGCCGCCGCGCTGCTCATCGCCAGGGACATCAAGCTCTCGCACAGCGTGTTCGCGATGCCCTTCGCGCTCCTGGGCGCCTTCGTGGCCCGGCGCGAGGGTCCGTGGACCGGCTTTGCGGGGGCGCTGGCCCTGGTCGTGGTGTGCATGGTCGCGGCCCGCACGTGGGCCATGGTCGTCAACCGGCTGGTGGACCGGCGCTTCGACGCCCGCAACCCGCGCACCGCCGCCCGCGTCTTCGCGTCGGGTCGCCTGGGCGCCCGCGTGGGCTGGGCGTGGGCGATCGCGGCCGCGTCGGCGTTCGTCGGGTCCTGCGCGCTCTTCCTCGCGCGCGGCAACCCGTGGCCCCTGACCCTCGCCCTCCCCGTGCTCGCCTGGATCGGGGCCTACTCGTTCACCAAGCGCTTCACATGGTCCTGCCACCTGTGGCTGGGCGCGAGCCTGGGCGCGACCCCCCTGGCGGCGGCGCTCGCGGTGAACCCGACGTCGGTCGGGCTGGGCGCCGGGACGCCGGCGCCGGCGCTCTTCTGGCTCGCGGGGATGGTGCTGGCCTGGGTGGCGGGCTTCGACGTGATCTACGCGCTCGCCGACGCCGAGTTCGATCGCCAGCAGGGGCTCTCGAGCCTGCCCTCACGCCTGGGTCCGGGGGGCGCGGCGTGGGTCAGCCGGGCGTTGCACGCGGCGGCGGCGCTCCTGCTGCTGGGCGCCTGGCGCTCCGACGAGCGGCTCGGCGCGTTGTTCCTGGGCGGCGTGGGCGCCGTGTGGGGGCTCCTGATCGTGGAGCACGCGGTCATCGCGCGGCGAGGTCGCGCGGGCATCCCGCTGGCGTTCTTCACGGTGAACGGCGTCGTGTCGTGCGTGCTCGGGTTGGTCGGAATAGCGGACACACTTATCTGAAACACACCAACCAAGCCCCGTATTCGAGCGGTTATCCACAAGGTCGGGCGGGTTTCCGCGGCATTCGCCGGTCCGGATGCGGCGAATACCCCACGGAATGCGGTTGACTTGCGGCGCGGTTTGTGGGATCGTAGATTGATGTGATTCTCCAGCCCCCGGAAGGGCGGCGGGTGCGCTTAGGTGCCTCGCCGCCTTTTTTCATTCCACCGCGGGGCGCGTGGACGCGTGTCCCGGTGGTGCGGATACTGGATCGAAGATGAGCGGCGTTCGACGCAGGCCCCGATCGGAGTCGACGCGCCTGCGCGAGGCGCAGGACGGGTTCGTGGCCGCGTGGGGGCAGATGGCGTCGGTGTGGGGCATCTCGCGCACCATGGCCGAGGCCCACGCCCTGCTCTACATCACGGGCGAGCCCCTGTGCGCCGACGACATCATCGATCGCCTGGAGATCTCGCGCGGCAACGCCTCCATGAGCCTGCGGGCCCTCCTGGACTGGGGCGTGGTCGAGCGCACGCACCGCCGCGGCGACCGCAAGGAGTACTTCCGCGCCGAGCAGGACGTCTGGGCCATGTTCCGCGCCATCGTGCGCGAGCGCATCAAGCGCGAGGTCGATCCGCTCCTGGCCGCCCTGTACGACGTGCGCGAGATGACCGCCGCCGCGCCCGAGGCCCAGGACCACAACAGGCGGCTGGACTCGATGCTCGACTTCTTCGCCACCGCCGAGCGGCTCAGCCGCATGTTCGCCAGCCCCTCCGGGCAGGGCCTGCGCGCCGCGGCCACCCTCCTCAACACGGGCGACGGGTCCCAGGGCGAGGGCTGAACCCGCACCCGACCCGCGCCGACTCCCCGCGCCCGGGATGGGGAGTCCTCGGCGGATCCCGGGATTGCCCGGGGCGTCCCGCAACGCACGCCTCAGCGCCGATCGAACCTCCGCCCGGCGCGCAGCCCGCGGAAGAACTCGCGGAGCAGCGCCCCGGCGCGTTCCGCCTCGACCCCGGGCACGACCTCCACGCGGTGGTTGAGGCGGCGGTCGTCGGCGAGCGCAAAGAGCGTGCGCACGGCCCCGGCCTTGGGGTCCGCGGCCGCGTAGACCAGCCGCCCCACCCGCGCGTTCACCAGCAGCCCGGCGCACATGGGGCAGGGCTCGAGCGTGACCACGCAGGTGCAGTCGTTGAGGCGCCAGTCGCCGATGCGACGGCAGGCCTGGAGGATGGCGGTGAACTCGGCGTGGGCCGAGGGGTCGGCGTCCCGCTCGCGCCGGTTGAAGGCCTCGCCCAGCGCCTCGCCCGTCGCGGTGCGGTACACGACGGCCCCGACGGGCACCTCGCCCTCGCGGGCCGCCTGGTCGGCCAGTTCCAGGGCCCGGGCCATGTGCCTGCGGTCGGCGTCGGTCGCCTGCGGGTCCGGCGCAGGGGCGCCCAAGAGGCGTTGGAGGAGTGCGCGCACGGTCAATCGTCGTCGGCCCAGGTGGGCTCGCCCTGGGCGGGGTCGCGGCGCCCCACCTTCTCCGAGGGCAGCACCTTGAGCAGCCACCCGCCCAGCTCGAAGAGCAGGTACATGGGGATCCACAGCAAGACCATCGACCAAGGATCACCCGGCGTGAGCACGGCGGCGGCGACCGAGGAGATCAGCACCGCGTGCTTGCGGTACTTGGCCAGCCAGGCCCGGTCGATGATCCCCGCCCATCCCAGCAGCAGCACCACCGCCGGCGTCTGGAAACCCCCGGCGAACGCCAGGGCCAGCCCCAGCACGGTGTCGACGTAGTCGGCCACGCGGTACTGCTGGAGGATGCCGCTGAGGGTGGTGAGTTCGGTGCCGTAGATCAGCGGCTTCTCGCCCTCGTAGCCCAGGCAGACGCGGTGCTGGCGCAGCGGGGCGTTGATCCACGAGGCCCCGACGTCGGGCTTGATCGGGTCGGCCTCGAGGACGGGGAAGACGGGCATGACCACGCCGGGCGGCGCGGGCGCGGCGGGCACCTCCTGCACGCCGGTGGAGGAGCCGAAGTGGACCAGGAAGTTCAGGAGCAGGGGCAGGATCACCAGGTACATGAAGACCACGCCCGTGACCGCCAGGACGGAACTGAGCGGGATCAGGATGTGCACGAAGCGGCGCTCGTGCTTGTACAGCCCCGGGGCCACGAACTTCCACAACTGGTACAGCAGCCAGGGGCCGGCCAGCACCAGCGTCACCACCAGCGAGATCTTGAAGTAGGTGTTGAAGGTTTCGAGCACGCCCGTCGCCTGCAACGACGACGGCAGCCCCTCGGCGCGGAGGGCGGTCCGGGCCGGCTCCATGAGGAGCTCGAGGAGCTGCCGCCCGAAGACCAGGGAGATGGCCAGCAGGGGCCCGATGCCCCACAGGGCGAGGATGAGGCGATGGCGCAGCTCGTCGAGGTGTTCGCCGAGGGACATCGAGGATTCGTGGGGGTTCTTGGGGGCCATGGGGCCCGCGCGGCGGCGGGCCGATGATCATTGCCCGGCGGGTGGGCCTGGGAAGCCCGGCTGTCGGGGCACCGTCGGGGCGTTTCGAGCGTGATGCGGCGGACGACGACGTGCACGCGCCCGCCCAGGCCCGGGTTCGAGATCGCCCCGCAGTACGAGACGTACACCGACTGGTCCACCGGCGTGATCCGCTGGTAGTCGCCGAGGTTCTCCGCGTATTGCCAGCCGTCCCACGAAACAGGGGGACGACCTCGTGAGGCGCGGCGTTGGGCCCGATCGACGAATACCGCCCGCGGTACAGCGCGTAGCGCACGTGGGGAGCGACAACGGCCGGGTCGGCCTCCCACCAGATCACGTTGATGCCGCCCAGGCTGTCGACGGCGATGGAGCCGCCGAACTGATCGGCGAAAGCAGAGCCCGCCCCTCCGACGCTCGCCTGCCTCGCGTTCCTCCTCGCCCCCCGCCGGCGACGCTGAGCGACGCCCCGGGCGTACACCAGCCGAACATCATGCCGCCGGCCCCTTGAACCCCCGGACGGAACGGGCGTCCAAGCGCATCTGTGTCTTTGAGCGCAAACCCAGGAAGGGGCCGACGCATAGTTCCTGTGGCGATCAAGAAGCCGCCCATGCACGTCGGCGCCAGCCATCCCGACGGGGGAATCGAGCGCGCCCCCGCCGCGCCCGCCGCGGGTGCGTCCGGCCCGATCGACGTGGAGGCCCTGTGGGTCGAGCACCGGCGCTGGGTGGCGGCGATCCTGCTGGCGTACAAGCCGCGCTGGGCGGACGTGGACGACCTGCTGCAGGAGGTCGCGGTGGCGGTGGTGCGTCACGGGCGGGAGTTGCGCGATCCGTCGGCGGTCAAGCCCTGGCTGCGGTCGGTGGCGATGAACGCCGCAAGGGCCGCGGCCCGCTCGGGGAACGTGCGCCAGGCCCATGCCGAGTCGCTGCGGCACGGGGCGTCGCCCGTGGAGGGAGGGAGCGACGCCGGGGCGCTGAGGGGCGAGGAGTCGTCGCGGGTGCTGGCGATGGCGATGGAGCTGCCCGACGGCTACCGCGAGCCGCTGATCCTCAAGGCCGTGCGCGACATGTCCTACCGCCAGATCGGCGAGGCGATGGGGCTGCCCGAGACCACGATCGAGACGAGGATCGCCCGGGCCCGGCGGATGCTGCGCGACAGGCTGGCGGAGCGCGCCGAGGCGTAGCTCGGAAGACTCACCACGGAGGGACACGGAGCACCACGGAGAGTGGGAGCGGTGGTTCGCGCGGATTCCGGAGCGATCCCGGGATCCGTCGCGGGCTTCCCGTCCCCGGCGTGACGGTCCTCCGCCCGCATTGCGGTTGACGGCGGGTCGCTTCTGATGGTCGCCCCCGGCGGCCCTCGTTGCGCTCCGTGGTGGGGGGATGGGGCCACTACCATCGGGCGATGAGCGACCACGACGTTCACCCACTGGAGGCCCAGCGGCGCGCCAACCGCGAGGCGGTTCGGGCCCTGGGACTGTCGCCCTACGGCTCGCGGAGCGACGGGCTCATCAGCCTGGCGGACGCCAAGGCGCGGCACAGCGCCGAGGCCGACGAGGAGCACGCCCGGCGCGGCAAGGAGCCCGGGTTCATCGACCCGCGGGCGCGGGTGGCGGTGGCGGGGCGCATCGTGCTGCTGCGCGACACGGGCAAGCTGATCTGGATCAACCTGCGCGACCACACCGGGGACATGCAGGTGGCGCTCAGCCAGCGCGACGTGCCCCCGGAGGCCTTCCAACTGGGCAAGGCGTCGGACCTGGGCGACCTGGTGGTCGTCGAGGGGCGGGTCATGAAGACGCGCACGGGCGAGGTGACGGTGTGGGGCGAGGGGGTCAGGCCCGCGGGCAAGGCCCTGGTGCCGCCCCCCGCCAAGCACGAAGGGCTGGTCGACGTCGAGATCCGGTACCGCCAGCGGTACGTGGACCTGTGGGCCAACCCGGAGACGCTGAAGGTTTTCGAGTCCCGCTCGCGGATCGTGTCGCACCTCCGCCGCCTGCTGGACGCCCGCGGGTACCTGGAGGTCGAGACGCCCATGCTCCAGAGGCTGGCGGGGGGGGCGGCGGCGCGGCCATTCCGCACGCACATGAACGCGATGGACATCCCGCTGTTCCTGCGCATCGCGCCGGAGCTGTACCTCAAGCGGCTGCTCGTGGGCGGGCTGCCCCGCGTCTACGAGATCAACCGCAACTTCCGCAACGAGGGCCTCGACAAGCAGCACAACCCCGAGTTCACCATGCTCGAGGCCTACCACGCCCACGGCGACGTCGAGACCGTCATGGAGCTCACCGAGCACCTGGTTCGCGAGAGCGCCCGACTCGTCGCCGGGGAGCGCGGGCTGGCGACCGACGACGCGGCCCTGCGGCTGCCCTTCGGCGAGGTCTCCATCGACTACGGGTCGCCCTTCCGGCGCCTGCCCTACCCCGAGCTGTTCGAGTCGGCCCTCGGGTTCGCGATGACCGACACCCGGCGTGTGCTGGACGAGGCGGCCCGTCGCGGCGTGCGGCACGCGGGCGTCGACCCCGTCGTCGTCGTCAACGATCTCTTCGAGGGCTTCGCGGAGAAGTCGCTGGACCCTTCGCGCCCCGCGTTCATCACCGACTACCCGGCGGCCCTGAGCCCGCTCACGCGCCCCAAGGCGAACGACCCGCGCCTGGCGGACCGGGCCGACCTCTTCATCGCGCACATGGAGCTGGCCCCCCATTACACCGAGCTGAACGACCCGGACGTGCAGGAGGCCAAGTTCCGCGAGCAGCTGCGGGGGGGCGACGCCGACAAGAACGCCGAGGAAGAGACCTTCCGCACCTTCGACGCCGACTTCATCCGGGCGCTGAAGGTGGGGATGCCCCCCGCCGGGGGCATGGGGCTGGGGATCGACCGGCTGGTGATGCTGCTGACCGATCAGCGGACGATCCGTGACGTGATGCTGTTCCCGATGATGCGCCCGGAGGGGCAGCAGCCGGCGTCGTAGCGGGCGCACGAAGAGGCCCCGCCATGGGCGCGGGGCCTTGTGGGATCGGGTTGGAGCCGCGCCTCAGCAGCCGACGTTGTAGAGGTTCAGGAACTCGAGGAAGTCGTTGAAGTCGACGACGCCGTCCTGGTTCAAGTCGGCGCAGCCGATCTGGGCGTTGAAGTCGTTGAGGAACGACAGGAAGTCATTGAAGTCGATGACGCCGTCCTCGTTCCAGTCGGCGCGGCTGCACGCGCCGGAGCCGGTGCCCGGGCAGGGCGGCGTCAGCGGGCCCGCCACGAACACGACGGCGTTGCGAAGAAGCATGGCGCCGTCGGTGCTGGTGAGCCAACTGGTGCCGGAGTTGACCTGGGAGACCGCGAAGAAGTTCAGGTCGACCCGCGGAGACGCCAGGTCCGTGCGCTGGGCGATCAGGGGCTGCCCCGTCGACCAGTCGGCGATGAGCGTGGAGTTGGCGTGGAGCGGGGCGGGCGAGCGGAAGCTCGACGAGCCGCCGTGGAACGTGTTCACGTTGGCGAGCAGCGGGCTGGCGGGGACGTGGAGCGTCCCGAGGGTGGCCGCCCCGGTCGTGCTCGACCCGACGCTGCGCTCGATGCAGTAGTAGTTGCTCGACAGGAAGCGGCCCTCGTAGGTGCGGGTCGCGATGCTGGCGCGGATGCCGAACATCGTGAGGACCACGCCCCCGCCGCCGTCGATGTAGTCGGCGAGCACGTCGCCCAGGGCGACGCTGCTGAGCGGCGTCGAGTTGGTGTAGGTGAGCACGGCGCCGAACTCCTGGAGCTGGGCCAGGGTCGGCGTGAGCGTCGTCGTGATGATGCCCGTCACGGAGGCGATCCGCGCGTCGCCCGTGAGGCTGTTCACCACGTCCTGGACCTGCGCCGCCGTGGACGCCCCGAGCACGGCCACGTCGATCCCGGGCCCATCGGCGCCGCCCGCGACGGTCCACGCGGCGGGTCCTGGCAGGGCCGGGGGCGCCCAGGCGCCGGTCTCCTGGACGAACGGGTCGGCGGGCGCGGCTCGCAGAGCCTGCGCGTTCATCTCCGCCACGGCCCGCTCGATCGCCGACCTGGACGCCGTGTCGTTGTCGGGGCCGGCGGCCGACACCGGAAGACAGGTCAGGCTCAGCCCCACGCCCCAAACCAGAATCCGCACTCTGACGCTGCTCATCTCGCATTCTCCCTTGGATTGGCGATCACGCCCCACCCGTGCCGACACACGCGCGTCAGCACCCGATGTTGTACAGGTTCAGGAACTCGAGGAAGTCGTTGAAGTCCACCACCGAGTCCTGGTTGATGTCGGCGCACTCGTCCTGCGCGTTGAAATCGTTGAGGAACGAAAGGAAGTCGTTGAAGTCCACGACGCCGTCCTCGTTCCAGTCCGCCCGGCTGCACGCGCCCGGGCCCAGCCCGGGGCAGGTCGGACCGGCCGATCCGCCGGCCCAGAAGCCCCCCGTCAGGGCGAAGACTCCGCCCGACATCACGGGCCCGGCGTCGGGCTGCCCGATCGTGCCGGAAACGGTGAACGATCCGCCGGCGCTGGTGCCGCCCCCGCCGTCGATGGTGTGCCAGTCGATCGAGAGCTGGGCGAGCGTGGCCGGGGCAACCCCCGTCATCACAACAACCGTCAGGATCGGTGCGCGCATGAGCCCCCCTTTCGTCGGCCCATCGTAATCGATCGGCGTGCCCGCACCAAGCGGGATTCAGGCAAGAGGGCCGCGATACAGGCCTAACAGAACAACAACGCGCTCAGCAGCCCGCGTTATACAGGTTGAGGAACTCGAGGAAGTCGTTGAAGTCCACGATGCCGTCCTGGTTGAGGTCGGCGCGGGGGACGCCGGCGTTGTAGTCGTTGAGGAACTCGAGGAAGTCGTTGAAATCCACGACGCCGTCGCCGTTCCAATCGGGGCGGCAGGGTGGCGGCGGGGTTTCGGCGCGATTGGTCACGGGGGCGAGGGGGAAGTCGTGGCAGGGGTCGACGCCCGTGGGCCCGCGGAGGCCGGGGTGGTAGCCGATCTCGCCGGGCTCGTCGTCGCGCGGGGTGAGGATCTCGACGCCGTTGGGCGTGCCGTCGGCGTCGGAGTCGATGTTGTGCGCGTTTCGGATGGCGTCCGCGATTTCCTGCCCGAGGTTGAGGAAGTCGATGAGCGTGGTGCGGTAGCAGGTGCCCAGCTCGCTCCGGGAGGGCGGGTGGTGGCAGACGTTGCAGGCGCTTCCTGTCAGGCGGATCATCTGGCTGGGGAGGGTGCTGGTGGGGTACTGGTTCCGCCACTCGGTGAGGTAGGGGGGGAAGGCTGCCGCCGAGCCCGCCGCCACGCTCAGGGTGATTGCCGCACGAAGCGTCGTCACGTTTCAGCCCTCCCTGCCCCCGTGCGCCGAGTATACCGCCTGGCGGGGCGATTTGGCACGCGGAATGCGCCCGAGAGCGGTCGGGACGGTCCCGCGCGAGTGATTCGCGGACCTGTCAGGCCTCGAGGCGGTCGCGCCAGCGAGCGACGGCGTCGTGGCGCGTCAGGTCGTACCGGAGGGGAGTGAGCGTGATCTCCCCCGCCATGAGCATCTCCACGTCCGACCCGGGCTCGGTGGCGTGGAAATCGAGCCCGTACCCGGAGGGCCAGTAGTAGACGTCGCCCCCGGGCGAGACGCGTCGTTCGTAGCGGTCGACCAGCCCGTGGGTGTTCATCGGACAGACCCGGAGGCGCGGCAGGACGCGCGGGTCCATCGCGGGCCTGTTCTTGAGGTCGTCGGGGGCGAGCGAGCCCACGCTGACGCGCTGGCGATCGGTGTCGCCCCAGGGCTCCTCGGTGGCGGGGATGTTGACGCTGAGGACCTCGTGCCGCCCGAGCGGGCCGGCGGCAAGGGCGCGCTCGAGCGCGTGCCGGGCGCGGATCGCCGCCAGGTCGAAGCGCGGTTTGTGCATGCCGATCCTGAGGCTGACCGCGATGGAGGGGACACCCAGGAAGGCGCCTTCGAGGGCCGCCGCCACCGTGCCCGAGTAGATCACGTTGATCCCGCAGTTGGCGCCGGCGTTCATGCCGGAGATGAGCAGGTCCGGCTGCCCGCCCATGCGTTCGGGCCAGATGGAGGAGAGGGCGAGCTTGACGCAGTCCGCCGGTCGCCCGTCGACGGCAATGCCGATGCCGGCGTGCTCGGGGAGGGTCTCCTCGCGGCACATGAGGGGCTCGTCGAACGTCACGCCGTGGCTCGTCGCCGACTGCACGGTGAGCGGGGCGACGACGAGGACCTCGACGGCCTGCTCGGTGAGGGACCCGGCGTAGGGCCCGCACCCGCCGGTGATCGCCTTGAGGAGCGCCAGGAGGCCCGGGGCGTGGATGCCGTCGTCGTTGGTGAGCAGGATCCGCATCGGGGCATCCTTGGGGGGCACGGGTCCCGGGGCGGGGCCCCCGTGCCACGGCTGTCGGGGCTCGGACCGGCAGTCGTGCCTTCCGGCGCCACGACCGAGCCCCGGGCGCACCGGCCGCGCCCGCCCCTACGGTTCCGCAAGGAGGCTCTCATGGCCGGTCTCTACCGCTTCGTCGTCAGGTTCGTCGACAAGGCCTCGGGCAAGCCCGTGACGGGCCCGGCGTACCGGGTCCGGTTCTTCGACAAGGACATCATCCACGACAACCGCCTGGGCGAGTCGCCCCTGGACGGGCAGGGCTCGGCGGGCGTCATTGTGTCGTCGGCGGCGTTCAAGGGGCTCGATTCCCCAGGCGAGACCGAGCCCGACCTCTACTGCGTGCTGATGAAGGACGGCCAGCAGGTCTTCAAGACGCCCGTGCGCATGAACGTCAAGGTGGAGGCGACGGACCCCGTGACCGGGCGCGACGCGCGCACGATCGACCTGGGCGTGTTCAAGGTCTGAAGCGCGCGCCCGACGAGCCCCGGGCGCAAGCCCGTGGTGGATCGCGTCCGGACCCCCCGCGCTCGCGCGTGGGGCTCTACTTCATCAGGTCCGCGCAGCCGGGCTGGGCCTCGACGTAGCGACGGTGCACGTCGGTGTAGTGCTTCTTGTAGATCCCGTCGATCTTCGCCGGCGCCGGGAACCGGGCGGAGAAGCCGGGCACCTCGGCGTCGAGCGTCGCCTGGGCCGCGGCGATCAGGTGCGCCACGAGCGTCCGCGGGTCCTCCTGCCCTACCGCGATGCGGACCGTCGTCGGCGCGATGCCGGCCTCGCGGAGGGCCTCGGCCGACATCTCGCTGTGGCTCGTGATCGCGGGGCACAGCACCACCGTGTTGGGCTGCCCCAGCGAGACCTGGTGGCCGAAGGCCGGGTCGAGGCAGTCGAAGAAGCGCTTGAAGGCGTCGCGGCTGAACCTGGGCGTCGCGCCCCCTTTGCCCTCGAAGTCGATGGTGAAGAGCGGGGCGGGGAGCCCCAGGTACATGCACTTCTGGCGGACGGGGGCGTTCTCGTCGCCCGGGGCGGCGTTGCAGCGCACGTTCACGTCCGGGTGCCCGCCCAGGACCTCGGCCAGCGTCAGCGTGTTGATGGTCTTGCGGAGCATGCGCAGCTCGAGCGAGTGCATGCCCGTGAGCACCTCGTAGGCCTTGTCGGCGTCGAGGAAGGCGCCCTTGACGTAGTAGACGTTCCAGAAGAGGGTTTCGTCCCAGCTGTAGGTGCGCGAGTCGCCGGCGGGGCTGGTACCCACGACCGACTCGTGCTTGGGGATGAACATCCGCTCGTTGCGCCCGATGACCACGCCCGCGGTGGTCGAGCCGTGCCCGCAGAGGTCCTTGGTGTAGGAGTGCAGGACGAAGTCCGGTCGCTCCATGGGGTCGTTGCGCTGCAGGGGGCGGTGCAGGAAGGGCGTGCCCACGGTGCAGTCGCAGATGACGGTGATGCCCTGCTCGTGGGCCGCCCGGCAGATCGCGGGCACGTCGAGCATGTAGCCGTGGGGGTTGCACGGGCTCTCGAGGAAGACGTAGACCTGGCGTCCGTCGTCGAGGCGGTCGCGGTTGCGGTCCTTGACGTGCTTGAGGGCCCGGGCGAAATCGTCGGCGGAGTAGCCGTCGAAGAAGTTGACGGAGACGTCGAGGTTGCTGGTCTTCCCGAACCAGTCGTGCATGAGCTGGTACGTTCCGCCGTAGACGTTGCGGCTGGCCAGGATCATGTCGCGGTATCCGACCAGGTGGCTCAGGACGCCGTCCACCGCCGCCATGCCCGAGTTGAAGTTCCAGGCCATGTACTCGTGGGCGCGGGGCCCGGCCTCGACGTCGACGATGTGGTTGGCGAGGGTGATGCTCGTGGGGTTGAGGAGGCGCGAGTAGACCTCGAGCATCATCTCCTTGCCCTGGAAGGCGTCGTCGATCCACTCGGCGCAGGCGTAGATGTAGGTGGCGGTGCGGGTGATGACGGGGCGGCTGGAGAAGACCGCGGTCACGTTGTCGAAGATCGGGTAGGCCCCCTTCGCCATGCGGTCGCCCTGCTCGCGGACCAGGCTCTGGTAGGTCTTGCGGAAGGGGCTCTGCAGCGTGTCGAGCATCTTGGCCAGCTGGAAGCACAGGAACTTCTGGGCCGCGAACCGCTCCACGCGCTCCTTCCGAGGCAGCGTCGCCAGCTCGCCCACCACGGTCTCCCACAGGCGGCGCAGGTCGGCGTGCCCGGCGTAGAGGTGCCGGGTCAGCCCGGCGAGCCGCTGGCCGAACTCGCTCGACGGATCGATCGCAAAGTGCCGCAACTGCTCGTCCACCAGCCCCGCGACGTCGGAGGCCTGCGTGGTCTTGCGGCGCGGGCTGATCTGGCGGGCCAGGGAGAAGTCGGAGCCGCGGTCGGCGGGGGCGTGCGGCGTGTGGGGCTTGGTGCTCATGCCCCATTCTAAGTCGCGCGCCGACCCGCCCCCGCGTGGGACCGGACTCCGGCCGGTGGGCGTGCGAACCCACCCCCCACCCGGCGGGCGGCGACTCATGCAGGGGCCTCGCGCTCGCTCGGCCTCAACAGGGCGCGTTGAACAGGTTCAGGAAGTCGAGGAAGTCGTTGAAATCGACGGACAGGTCGAGGTTGATGTCCGCGAGCGGGTGCCCGGCGTTGAAGGCGTTGAGGTAGTCGAGCAGGTCGTTGAAGTCCGTCACGCCGTCGTCGTTCCAGTCGCCCGGGCAGGGCTTGTACGCCACGATCTGGCGGATGTCGCCCACGCCGGTGCCGGCGGCGGCGAAGACGACCGTGGCCTCGCCCGCGTCGCGGAAGTCGCCGTCGCCGTTGGCATCGTGCAGGCGGTAGACCCGCTTGCCCGAGTTGTCGGTGACCAGCACGTCGCCGTCGGGGAGGCTGAGCGCGTCGATGGCGCTGAAGCCGGTCTCGGCGTTGGAGTAGACGATGGCGGACTCGCCTTCGTCCATGGCGTCGCTGTCGGCGTTCCCGTCGCGCATGCGGATGAGCTGGTCGATGCCGCCCGAGGCGATCTGGAGGGTGTAGAGCGCCCCGGGGCGGGCGCGGTCGGGCTCGAGCGCGAAGCCCGCCGAGGGCGTGATCCCCTCCGCGTTGCCCGCGCCCCAGAAGAGCGTGAACTCGCCGGGGTCGTCGGCGCGCCCGTTGGCGTTCAGGTCGACGAAGCGGGAGACACCGTGCAGGCCCGAGGAGGAGTTGCGGAGGTAGCCGACGTCGGCGGGGTCGAGCCAGACCTCCTGGGGGGCGTAGGGCCCGTTGCCCGGGCCGAAGGCTCCGTCGGCGACGTACATCGTGACCTCGCCCAAGGCCAGGGCTGCCCCGTCGCCGTCCAGGTCCACCACGCGGTAGATGGCGTCGGGCCCGAACGAGTTGCCGGCGTTCACGACGTACCCCCGCCCGAACGAATCGAACGCCACGCCGGTGGGGAAGGCGAAGCTCTGGCCCGCGGGGCTGCTGACGGTGGCGACCAGGAGCGACTCGCCGCCGTCGAGCGCATCGCCGTCGAGCGTGTTGTCGCGGCAAGCGACGGCGTAGCGGTTGATCTGGTCGCCCAGGAGCACGTAGCGGTCCGTCGGGCGCACGCCCAGGGCGGTGGTGTTGGGCGTGCCGGGGCTTCCGGCGGCGTTGGAGGCGTCGTAGAAGGCGAAGACCTCGGAGGCGCCGAAGACGCCGTCGCCGTCGACGTCGGTCAGGCGCCAGAGCCGATCGGTGTCGCGGTCGGCGATGAGGACTTGGAGGGGCTGGGCGGCGGCCGAGCCGGCGGCCAGGGCCAGGGCGGCGAGCGTGGAGAGGGTTCGCATCATCCCGTCATACCACACCCCGGGGTCCGGATCAAGGGGTGCGGGCCCGGTTCGGGCGAAAACGCGTCAGGGGCAGGGTGTGTTGAAGTGGTTGAGGAAGGCGAGGAAGTCGTTGAAGTCGATGGCGCCGTCGCCGTTGAGGTCGGCGCGGGGGTTCTGGGCGTTGAAGTCGTTGAGGAAGGCGAGGAAGTCGTTGAAGTCGACGACGCCGTCGCAGTTCCAGTCGCCGGTGCACACGACCAGCGCCGCGGGATCGCCGGTGACGCTGCCGCAGGCGTTGGCGACGAGGGCGTCGTAGGTCCCGGCGTCAAGGGGGTGGACGTTTGAGATGGTCAGCGTGGCGGAGGCGGCGCCGGAGATGATCGAGCCGTTGGGCGTGGGGCCGTCAACGAGGGGGACGCCGCCCCTGCGCCACCGGAAGGAGAGGCCGGAGGCCGGGCTCGCCGCCACGCTGAACGCCGCGGTGCCGCCGGGGCACGTGGCCGCGGGCTGGGGATGGGCGGTGATCGCCGGGGTGTCAAAGCGGAAGCGGGCGATGCGGCTGGCGGCCACGCCCCCGGCGGTGGTGAAGTTGCCCCCCGCGAGCAGGTCGCCGCTGGGCATGACCGCCAGCGCGTAGACCCAGTCATTCATGCCCGATCCCAGGGCGGACCAGGCCGAGCCGTTCCAGCGGGCGACGCGGTTGGCCGGCACGCCCCCGGCGGTGGTAAACCATCCCCCCGCGACGAGGTCGCCGTTGGGCATGACCGCCAGCGCGGTGACTTCGCCGTTCATGCCCGATCCGAGGGCGGACCAGGCCGAGCCGTTCCAGCGGGCGATGCGGTTGGCGGCCACGCCCCCGGCGGTGGTGAAGCCGCCCCCCGCGACCAGGTCGCCGGTGGGCATGACCGCCAGCGCGTAGACCCAGTTGTTCATGCCCGATCCGAGGGCGGACCAGGACGAGCCGTTCCAGCGGGCGACGTAGTTGGCGGCCACGCCCCCGGCGGTGGTGAAGCCGCCCCCCGCGACCAGGTCGCCGTTGGGCATGATCGCCACCGCGTAGACATAGCTGTTGATGCCCGATCCGAGGGCGGACCAAGCCGAGCCGTCCCAGCGGGCGACGCGGTTGGCCGGCGCGCCCCCGGCGGTGGTGAAGTCGCCCCCCGCGACCAGGTCGCCGTTGGGCAGCACCGCCAGCGCGATGACCCAGTTGTTCATGCCCGACCCGAGGGCGGACCAGGTCGAGCCGCTCCAGCGGGCGATGCGACTGGTCTGGGCCACGCCCCCGGCGGCGGTGAACCATCCCCCCGCGACCAGGTCGCCGTTGGGCAGCACCGCCAGCGCGTCGACGCCGCCGTTCATGCCCGATCCGAGGGCGGACCAGGTCGAGCCGTTCCAGCGGGCGACGCTGTTGGCGGCCACGCCCCCGGCGGTGGTGAAGATGCCCCCCGCGACCAGGTCGCCGCTCGGCATGACCGCCAGCGCGTTGACGGTGTCGGTCACGCCCGGCGGCCCGAAGCCGGGGAGCCACGAGCACGGCTCCTGGCCCCGCGCGACCGGCGCGAGCAGGACGAGGACGATCAATGCCGCGAGGATCGAACGCAGTCGGGTCATCATGGCTTGCTCTCGCATGGCGTTGGGGGGTCCTGAACCGCCCCCGATTCCCGCACCGGGTCCCATGGGAGTCGGGCGGGTCAAAGGGCTCGACGCCGGCCGGGCCGGGGCGAGTATCGTCGGCGTCAAGGCTCGATCAACGGGAATCCCCATCGGCTTCTCCGCCCACGACCGCCGCGGGCTCCGCATGGCAATTCAACTTCGTGATGGGCGCCGTGGTTGCAAGGGTTATTGTCTTTTCGTCGCTTGCCAGCCTTCTTCCACACCCATTCCCAAACAGGAGCCGACTTGCGCCTGGCGTGACGGCGGTGTATCACGGGCGGAGTGTGCACGGACGCCCACAATCGGGCCGCGCTTTGCGGCATCACCGATGCCGCGACGCGGGCGGTCCTCATGACCGTCCACCGCACCCTCAAACTCCGCGGCCAGGACCCGCGCCAGGCCATCGCCGGCGCCCTCGCCGCCTCCAGCGCCACCGGCTCCCTCCCGCCCTGCCCTCACCCGTTGCAGACGGCTGAAGAGTCACGATGAATGGACACCAGGATTGGCGGCAGGGACTGCACACCATCGGAGCCGCGGAGACCGACGCGCCCCCGATGGATGGACACCCGCGATCCAGTCGCCCGACGCGGCCCTGAAGCCCGAACTCAGGAGCAGTGGCGCCGGCCCCCGGTCGGTGTTCTGGCCGCAAGGCCCAGGGCCGCCCCCGTGGCCAGTCACAGGGAGACACCGGCCACAGACCGGTGCCACTGAGGCCGGCGCCATTGGTGGTGTGGTGTCCGAGGGTTGTGGGTGTGGAGGGGCGAGCCCCAGCCGCGTCACTCGTCCTCGAGCAGGCGGGCCAGGAGGCGTACGCCCCAGCCTGTGGGGCCTTCGATGAAGGGCCCGGTGATCTTCTCCGCGACGTGCACGCCCGCGATGTCCAGGTGGCACCACGGCACCTTGGGCTCGACAAAGTACGACAGGAACGCCGCACCCTGAATGGGATGGGCCTTGCGATTGGGGTTGCTGTTGAGGATATCCGCGACGGGGCTCTTCATGAGCTCGCGGTACTCGTCGTGCATCGGCAGCCGCCACACGCGCTCGCCCGAGGCCTTGGCCGCCTCCTCGACCCTGCCGCGGAGCTTGTCGTCCTCGCAGAACATGCCGCAGAAGGTGGAGCCCAGGGCCACCACGACGCCGCCGGTGAGCGTCGCCAGGTCCACGATGTACGCCGGGTTCTCCTTCTCGCAGGCCCAGCAGAGCGCGTCGGCCAGCACCAGCCGCCCCTCGGCGTCGGTGTTCGTCACCTCCACCGAGACGCCGTTGCGGTAGGTGAGGATGTCGTCCGGGCGGTAGGCCTCGTCGCTGATGGAGTTCTCGGCGCAGGCCAGGAGCGCGACCACGGGGCGGCGGGGCTTGACGACCGTGGCGATGGCGTGCATCGCCCCGAGCACGGCGCACCCGCCGTCCTTGTCGCGCTTCATCCCCACCATCCCGTTGTTGATCTTCAGCGACAGCCCGCCCGTGTCGTAGGTCATGGTCTTGCCGATGAGCACGGCGGGCTTGGAGGCCCGCGCGGGGGGCTTGCCCCTGGGGCGGTACTCCAGGCGGATCAGGCAGGGCTTGTTCTCGCTGGCCTTGCCCACGTTGATCAGGCCCGTGAGCTTCTCGCGCACCAGCGCATCGCCCTCCAGCACCGTGCACCTGAGCCCGGTCGCCCGGGCCAGCTTCCTGGCCTGGGCCGCCATGAACGACGTCGTCGCGATGTTGGGAGGCGTCTGGCTCAGCGTGCGGCACAGGTTGGCCGACTCGGCCAGGGCCAGCCCCTCGCCCAGCCCGGCCCGGAACCGGGCGTCGTCGGCGACGATCGTCAGTCGCCCACGCTTGGGGTCCGGCGTCGCCGAACCCTTGAACGCCCGGTCGCCGTCCCACGACAGCAGCCCCAGCCCCTCGCCCGCCGCGGCCCCGCATTCCTCCGCGTCGGCCTTTGCGGCGTCGAAGGACGACCCCAGGGCGAACGACACGCTCGTGAGCTTGGCGCCCGCGAGCCGACGACCCACGCTGGCCGCCGCCGTCCGCATCGACCCGGGCGCGAACGACCCCCTCTCCCCCAGCCCCACGATGAAGTAGCGCTCGGCGGGGGCCTTCTTGGCCCCCGGCGCGGGGGCCGACTCGACCACCACGCCCAGCTCGCCCGTGGCGTCGGGGCGCCTGCTCGCGGCGACCAGCGAGCCGTCGGCGTCGAGCCTGCGGGCCGCGGCGTCGAGCCCCTCGCCCTTGAACTGACCGACCACGAGGGCCTGGGCCCCACCCTTCGCCGACACGCGGATCGACTGGAACATGCGCTTCTCCTTGGAGGGGCAAGCCTAGCCAAACCCGGTGCTCCGGAGCAGGTTGCGGGCCCCGAGTATGCTCAGCGCCATGGCGACTCCACCCGACGGTCCAGCCCCGGGCCCCCGCGCCATCTGGGCGCCCTGGCGACTGCCCTACCTCGAGGACGTGGGCGCCCAGGAGCGGGCCGGCGGACCGCCCACCGCCTCCACCGGCTCATTCCTCCGCGACGCCTGGCTCGACCCCGCCCGCGACCGCGAGAACCACGTCGTGGTGCGGGGACGCGTCGGCCTCATCATGCTCAACCGCTACCCCTACGCCAACGGGCACCTGCTCGTCGCCCTGGGCGAGGCCCGCCCCACGCTCCTGGACTACGACCCGGCCCAGCGGGCCGACCTGTGGCTCCTCACCGACTGCGCCACGGACCTCGTGCAGCGGGCCCTGGAGCCGCAGGGCATCAACATCGGCGTGAACCAGGGGCGCTCCGCGGGCGCGGGCGTGCCCCAGCACCTGCACGTGCACCTTGTGCCCCGATGGTCGGGCGACGTGAACTTCATGTCGGTCGTGGGTCAGGTCCGCGTCATCCCCGCCGCGCTCGACGACATGGCCGACCGCTTCCGCAAGGCCTGGGCCGCGCTCTCGGGCGCCTGGACGAGCGTGCGCTAATGGTGCGAGTCGGAAGAACGCGCCCAGAGGCGCGGGCGGGCGCCGCGGGTGCCACGGGCGATCCGCCTTGCGGTCGCCCGTGCCGGCGTCCGGACGGGCGTCGAACAGCCGCACGGGTCATCGGGCGGAGCGCCCGATGACCCGTGGCACCCGCCGTGCCACGACTGTTCGGCTCGGCGAACAGTCGTGCTCTCCCCACCGGCACGACTGTGCCCCGAGCGGCACAGTCGTGGCACCCGGCGTGGTTGGAAGAATGCGCACCAAGGCGCCGGCGGACGCCGCGGGTGCCACGGGCGAGCCGCCTTGCGGATCGCCCGTGCCGGCGTCCGGACGGGCGTCGAACAGCCGCACGGGTCATCGGGCGAAGCGCCCGATGACCCGTGGCACCCGGGACGCACGGGTCACGGGCGAAGCGCCCGATGACCCGTGGCACCCGGGACGCATCCGTCCGCGGACTTCCGATTCGCGCCACTAGGCGACGCGCGCCGTCGCGAACGCCAGCCCCACGCGGTACCCACGCCCCAACCCCTCGCACCGCACCACCACGCCAGTCCGAACCCGCGGCGAGGGCGTCCGGATCACGATCGTCATGGGCGTGCCCACGCCGATCGCGTCGTCCGTCGCCAGCCCCGCCCCGCCCGACGAGGCGTCCAGCACCCGGATCGGCACCACACGCCCGCCCTTCATCCCGCCCACCGATTGACACGCCGCCACCCCTTCTCCCTCGGCGGGCGAGCGCATGGACCGTCGGCGATCGAACCGCAGCGAATCACCGGTCGGCTCGGGCGGCTCGGCGGGCACGAACCTCAGCTTGCTCTCGTCGTGGGCCATGGTATCCCCCTGGGGCGTTGCGTCCTCTTCCTGCATCGGCCCACGCCCCGGGCGACTTCACCCCCGCGAGCCGACGGAGGTGTGTTCTCCGCCGATTCCGGGGGTTCTTCGGCGCGCCGAACCGATGAAACCCGCGCCGGTCGCGCCGATACCATCCCGCCGCGACAGGCTCAGCCCCCGATCCCCAAGGAACAACCGATGCTCACCAGCAGCAACCCCACCCTGCGTGCGTTCGATCGGATCGAGGCCCCCCGGTACCGCGACCTGGCCGGGCCCTCGGCGGGCGTCGAGGCCCGCCCGGGCGTGATGACGGTGCAGGGGACCGTCATCAAGACCGGCGTGCTGCTGGCGATCTGCGCCACCGTGGCGGTGCTGTTGTTCGGGCAGTTCGCCGCGGCGGTGCAGGGCGGGGCGGCGGGGAGCGTCACGCCCTGGCTGTGGGGGAGCCTGATGGGCGGGCTGGTGCTGGGGCTGATCATCTCGTTCAAGCCCACGACGGCCCCGTACCTGGCGCCGCTGTACGCGGCGGTCCAGGGCGTCCTGCTCTCGGCGCTCTCGGTGTTCGTGACCGTGCGGTACCTCAAGTCGGTGGACGTGGGGCTGATCTTCCAGGCGGTCACGCTGACGTTCGGCATCACGATCGCGATGCTGATCGCCTACGCGACGGGGATCTTCCGCCCGGGGCGGTTCCTGCGGGGCGTGTTCATCGCGGGGGCGGCGGGGATCATGCTCACGTACCTGATCGCGATGGTCGCGGGGCTCTTCGGGGCGCCGATCGGGTTCCTGCACAACACCATCTTCGGGGCCGGGCCCATCGGCATCGGCTTCTCCGTCTTCTGCGTGGTCATGGCGACGCTGGGCATGGCCTTCGCCTTCTCGACCGTGCACCGCGGCGTGGAGGCCGGGGCGCCCCGGCACATGGAGTGGTTCGGCGCCTTCGCGATCCTCGTGGAGCTGGTGTGGCTCTACATCGAGGTGCTGCGCCTGATCGCCAAGCTGCGCAGCAACGACTGACGCGGGCTCACGGGCATTCTCCGCGGTTGTAGAGGTTGAGGAACTCGAGGAAGTCGTTGAAGTCGATGGCCGAGTCGTTGGTGAGGTCGGCGTAGAGGAAGTCGACGGGGTTGGCCGCGGGGTCCTGTGCGCGGTCGGAGCGCGACAGGAAGCACAGGAGGTCCGCCACGTCGATCACGCCGGACCCGTCGCAGTCGGCCAGGCACAGGGGCGGGATGACGGCGCGGAAGGGCTCGAAGCCTCCCGCGGCGTTGGTGCCGCCGCCGACCACGACGGTGCCGTCGTCGGAGACGTCGGCAATGCCCTCAAGGCGTTGCCAGCCGAGGAGGTTCACATTGGCGGCGCGGAGGATGGACCAGAGCGTGCGGAAGCCGTGGATCGGGTCCCACAGGATCGCTTCGCTCTCGGGGAAGGCGAGGAGGCGTTGGCCGACGACCACGCGGGCGTCGGCCGTGAACCCGTAGTGGTAGTGGGTGCGGATGTCCTGGCCGGGGAGGATGAAGTAGCCGGTGGGGTCGGAGTAGAGCCCGGCACGAGTGTACTCCTCGCCCCTCGGAGTCAAGAGGCCGATGGACGCTAGCGCCCAGCGGGCGTCGGGGGTGAGGTGTTGCGTGTAGGCCCGCACGGCGCCTGGGGGCGGCAGGGCCTCAAGGACCTCGACCTTGCCGTCGCGCCAGCGCACGCTGGCCGAGTGTTGCCTTGCCCACCCGACCGCGCCCATGATGATCCGTCCATCCCCGCTGACGCCGCTGGCGCTCGCGTCGGTCGCGCCGGGGGGGAACGAAAGGGGGACCAACTCACGCTCCCCGACCCTCCACGACACGGCGACGTACCCCCACGGGAACAGGGCATCGCCCACCGCCGTGCTCCCGTCCGCGGAGATGGCCGCAAACCAGCCTTCGATCTGCCCGCCAAGCGGGTCAGGTGCCAGATACCCCGCGCCTGCTGACCAGACCATCGGCACTGCGTAGTAGGGCGAGAACGGCTCCCCCGACCACCCTGGGAGTCGCTGTCCGTCGCGCGAGGCATCAACGATGATGAAGTAGCCGGCGTGTCCGGGCGGTGGCCCGACGGTGCGCACACCGCCCGACGGGTCCGCGATGTGCAGCTGGAAGGCAATGGACTTGTCGATGCTGGTAAGCACCGCGAGGCGCCCGTCCCCGCTCACTCGCGCTGCCGAGATGTTGAAGGCACCCGGGCGTACGTAGCCAAGTGGCTCAAAGCTCGCCTGAGCCAGCGCGCCCTCCGGCACGATCGCCGCCGCGCACCACGCCCCGAGGAGTCGAGTTGCCGCGTTCAAGGGCATGGCACGGCCCGCTCGGTGCGCAGCTTCTGGTTGTCGAGGTCATAGTCATCGGCCACAGGTCGGTTGCGCACGCGCCACCACCCCAAGTTGAGATCGGCGCGAAGCTGAAGCCCTGGCACAGGGGAAGGCCACCAGAGGTCGAAGAGGGCGGTGTCTGATCCATCCCTCACCCCGTTGCGGTCGAAGTCGCCGGGGCAGCGGGTCGAGCGGGCGAGGTTGATGCCGACCACCGTGCCGTAGTCGTTCGAGAACCACCCCGTCTGCAACGACGGGTCCATGGGCACGCGGGCGGCCCATCCCAGGTTGTTCTCGTTGGGGGGCGGCGGGGCCTCACCCGGCGCGACGATCAGCGGCGTCCAGACCGACGCCGTCAGCGTGATCAACGCCCACTGCCGCGTCCACGCGGGCTCGGAGTCACCGTCGAACACGACCAGCGTGTTGATCTGGTCGAAGGCCCCGGTCAGCGCCGCCGAACGGGCGTAGGAAAGGCTCGGCGGGTCATCGTTCGGCAGCCCGTCGGCCAGCAGCAGCGGGGTCTGGTACACGGCGGGGTTGTTGAACCGGCTCCCCACGAGGCGCGCGCGCGCGAGGTTGAGCGCCGGGGCGAAGACGTTGTCCGCCGGCGCCGGCCGCACGAGGTTGCGCAGCCGCTGCCCCAGCAGCGGGAGCGTATTCTGGTCCACGACCGTCCAGGGCACCAGCGACGCCGATTCCCCTCCCGTCGGCTGCGCGCCCACCGAGTGCAGAATCACGTTGATCGCCGCCGACTTGTCCCTCCGGACGATCGGCGGGTTGTTCGGGAAGAGCGGGTCGAAGGCCACGAGGGCGTCGGCCAGTCCGATGCACATCGCCGCCGCCTCGGTCGGACCCACCGACCCCGAGTTGTCCAGCACGAGCGTCAACTGGGCCTTGAGCGGGGCCGATCCCGGGACCGGCTCCAGGGCGAAGAGGTAGGCGTCGCTGTTTCCCGCGCCTGTCAACACGAGCGGCGGGTTGGAAGGGTCGAGCGTCATCGAGTAGCCGGGCGGCGCCCCCGCGTCGCCGAACGTGCCGCCCACCGCCACGGAGCCCCAACTGAGCGCGTCGGCGCCCACGGCGTGGGCGGCGTCGTCCTGCGCGCCGCCCCAGGTCCGACACCCGTCGTACGAGCCGTCGGGGCGCAGACGCAGCAGGAACGCGTCCTTCCCCCCCGCGCTGGAGCGCCAGTCCTGCCCCGGGCCCGGGTCGAAGTCAACCAGGCAGTACGGCGTGGACGTGGCGCTCGACGTGCCGCGCGACATCCCTTCCGCCAGCGTGGTGCACTCGAACCACCCGCAGACGAGCGCGCGATCGAGCCCATCCACCGCCACGCCCGTCGCCCGCTCGTTCTGGGGCCCCTGGACCTGCCGCACCCACGCCTCCGACCCCGACAGGGCGTCGAGGCGCACCACCACCACGTCGTCCAGCCCGAGCGTGCTGCGCAGGCGCCCCGCCGCGTAGACGTTGCCGCCGCTGTCCACCGCCACGCCGGCCCCCGCGTCGTCGCCCGCCCCGCCCAGCGTGTACACCCATTCCAGCACCAGCCGATTCGGGACCGCTGCCTCCGGGCGATACCGGGCCACGAACAGGTCGGTCCCGCCGGAGGAGGTGCGCCAGGCCGGCGCGCCGTCCGGATTGAAGTCGACGGCGCCCGAGAAGCACCCGGTGACAACGACCCCCTCGCGCTTGCGGTCGAACGCCACTCCCGTCACCCGGTCGTTCCCCGCCCCGCCGATCCGGATGGTCCGCCACGCCAAGAAGGCCTCATTGACGATCTGGCGCAGTTGAAGGAACCCGTCCTCGCCGCCCACCGGCGTGAGCTGCTGTTGCTCCTGGAAGTCCGTTGCAGCCGTGAAGTAACCGCCCACTCCCAGCAGATTGGCGCTCGAAAAGCACTGTGTTTCACCGAACTTCTGATCACCGCTGCCCGCGGCGCACGCCGGCCCCGTGGCCACGCACAGCGCCTCGTTCACGCCCTCGCTCGTGAACACCGCCAGCCCGGTCATGGCGGGCGAGCCCGGCGACGGGAACGCCTCGCCGCGGGCGACGAACCCCACCCGTGCGGCCGAGGAGCGGGGGCCCATGTCGAGAAAGTCAACCGTGCCCACGAACGAACCCGCCGCGAACGCCAACCGACGCTCGGCATGCCCGGTCCACGGGTTGAACGCCCCCAGCCCCAAGACCCGGCAAGATCCTCCGGGCTGCGCCATGAAGAGCGCGTCCCAGAGCGGCGCGTTGTCGCGCGACTGGAAGCGGATGAACCCGTCGGCCCCTCGCGCCCCGCCCAGGAGCAGCGTCCCGTCGTACAGCGCCGCCGCCGCCGGCCCCGATTCCCCGCCAGCCGTGCCCACCTGAACCGCGTACTGGCGCCCCAGGTGCGACGGCCACAGGGATTGCCCGCGGCTCTCAGACACCGAACCCCCCCCCGAACGCCACAAGAGCCACCACACCCAGAGCCACAGTTCGACCGGCATCGGTCCGATCCTTCATGATGAGCCATCCTTTCAACGGCGCGCCGCCGCGCCCGAGGCCTCGAACGAGGCGCCATCCAGTCTACCGCCGACGGGCGGGCCTTGTCAACGGCATTATCTCGATTCAGACGTTGAACAGGAAGTGGCACACGTCGCCGTCCTGGACGACGTAGTCGCGGCCTTCGACGCGCAGGCGCCCGGCCTCCTTGATCGCCTTCTCGCTCTTGAACCGCACCAGGTCGTCGATGCAGAAGACCTCGACGCGGATGAACCCCCTCTCGAAGTCGGTGTGGATGACGCCCGCGGCCTGCGGGGCCGTCGCCCCCGCCGGGATCGTCCACGCCCGCACTTCCTTCGGGCCCGCCGTGTAGAAGCTCCGCAGGCCCAGCAGGTGGTACGCCGCCCGCGCCAGCGTCGACAGGGCCGGCTCCTTGAGCCCCAGCCCCTCCAGCATCTCGCCCCGGTCGGCGTCGGAGAGCCGGGCCAGCTCGCTCTCGATCTTGGCGCACACCGGGACCGCCTCCGATCCCTCGGCCGCGGCGTGCTCGCGGACGAGGCGGCACATCTCCCCCTCGCCGTGCAGGTCGTCCTCGCCCACGTTCATCACGTACAGCGTCTTCTTGCCCGTGAGCAGCCCCAGGTGCTTGAGCTGGCGGCGCTGCTCGGCGTCGTCGATCACCAGCGAGCGCGCGGGCCGCCCCGCCGCCAGCACCGGGCGCACCTTCTTGAGCGCCTCGAACCGCGCCACCGCCTCGCGCTCGCCCCCCTTGGCCAATCGCTCGGCCTTCGAGAGCGCCGAGTCCACCGTCTCCAGGTCCGCGAGCATGAGCTCGGTCGCGATCACGTCGATGTCGCGCATGGGGTCCACCGTGCCCGAGACGTGGATGATCTCCTCGCCCCCGACCGCGCGCGTGAAGCAGCGCACGACCTGCACGATCGCGTCCACCTCGCGGATGTGGCTCAGGAACTTGTTCCCCAGCCCCTCCCCCTGGCTGGCGCCCTTCACGATCCCCGCGATGTCGACCAGCCGCAGCGCCGCCGGCACGATCCGCTGCGTCGGGATGAACCCCGCGATGACGTCCAGACGCGGGTCCGGGATCGGCACCACCCCCACGTTGGGCTCGATCGTCGCGAACGGGTAGTTGGCGGCCAGGATGTTGCCCTTGGTCAGGGCGTTGAAGAGGGTGGACTTGCCGACGTTGGGCAAGCCGACGATGCCGGCGTCCATGGGCGCGCTCCGAGAACGGTGACACCCTCGGGCGAGGGGTCGAGATGATAGGTTCTTCGGGCCCCGCCCCGCGCCTCTACCCTTCCCGCGACGCATGGAAGTCTTTAAGGAGTTCAGGTTCGAGGCCGCGCACCGCCTCTCGGGTGTCCCCGAGGGGCACAAGTGCGCCCGCCTCCACGGGCACTCCTACCGCGTCCGCGTCTACGTCGAGGGCCCGCTCGACCCCCGCGTGGGCTGGGTCATCGACTTCGCCGACATCAAGAGGGCCTTCAAGCCCCTCTACGACCGCCTCGACCACTGCCTCCTCAACGAGCTCGAGGGCATCGGCAACCCCACCGCCGAGAACCTGGCCCGCTGGATCTGGCCCCGCCTCAAGCCCGCCCTCCCGGGCCTCTCGCGCCTCGAGGTCCGCGAGACGCCGACCAGCGGCTGCGTCTACCGGGGCGAGTAAGACGGCACACCAAGCACGATCGCCCACGGCCTCACGAGCGCTTGCGCGACGGTGCGGCCGCGCGCCCGGCGTCAACGCGGCCGCCGGCGCCGTGAGCCCCACGCGGCCAGCCCGGCGAGGGCCAACGTCGCCATCGTGACCGCCCCGGGCACGCGGGCGTAGAAGTGCTGGTACACGCCCTGGTAATACGCCGTGCCGGTGAACGCCAGACCGTCGTCCGAGATCCCGCTGACACGGAACCCCTGCCACCCCTCGGTCGAAAGCCCGAACCGCCCAAGGTGGTCCTCGAACCGAACCCACTCCCGCGCGGCGGTGAAGTGCAGGTGGCTCTCCGACGCGCCCGAGCCGGAGCGCGGCGTGAAGATCGACGACACGACGGACCCGTCCCCCGTGATCTGAGGCCAGACCGGGCGAAGGTCGGGCCGGGGATCCTCCAGCCGCACACGACCGCCCGCCGACGACCACGTCCACAGACCGGTGTCCACGACCTGCCCGGCGGCGTTGCGCAGCACCGAGATGCCCAGCGCCGCGCCACCCGCCGCCGTCAGCCCGTACACGTAGTCCGCCGTGAAACCGGGCACGGGCGCCAGGAACGTCATCCCCACGCCCTCGCGCCAGACAAAGGCCGACCCCAGCCCGCTCCCCGTCGGCGGCTCGCCATAGCCTGCCGCCACCGAGCCGTCGGCCGACAGGGCGCGCACCTCGCCGGACCCCTGGGCCAACACGGTCCGCACACCCTCGCGGTAGATGGCGATCGCGGTGTCCACGCCGCCCCACGTTGAACCGTCGCGGGAGATCGCGTTCAGAGACCACACGCCTGGCGCGGCCAACTCGGGAGCGCCGCCCATGCCCTGCCTCCAGACGGCGGCGACCGTCGCGACAGGGGACATGTGCTGCATGATGTCGCCAACGAACCGCGACCCGTCGGCGCTCGAAGCCGTGACGCGCGTGCCCAGGTAGGCTCCGTGTGCGGGCACGGGAACAAAGCCCCCGCCCGGCCACCAGCGATAGGTCGTGAACGTCCCGCCACCGTAGAACGTCGCGAAAACCGAGCCCCCATTGCCGGGCATTACTGCCGGCGACCATGCCCAATCCGAAAAACCGGACGGCTGCCCCAGCGGCAGCAGGAACGGCTGACCCACCGCTGTCGAAGCGACAAGCAGTGCGACGCACGCCATCAAACGCCACCGAACCACGCGCCACCTCCCAGGACATTATGCCATGGCGACGCCCTCCTGTTCAAGGCCAGGGGGCTTGACGAGGTTGGGGCGCATCGGTTAAAGCGGTTGCAGTCATTGTGTAGCGTGCAGCCGCAATGGCGGAAGCAGTTGGTGGCGTCGGAGGGTGTGACAAGGTCGAGGACCGATTGCATCGCGTTCCAAAGGGCGTCCTTCGTGCGGCAGGCCAGCGAGCGCAGGGCCTGCTTGATCTTCGAGAAGACCATCTCGATGGGGTTGAAGTCCGGGCTGCAGGGCGGCGAGAGCATGACCCGGGCGCCGCGTTGCTCGATCAGCCGGCGCACCTTGTCGCCCCTGTGGCTGCCCAGGTTGTCCAGCACCACGATGTCGCCGGGCCGCAGTGCGGGGCAGAGGACCTGCTCGACGAAGGCGGTGAACACGTCGGCATTGACCGGGCCGTCCACGACCGTCGAACAGCCGCACGGGTCACGGGCGAAGCGCCCGATGACCCGTGGCACCCGGAGCGCTCCGTCCACGGACTTCCGACTCGCGCCACCAGAGGCCCCGAACGCCACCACTCCAACCACGCACTCGCGGCGGCCGAACGAACCGCAACAAGCCCCTGACTTGTCCGGGGCCGGTGGTCGGTCAATGGCGCGGGGCTTCCGGGCGGCGACGGCGGCCCGCGACCAGGCCCGCCGCGGCGAGCAGGCCGAGCGCGCCGGGCGCGGGCACCGGCGTGATCCCGATGTTGTCCACCGCGAAGTCGTTGTCCGTGCCGTTGATCTCCGCGCGGAGGCGAAGCGTCGCGCTGTCGGCGCTCGCGGTGAACGTGAACGAAGAGGGGCGCCACAACCCGAGCGGCCCGGCGGTGCCGGTGAAGATCTCCACGCCGTCGACAACCCCGGCGGATGACGTCCCGCCCACCGGAGAGAAGTTGACGTGCCAGCTCGCGGAACCGCCGGTAATCTCGCAGATCTGGCCAACGACCAAGCCGGTCACCACCTGCGAGATGCTGGGGTCGGTGGCCGCGGAACCGGCGTCGTTGAGGATGAAGAACCCGTCCGGGTTGCCCCCGCCCCGCGCGGAGCCGATTCCTCCCCGGCCCTGCCCTGAATGCGAGGGGGTTCAGCCGCCCTTGAAGCGCTCGATCAGTGTGGCCCGCTGCGATTCGGTCAAGACGAACATCACCGAGATGAAGAGGTCGCGCTTGGCTTCCTCGCTGGCGTCCTCGCCGCCACGCTCGGCGAAGCGCGCGACCGCCTCGCGCACGACGCGCGCCTGGTGCCTGTCGAGCCCGAGGCCGTCGGTGGCGTAGCGGAAGAGGATCTCGCCGGCGTTGTTCTGGCGGGCGAAGGCCTGCTCGATCTCGCGTCCGAGGCTCTGGAGAGCCTCGGCGAAGAGCACGCCGACACGCGGGGCCCGGGGGTTGTCGCGGCGGTGTTCGCGCACGAGGGCGGCGCGGTACTCGTCCAGGAGCGCGCGGAACTGCCGCCGCGGGGGCTCGGGGAGCAGGTCCTCGATCTGATTCTGGAGCGGGCCGGGCTCGAGCAGGGGGCGGAGCTTGTGCGCGGCTTCGAGGAGGAGCGCGAACTGGTCGGCGCGGTCGCCCGACGCCGCGGCGGCGCCGAACTTCACGAGCAGGCCGAGGTTGCCCGCGACGAACTCGTCGAGGAGGCGCGCGCGGCGGAGCAGGGCGTCGTCGATCCCGCGGCGGGTGTCGTCGGCGAGGTCGAGCAGGCGCAGGGCGGCGTGTTCGGGGGTGGGCTCGGCGCGGTGGACGGAGCCGTCCATCGTGCGCTCCACCAGCGTGGGCGCGGGCGTCGCGGGCGTGCTGACCCGCGGCCCGGAGAGCGGGGCGGGCGGCTCCGCCGGTGCGGGCGTGCCCAGGCCGAGCGCCGCGACGATGCATGCGAGCATGGGAACCTCCGACCACCCCGGCCCGTATTGTTGGACCCGCGGGCGGATCGATCCGTCACTCCATGGCGTGGGCGGGCTCGGGGGTCTCGTCGGTGACCTTGTAGCGCTTGGGCTTGCCGTCCGGGTCCTCGACGACGATGACCTGCATCTCGTCGTTGATGCGGGCCTGGAGGTGCACGGGCCGGCCCCAGAGCGCCCGCAGGTTGTGCAGCACGGCGTTGGCCCGCTCCAGGTCGACCTCGGCGCCGGTGAAGCGGTGGGCCAGGTAGAGCTCGCCCCGGTTGCGGTAGTTGGCGTCCACGACGTAGATGAAGGGTTGGCCCATGTTGGTGAGCTGGTGGAGCATGGCCCGCTTGATGCGCTCGAAGTCGCGCGTGACGACGCGGACCTCGCCCGTCTGCGGGTCGCGCTTGTAGACGTACATGCGGTGCCGATCGACGAACTCGGGGGTGAGGAACTCGTCGATGAAGCTGATGTCGTTGTAGACCTTGCGGACGTGGAAGATCTTCTCGCGCCCTTTCGTACTCTTGTCGTCGAAGCGGTCGCGTGCCCCGATGCCCTCCAGGCGCTCCCAGGCCGGCCCGTGCTGCCCGCGGTCCCAGCGGCGCTCGATGTCCTTGAAGAGCTCCACCCCGATCTTGTAGGGGTTGAACCCGCCCGGGGGCATGTGCACCACGCCCGAGTGCTGCTCGGCGTAGTCGACGATCTCGCGGGCGTCGAGGAAGTGCCGGGTCATCAGCTTGCTGTGCCAGTACGTCGCCCAGCCCTCGTTCATGATCTTGGTCATGCCCTGGGGCGCGAAGTAGTAGGCCTCGTCGCGGATGATCCCGAGGATGTCCTGCTGCCAGTCCTCCATGGGCGCGTGCCGGAGCAGGAACTGCAGCACGTCGCGCGTGGGCCGGCGCGGGAACTTGGAGCGCGCCTCCCGCGCCTTCTCCTTGAGCTGGGCCCGCTCGCGCTCCACCGCCCCGCGCGGGTTGATGAACGGGTCCATGTAGTCCTTGGCGGGGAGCTTCTCGGGCTGCTCCTCCTCGGGCGCCTCGCCCTTGCGCCCCGGGGCCTCGTCGCGCCGGACGAAGGGCGAGTGCGGGTCGATCAGGTGCTCGACGCACAGGCACGCGTCGATGAAGCGCTCGACCGCCTCGACGCCGTGACGCTCGACGTGCCGGCGCACGCGCGTGGCGTGGTTGGCCATCTGGTCCATCATCTTGCGGTCGGTCCTGGAGAACCAGAGGTTGTTCTTGAAGAAGTCGGCGTGCCCGTAGACGTGGGCCATCACCAGCTTCTGGTCGGTGACGCTGTTGGACTCCTGCAGGTAGGCGTAGCAGGGGTCGTTGTTGATGACCATCTCGTAGATGCGCCCCAGCCCGTAGGCGTCGCGCTTCTTGAGGCGCTCGTACTCCATCCCCCAGCGCCAGTGCGGGTAGCGCACCGGGAACCCGCCGTACGCCGCGATCTGGTTCATCACGTCGAACGGCAGCACCTCGAACACGACCTCGAAGAAGTCGAGCCCGTACTCGCCGGCGCGGGCCTTGATCGCCTTCATGTGGTCGGCCAGTTCGGGCGACAGGTGGGTGTGTGGCGTGCCTGGCATCGGGGCTCCCGGAGGCGCGGTGCGACCGGCTGTTATCGGCTCCGGCCACGTCCCTCTATACGTCGAGTCGCCCGCCCCTGATCGGATCTTCCGGGCCCCCCACGCCCCTAACGTCCCCGCGCGGGCATGGAACGGCGTGTCATCATCCTCGGCTCCACGGGCTCGATCGGGACCCAGGCCCTCGGCGTGATCGCCCACCTCAACGCCCTGGCCGACGCCGGGTCCTCCCCCCTCCGCTTCCGCGTCGTGGGGCTCGCCGCGGGGCGCAACGCCGACCTGCTCGCGGCCCAGGCCCGCCGCTTCGCCGTCGCCGACCTGGCCCTCGCCAGCTCCGGCGCCGCCCCGCCCGACGCCCGCACGTTCCGCGGGCCCAACGCCGCGGAGGAGCTTGTCCGCGCCGTGGAATGCGACCTGGTGCTCGCGGCGATCGTGGGCATCGCCGGGCTCCCCGCGACGCTCGCCGCCGTCGAGCTCGGGCGCGACGTCGCGCTGGCCAACAAGGAGACCCTGGTCGCCGCGGGCGCGCTGGTGATCCCCGCGGCCCGGCGGTCCGGCGCGCGCCTCCTGCCCGTCGATTCCGAGCACTCCGCGATCGGGCAGTGCCTGGCCCCGTGCATCCAGGGGACGCCCGACGGGAAACGGTCTTGCTCCGCGGCACCGCCCCTGGCGCTCGATGGCTCCGTCCACCGCCTCATCCTCACCGCCTCGGGAGGCGCCCTGCGCTCGCTGCCGACGGACCGGCTCCGCGCCGCCACGCCTGAGCAGGCCCTCAAGCACCCGACCTGGACCATGGGCCCCAAGGTCACCATCGACTCGGCGTCGCTCATGAACAAGGCCCTCGAACTCATCGAGGCCCACTGGCTCTTCGGGGCCCCCGCCGACAGGCTCGCGGCCGTCCTCCACCCCGAGTCGGTCGTCCACGCCCTGGTCGAGCTGGTCGACGGCTCCGTGCTGGCCCACCTGGCGGCGCCGGACATGAAGGTCCCGATCCAGCACGCGCTGACCTGGCCCCACCGCCTCCCCGGCGGCGGACGCCGGCTCAACCCCCTCGGCCTCGGGGCCCTGCGCTTCGAGCCCGTCGACCCCGATCGCTACCCCGCGCTGGCGCTGGCGCACCGGGCGATCGAGTCCGGGGGCACCGCGGGGGCGATCCTCAACGCCGCCAACGAGGCCGCTGTCGACGCCTTCCTGCGCCAGGAGCGGCCCATCCCGTTCGGCTGGATCGCCGACGTCGCCGCCGACGCGATGCGCTCGATCCCGGTGAAGCCGGCGGCGTCGCTCGGGGCGATCATGGAGGCCGACGCCCTCGCCCGACGCTTCGTTCTCGAGTGCCCGTGAGCACGCCCCCCCGGACACCCCGTGCGCCCGCGATTCAGCACCCCTCGTTGAAGAAGTTGAGGAAGGCGAGGAAGTCGTTGAAGTCGATCACGCCGTCGGCGTTGAGGTCGGCGCGCGGGGCGGCGGCGTTGTAGTCGTTGAGGAAGGCGAGGAAGTCGTTGAAGTCCACCACGCCGTCAAGGTCCCAGTCGCCCGGGCAGACGGGGGAGAGCGCCACGTCGTCGAAGCGCTGCCGGGGGTGGGCAAAGTCGTAGAGCCCCACTCGCCCGGTGGGAAACGCGGCGGTGTCGAGCGTGGTCGCGGGGGTGAGCGAGGGCCCGAGGTAGACCGCGTAGTGATCGCCCGTCACGGTGATCGTCAGGCCGAGGTCGTCGCCCTGGTTGAAGAGGGGCTCGGACAGGTTGAGCGCCGGGGAGTAGCGGCCGTTGGTGAAGGTGTGCCAGTAGAAGCCGCGCCCCGACTGGGCGAAGCCTCCCGTGACCAGCAGGACGCCCGAGTCGGTCCCGGGGTCGTAGCGGAGCCAGACCCCGCCGTCGGAGGCTTCCACGACCTTGAGCCGCAGCCCGAAGTCGCGGAGGACGTAGGGGAGCGTGGTGCGCGTGGGCGGGAGGTTGCCCGGGACCGTGGCGAAGTACTCGCCACCGGCGGCGGTCCACGAGCCGCGCTCGTTGCCCCAGACGGGGGCGGGGCCGGAATCGAAGGTGTCGGTGAACAGCAACTGCGCCATGGCCGGCGCGGAAACGCTCGCCGCGGCGAGCGCCACAAACACCCGGTGTCGCATCGGACTCTCCTCCCTCGGCGCATTCTCGCAGCACCAGCGGGCCCACGCAAGCTCAATCTGTGGCGAAGCACTGCTGTGAGCCATCGGGTTAGGTGGGTGTGGGGATGACAGGCCACGCGGGTGGTCGTCGCCCGGCGAGGGTCGGGTTTGGTACGATGCGGGCCCGCCCGCCCAATCCGGCGGGGTGGGGTCAACGCGAGGGACGATCCATGGTGACGGCCAAGTGGCTTCTGTGCGGTCTGGGCCTGGTGGCCTTGTCGGCGATGCTGGGGCTGACCGGGTGTGAGAAGAAGGAAGGCGGAGGGGCTTCGGCGGGCGGCGAGCGACCGGCCCCCAAGGCCGCCGCGCCAAGAGGCCAGACGCCGGTCGGAGAGGGCAACACCTACGACACGGGCTCGGGCCCCATCAAGGTCGGGCACTTCGGCTCGCTCACCGGGCCCCAGGCGACCTTCGGGCAGAGCACGAGCCAGGGCCTCCGCCTGGCCATCGAGGAGTTCAACGCCGCCGGCGGCCTCAACGGTCGCCAGGTGGCGCTGGTGGAGTACGACACCAAGGGCGACGCCCGCGAGGCGGGGCTGGTGGTGACGCGCCTGGTCAACAGCGACAAGGTGTCGGCGGTGCTGGGCGAGGTGGCGTCGAGCCTGTCGCTGGCCGGGGCCCCGGTGGCCCAGCAGGCCGGCGTGCCCATGGTCAGCCCCTCGAGCACCAACCCTCGCGTCACCGAAGTGGGCGACATGATCTTCCGCGTCTGCTTCATCGACCCCTTCCAGGGCCAGGTGTGCGCCACGTTCGCCAAGGAGCGCGGCATCAGCACGGTCGCCATCCTCTACGACCAGAGCCAGGCCTACTCGGCGGGCCTGGCCACCGAGTTCGAGCGGGCCTTTGTCAAACTGGGCGGCACGATCTCCGGCAAGCAGACCTACAACGAGGGCGACCAGGACTTCACCGCCCAGCTCACCGCCATCCGCAGCGGCAACCCCGGCATGATCTTCATCCCCGGCTACTACACCGACGTCGCCAACATCGCCATCCAGGCCCGAAAGCTCGGCGTCACCGTGCCCCTCCTCGGCGGCGACGGGTGGGACAGCAGCAAGCTCGCCGAGATCGGCGGCACCGCCGTCGAGGGGAGCTTCTACAGCAACCACTACACCGTTGACGACCCCTCCCCCGTCATCCAGGACTTCATCAGGAAGTACCGGGCCAAGTTCGGGCAGGTCCCCGACGGGCTGGCGGCCCTGGGCTACGACGCCGCCCGCCTGCTCTTCGAGGCCATGGCCCGGGCCCGGAGCCTGCACGGAGGCCACCTCCGCGACGCCATCGCGGCGACCAGGGAGTTCCACGGCGTGACGGGCACCATCTCGATCAACGACAAGCGCGACGCCGTCAAGCCCGCCGTCATCGTCGAGATGAAGGGCGGGCAGCCCCGCTACGTCGCGACCGTCAACCCGGAGTGACGCCCGCACGGGCGGGGGGAGAGTCGGATGGCGCCCGCGCACGCGGGCGGGGAGTCGGACCCGGCGTGGGCGACCTGCTGCAGACCCTGATCACCGTCATCAGCGTGGGGAGCCTCTACGCGCTCATCGCGCTGGGCTACACGATGGTGTACGGCATCCTCAAGTTCATCAACTTCGCCCACAGCGACGTCGTCGTCATCGGGGCCTGGACCAGCTTCACCACCGCCGCGGTGCTCCTTCCGCGACTGGGCGTCACCCCCACCGAGGCCCCGTGGTGGGCCGCCGCCGGCGTGCTGATGCTCGCCATGGTCGTCTGCGGCCTGGTCGGGTTCTGCGTCGAGCGCTTCGCCTACCGCCCCCTCCGCGGGGCGCCGCGACTCAACGTCCTCATCACCGCCATCGGCGTCTCCCTCTTCTTCCAGAACTTCGGGCAGCTCAAGTACGAGGTCCTCAAGCCCGACGGGCCCGGCAAGCCCGCGATGAGCCTCCCCTTCGGGGCCCAGCCCCAGGGCATGCCCCGCCTGGTCGGTTCCCGGGCCCTCAACGACGCGACGGTCTCGCGCGGCACGCTCGCGGGCGTCGACGGCGCCGTCGTGCGCCTCTCCGAGGGTGTGTCGCTCGAGGAGCGCCGCCAGTACTCGATCCGCGTGACCCCGGCGGGCGCCCCGCGGGCCATCGAGGCCATGGTCGTCGCGCCCGCGGGACGCTACGAGCCGGGGCAGGACCTCCGCGTCGGGTTCATGCCCGCGGGGGCCGCGCCCGGCTCGGCCTACGCCCTGGTGCGGTCCGCCCGCGTCCCCATCCAGCTCGTGGACGTGGCCATCGTGGCCACCGCGGGCCTGCTCATGGTGCTGCTCCAGCTCCTCGTCTACCGCACCAAGTTCGGCATGGCCATGCGGGCCGTCAGTTTCAACACCACCACCGCCTCGCTCATGGGCGTCGCCGTCAACCGCGTCATCTCGCTCACCTTCGTCCTGGGCACGAGCCTGGCGGCGGCGGCGGGGTTCCTCTACAGCCTCAAGTACGTCACCCTCCAGCAGACCGCCCACCAGGGATGGGTGCTGCTGGGGCTCAAGGCCTTCGTCGCCGCCGTCGTGGGCGGCATCGGCAACATCCAGGGGGCCGTGCTGGGCGGCTTCCTCATCGCCTTCGTCGAGCAGTTCGGGGCGCGCTACATCTCGAGCGACCTCCGCGACGTCTACGTCTTCGGCGTGCTGATCCTGGTCCTGCTCCTGCGGCCCACGGGCATCCTGGGCTCCACGGTGCGTGAGAAGGTGTGAGCCCGGTGTCCAAGCTCGATGAACAGGCCGCGCTGGTCATGCCCGACAGGGGGCGAGCGGCGCTCAACGCCCTGGTCACGGGCCTGGCCTGCATCGCCGCCGCCCTGCTCGTTCACTTCGTCGTGGGCTCGATGGTCGGTCCCTTCGTCACCCGCATCATGCTCGACGCGGGCGTGATGATCATCCTCGCCGTCTCCCTCAACATCGTGAACGGGTTCACGGGCCAGTTCTCCATCGGGCACGCCGGGTTCATGGCGGTCGGGGCCTACGTCGCCGCGGGAATCACCTACTACTCCTCCCTGGCCCTCTTCGGGTCCTACCAGGCCCAGACCGGGCTGATCAGCGTGGGGAGCCTGATCTTCGCGGCGTCGGCGCTCGTGGGCGGGCTGGCCGCCGCCGGCGCCGGCTGGGTCGTGGGCCTGCCCAGCCTCCGCCTCCGCGGCGACTACCTGGCCATCGTCACGCTCGGCTTCGGCGAGATCGTCCGCGTCCTCCTCCAGCAGTCCAACCCCCAGCTCTTCTCCTGGGACGAGACCAGGGCCGCGTCGCTCAAGGAGCTGGTCCCGCCCCCCCTGGGCGGGGCCCAGGGCTTCCAGAGCATCCCGACCTACACCAGTCTCTTCTGGGTCGCGCTCTTCGTGGCCATCACGCTCGTCTTCTGCTTCCGCCTCAAACGCTCCAGCGAGGGGCGGGCCATGCTCTCCATCCGCGAGGACGAGATCGCCGCCCAGGCCATGGGCGTCAACATCACCAACCTCAAGGTCCGCGCCTTCATGTTCGCGTCGTTCTTCGCGGGCGTGGGCGGGGCCCTCTACGCCCACCAGCTCGGGACGGCTCTCCGCCCCACCGACGCCGGGTTCGCCCGATCCTTCGAGATCCTGATCGCCGTGGTGCTGGGCGGGCTGGGCTCGATCTCCGGCGCCGCCCTGGCGGCCGTGCTGCTCACCGTCGCGTCCGCCCTCATGATCGAGCTGGGCCCCTGGCGCATGGTCCTCTACGCCCTGGCCCTGATCCTCATCATGATCTTCCGCCCCGGGGGGCTCTTCGGCGTGAAGGAAGCCTGGGAGGTCTTCGGGGGCCTGTGGCGTCGAAAGGCGGTCGCCAGGTGAGCCGGCCCATCCTCGACATCGAGAAGATCGCCATCGCCTTCGGCGGCCTCAAGGCCGTGCAGGACTTCACGCTCCGCCTGCCCACGGGAGGGCTCTACGGCCTCATCGGCCCCAACGGCGCCGGAAAGACCACCGTCTTCAACCTGCTCACGGGCGTCTACACCCCCCAGGCGGGCACCATCGCCGTCGACGGCACGCGCGTCGAGGGAACAAGGCCCCACGAGATCGCCGCCCAGGGCCTCTCGCGCACCTTCCAGAACATCCGCCTCTTCGGGCTCCTGAGCGTGGTGGACAACGTCATGCTCGGGTGTCACGTGCGCGGGCGCCACGGGCTGGCCGGGACCATCCTCCACTCGCCCCGGCACGTCGCCCAGGAACGCGCCATGCGCCGCCGGGCCATGGAACTGCTCTCCCTCTTCGACCTGGCCTCCGCCGCCGGGGAGCAGGCCAAGAACCTCTCCTACGGCGATCAGCGCCGCGTCGAGATCTGCCGCGCCCTCGCCACCGAGCCCAAGGTCCTCCTCCTCGACGAGCCCGCCGCCGGCATGAACCCCCAGGAGAAGAAGGAGCTCCAGGCCCTCATCCGCTCCCTCCGCGACCGCTTCGGCGTCTCGATCCTCCTCATCGAGCACGACATGGGCGTCGTCATGGACATCTGCGAACGCATCACCGTGCTCGACTACGGCGAGACCATCGCCGAGGGCACGCCCACCGAGATCCAGCGCAACCCCAAGGTCATCGAGGCCTACTTGGGGACCGAGGCGGCGTAGGGGCAGGGAACAGTGAGCGGTGGGGGGGCTGGCCTGGTGTGGAGGTGGGCGATGGGCGAGATCCGGTCGTTCCGTGACCCGCGGGCGTACCAGGCGGGGCGCCGGCTTGCGGCGGAGGCGGACCGCTGGAGCCGCGATCTGCCGGGGGACGAACGCTTCGGACTGGCCGGCCAGATCCGGCGCTGCGCCGTGTCCATCCCCCTCAACATCACCGGGGGCTACGGCAAGGGGACCACCGCCGACTTCCTGCGCCGCCTCCGCGACGCCCGCGGCTCGGCCTCGGAGCTCCAGGCCCGCATGGACCTGGCCGCCGACCTGCACGACGCCCCGGGCAGCGCGACGCTCAACGGGCGCACGGGCGATACCGTGCGCCTGCCCCAGGCCCTCATCCGCTCCCTCGAGGAAGAACGCCGCGAGGCCCAAGACCGCAAACCCACCCCCAAACCACCCCCCTGACCGATCGCTCTTCACTGCTCACCGCTCACTACTCCCATGCTCGACGTCTCCAACCTCAAGGTCAGCTACGGCGCCGTGCAGGCCCTGCACGGCGTCTCCCTGCGCGTCGAAAAGGGCCAGATCGTCACCCTCATCGGCAGCAACGGCGCCGGCAAGACCACCACGCTCCGCGCCATCTCCGGCCTCCTCAAGTGCTCCGCCGACCGCGTGGCCTTCGAGGGACGCGAACTCCGCGGCATGCCCCCCCACGAGATCGTGCGCCTGGGCGTCGCCCAGGCCCCCGAGGGCCGCGGCATCTTCGCCAACCTCTCCGTCAACGAGAACCTCGAGATGGGCGCCTTCATCCGCAACGACGTCGACCGCGTCCGCCAGGACAAGAAGGAGGTCTTCGAGCTCTTCCCCCGGCTCAAGGAACGCCTCGCCCAGAACGCCGGGACCCTCTCCGGCGGCGAGCAGCAGATGCTCGCCATCGCACGCGCCCTCCTCACCCGCCCCCGCCTCCTCCTCCTCGACGAGCCCAGCCTCGGCCTGGCCCCGCAGATCGTCCAGACCATCTTCAAGGTCATCCGCGAGATCAACCAGGCCGGCACCACCATCCTCCTCGTCGAGCAGAACGCCCACATGGCCCTCAAGGTCGCCCACCGCGCCTACGTCCTCGAGGTCGGACGCGTCGCCATGGAAGGCGACGCCAAGGAACTCGCCAAGAGCGACCAGGTCCGCAAGGCCTACCTCGGCGGGCACTGACCGGGGCGCGTGGGTCAAGCGCATTCCTTGTTCGCGCCGACGTCGTTGGGTGGGACAGGCGTCCCGCCTGTCCGCACGACCGCCGAATCATGACAGCCGTGGATCGCGAGCCAAGCGGGCGCATTGCGTAGAAACGCCTGGAAACACGCCTCCACCACCGCACGGCGCTCCGTGTTCGTTGTTTGTGCGGTATGTCAGCCGAATGACATTGGCAACCCGCCAAACACGTGGCATAGTGAAGCGTGATCGGACGCGCGGGGCCGAGCGCCGCGGTCCCAAGGGAGCGGCGGCAGCGCCGCGGGGAGGAATCGTCATGGCGAACACAGCGAACACAGCGAACACAGCGGGCGCAGGATTCGGGCGGTTCGGGGTGCTCCTCATCGCGGCGTGCCTGGCGTGCGTCGTCGCCTCGGCCGCGCGGGGGCAGACGATCTTCTTCGACGGTTTCAGCGGGCCGGAACTGCACCCCCGCTGGACGCACGCCAACGGCCCCAACGGCGGCGACTGGACCTACGACTTCGCCAACTCCATGTTCAACCTGCGCAGCGTGACCCCCTCGGTCCCCTTCAAGATCCCCTGGCGAGGCGTGGACTTCCACACGACCGTCGACCTCCCCGGCGACTTCACCGTCACCGCACGCGTCGGCTGGACGGCGGGCGGCCCGGCAAGGCAGATTGGGATTCGACTGCTGGGCGAGACGTTCTACTTCGCCGAGCTCTACATGGATGAGTGGCTGCGAGGAACGCCCACCTACTACTGGGCCGTGGGTCCGGGCGCGGTGGCCAACGCACCGGCTCCACCCGGAGCGATGATCGACCTGACCCTGCAGCGGGCGGGAACGACTGTGCGTGCCCTGATCGGCGGCGTCGAGGTGGCGAGCGCGAGTCGTGCGCCGGAGCGTATCCGTTCGCTTACCATGATTCTGCTCGGCGATTCGCGAGCGATGCAACCGCTGCACGTCGACTGGATTCATGTGATCCCCGCGCCAGCCACGACCGCGTGGGTCGTCAGCGCCGCGGTGATGATTCTCTCTCAAAGGAGGCGTTGCCATGCCAGGTGAATGGGTAGGTGGTGAGTTCGGCGCATTCCCCTTCGGCCCGAACCAGACCGACGCCATCATGGCCGTGCACATGGTGCACGTGTACCACCAGGACTGGGACCACTGGGGGCGGTGGCTGGTGTGGGGGTACGGCACGGACACCCCGTACGCCACGCCCCGGTGCTACCTCTGGACGCCGCCACGCGAGAACGAGCCGGGCAACGGCACGTTCCAGAGCGTCCCCAACACCCGCACGAACCTCTTCTGCTGCGGGCACTGCCCGCTCGCGGACGGGCGCGTGCTCACGGCCGGCGGCGACTTCGACCACCTGGGCAACGCCGCCACCGTGCGGCACTCGTGGCTTCTTGGTATTCCCGCTCCAAAGCACTGGCAATCCGCGGAACGCGTGGCATAGTGAAGGGTGATCGGACGCGCGGGGCCGAGCGCCGCGGGGAGGAATCGTCATGGCGAACACAGCGAACACAGCGGGCGCAGGATTCGGGCGGTTCGGGGTGCTCCTCATCGCGGCGTGCCTGGCGTGCGTCGTCGCCTCGGCCGCGCGGGGGCAGACGATCTTCTTCGACGGTTTCAGCGGGCCGGAACTGCACCCCCGCTGGACGCACGCCAACGGCCCCAACGGCGGCGACTGGACCTACGACTTCGCCAACTCCATGTTCAACCTGCGCAGCGTGACCCCCTCGGTCCCCTTCAAGATCCCCTGGCGAGGCGTGGACTTCCACACCGCGCTGGACCTGCCGGGCGACTTCACCGTCACCGCACGCGTCGGCTGGACGGCGGGCGGCCCGGCAAGACGGATTGGGATACGGCTGATTAGCGACAATCCGGCCGGCGGCGGTTTTTCGTACCCACTCTACATGGACGAGTGGCTCACGGGAACCCCGAGGTTCTCCTGGGAACTCCTGGCGGGACGGGCCGGCAGCGCACCAGCCCCCTCGGGTGCTTTCGTTGACTTCTCCATCGCTCGCACGGGGGCGACGATTCGTGCGTTCATCGACGGCGTTGAAGTCGATCGAGTGGATGGCCGCAGCGAGCGGGTTCGATCCCTTTCGATCATCCTCCTCGGGGACTCTCGCGAGATGCGCCCTCTGCATCTTGACTTCGTGACAGTTGTGCCAGCGCCAGCCGCAGGCGTGTGGGTGGCGGCGGTGGGCGCGGTGGCGCTTTGCAGACGTCGGAGAGCCGGCACCCCGGGGCGGGGTCACGCATCGTGACGCCCTTCATGCGCCAGAGCGCCAATCGAGGGCGCCTGAACAGCAGCAAATCAGGAGCAAACCACGCCTGGTACTTGGAGCACTGAAATCCCTGAGTTTGGCCCGAACCAGACCGACGCCATCATGGCCGTGCACATGGTGCACGTGTACCACCCGGACTGGGACCACTGGGGGCGGTGGCTGGTGTGGGGGTCCGGCACGGACACCCCGTACGCCACGCCCCGGTGCTACCTCTGGACGCCGCCACGCGAGAACGAGCCGGGCAACGGCACGTTCCAGACCATCCCCAACAACCGCACGAACCTCTTCTGCTGCGGGCACTGCCCGCTCGCGGACGGGCGCGTGCTCACGGCCGGCGGGCAGTTCCAGGGAAGCCAGGCGCCCAAGCACACCGACATCTTCACACCCACCAGCACCGGGGGCTCCTGGTCCGACGGGCACGACATGACCTACCGGCGCTGGTACCCCACCTGCACGCGCATGCCGGACGGCAAGGCGCTCATCACGTCGGGCGAAATGGCTCTGCCCTTCGGGACCATCGCCAAGGTCATGGAACTGTTCAACCCGGCCACGGGGCAGGTGCTGCCGTTCTCCGGGTCGGGGCGCGAACTCGACGTGCCCTCCTACCCCTTCGTCCACGTGATCGACGAGGTGATCGACGGACAGCCCACGCGCTGGCGCGTGGTGTACGCCGGCGGCGAGCAGCGGGCCCGGCGCATCATCGGCGCGCCGAACATGAACGATTGGGGGAACTGGGAGGAGCCCTCGGGACTCTACAACTGGGGCCACGCGGAACGCAAGGACGCCACCTCGGTCCTTCAGTCAATCATCGGCGACCCGCAGCAGGTCCTCAAGTTCGGCGGGTTGCGAGGGCTGGACGACCTGCGGGCGACGCGGGCCATCTCGCGCCTCCTCCAGCGTACCGGTGGGTACGTGTGGGAGCGGATCGCCGCTCTCAACAAGCCGCGGATCAACGCCAACTCGCTGGCCCTGCCGGACCGCCGCATCGCCGTGATCGGCGGGAACAACCGCGAAGAGCCCGCCACGCAGCCCCCCTGGGCCGCGCCTGTCCTGACCGCCGAGTTCATCGATCCGCGCCAGCCCCCGGCGGGTGGCCTGCTCTGGCCCGAAACCGAGGGCACCATGGCGGGCGAGGACGGCCGTACCTATCACTCGACGGCGGGGCTCCTGCCGGACAGCCGCGCGATCGTCGCGGGCGGCGAGCCGAATCGAAGGGACGCCCAGTTCCTCAAGCCGCCGTACCTGGCCGCGACGGTCTGGCCGATGATCACGCAGGCCAACGCCGGGCAGCACGACCTGGTGTACAACACCACGTTTGAGATCGAGTTCGCGTTCGACGGCGTGTCCGAAGAGGGGCACATCGACCGCGTCGTGCTCATGGGGCTCAACGCCGTGACCCACGGCTTCGACCAGAACCAGCGGTACCTCGAACTTGAGATCGTGTCGCGGGTCGGGAGCAATCGCCTTGTCGTTCGCGCGCCGGTGAATGCGCGCCTGGCCCCGCCGGGGTGGTACATGCTCTTTGTCGTGGCGGACACCAACGTCCCGGCGGGCGCCTCGGGCGTCCCCTGCCGCAACGCGCGCTACGTGCTCGTGAGGGCTTGAGGTCGGGCCCCGGCGGCGGGACGATCGCTCCCCGCACCGATGGAGGGCCCTGAGTCGCCATGCCGCAGTGGCGCCGGTGCCCCGTCCGGGCGCCGCCGCCGCCACCCGCGCCCCGCCGGAGTCTGCTAAGGTGGGTGTCGGGAGGTGCCGGTGTCGCGTGTCGGCGTGCCCATGATGGTCTTTGAGGAGACGCCGGTGACCCCGCCGGAGGGGTACCGCCTCGCGCCGATCGAGCGTGGCGGGGCCGTCCGCCTCTGTGTCGTGCTCAACGGCAACGAGCCCGTCGCCCTCCGCGAGGGGCTCGACGCCCGCGTCTACCTCGCCTGCATCGCCGACGCCGCCGGACGCGTCCAGCGTTGGCTGGAGCTCTGGGTCCAGGAGGTCGACGGCGTGGCGCGGGCCCCGTCGGCCTACCGCGACAAGCTCGATAACGCCGCGCTCGACCAGCGCTGGTCCGCCCGGGCCGACGCCCTCGCCGAGTTCGTGCCCGGCGGGCTCGTGCGCACCGGCTTCGAAACCCACCACCCCCCCGCCCTCTTCCTCGACCCCGCCACCCTCGCCCCCGTCGACGGGCCCGAGCGGCGCCTGTGTACCGACGAGGCGGCCCTCTCCCAGGGCGGCGCCAACGCCTACGCCTCCACGCTCGCCCGCTACCTCATCAAGGAAGGGTCGCTCACTCCCGCCAACGCCGCCGCCGGCAGCGAGGGGCCCGACGCCCTCGCCAGGTCGCTGGGCGTCGCCGGCGCCATCCCCATCAACCCCGGCGCGGGGCTCCTGCTCGCGGCCCCCTTCCTGCCCCTGGCCTACGACGCCTACGCCGACGCCCTCTCCGGGCTCTCGGCCGACCACGGTGACGAAACACTCCTGCGCGAGCTGGCCGAGGCCAACCTGGGCGCGGGCGACGCCATCAACGCCGGGCTGCTCACCTGGGGCGAGCCGGGGCGCCTCGGTCGCGTCGTCGAGACGCTGCACCTCAAGCTCCGCCTCCTCGCCGAGGCGGTCTGGCAGGTGCGGGAGGCCACCCAGCGCTCGCAGGAGCCGCTCCTGAACGTCTCCAGCGCCGGCTTCCGCGTGCGCGTGGGCGGGCGCGGCACCGGGCTGCCCTACCTCTGGACCGCGCGCGTCGCCCTGGTCCAGCCCGGCGAGGGGCTCGCCCTGTGCATCCCCGGCGCCACCGGCGGCGTCGAGGCCCGCTACTTCCTCGCCGCCGACGCCGCCGGGCCCGGCATCTACCGCCCCGCCGCCATGGGGCACGGCGCCTCCGGGCGCGGCCTGCTCCGCCTCCGCCGCGTCACCACCGACGCCTCGGGCACCCTCCTCGAAGCCACCCTCACCTGCCGCGAGCGCCTCTCCGCCAGCCCGCGCGACCTGGTCTGGCTCCGCTTCGCCGTCGCAGGCGCCCGCGCCGACGTCTACGGCACCGTGGAGCAGGAGACCGCCCTGGCCAGCGGCGAGCTCCGCATCCGCACGGTGGCCCAGCGGATGCCGGGCGACCTGCCCGCGCGCCTCAAGCAGGCCGAGGGCGTCCCCATCCAGGACGCCATGTTCGAGCTGGTCCCCATGTTCTCGACGCCCGTGGACCTCTACGGGCTGGCGGTGCTGGGCGTGCGCACGCTCCTGGTCGACGGGCGGAACACCCTCCCCATCGCGTTCGACGAGCTCTTGAGCCTGGCCTACCAGGCGTCCCAGGACGCCGACGGGACGCTCGAGGGGCGGATCGCCGGGCTGCTCCAGTCCGACCCCCGCTGGCGCGACACCCTGGGACCGCACCGGCTCCACGCCGACGTCAAGGACCCGGAGGAAGGCCTGAGCGCGATTCCCCCGGGGCTGTGGGCCGAGGTGCTGGCCGCCCTCGTGCGCATGCTGCCGGCGATCGGCGCCGAAAGCTGGTGCGGGGACCTGGGCGACGCCCCGGCCGGGTCGGTGCACCGGGTGTTCGACGGCCCGTCCGAGGACCTGCGCCGCCTGCTGGTCCGCAGCCGCGGGCTGCTCCTGGGCGACCTGAAGTGGAGCCGCGAGCTGCACGCGATCGCGTCGGAGCTCATGGCGAAGCTGTAACGGGTAGAGTGGGGCATGGCGCACCGGGTGTTGCTCGATTGGCGCGCGCCGGGGCTGGAGCAGGCGTGCGCGTGGCTCGTGGAGCGGTTCGCCCGCCGGTCGGGCGGGTGGGGCGAGCTGGACCTGTCGAGCGTGATCGTGGTGACGCCCGGCGCGCGCGCGGGGCGGATCCTGCTGGCGATGCTGGCGGACCGGGCCCAGCGCGACGGGCTGTCGCTGGGCCCGCCGACGCTCGAGACCCCGGGGGGCGTGGGCTGGGCGCTGGTCGAGGACGGGGCCCAGGTGGCGGGAGAGGCGGCGACGCGGCTGGCGTTCGCCGGGGGCGTGCGCGCGCTGGAGGAGGTCGACCGGCGCGCGCTCACGCGCGAACCCGTCGCGGATCTGTCGGCGGCGCTGGGGGTGGCGGACCTGGCGCTGGGCGCGGTGCGGGAACTGGCCGGGGAACTGGTCCCGATCGGGCGGGCGGGGGCGGCGGCGGCGGAACTGGGCGGGGAGGTGGAGGGGGCGCGGTGGCGGGCGATCGAGCGGATCTGGGCGTCGGCGCGGGAGCGCCTGCGCGCGCACGGGCTCGAGGATGAACCCACGGCCCTCTTCCGCGTCTTGAGCGCCGGCGACCTGGGGGCGCGCCTGAGGCCCGGGGTCGAGGTCGTGCTGGTGGGGGTGACGGAACTGCCGGGGGTCGCGCGGCGGGCGCTTGAGGCGCTGGGCGGGTCGGTCACGGCCATGGTCCTGGGCGACAGCCTCGGCGGGTTCGACGGGCTGGGGTCGCTCAGGCCCGACGCCTGGGCGGGGCGGGCCGCGGACCTGTCGGGTGCGACGCTGGAGTTCGTGGCGGACGCGCGCGAGCAGGCGCACGCGGCCCTGGCGGCGGTGGCGCGGGCCGGGGAGCGGCTGTCGGCGGACCGCATCACGATCGGCACGCCCGACGAGGAGGTGGCGTTCTGGATCGAGCGGCTGGCGGAGCGGGCCGGGGGCGTCGAGGTGCGGGACGGGGCGGGGTGGCCCATCGAGCGGACGGGGCCGTGGCGGCTGCTGTCGGCGGCGGCGGAACTGGTGGAGTCCGGGTCGTTCGCGGCGTTTTCGGCGATCGTGCGCCACCCGGACGTGGAGCGGGCCATCGGCGCGGGGCCGGGCGGCGGGGAGTGGCTGGACACGCTCGACGCCTTCGAGCGCGAGTGCATGCCGCGGCGCGTGGGGGAGTGGGCGTGGTCGGCGGAGGGCCCGCGGGCGGTGCTCGACGGCGTGTGGTCGCGCGTGCGCGGGCTGCTCGGGGGCCTGTGGGATGGTCGCGGGGGCCCGCGTCCGGCGGCGGAGTGGGGGCCAGAGGTGGTGGCGTTCCTCGCGCGCGTGTTCGCCGGGCGCGAGTTCCGGACGCAGGTCCCGGCGGAGGGGCGGACGGTGGAGGCGTGCCGGATGCTGCGTCGCGCGGCGGACGACCTGGGCGGGGCCCCGGGGGGCGGGGCGATCGCGGGGTTCGAAGGCTCGACCCGGGCGTGGGAGGGGATCGGGCTGGTGATGTCGCTGGCGGGCGGGGGGCGGATTCCGAGCGAGCCCTCGCGGGATTCGGTGGAGATGCTGGGGTGGCTGGAGCTGCCGCTGGACCCGGGCGAGGCCCTGACGGTGACGGGGATGAACGAGGGCTCGGTGCCGTCGTCGCGGCGGGTGGACGGGCTGCTTCCGGACCGGTTGCGAGAGCGCCTGGGGCTGGAGACGGAGGTCAAGCGCGCGGCGCGGGACTCGTATGTGCTGTCGGCGCTGGCGGCGTCGGGGCGGTCGCTCACGCTCATCGCGGGGCGGCGCTCGGGCGAGGGCGACCCGCTGGCCCCGAGCCGGCTGCTCTTCTCGGGGGACGAGTCGGCGGCGGTGGAGCGGGTGCGGGCGTTCCTGAAGGGGCGCTCGCGGTGGCGGCTCGCGGCGCGGGGCGCATCGGCGAGCGGGTTCGGCGTGGCGGAGCCGCGGCGCCCCGTGGCGATCAACTCCATGAGCGTCACGTCGTTCAGGACGTACCTGGCCAGCCCCTACGAGTTCTACCTGCTTCACGTGCTGGGGCTGGAGGAGCCGGGTGGGGCGGCGGACGAGCTGGAGTCGGCGACGCTGGGGTCCCTGCTGCACGAGGCCCTGCGGCGCTTCGGCGAGAGTGGGAGGCGTGGATCCGGCGATCCGGGGGCGATCGAGCGCGACCTGGTGGGGCACCTGGGCGACCTGGTGCGCGAGCGGTTCGGGGGCGGGGCGGACGGCGCGGGGCTGTCGATGATCCCGCGCGTGGAGCTGGAGATGGGGCGACGGTGGCTGGCGTCGGCGGCGCGGTGGCAGGCCCAGGTCCGCCGGCAGAGGTGGGAGGTCCTGCACTGCGAATGGCGGCCCGAGGCCGGGGCGTCGATGGTGGTGGACGGCGAGGCGATGGGGCTGCGGGGGCGGATCGACCGGATCGACGTGCACCCGATGCTCGGGCACCGGATCATCGACTTCAAGACGGGGAACATCAAGGAGCCCGACAAGACGCACCGGGCCGGGCCCAAGGACGGCAAGGAGTGGGTCGACCTGCAACTGCCGCTGTACCGGCACCTCGTGGCTGAGCTGAATCTTTCGGGGGCTCTGGAGCTGGGGTACGTGGGGCTGGGGAAGGGCGGCGCGGTGGAGTGGCTGGCGGGGGCGTGGGACGAGGGGGCGCTCCGCGAGGCGGACGCGACGGCGGCGGAGGTGATCCGGCGCGTCCGTCGGGGCGAGTTCGGCGCGGTGGGCGACGCGCGGAACGAGGACGGCTCGCTTGGGGCGCTGATGGAGCGGGCGCGGGAGGGGCCCTGATGTCGCCCGAGGCGCGGCTGAAGAACCAGGCGGTGATGGCCTCGGCGGGGTCGGGCAAGACCTATGTGCTCACCTCGCGCCTGATCGCGCTGCTGGCGGCGGGGGTCCGGCCCGAGTCGGTGCTCGCGGTGACGTTCACGCGCAAGGCCGCGGGGGAGATCCTGGAGCGGACGCTCACGCGCCTGGTCGAGGCGTCGGCGGGGGAGAAGAGCCGGGCGGAGCTGGCGTCGGCGGTGGAGCGCGAGTCGCCCGGGGCGGGGCTGACGCGGGAGCGGTGCGCGGCGCTGGCGGCGCGCACGGCGGGGCGCCTCAAGCGCCTGGGGGTCGGGACGATCGACTCGTTCATGATGCGCGTGGCGCTGGCCCTGGGCCCGGAGCTGGGGCTGGCCTCGGGGTGGTCGATCGTGGACGGGGCGGCGCGGGAGCGGCTCGAGGGCGATGCGTTGAGGCGGGCGCTCGAGGACGCCGACGCGGCGGAGATCGCGGCCCTGATCGACCTGGTGCGTGGGGCCGGGCGCATGGCCCGGGTGGGCGAGGTGCTGCGCGACACGGTGGACGGGGCGTTGGGCGCCTGGACCAGGTCGGCGCCGGGGGCGTGGGAGGCCGTCGGTCCGCGGGCGGAGCCGCTCGACGGCGCGGCGCTGGCCAAGGCCATTGCGGGGCTGGAGAAGGCGCCGGCGCCTCCGACGGGCAAGGGCAAGGAGAGCGGACATTGGCGCAGGGCGATGGGCAAGCTCGCGGAGCTGGCGCGCGAGGGCGATTGGGAGTCGATCGTCGAGGGCGGGGTGGGGGTCACGGTGCTCCGCGGCGGGAGGTACCACGGGATCGAGCCCTCGGGGCCTGGGGTGGAGCCCATCCGGTCGATCGGGGAGCACGCGCGGGCGGTGGTGCTCGGTCGGCTGCGGGCGCGGAACCTGGCGGTGCGGGAGCTGATGGGGCGGGTGGATCGGCGGCGGCGGGCGCTCAAGCGCGAGCGCGGCGCGTACGGGTTCGACGACATCTCCGGGCTGGTCGCGGGGGTGGCGGGCGGCGAGCCGCCGGCGGACCTCTATTACCGCCTGGACGGGCGGATCGACCACGTGCTGCTGGACGAGTTCCAGGACACGTCGGTGGAGCAGTTCCGCGTGCTGGAGCCGATGCTGGACGAACTGATCTCGTACGGCGGGGCGGGGCGGAGCGTGCTGTGCGTGGGGGACGTGAAGCAGTCGCTCTTCGGGTGGCGCGACGCCGAGCCGGACCTGCTGCCGGCGGTGCGAGAGCGCTGGCCCGGGGCGGTGGAGTCGCGGACCCTGTCGACGAACTGGCGGAGCTCGGCGGTGGTGCTCGACGCGGTGAATCGCGTGTTCATGGGCCTGGGCGAGAACGGGGCGCTGAGCGGCGAGCCGGCCCTGGTCGCGGCGGTGGAGCGGTTCTCGCGGGGGTTCGAGCCGCACGAGGCGGGGCTGGACCTGCCCGGCGCGGTGCGGGTGGTGGCGGCGCCCGGCAAGAAGAACGAGGAGAGCGAGGGGCTGGCGTCGGAGATCGCCGACGTGGTCGTGGGGCGGGTGCGGGCGGTGGCGGAGGAGTGTCGGCACGCGGGCGTGGGCGTGCTGACGCGACGGAACAGGACGGTGGTGGACCTGGTGCATCGGCTTCGCCGGGCCGGAATCGACGCGAGTCAGGAGGGCGGCGGGGGGGTGAGCGATTCGCCGGCGGTGGCGGCGGCGCTGTCGCTGCTTCGGCTGGCGGACCGCCCCGACCACTCGGCGGCGGCGTACCACGTGGCGACGTCGCCCCTCGGGCCGTTGCTGGGGCTGGCGGCGGGGACGACGGTGGCGAGGAACGCCGCGGCGGAAGTCAGGCGGCGCCTGGGCGACGAGGGGTACGCCCGATACCTGTCCTGGCTGCTGGCGCGGGTGGCGGACCGGATCGACGCCTTCGACGCGGCCCGGTTTGAGGCGCTCATTGGGCTGGCGCGGCGCTTCGACGGGTCGGCGGCGGGCCACGAGGCGGTCCGCCCCGGGCTGTTCGTCGAGATGGTGGAGTCCACGTCGGTGGAGCGGCCCGCGCCCGCGCGGGTGCGGGTCATGACGGTGCACAAGGCCAAGGGCCTGGAGTTCGACGCCGTGGTGCTCGCGGAGCTGTCGGCGTCGTGGGGCGTCAAGGCGGGCGGGGTGGTGGCGGTGCGGGGCGGGCCGCTGGAGGCGGTCGCCGTCGCGACGGTGCTGCCGCGGAAGGGGCAGTTGTGGCTGCACCCGGATCTGGAGCGGGCGGCGGAGTGGGGGCTCGGGCGCATCGCGTATGAGGAGCTGTGCGGGCTGTACGTGGGCATGACGCGGGCCCGGCGCCTGCTCGAGATGGTCGTGCCCATGACGACGGAGAACAAGGACGGCGGGCTTGCGCTGACGGCGGGGAACGTCCTCCGCGAGGGGCTCGGGATCGCGCCCGAGGGCGAGCCCGGCGGGGTCGTCAAGGAGTGGAAGCGCGGATCGGCGTGGCACGCGGGGCTGGCGGCGTCGGCGGCGGACCCCGAGCCCACGGAGGTGGCCCTGCGCGTCCGGCCGAGCGGCGAGGACCTGCCCTGGCGCCGCAAGCGGCGCAGCCCGTCGGGGCTCAAGGGCGGGGGGGTGGTGTCGATGGATGAGGTGCTGGGCCCGGAGCGCCCGGCGGCGCGGCGCGGCACGCTGCTGCACGCGTGGTTCGAGCTGGTCGAGTGGCTGGACGACGGCGAGCCGAGCGACGCGGACCTGGAAGCGGTCGCCCGCTCGCTGGGGTTCGCGGGGTGGCGGGATCACGTGGCGGCGTACCGCGCGGCGCTGCGGGGCGGGGTGGGCGATCGGCTCCGGCGCGGGTGGTACTCGGGGCGGATGGGCGGGGCCGAGCGATTGAGCGTGGTGCGCGAGCGGGCGTTCGCCTGCGCCGTCGACGGGGCGGGGGGCGAGGGGGCCCTGCTCTCGGGGCGGTTCGACCGCGTGGTGATCGGGTGGGGCGGCGGGCGGCCCGCGTGGGCCGAGGTGATGGACTTCAAGAGCGACGCGGGCGCGTCGGCGTCGGAGCTGGCGGCGGGGTACGCCGAGCAGATGGGGGCGTATCGCTCGGCGGCGGGGAGCCTGTGGGGGCTGGGGCCCGGGTCGGTGCGCGCGACGCTGCTGTTCACGGCGTTGGGGGAGGCGGTGGAGGCGTGACCACGCGTGGCCCGGCGGGGTTATGCTGTAGGGGACCGGTCGGCGGTGCGGGGCGCGCGGGGCGCGTCGGCCGCCGATGGCCTCTGAGGAGCCGAACGATGCGAACGCTGTTGAAGGCGACGATGCTGGGCGTGTTGGCGGCGTGGCTGGTGGGGTGCAGCAGCGCGGCCCGCCCGACGGCGCAGACGGTGGGGGTGACGCTGGACCCGGCGCTGGCGCGGGCGTCGACCGAGGTGGACCTGGTCGCGGTGTCGACCGCCGACGTGGGCAAGTGGGAGTCGCAGGACGTGGCGGCGTACTTCGCGCAGGGGAAGGCGGCGTCGGCGGGGCTGGAGCGGCACGAGATGCGTTTCGGCGGCGGTCAGCCGACGGCCCAGGAGCTCGTGAAGGAGGACAAGAAGTGGTCGGCGTGGCTGAAGGACGGCAGCCGCTCGCACCTGGTGGTGCTGACCAACCAGGGCCCGGGCGGTCGGACGCCGGACCCGCGGCGCGTGGTGCTGGACCTTCGGAAGGAGTGGCCCAACCAGCGGATCGAGATGGTGGTGGGGCCGGGCGGGCTGACGGTGCTCAGTTCGCCGGTCGAGAAGAAGTGAGCGCGGCGAGCCCGGCCGTGGGGTGAGCGTCGCCCGGGCGGGTGGGGCCGGCCGCTCCGGGTCGGCATGGGAGCCCGTGCGTGCAGGGTCTGGGTCGTTTCCAGGCGGTGCGTCGTCTGTACCAGCGTGGGCTGGCGGAGGTGTGGAGCGCGCGCCCGGCGGGTCAGGACTCGGGCGAGCCCGTGGCGATCAAGGCGATCGTGTTCGATCCGCTGGTCGATCGCGAGCAGTTCGAAGCCGAGTGCGAGCGGTTCATCGAATCGGCGCGGACGCAGCGCTCGCTCGTCGAGCGTGGGGCCGGGGCGTGGGCCCGCGTGCACGAGGTCTCCAAGGGCGAGGACGAGGCCGGGTTCGTGCTCGACCACTTCCGGCGTTCGGCCCAGAAGCTGATCGCGAGCAAGGCGGGGTTCGACGACCGCCTGCTCCGCTGGCTGGTCGGGGGCGTGCTCGCGGGCGTGCAGGAACTCCGGAGGCTGGGCGAGGGGCGGGCGTGGGGTCGGCTGCGATCCTCCAACATCTTCATCGGGGGCGAGCGCGAGCTGGGCGACGCTCCGATCGTGCTGTCGGACCTCAAGCCGGCGGCGTTGCTCACGCCGAGCGACCACGCCGAGGACTCCGTCCAGCTCGGGCGCCTGATCTACCAGGCGGTCATGCGGCGCGAGCTGGGAGATCGCGAGCTGCTCCTGAGCGGGACGGCGGACTCGCCCGAGTGGTCGCGGCTGGGGGCGGGCGGAGCGTTCTGGCGCCGCTGGTGCGATCGGCTGCTGGGGGCGTCGGGAGCGGGGGCGGCGGGACTGCTCGAGGAGTTGGCGCGCGAGCTGGGGGTGGGGGAGTCGGGCGGTGCCGGCCTGTCGCCCGCCGTGCCGCGCGCGCAGCCGGAACCCCCGAAGCCCGGGCCGGAACCCGTCGTCCGGAGGCCGGTGCCGACCGAGCCCGAGCCGAGGCGGGGGACGCCTCCGGTGGACGGGGCGGAGGCGGCCCGGGCGTCGGAGGCGGCGCGCCCGCGGGCGGCTGTGCCGGTCGGTGCGGCGGAGCCGAAGGCCGGTCGCGGCGGGAAGAAGGTCGCGGCGATCGCGGTCGTGGGGCTGGTGGTGGCGGGCGGGGTGGTGGCGGTGGTGGGGATGGGGGGCGACAAGAAGCCGGTGCCGGAGCCGCCGGTGGTGGCGAACGGGCAGGAGGCTCCGACGCCGCCTCCGCCGCCGGACCCGAGGGTGGAGCGGGCGCGGAGTCTGCGCGAGTTGGCGGGGCGCCTCCCCGAAGGCGCGGCGCGGGAGTGGTGGGCGGACCAGGTCCCGGGGGCGGAGGCGTCGGAGGAGCGGCTGGCGGAGATCGAGGCGCTGCGGGACGCGCTGGAGCGCGCGGGCAAGACGCTGGGCGAACTGCCGGCGGAGTTGCGCGGGCAGGCGGGATCGGCGTTCGTGGCCAAGATGCGGGGCGAGCCGCTGCTCAGCGCGGACCGGATCCTCGCCAACGCCTCGGCGGCGGTGGAGGAATCCAAGGGCGTGGACCCGCGCCTGGCGGCGCGGCTGACCGACCTGGAGCGGCTGGGGTCCTCGCTGCCCGGCGGGGCGGTGCGGACGTGGTGGACCGGGCTCATCCAGGTCGCGCGGCGCGAGCCTACCGAGCAGGGCGTCGCCGAGGTCGAGGCGCAGCGGGGCGGCGTCGAGGCCCTCGCGGGGGCGTTCCGCCTGGTGCCCGTGAACTGGCAGGACCTGGCCCTGGCGGCGGCTCCGGCGCCGGCCGACCCCTCCCGCCCGACGCGCCCGGAGCTGGACGCGATGGCGGCGGCGGTGAGCGCCTGGTTCGACTCCGTGGTGTCGCTGGACGCCGATGCCAGCAAGCTCCAAGGGGCGCTGGACGAGGGGCGCGGGCTGGGCGAGCGCGTGAGGCTGTCGGGCGGCACGGACTCCGACCTGCTGGCGGCGGTGCAGCGGTTTGCGTCGGCGGCCGCGGGCGTGAAGGGAGTTGAGGAGGCGTCCAGGCCGACGGGCACGCTCCTGGGCACGTGGGGGCTGATCGAGGCGGCGCGGTCGTCCAGCGACGCGGCGGGGCTCGTGGCGGAGTGCGGGCAGGACTCACGCCCGCTCGCGGCGGCGCTGGCGTCGTGGCGGCGCCTGGCGGACCTCACGGGCTGGCCCGCGACGCCGGCGGACGTGCGCGCGGTGGCGGTCGCGCGGACTGCGCTCTTGGCCCGGGTCGGGTCGCTGAGCGCGGATCGGGCCGAGGCGCTGGGACGCGAACTGACGGCGGGCGCCGCGTCGCACTGGCAGCGGGCATGGGACGCGGCGGGCGGCAGCAACGATCCGGCCCGCATGCGCGCGATCGCGGCGGAGGGTGCCGGGCTGGGCGTCGCCGGCGGCGTGGTCGCCGCGGCCCAGTTCGCCGCGGAGTTCGCGGCGCTCCGGGCGGCGCTGGACGTGGGTGGGAACGACGAGGCGGTCCAGGGCGTGGTCGATGCCTTCTCGGCGGCGGTCTCGGGCCTGGCCCTGTCGGCGGACGCCAAGGCCCGCGTCGGCGACCTGGTGAGGGCGTTGACCGAGGCGTCGAGGGTCCGCCCGAGGCCGCCCGCGGGTCCGGCGTGGATGGACCGAGCCTCGATCGGCGCCGACGGCGAGGTGAGTGTCACGATCGGCGGGGTCGCCTTCGTGTTCGTGCCGGTCGGCGGGGGCTCGTACCTCGGGTCGACCGAGGTGTCGCTGGCGATGGCCAACGCCCTGCTCGCGGAGCGGGCCGGCGCCGTGGGCGAGATGCAGGGACTGCTGGGGCTGGCCCCGGGCGAGTCGTCGTTCCGGCGGGGGATGAGGGCGTGGCGCTGGGCCGACCGCTTCGCGGTGCCGCCCGCGGAGCGGCTGCCGGACGGGCGCGAAGTGCCCGGGTGGGTGGCGGCGGCGGCCGACTCGGCGTTCCAGAACCGGGCGGGGCAGTCCTGGTACGCGGACGAGTTGGCCCAGCAGCCGTCCGTGCCGACTCTGGGGGCGCCGCTGCAGCGGGTGAGCGCGGTTGGAGCGGCGTTCCTGAGCGGGCTGATCGAGTGCCGCCTGCCCACGCTCGCCGAGTGGAGCGCGGGCGTGGCGACCGAGCCCGCGGCGGAGGGCGAGGCCAACCTCCGCGACCGCTCGTGGGCGGTGCAGCTGGCGCACTGGGACGGCGGGGTGGCGCCGACGGCGACGCCCGTGCAACTGGAGGACGTGTTCGTTCCGCAGGCGCAGCGCCGCGAGCTGCGGGGCAACCGCGACACGGTGCCCGCCAACGACGGTTCACTGTGGACCGCGCCCGTCGATCGGTCGGGGGGGTCGCGCCTGCGGGGCCTGATCGGCAACGTCGCGGAGTACGTGACCTCCGCCGCGATGCCGCCCGCGGGGAGCGCCGCGTCGGCGACGGCGGCGGTCGGCGACGCGGTCGGGCAGGGCGGGGTGCTGGTGGTGGGCGGGTCGGCCCTGTCGCCGCCGGCGCTGGCGCCGCGCGAGGCCCTGGCCCTGACCACGGCGGGCCTGACCTACTCCGACGTCGGGTTCCGCCTGGCGTTCACGAGCGTGCCCGCGGGCCCGCCGCCGGCGGAGAACCTGGAGAAGGTGCGGGGCGTTCTGGCCGCCGCGCCGAGCGTCCCGGTGCGGGCGATGCCCTGAGGGTCAGCGGGCGTTGGTCGGGGCGTTGGCGAAGGCCTCGTTGCCCTGCTCACGGGCGCGGGCCCGGGCCACGAGCGCGTGGGTGGTGCGCTCGCGGTTGAAGCAGATGGCGCCGAGCGAGTCGGCGGCCCAGAAGCGGACGGATTCATCCGCAGCCGCCGCGGCCGGGGCGGGCGTGGCGCTGGCGGTTGGCTGGGTCGAGCAGCCGGAGCCCACGGCCAGGAGCGCAAGAGCGGACAGCATGGAGAACAGACGGGTGCGCAAGATCAACCTCCTCCTCGGGTCCCCTTCGGGGGCGTGCGTTCGGAGAGGTCGATCGGCCCGCCGAGCGTGCGGGGCGACGGGAGCGGCGGACCCGCCGCGATCGGGCCGCTCGGGCGTCGGGGGCGTAGGGCGCATGACGGGGGTGGCGCGAGGTTCTCGGAAAGGGTGGTGTTTGGGGGAGCCCGAGAACTTCCACGGCCCGTGCAGAATCCTTATGATGGGGCGGGTGGGCCCAGGGCCCCGGCGAGGTACGCTCGCGATCGAAGCCAAGTGTCCGGGCGGAGGAAGCGTGCGGTGGGACCCACGACCGAGCAATCACGGGCGACGTTGGCGCTGGTGGGGCGGCTGCGCCTGGCCCAGGCGGACCTGGCCGACCTGCCCGCGGCGGAGCGGCGACGCGTCCTGAAGGACGAGCTCGAGCGGGCGGTCTCCGGCGCCGCCCCGGGTGACCGCCGGGCCCTGCTCGACGACCTGCTGGCGTACTTCCCGGTGTTTGGCGCGGGGGCGTCGTCGGCGTCGCCCGGGCCCCGCGACGACGGGTCCGCGGCGGCGCTGGCCGAGGCGGAGCGGCGCCTGAACGACCCGGTGGCGCTGGCGGAGCGCCTGGGCACGATGTCGGCGGGCCTGTCGGCGGAGCAGCGCAAGGCGGTGTCGGCGGCGCTGGCGGCGGGCGGGTTCTCGGGGGGCGGGGGCACGGGCGCGCTGCCCGAGGGCGTGGACAAGGACCTGCGGCAGCGGCTCAAGATCGCCGCGGACAAGCCGATCGACCCCGCTCGGCTCCTCGCGGCGGCGGGGATGCTCGCGGTGACGGCCCAGGCGATCGACCAGACGGTGTGGCCGCAGTGGAAGGACCTGGCGCCCCGGTCGAACGTTCGCGGCGGGGTCCTGTCGTCGGTGCTGTCGCGGTACCTGACCAACGACGCGGCGGTGACGTCCTCGGCGCTGGGGCACGAGCTGTCCAGCACGCAGCGGATGGTCGCGGTCATGCTCGCGGCGACCAAGCGGGCGGGTCGGCAGTTCGCCCAGAGGCACCTCATGAAGTTCAGCCCGGCCTCGATCGAGGAGGCGGCCAAGCCCAAGAAGTCGCTGATGGAGGCGTTCGGCGTGACGTGCTGGCGCCACTACGCCGAGTTGATGGGGCAGCATGACGAGACGGTGATCGAGGGCGACCTGCGCCAGGCGATCGCGGAGCAGGCCGAGAGCCTGATGGAGGCGGTGGCCAAGCCGGGGCGGTGAGTGCGATCGGCCCGCCGAGACGGGCGCGAGAGGAGCGTGCGATGTCGTCGACAGGTCAGGTGCACTGGCACGAGGGACTGTTTCTCCAGCCGCATCACTTGCAGATGCTGGAGCGCCACCAGCTCGACGCGCGGAGTTCGGACCGGCGCCTGCTGCTCTCGTACCCCTACGGAGTGGTGGAGGCGCGGGTGGCGACGGACGCGCTGGACAAGATGCAGGTGAAGTTCGACCGCCTTCGGGCGGTGATGCCCAGCGGGCTCCTGGTCGACTACCCGGAGAACGCCGACCTGCCCGAGCTGGACGTGTCGCGGGCGTTCGGGGAGGGGGCGAGCGGGTTCACGGTGCGCCTGGCGGTCCCGATCTACCAGCCCGCCGAGGCCAACACGATGGACCAGGGGCAGGCCCAGGACGCGAGGGTCCGCCGCCTCTTCCGCGTGGCCGAGTCGGCGCGGCGCGACGAGAACACGGGGAGCAACGAGCAGGCGGTGCTGGTGCGGCGGATCAACGCGCGGCTGGTGCTGGACGGCGAGCCCGCCGACCGCATGGAGACGCTGGCGGTGCTGAGCATCGTGCGTTCGACGTCCGGGGAGAAGAGCCGCCCGCAGGTCGACCCGCGCTGGGCCCCCCCGGCGCTCGTGATGACCGGGGCCCCGGTGCTGCGCACGCTGGTGCGCGACCTGTCGAACCAGGTGGAGGCGTCGCGGCAGGAGCTGGTCAACCGCCTCAAGAGCGGCTTCTCCATCGAGAACCTCAAGGGGCTGCAGTTCGAGCAGATGCTGCGGCTGCGGGTGCTGAACCGGTTCGCGGGGCGGCTGCCCAACCTGTGGGCCGCCCCGGGCGCCACGCCCCTGGAGATGTACCTGGAGCTGCGCGAGCTTCTCTCGGAGCTGGCGGCGCTGTACCCCGACCGCGACCCGTTCGAGGCGCCCAGGTTCGACCACGACGACCCGGCCAAGTCGTTCCTGGACCTGGACCGGGCCATCCGCCCGCTGCTCGTGGGCGCGGTGGCGCCCAAGTTCCGCATGGTCAGGCTGACGCCCGAGGGGGCCCTGATGGTGGGCACGTTCAGCGACGAGGACTTCAAGCTCGCGACGGACTTCTACCTGGCGATCACCACCAAGGCCGACCCGGTCGGTCTGGCGCGGCTGGTGGAGGACGGGGACAAGTTCAAGCTCATGCCCAAGAGCATGGGGAAGATGAACGTGTACGGCGTGCGGTTGCAGGAGGAGCGGCACCCGCCGCCCACGCTCGAGAGCCCGGCGGGTCGGTACTACTTCCGCCTGGCCCGGGCCGACAGCCAGCGGATGTGGGACCGGGTGCTGGCGGAGAAGTCGATCGCGGTGCGCTGGCCGGAGGCCGAGCGCTTCGATTACTCGGAGATGGCGGTCTACATGACGGTGGCGTGAGGGAGGTGGGGCGATGGCGGCGACGCTGCTGGAGATCTGCGAGCCCTTCCTGCAGTACGTGTGCAAGCTCAACCGCCTGGCGCGGAAGCGCGGCACGACGGACATGGGGCAGGTGCGGGCCGAGCTCAAGGCCCTGCTCGCCGACTGCCGGGCCCGGGCCGACCGCGAGCACCTGGGATCGGCGTACGGCGAGATCGAGCTGCCGCTGATCTACTTCGCGGATTTCATGATCAAGGAGGGCTCGCTGCCCTGGGCCGGGCAGTGGAAGGACCTGGCGTACGAGCAGGGGAAGATGGCGGGGTACTCCGACTTCTTCGACCTGCTGGACGAGACGCTGGCGGACCCGCGCGAGTCGGCGGCCCAGAAGCTGGCGGTGTTCTATGTCGGCGTGGGTCTGGGGTTCACGGGGATGTACCTCGGGCAGCCCGAGGTGCTGCGCCGCAAGATGGTGGAGATGTCGACGAGGCTGCGGGGCACGATGGACACCGACCTGGCCCAGCGCCTGTCGCCCGATGCCTACGAGCACGTCGACAAGCGCATGCTCACCATCGAGACGGCGCCCAAGTTCGTGGGCATGGCGATCGTGCTCGTGCTCATGGTGGTGGGGCTCGTCGTGGCCAACGTCTACACGTACAACTCGGCCATGAGGGACGCGCAGGCGGTGGTGAAGGGGCTGGAGCGGGCGTCCGGGCAGCCGGGCAAGTGACGAGGGAGGCGAGCGGATGTCGGGCAACTTGTCTTCGCTGCAGAGCGTGGGGAACCTGCCGGCGCCGGTCAAGGCGGGCGGGCTGCTCGTGGGGGGCGCCGGGCTGGCCTCCGTCATCTTCGTGCTCATCCGCGACCCGAAGTTCCTGACGATCATCGCGATCTTCGCGGTGGTGATCGTGGCGGCCCTGGCGGGGTACCGCCTGCTGCTGAAGATGAAGCAGCGCGGCAAGAGCGTGCCCTTCTCGCGCCTGCTCAGCCGCGGCGCGGGCGCCTCGGTCACCGACCCCGCGCGCCGGGCCCGCATGGACGACCTGCGGCGGACGTTCGAGGAGGGCGTGGAGAAGTTCCGGGCGGCGGGGAAGGACGTGTACAGCCTGCCCTGGTACGTGATGGTGGGCCCGCCCGGCGCGGGCAAGACCGAGGCGATCCGGCACTGCCAGGTGGGCTTCCCGCCCGGGCTGCAGGACTACCTGCAGGGCCAGGGCGGCACGGTGAACATGAACTGGTGGTTCACCAACAACGCGGTGATCCTCGACACCGCCGGGCGCATCGTGATGGAGGAGGTCGGGGCCGGCGAGAGCAGCGAGTGGAAGGAGTTCCTCAAGCTGCTCAAGCAGTCGCGCCCCTCGTGCCCCATCAACGGGCTGCTGCTGTGCATCTCGCTGGACTCGCTCATCAAGGACAGCGCCGAGAAGATCGAGAAGCAGGCCGGGCAGATCGCCCGCCAGCTCGACGTCATCCAGCGCACGCTCGACGTGCGCTTCCCCGTGTTCGTGCTCGTGACCAAGTGCGACCTGATCAACGGGTTCCGCGAGTTCTGCGAGCACGTGGACGACCCGCAGCGCCAGCACCAGATGGTCGGCTGGAGCAACCCCGACGAGCTGGACGAGAAGTTCAAGCCCGAGCTGGTGGACCAGTACCTGGAGGGCGTCCGCCGCAAGTTCATGAAGCGGCGGCAGGCGCTGCTCGCCGACCCCACGCCCGTGGAGCCGGGGGGTCGCCGCGCCGACGAGGTCGACGCGCTCTTCGCCTTCCCCGAGGCGCTGCTCAAGATCGCGCCGCGGCTCAAGCGCTACCTGGAGATGATCTTCGTCGCCGGGGAGTGGAGCCCCAAGCCCCTCTTCCTCCGCGGGATCTACTTCACCAGCGCCATGCGCGAGGGCGCCGAGCTGGACGAGGACCTGGCCCAGGTGCTGGGCGTGAGCGTCGACAGCCTCCCGGGCGGCAAGGTCTGGGACCGCGAGAAGAGCTACTTCCTCCGCGACGTCTTCACCCAGAAGGTGTTCCAGGAACGCGGGCTGGTCACGACCGCGACCAGCGTGCGCAAGGAGCAGTCGCGCCGGAGGCGGACCCTGCTCCTCGCCGGCATCGTGTCGGTGGTGGCCCTCGTGGGGCTGACCGCCTGGAGCTACATGGGCCTGGCCGGGCGCGTGCAGGGCGCGCTGCGGGGCGGGTTCACCGCCGTCGACCGCGTGCTGCACGGCGCCAACCGCTCGGATCGGCAGTTGCGTCCCGTGGAGGAGGTCCGCGCCGACCTGAGCCTGTTCCGCGGCGGGGCCGCTGGCGCCGAGTACCTGGGCGCCGCCGAGTCCCCCGGCGACAGCGACTTCAAGCGGCTCGAGGTGCTCCAGAAGACCGAGCAGGCGGTCGGCCGCTTCGGGAAGGTGCCCGTGGCGTTCCGCTGGCTCAAGCTCATCCGGAGCGCGGACCTGCGCGATGGGCACCGCCTGGCGGTGGCCCTGGCCGTCGTCGATCCGATGTACGGGCTCGCCAAGGAGCGCCTCGGCGCCGAGACGGGCCGGACGTGGACCCGCGAGGCGACGGGCGCCCTGGCCGAGCTCATGCGGGCCCGCACGCTCGCGCTGGACGCCACGCCCGAGGGCCCGCCCCCGTCGGTCAATCCCAAGCAGCCCAAGCCGGACAAGGAGGCGCCCCCCACGCCCGACGTGCGGGCCCTGGCGGGCTACCTCCTCCGCGACGAGGCCCAGGCCAAGGCCTTCGACGCCGACCGCGAGTCCGTCGAGCGGCTGGTGGCGTCGGCGTTCTCGCCCGAGGGGGCGGCCCGGAAGTGGCCCGAGACGCAGGTCGGGGCCGCGACCAGCGAGCACGCCGACCTGGTCGACCGCGCCCTCCGCGTCTTCGCCGGCGCCTGGGGCGAGGACGGCGCGGGGCTGGGCGACTACCGCGTGCTCCGCGAACTGGCGGACGCCGCCCAGGAGTTCGAGCGCGTCGAGCAGACCCTGATCAACGCCGCCGCGACCGCCAAGGACGTCTCGACGAGCGTCGAGGCCGATCGCTGGCGCCGTGACTCGTGGGAGCCGGCCCTTGCGGCCCTGGCGGCCCTGGCAGGCGAGGGGGGTCGGCTGCCGAAGGCCCTGGCGGCGCTCCCGCCCGACCTGGCCGAGGATCTGGGCAAGTCCGTTGCGCGGGCCCGGGTCCGCGCCGAGCAGGCGTTGCAGGAGGACTTCGACCTGCTGGCCCGGCAGTTGCCGCCGGAGCCCGCCGAGGGCGCCAAGCCCCCGGAGCGGATCGCCCCGTGGCTGGAGACCCGTTCGCAACTGGCGTCGGCGCGCACGAAGGCGCAGGAGGCGCTCGCCGCGGGCTTCGAGGCCCTGGGCCAGCGGATGGCGGAGCGGTCGCGCGTGCTGGCCCAGGCGTCGGACCGGACGGCGCTGTTCGCGTCGCGCCTGGCGATGCTCCAGGAGGCCGACCGAGCCTTTGCCGCGGAACCGCCCCCGGACGCGTCGCGGCTCCTGGGCGACCTGGCGCCGGGCGTGGCGCGGCTGGACGAACGCATGAGCGCCGCGGAGCGGACGGTGTCGGAGCACGCCCGCCGGTGGTCGGGTCCGCAGGCGGACGCGACCCGTGCCGCCGCGGGCGGCGTCATCGCCCTCGCCGGGCGCTACGGCCGCGCCCAACTGCTCGCCCTGTACTTCGTGGGTGATGGCGCGGCGGCGCCGCGGACCCCCGAGCAGGCCGAGCAGGCGGTCGAGGCCTTGGCCCGCGGGCTGGCTCCGGACCAACCGGGCCGCGGCCCCAACAACACGCGGTTCGAGATGTCCCCGCCCCGCGTCCCGCTCACCGAGCTGTCGGCGGGCGGTGCGTTCCGCCCGGGGTTCCACCCGGACGCGGCGAACCTGCTCTTCGACGACATGGAAACCGCGTCGGGGCTGGTGGGGCTGACCGAGTCGAAGCCCGAGGCGGCGGGGCGCCGACCCGTCGCCGCCGCCCCGGAATCCACGCGCGTGCTGGACGGGCCGGCGCTGAAGGCGGCGGTGCAGGCGGCGCGGCGGACACTCGACCTCTACGCCGACCGCTACGCGACGTACTGGCTCGAAGACGTGCCGGGGCTGGCCCGCCCGTCGGAGCGTTCGCCGGACTGGGCGGCCCAGCGCTCGACGCTGGGCGCGGTGGCGGCCAAGGACGTCAACTCGGCGCTGGCGACCCTGTACGCCGCGATCGAGTCGGCGGCGGGCGTGCTGCCCGCGGGCGCCCGCGAGGACGAGCGCGCCCGCCGGGTCCGCGAGGCGGTCCAGGAGCTGCGCAAGCGCACGCACGACGACGAGTGCGCCGACACGCTCAGCGCCTGGGCGGGGCTCCCCGCGCCCGCGGCGGACGCGGGCGGGCAGGTGCTCTCCATCGTCCGCGCCGATCCGCTCGCGCAGCAGTTCCTCAACCGCTACATGAAGGCCTACCGCCCGCCCCTGGGCGGGCGCTGGTACTGGAACGCGCTGCTGGAGAACCTGGCCAGGGGGCTGGCGGCGGGGTACGCCGGGCAAGCCGCCCAGGCGCGGGCCGACCTGGCCTCGCAGTACGGCAAGTTCCCGCTCGTGCGCGACGCCGACGAGCAGTTGACGCTGGAGCAGGTCGGCAAGGCCCGCGAGTTGGCGGCGCAGGTGCTCGCCGCGCCGGACGTAAGCCGCCCGGCGGTGTCGCAGCCGATCCAGTTGCCGCAGGGGTACGAGTCGGTGCAGGCGGCGCTCTCACCCATGACCCCCCAGGCCGGACGCGACGACGCGTGGGTCCGCGGGGCGCTGGGGGTGGCCGACGCCCTCCTCCGCGGGTGGCAGGCGGGCTCGGTCGTGCAGGTGCAGATCGTGCTGCCCCAGGACGAGCCGCGGGTTCAGGCGGCGATCGCAACGGCGTCCATCGCGTCCCTCGGGGGAGGCGGCGGCGCCGAGCGCCGCGTTTTCGCCCGCCAGCACCTCGACAAGCCCCTGGAGATCGTCGAGCCGAGCGAGTCGGTCTCGATCGGCCTGTTCGAGACCGCGATGGCCCAGGAGCCGGTGTCGACCGGCACCATGCCCGGCCCCTGGTGGGCGCTGCGGGCCGCGACGGCGCCCGGCGCCGCGCCGGTCACCGGCAAGCGCCAGGTCTACCGCGTCCCGATCGCGTGCGCGGGGCAGCAGGCGCTCGAGTTCTGGCTCGAGCTCACGCTCCCCGCCGAACCGCCCTCCCAGCAGGACTGGCCCACGCGGGTCCGCTGGGGCCGCTGAGAGGATCACTCGATGGCGACGCGCGCCGGGTCGTGGATCAAGGGCGGCAAGCCGCGGCTGTTCCTGGCGGCGCTGGGCAAGCACCCGGCGTGGGACGACCACATGGAACTCGGGCTGGAGAGCGACGCCCTCGTGCGCGTCCGCCGACAGCTCTACGTCGAGGGCATCGGGGCCGCGATCGACGGCGGCGCGTGGGACAAGCTCGCCCCCGACGAGGCCCTGCCCGCGTTCGGGCACGTGTTCCTGTGGCGCTTCGACCAGGAACTGGTCGTGGGGCGGATGTGGGCGAGCAAGGACGGCAAGGGGCGGAGCAAGTACCCCATGCTCGCGTGCTTCCACGCCGGGGGCGTGGGCGCCGGATGGGCCCTGCGCGAGCTGGGGCCGCGCCTGGAGCGGATCGAAGCCGCGTGCATCGCCGCGACCACCCACGAGGGTGTCGCCGAGATCATCACCCGCGAGCGCGACGCCGCCCGGGCCGCGATGGGGGGCGAGGGCCCCGAGGCGATCCGCGCGCCGCTGCCTTCCGACCTGGCGTCGCTGGCGGCGGCGCCCGAACTGGGCCCGGACCGGCGCGGCCTGCTGCGGATCCTGTACGAGTGCGAGCGCGACCTTTCGCCATGGCGCGACCCTGGCGACGCCAAGTCCTCGGGCTCGGGGGTCGTGAGCCCGACGGGGCACCGCCTTCGCATGCCGGTGCCGGCCGGGGCCGCGGCGACGGGGCTGGCGCGCTGGGTCGGCGTGGTCTTCTCGCTCGCCGCCGATTCGGCGCCGGTCTTCGCCGCGGCGCCACACGCCGGGGCGTGGGTCGACGTGATCGTGGGCGACCTGTCGGCGTCCCACCTGGCCTGCCTCAAGGCCACGCCGCGCAAGATGGCCCTCACCAGCGACGTGCCCTACACGCTCGACGAGTCGTTCGTGGCCCGGGCCCGGGCCATGATCGACGCCGGGGGCGCGACGCCGGCGCCGCCCGCCGCACGGCCCGACGCCGGGCCCGCCAGGCCGGCGTGGTTGAAATGGGCGGGGCTGGGCGCGATCGGGGCGGGCGTGGTGATCGGCGGCGTGCTCGTGGCGGGGGGCGGCGGCG
>Ga0194120_10000389_pt1 | contig 81658 bp, 73 predicted proteins | sample TA2MahCa65mmetaG_FD_148642 | JGI IMG/M metagenome (GOLD analysis project Ga0194120, IMG submission 148642) | Freshwater microbial communities from Lake Tanganyika, Tanzania - TA2015019 Mahale Deep Cast 65m | ecosystem: Environmental > Aquatic > Freshwater > Lake | place: Tanzania: Lake...
CTGGGCGCTGGTGGAAGCGGCTCAAATGGCAGTGAAGTCGGATCCCTTGTTGAAGATGAGGTTCGAAGGATTGCAGAAAAGGATGCATCGGAACCAGGCGATCGTGGCAATTGCCCGGCATTTATTGGAAGTGGTCTGGTCTGTGTCCCTGGCACCGCCCGCCAGGGCAGGTGTGACCCGCCGCCAGCCGTATCGACACTTCAGCCAGGAGCGGATCGCGTACAAGTATTTGACGTGGTCGTGGCAGATGGATGAGGAAGCGCGCGATGGCTTGACCCGCCAACAATTCGCAGGTTACTACCTCATGAAATTGGGGATTGGACACGATCTGACGCGTATCGCGCTCGATCCGAAACATCCGCGTCGGATCGCCAGTGAAGCGGAAGTACTGGCATTGAGACCTGAAGTTCAAAGGATCGAGTAAGGACAGGCGTTCTCCCGTTCGGCATGACAACCCCATCCTGAGAAAAGAGGGCGTGGGTCTGGAAGGCAGTCTCCATCTCTAAAATCCCAACAAAAAGCGGCCCGGATGATTCAAATTCCGAGCCGTTTTTCATATCTGCTTCTCTTTCTTTTCTTTTTCTCCCTTTTCCCTTGACACTGCTGTTAATCGGTGGCACGCTTTTGTTGCGCAAGACTCTACATGCTTTGAAGTTGCTCACGAATTAAGGTGCTTAATTTTTTGACGACTTCATTAAATTGTTCGGGCGGTAGCTTACAACTAAACTGTGCTTTTCTTGCTTTCCAATCGAGGCTTTTTACTTGGTCGGATAAAATTGCGCCTCTTACTTTCAGTCCTTCAGGTATCAATACTTCAAAAGGATACCCTTTGACCTGGCTTGTGATAGGGCAGAGGATTGCTAAACCAACTTTGCCGTTATATGCTTTCGGGGACAAAACCAACGCTGGTCTATGACCTACTTGCTCATGCCCTGCTTGTGGATTAAACATAATCCAAACGATGTCGCCGCTGTCAGGAACGTATGCCATAGGTTCACCAAATTTCGTTGCCTACGGCAAAACTCGTATCTATTGCATTATGAAGATTATCTTTTGTGATGCTTGCAAGTAATTCGTCAAGCGTCCAGCTTGGTGCTGGAACTGGCGTAACAATAATTTTGCCTTTTACGATGCTTATTTCTACGAAAGAATCATTTTCCAATTGAGCGTCAACCGCAAAGGCTTTGGGTATTCGGAGGGCAAGACTATTGCCCCATTTCTGAACTTTTGTGAGCATAAGGTTATCTCCTGTTTGTTTCTACAACAAAGATACACCTTTTTGCTGGATTTTTCAAGTGCTAATTCTGCAAGGGGCGTGCCAGGGGTTGCAGTCGGGCACGTTTTTGGGTACATTCCGTTTGTTGAGTGAACGGGAACGCGTACCCGGGAACGCTGCGTAAGGGACCAGCCGAAACGTGCATGGGAATGGCGCCTTGGCGCCAAATCCCCCTCGACTCATAACCACGAACCCACTAATTCTCTACTCCTCTAATCCTCATTCACCATTCTCCACTCCCCATTCCCTAATCCCTATCCCCCAATCCCCATTCCCCACTCCTTTATCCTTTATAATACCCGCATGGAATTTTTCTTTCCCGAAGACAAACTCACCCGCGCTGTTCCCGAAGAAACAAGGATCAGCTCGCTTTCCGCCCAGCCATATCCCGATGGTTATCGTTTGCGAGTCAATATTGAAATCACGCCCTTTCAAAAACGCCCTTACATTGAAGTCATTCTCAATGACTCACAGGGTGACGAAGTCGCATCCACCAGCATCGTCGAGCCGCTTTCGTGGAAACTCGAATTCACCATGCACATCCGCGGCGAACTCAAGAATCCATATACCCTCCATGCGCGCCTGTATTACCCAGAGGGCGATGGTCCCTCCGCTGAGCCTCTCTCTTATTCTTTTGATGTAGAACCGCCTCCTCCTTCGACTGTCGCTCAGGACTCGCCTCAGCCTGATTCTGATTAATTGACATTATCCATGCCTTTGCATTTCCCTGCTTTTTCCACCAGAATATTGCCTGTTCTAACTACTTCAGTACTCCTGCTGTTCGGCTGCTCGCAATCCACCCAGGCACCATCCGCGCCGCAGAATTCTCCTCAACCTGTTTTTGAATTCACCAGCACGCCTGCCTCCAACCGTTTAAATAAGGATGACAACGCCCTTTTTCTCTCAATCGAAGAGAATGGGTACGCTCATCTATTTACTCGCAGCGACCAGGTACAAAACTTCCCATTAACCCGCATCACCATTGGCGAGTGGAACGACGTCGCGCCCGCCCTTAGCCCGGATCGCAGGAGGCTCGCCTTCGCCTCCGACCGCAATGGCTTTTGGGATTTGTACACTCTGGATTTGCAAACGGGGAACCTGACTCAGATCACCGACTCACCTCAATATGACTCCGCTCCCTCATGGTCGCCGGATGGTCAGTGGCTGGTTTTTGAAACCTACATCAATGACAATCTTGAAGTGTCAGTCGTCTCGGTCAATGACCGTACGCAGGAGATCATTCCCCTTACACAGCATCCCGCCTCCGATCATTCCCCCGCCTGGGCGCCGGATGGCAGGCATGTGGCCTTCATTTCCAACCGCGGCGGCGATAGTGACGTGTGGCTTGCCAGCCTCGACCTGGCCGGGGATGAGCGTTACCAGAATCTAAGCAACACTCCTTTCGCCTCTGAGAACCGCCCTCTTTGGAATTATGACGGCTCACAATTGCTATGGTCTTCCATATCTCAAACGGTGGGATATAGCGGCTTATACATTTGGGATGCAGCCGATCCGAACCGCGCTGCGCGCTGGGTCGGCGATGGGGTCATGGGTGCATGGGACGAAACAGCTGAAAAGATCGCCGCCGTCACCAGCGCACCCAATAAATATTATCTTACTTCCTATGATGTACATGGGAACTTATTGCTCTCTCCCACACCCTTAAGTGGGTCTGTGCGCGGACTCACCTGGGGCATTGTTGAATTACCGAATCCCCTCCCGAATTCATTCGCGCAAGCGGCTGGATCTGCGCCCACGTCCTTGTGGTCGCCGGTCATTACGCCGGGACCGGATGTGCCAGGTCAACGCTGGTATCTTGTCCCGGTCGAGGATGTGCAGGCGCCTTATCCGCAGCTGCATGATCTGGTGGATGAATCCTTTAATGCCTTACGCAATCGCATCATCCTTGAAACAGGCTGGGATGCGCTTGCGAGTTTGGAAAATGCCTTCGTTCCCTTAACGATCAGCCTTGAACCCGGGCTGGAGGAGGATTGGCTGTACACCGGCCGCGCCTTTGCGATCAATTCCCTCATGGCAAACGCAGGCTGGCTGGTAACTTTACGTGAGGATATCGGCGCTCAGACCTATTGGCGTGTTTATATCCGCTCTGGGATTCAGGATGGCTCGCGCGGTGAGCCGATCCACAATACACCCTGGAATTTAAGCGCGCGCTACGAACTTGATCCGCGCACCTATGAGCAGGGCGGCGAATACGCGCCTGTGCCTTCCGGGTATTGGGTGGATGTCACTGCCCTCGCCTCTGCTTATAACTGGGAACGTCTGCCGGCTCTGCCCAACTGGCGCACCTATTACAACGGCGCGCGCTTCACTGAATTTGCATTGACCAATGGGTTGAGCTGGTACTCAGCCATGCAGGAACTATATCCTATGGAAGCGCTCGTCACTCCCACCCGCGTATTGGCGCCCACTCTTACGCCAACGCCTACATCTACATCAACTGCCACACCGCGACCAACCCGCACTCCGCGCATGACATTCACGCCCTCGTCCACGCCCACGATTACATTAATGCCTACGATTACTTTTACGCCATCGTTTACCCCCACGCCGCCGACGATCATTCCATAGATGAAATTCAAAATCACACTTACCCGTTTAAAACTCTGGAGTCAAGAAGCTTGCTGCTTGACACGACTCCAGAGAAAAGCCTTTATTTTTTGGGAGTTACTTTTTTTGCTAACGCTCTCCGCCTGCTCACGCGGGCTAGGTGGATCAAGCCCAACGCCCGTAATTTTCGAAGACGCAAACCAGCCCGAGGCGGGGAACGAAGCGCTCTTAACTCCATCGCCAGCCCCGTTCCAGTTCAGTCTTCCCACGCCCGGCGCGGAGCCAGTCTCTGCCTGGCGTCCTCCTTTATATCCAATTCCCTGGGCCCTGTCTTCTTATGACCATTTTTATTTTGCGCGCCCGATTGCCGCCGATCAGGTCAATTGGCCGATTCCAGATTATCGCTATGGCGGCGTGTTCTTCGGTCCGAACATCGTGCACACCGGCGTGGATATTCCCACTCCCACGGGCACACCGATCATGGCGGCTGGTGCAGGGACTGTGGTTTGGGCAGGCTGGGGGCTGTTCAGTGAAACGCCATCGAATGAACAGGACCCTTACGGGCTGGCGGTTGCCATCCGCCATGATTTTGGTTACAACGACCAGCAGCTGTATACGATTTACGCGCACATGAGCAAAGTGGATGCCATCGTTGGACAGCATGTGGAAACCGGGGAAGTCATCGGCTTCGTCGGCTCAACCGGCGTAACCACCGGGCCGCATGTTCATTTTGAAGTGCGTTTTCCGCTGAATTCTTTCTTTTATACCTATAACCCGGAGTTATGGATCGCCCCGCCACAAGGCTGGGGAGTTCTCGTGGGCCGTGTGATGGACATAAAAGGAAAGACCTTGCAGCGGGTGGAGTTGACCCTTCGTTCTGTCGAAACCCAAAAGTCTTATCTTGTAAAAACCTATAGTGACCAGGGCGCGATAAACCCCGACCCATATTACAACGAGAACCTCGTGCTGGGGGATTTACCCGCAGGAATATATAAGGTAACGCTTCGTTATGAAGATAAGGAGCAACAAACCTGGGTGGAGATTTTCCCCGGGCAGGTTTCCTACTTCACGTTTACCGGTATTAATGGCTTTAGCACAGACCGTCCACCTGCGCCAACCCTGGATTTCCTGCCGTCCAACCTGCCATCCACTTTCACGCCTCTCCCCTGACACTTCGACGCCGCTCAGTGCAAGCCTGACACCCGATACCTCACACCTGACACCTGACACTTGATAGTTGACACTTCCCCCGCCCCTTGACTTACTGAACATATGTGCTATACTCTCGCAACACATAACTGAATGTCATTGCGAGTGGCGCTTCTGGTTTTAGCGGCGAAGCGTCGCCGTGGCGCCGTGGCGACACAATCTCCCACAAAGTTGAAGATTGCTTCCCTTCGACACGGTGAGCCGCGAAGCGAGTCGAACCGTCAGGACAGGCGTCGGGGAGAGCGCCCTCTTCGCAAAGACATAACCGAACATTATTGGAGAACCAACTCATGGCTAAAAAACCTACCCGCTCAGCAGAATCCGCACAAACTCAAAATATGAATAATGCCAAACAAGCCGTGCTCGATAAAGCCGTCGGCGATATTTTAAAACGCTATGGCGATGGTTCGATCATGCGCCTCGGCGAAGCCCATGCCATGGTGACCGAAGTCATTCCCACAGGCTCTCTCTCGCTTGATATTGCCCTCGGCATCGGCGGCATTCCACGCGGACGTGTCATCGAAATCTACGGGCCTGAGTCTTCCGGTAAAACCACGCTCTGCCAGCATATCGTCGCAGAAGCTCAAAAGATGGGCGGCATCGCCGCCTTCATTGACATGGAACACGCGCTCGACCCCGGCTACGCCGCCAAGGTCGGCGTGGATATTGACAACCTGCTTGTCTCACAACCCGATACTGGCGAGCAGGCCCTCGAGATCGCAGAAACCCTCGTCCGCTCTGGCGCAGTGGATGTCGTTGTGATCGACTCAGTTGCCGCGCTCGTTCCCCGTTCCGAAATCGAAGGCGATATGGGCGATGCACAAATGGGTATGCAAGCCCGCCTCATGTCCCAGGCGCTTCGCAAACTTTCAGGTGCGATCAACCAAACCAAAACCTCTGTCATCTTCACCAATCAACTTCGCCAGAAGATTGGCGTGATGTTCGGCAATCCTGAAACCACCACAGGCGGACAAGCCCTCAAGTTCTACGCCTCTGTGCGTCTCGATGTGCGCCGTATTCAATCCATCAAAGTTGGCGAGGAAGTCATCGGCAACCGCACGCGAGTCAAAGTCGTCAAGAATAAAATGGCGCCTCCTTTCCGCACGGCCGAGTTTGACATCATGTTCAACGAAGGCATCTCAAAGGCTGGCGACGTGCTCGACCTGGCCACCAAGTTTGAAGTCCTCACGAAGCGCGGCGCCTTCTTCTCTTATGGCGATATCCGCATCGGTCAGGGACGCGAGAACGCCAAAGATTATCTGCGCGGCAACCCGGATATGATGAACGAGATCGAAGGCATCATCCGTCAGAAAGCGCTCAGCGGCGAGATCGCCCTTCCGCTTGATATCGGCGCAGACGGAGGATCAGATGACGCCGGCGTCGCGGCCGAAGAAGTATAGCTCCGGAGTTGACCTCTGGAGTCGGATGGCGCTAAAGCGCCACTGTCCGACATATCAGGAGCAAACTCCTGTATTCCGGATTAACTAAAGTCACAGAGAATCTCTCTGTGACTTTATGGTTTAATCAGGACATGCTTCGCCTCACGCTTCGCGTCCGCCCCTGCCTGATTCTGCTCCCGATCATTTTCTTCGCTCAGGCCTGCGCGCCTCAACCCACATCCACACCCTTCCGTCCGCCGACCGCATTGCCACCCACAAAACCTCTTTCAACAACGACGCCTGTGCCGGTGGCGCCATTGGCGCCATTCACACCCCAACCCGCGCCGACCGCCCTCGCGACAGCCACCACAGGAGTCTGCGCAAACGATCTCACCTTTGTGGATGACATTACCTTCGATGACAACACCTCCGTTTTACCCAACGCAAGCATGGATAAGCAATGGCTTGTGCAAAACAGCGGCACCTGCAACTGGGACGCATCCTATCGTTTGAAGTGGGTGGGAGGTAGTCCCCTGGGCGCAGCGGAGGAACAACTTCTCTACCCCGCCCGCGCAGGGGCGCAAGCCGCGCTTCGCATCCTCTTCACCGCACCCGCCGAAGCGGGTTTCTACGAAAGCGCGTGGCAGGCTTACGGTCCAGATGGAAGCGCGTTTGGTGATCCAGTCTTCATGAAGATCGTTGTATCCCCCTAATTCGGACAAGCCAAAAAAGTTTTACCGCGAAGCCCGCGATGGTTTTTAATGATTTTTCTTGGCGTTCTTAGCGTTCTTGGCGGTTTAAAAATTCTTGGATAAAAAAACAAGAATTTCTCTGCCTGGCTTTACTGAAAAACTTTTACGGTCTCCTGGGCTTGCGAAGGAATAAAATGGGCGGCGACCAGTAATGTGAAAGCAGAAAAAAAGCCAATAAATATTACATCAGAAAGCCAACAGTTTACATAAATTCAATGTAAAACTTTTAAGTAAACATCCTGTAGATATTTCCATACTTGTTGAGTGTCATAGTAGGAAACGTAGGACGACTTGATGTGCCAATGGCGTAAAAAATAATTAATCCAATATTTATGTAAAATTTCCCCCCACACCTCAAGTTAAGAGTTGAACTGCCGAAAATATTAATAAAGAAAAAAAAGTCATTGGAAAATAAGGCGCGACAGAGGTGAATATGGAGAAAATAAAATAACGAAATGTAAGACAACGTCCATTAAAGGCAAACCCGTCGAAAGCCGGCGACGCAAAGCCATGGGTCTACCGTCACACAAACAAAGTGTTGTCCATGACCGCCAGACCGCCGAAGAACACAAAATAGTGTTATTTGGCCTGGCTTATCAAAGCCAGGCTTTTTTATTCGGATGGCTGATCAACCTTCGAGAAGTTCAATCCATTAACGCAGACCCGATGCGAGATGAGAGTCGGACCTGCAAAGCAAGGAGAAAAGCCATGTTACGTAATTTCAAAATCCTGTTCGTCGTTGTCGTTGTAGTCATCATCTCAGTCGCCTCTTATGCTTTTGCTGCGGCCAACACTGTCCCAGACAGCGCCGCCGGGTACAAGTCAAATGTAGTTCCCGGCTACACGGTGACCAATATCGTGTATGACCTGGATGCGACCGACCCGACTCTGGTTGATGCAATCACCTTCGATATCGCTCCCAGTAGCGGGACGGTAATTGCCGCTGTAGTAAAACTTCAGACTGCAACAGCCGGCGCTTGGACAAGTTGCACTCTTGTGGCTGGCGTAGCTCCGTCTATGGCAGTGACCTGCACATACGGCGCCCTCGAACTCGTCAACGTCACCGCGCTGAACATTGTCGCCAGCAGCAGCCTTGACCCGTAATATACACATGTCAACTAAATTCGAATAGATGCATCATGAAGATAGGAACTGGCCTTTGCCAGTCCCTATCTTCAAAAAATCGAACTACTTGCCCAAGCCCTGCCTGCTAATCTCATGAAACAATCCCATCGCTGGGCATCCATTTTTTGGAACATCATCCTGTTTATGGGGCTTGTGGTTATTGGGATCGCCTTCGCCCCCGCCCAAATTGGCGGACAGGCATCCTATGTGATGGTGAACGGTATCAGCATGGAACCTAACTATCATACCGGCGATCTGGTGATTGTCCGAAAGGCACAGACGTATCAAGTTGGCGATGTTGTCACTTATCGTGACGCTGAAATGGGTGGATACGTCATTCATCGGATTATCGGCATCGAGCAGGGACAGGTCATATTGAAGGGCGATAACAATTCATGGATTGATGCGAATCAGCCCACCCATGATGAGATCGTCGGTAAAGAGTGGTTTTATGCGCCAAAAGCAGGCAGTGCAATGCAATGGCTGCGCAAGCCCATCAACCTGTCACTTACCGTCGTTTTACTGGGAGGCGTTCTTATGAGCAGTATGATAACCAAACCGAAAAAAGGTCAAAAGGGAAAAAACAGCCCATCGGTCAATTTGGGCGGAATGTTTGAAGGCACACTCTACCTGCTGGGATTGCTATTTCTCGGATTTCTTGGTTTATCCATCTTTGCATTCACAAAGCCGCTCACGCGCGCCGCAGACAATATCACGTATCAACAGTATGGGGATTATTCCTATTCCGCGGCAGGAACACCCGGAGTGTATGATACAGAGATGGTACGCAGTGGGGAACCTGTCTTTCCCAAACTGACCTGTTTTCTCAACATCGAATTATCCTATTACATCCTAGGCGGTCAACTTCATGATATATCGGGAAGCCACCAAATGTACGCGCGTGTCATGGACCAGCAAAGCGGCTGGCAGCGTACGATCCCGATCATTCCACAAACGGCGTTTACCGGCAATGTCAATTTCGCCACGGCCGCCCTGGATCTTTGCCAGGTGATATCCCTATTGGATTTGGTGGAAAAGGAAACGGGGTTGCGCGCAAGCGCCTATACCATTGAAATCGTTACAAACATCGCCTTCACTGCCAACGCTTCTGGACAGGTCATAACGGGCGCATTTGATCCCACCCTTGCCTTCAATTTTGACAAAGTGCATCTTTATCTCGCCAGCAAGAATGCAGAGCGCGACCCCATGCACATAACGGAACAAGGTGTTGCGGACAGTTCCAAAATTAAAGCCAATACATTGCCAATCCTCGGATGGGAACCCATGGTCGGGTTCATTCGTGTGTTTGCCTTGCTCGGACTGGGAATATCACTCAGTGGACTTGTTATCATGGGCTTATTCGTCTTCAATACAGCCAGCCAAAGCGAGGAAGCGCTCATTCGCCTGCGCTATGGCTCAATGTTGGTGGATGTTTACGAACGAAGCCTAGACGTCACTCTGCCGATGATCGATGTTACTTCAATCGATGACCTGGCCAAAATGGCTGAGCGGCAAAACACAATGATCATGCACATGACGCTCAATTTCCTGCATTATTATTTGGTACAAAGCAATGGAACAACCTATCGCTATGTGATCAGCGCGGGGAAAAAGGGCATTGTCGAAAACGACCCGGACCGCGATGAGTTGTTACAAACTTCAGCAGACACCGAAGAGGATAAATTTCCTGCGGCAAAACCTGTTCGACTCAAGACACAAAGACGCGAAATCGCAAGGGAGTATTAAAAAAAGCTGCGAAGACCAGGCAAAAGTGGACGCTGATTAGAATTTTATTGGGACTTTATTAATAATCTTTGCTCCCCTGCTACTTTGCGTTAAAGAATTTTCGGATGGGATTTAAGCTTGTTGATTCAATTCATGCTCATAAATCCGAACAGGCGCCATAATCCGCGCATCATTCCATGGCCGAAATCCGGCTTCAAAAACTGATTCGGACATGACCCCGGAATGACCGCAATGCCATTTGCGCGGCACATCTCCACCGCAGACTGTGAGACGCTGGTCATCCCCGCCGTGAGGCCGGGCTTCGTGCCCATCATGCAATGCATCCACACATGTTTGATTCCCAGGTCCACACACTGCTGAACGATCTGCTCAGTTACTTTGGGACTGGTCAACATGAATACAGCGTCAGGCTTTTCAGGTAGAGACTTTAAGTCCGCATAACACGGGGCGCCATCATAAGTGGATATGCGCGGGTTGACCGCAAACACTTGATAGCCGGCATCCTTGAATTTTTTATAATTCAAATTACAGCCCGTTTCGCGTTTATCAGATACGCCAACGACAGCGATCTTTTTCTGCGCGAGGAAATCCTGCACAAAATTATCGAGTTTTGCCATAAGAGTTCTCCTAATGAAAATTCGGAGCCGTCTGACTCCGAAAAAAATATACCGAAAGGGTTGACGGACGATCATCAGAAAGATTATATACGTTTTGATGGAATTAACAAGATGACGAAGATCACATCGAAAAGTCGGCGGCTTGCATAAATGCAATAATGCAGGGCTTTTATGAAAGAAGCGTATTCGTGAACCTAGATGCGTCCCATTCTCATCGGGGCTTGTTTTGTGATTTTTGAGAGCCGTCTCATGTCTTGAAATCAGACATGATAAAATACGCATCACAATGGCGAAGCATTTGATTTTGGTGGCAGGCAATATCGGCGCAGGCAAGACCGCTCTGACGGAGCGCATTGGCGCCCGCCTCGGCTGGTGGACCGGGTTTGAGTCTGTGGCCGATAACCCCTATCTTTCCGATTTTTACGGGGATATGCATGCCTGGTCCTTCCATTTGCAGATCTTCTTTTTGGGTCATCGCGCAGATCAGTACCTCGAAGCCGCCCGCGATGCGCGGTCCGCCATTCTCGACAGAAGTATATATGAAGACGCGCATATCTTTGCACGCGCCCTGCATCACATGGGAAATCTGGGCGAGCGGGATTATCTGGCCTACCGCAGGTTGTTTGATGTGGTTGTGAATGGACTGCCGCGCCCTGACCTGCTGATCTACCTCAAAGCGCCTGTAACGGTCTTGATGAATCGCATCCGCCAGCGCGCCCGCAATATTGAAACGGGCATTACGCCCGAGTATCTGGCCTTGTTGGATTCCTTTTACGAAGACTGGCTCGGTTCTTTCGACATTTGCCCTGTATTGACCGTTCAGACAGATGACCTTGATTACGTCAATCATCCCAGCCATCTTGACCTCGTGACCCAACGCATACACGATAAACTGGCCGGCAAAGAACTGCTTGACCTGACCGGAAGGCAAGCATAAATTTTGACCCATAACCTTCTTTCCCAAATACCTTTGTTTGCCGGTTTGCCTCCCCATGAGCTGGATGGGTTGGTCGCTGCATTGGATGTAACAGAATTGGATGACCTCATACAAGCACAAGCCGCCGTCCTCGGCGGCGTTTCCAGTGCAAATCCTGCGCGCCGGGGACGGCGCAAGGAGCAAGCAGGACCTCCCAAACGGGAGGTCTTCGTTTATCTCAACGCCTGTTCCAAATCTGCGAGCAGGTCGTCCACATTTTCGATCCCGACCGATAACCTGATTAGCCCGGGGTCAACTTCCAGTGCGGAGCCGACCACCGATAAATGCGTCATCGCCGCGGGGACTTCGATCAGCGATTCGACACCGCCAAGCGATTCTGCCAACGTAAATATTTTTGTGGATTCCGCCACCCGCACAGCCGCCTCCCTCCCATCCTTCATCACAAACGAGATCATTCCTCCGCCATTGAGCATTTGCCGCTTCGCGATCTGGACCTGTGGATGGCTCTCGTGAAATGGGTAGATCAGCCGTTTGACATTTTTCTGCTTCGCAAGAAATGCCACGATCTTCTCCGCGTTCTGTGCGTGACGATCCATGCGAATGGGCAGGGTCTTGATGCCGCGCAGCACGAGAAATGAATCCATCGGCCCAATGACTGCACCGATTGCATTTTGCAAATAAGCCAGTTTCTCACCAAGCTCTTTATCTTTCCCAATGATTGCGCCGCCGACCACATCCGAATGACCGCCGAGATACTTGGTCATCGAATGCACAACCAGGTCCGCGCCCAGTTCCAGCGGACGTTGGAGATACGGCGTGGCAAATGTATTATCCACAACCAGCAAGGGTTTGTTCGGATGCGCTTGTACGATTGCAGCCACTGCGCGAATATCGGTTACTGCCAATAGAGGGTTCGTGGGAGTCTCCAGCCACACAATTCGCGTGGACGGGGTTAATGCATCGGCGAGATTCTCCGGGTCGGTCGTGTCGGCAAATGTAAAGTCGAGACCGAAGCGGCGCAGGATTTTGTCAAATAAACGGAAGGTGCCACCGTAGACGTCATTTCCGGCCACAACATGATCGCTGCTGGATAGCATCCGCAGAACCGTATCCGTTGCGGCCATGCCGGATGCGAAGGCTAAACCGAACGTCCCGCTTTCCAATTCTGCGAGACAATCCTGCAATGCCTTGCGCGTGGGGTTAAGCGTGCGCGAATATTCATATCCCTGGCGCGGTCTGCCAATGCCATCCTGCATATAAGTGGATGTGAGATACACAGGCGTCATCACCGCGCCGTTATTGGGGTCGGGTTCCTGCCCCGCGTGAATGGCGAGCGTTTCAAATTTCATTTATGCTCCTGTTATTTTGATAAATGGGCGTTGTTCCATGTGTATTCCATTTGACGCGCGGTCTTTACTGCAAGTTCTTTGTCCGCCAGTTTTGTAACCAGATGCAATGCCATTTCTATACCCGCGGAAATGCCGGCCGATGTAACGATCCTTCCGTTATCCACCCATGGAGTTTCCTCTTTTACATCCAATGCAGGGAACATAGCGCGCAGGTCGGGAATATCCTCCCAATGTGTCGTGCAGGATTGGCTTTGCAATACGCCTGCTTTTGCCAGCAGGAACGCACCTGTGCATACCGATGCGGTGAGTTTTGTTTGCTGCGAAATTTTCGCAATCCATTCGATCACGTTTGGCTTTTCGAGTTCATGAGTATGAACTCCGCCAGGAACAATAAGCACATCTATATCGGGGTGTTTTTGGATGGTGAAATGCGGTTGAATGTTAAAATTCGCGCGGGCACGAGCAAAACCTTCCTGTTCCGCGATCAACAACACGTCGAAAAGTTTGGGCGTGTTTGGACGCTCCGCGTGGCGCGCTTTCACACGCGCCGCTGTTGTAAAGACCTCGTAGGGTCCTGCAAAATCCAACACTTCCACTTCATCGTAGACGTAAATTCCAACATTCATGATGCGTCCTTATAAGAGTAATATTCAAACCAACATTATAAACGAGGAAAAATGACAAAAACAATTTTGGCGATTTTAGCGCACCCTGATGATGAGTCCTTTGGCTTGGGTGGCACACTGGCTTTGTATGCCGGCAAAGGCTATGATACCTATTATGTTTGTGCGACGCGCGGCGAAGCCGGCACAGTGGATGAGAAGCATTTGCAAGGCTTCAAGAACACCGCCGAAATGCGCACCGATGAACTCATGCGCGCCGCAAAAGAGCTTGGCTTGAAGGAAGTTTTCTTTCTTGGCTATCGTGACTCAGGTATGCCCGGCATGGATGCGAATCAACACCCCGACGCCCAGGTCAATGCTCCGATTGAAGAAGTGGCGGGACGCATTGTGAAATACATCCGTGACCTCAAGCCTGATGTGGTTATTACGTTTGACCCGATTGGCGGCTATAAACATCCTGACCATATTCATGTTCACAAAGCAACTGTACTCGCTTTTTCAAAAGCAGATGACACCTCTTTCCACCCCGAAGCTGGCCTGCCTTTCAAACCGAAAGCGCTTTACTTTCAGGTTTTTCCACGTTCGTTCCTAAAGTGGATGACGCGTTTGATGCCTTTGTTTGGAAAGGACCCAACGAAATTCGGACGTAATGGCGACATCAACCTAAAAGAATTAGCCGAAGTGGATTTCCCTGTCCATGTGCGTTTGGACATTCGCTCCGTTGCAGAGGTCAAGCGCAAGGCGGGCGCGCAACATGCCTCACAAGGCGGGATGCAAATGCGGCGTGGGCTGATGGGTTTTATTACCAAAGTATTTGGCGAGAAGGAAGATTATATGCGCGCCTATCCGCCAGTGGATAAAGGATTCAAAAGAGAAAATGACCTTTTTATAGGCTGGTGAGATGCCATTGATACCCTTATAGGAGTATATGGCGGCTGTGAAAAAATCCTGACACATCTGGGCTTGATATTTTAGAACTCATGTTATAAAATCAGACTATTATTATCCACTTTATCAAAAGGAGAATGCTATGTCCAAGCGAAATGTTGTTCATGTTGAGATCCCTGCCGCGAACGTGGAAGCTGCTGGAAAATTCTATGCTGACTTGTTTGGCTGGAAGATCCAATCCATGCCTGAGATGAATTACACCATGTGGGAAGCAGGGGATGGTTCGGGCGGCGGTTTTCCTGCGGTCTCCGCGGATAACCCTGTTGGGCAGGTGCTGGTTTATATTGCCAGTGATGACATCGAAGCGGATTTGAAGAATGTGGAAAAACTCGGCGGCAAAGCGCTTCATCACAAGACTGAAATACCGGGAATGGGTTGGTTTGGGGTATTTCAAGATCCAACAGGCAATGTACTTGCTTTGTACACGAGTATGAACCCTGAGAATAATTAGGTAGCCTTACAATGTCATTCTGAGCGGTAGCAAAGAATCTCGGATTTCAGAAGTATTGAGACCCTCACCGGTACTAGGGAATCATAATTAGTCGTGATATTGAACAGGAACATGTTATTGTTCCTGTTTTTTTATTTATAACGAAAATCCTTCTTGACGCATATTCTTCACGGTGGTATCCTTGCGTGCAATGTTCAGACAATTTGTTGTTGACACTAATAATACCAATCGTACTACTCACACTTATGCAGTGACGGGGCGTTGGTATTTATCAGGTGAACATGAACAAGTCCATTCATCCTAGATAGGAAAACCAAACGCCCCGAAGTTCGGGGCGTTTTTCTTGCGCAAGAGACTTCAGAAGTCTTTTGCGGAGTTGTCTAAACGGAGAGTCTTCATAGAAGACTTCCGAAATCTGTAACTAAAGGAGCCACCATGTCGATCTCAAACACCACCCCTGTCTTTGCTGTTGACGAGAAGAATCTTGTTCCCGTTAGCGGGCATCTCAAGCAAATGGCGGACATCCCGCCTTCGCGCATGTTCCTGATCAACAAATCGTTGAAAGTGTATGTAGAGAAGAATCCCGGCGCAAAAATATTTGACGCATCGCAAGGCGACGGTGGTGCGTCTCTGCCCGGTGTACCCAAGGCGATTCTCGAACGTGCTTCACAACTTCAGATTGAACATGGTACGGCTTACGATATGCCATTCGGCACAGACGCATATCGCAAGGCGGTGATTGAGCAGTATTGGAAACTAGACCCCAGTTCTGGTTGGGGACCCGCCACCGTTCTCGGCGCAGCGGGTGGACGCGATGCGCTTATCAAAGCCTATCAAGCCATGCTTGCATTGGGACATGGACGACAAGGCGACTTTATCATGGTTTCGCGCGTGCCGTGGATTTCATACAATTGGGGGCCCTACGGCGTGGGCGCAAATGTGTTGTGGGCTCCCGGCGACCCCGCGCAAGGTTGGGCGTATTCCGAAGATGCAATTCGCGAGAGTGTGAAATTCGCCGAATCCAAGGGACGCAAACTCGCAGGGCTTGTCATCACGAATCCTGATAACCCCACAGGCTTGACCATTTCAGTCGAGAAGCAAGCCTCGCTTGCCAAAGCCGCATTGGAAGCGGGCGTTGCCTTCGTGCTTTTCGATTGGATGTATCACTACGTCACCGACGAATCGCCCATGGATTTGAATTCCTTCCTGAAATTCTTCACGCCCGAAGAACGCAAGCGCATCATGTTTCTGGACGGCATCACAAAATCACTCGGCGGATCAAACATCCGCAACTGCCATTTGATCGCGGATGAAGCCGTCATCAAATTTATTACGGCGCGCGCTTCGCATGGAGTCATCCCGCCGTTCTATTCTCTCGCGGTGGCGATGGCGGCTTATGAAATTGGATACCTCGAAGCCGCCAAGACCATCATCGAACCGACCAACGCCAGCCGCGTGGTCTTGAAGAAATTACTTACTGAAAGCGGAATGCAGCATATCATTGGCAAAGGCTATTACGCCTTCATGAACGTGGGGGAGTTCATCAAATCGAAAGGCTGGGCGGACACCGAACCCCTCGGTCAATATCTCGCGGAAAATCACGGCGTTGCCGTTGTCCCTGGTGCATTCTTCTCCCCCTTCGGCGGCGAATGGATTCGTTTCTCCTACGCCACGCCCGTCGAACGGACCGAAGGCGCGTTCAAGAGATTGGTGGAAGGGTTGGAGAGTTTGAAGAAGTAGAAAATAAAAAGAAGAAAGAGGAAAGAAGCAAATTCTTTCCTCTTTCTTGGTTGAATAAAACTTGTGCTAAGTTATTCGATGAAGGATAAAACAGCCGCTAAAACTTGTGGAATATCCGTTGGAGGATTTTCTTTTATTTTTTCTCCAACGTGTAAATGATCTGGGTGTGTCTTGATTTCGGGATGATGTGGCGCGTTGTCCCACCTTGCGATCATTTTGTTGTCGGATGTTTGAAGATGGAAACGATATTTCAAACGCTTGAATTCTGGTTCTGTAACAACATACTCTGCGATATGAAGTTCAAACCCACCATTAAGTGTAAGAACCCCCCGAATGTAGCATTCCTCCTCCGAGACCTCATCAAAGGAAATATCAGATTGAATGATGTGCGGCGCAGCAAGAATAGCCGCCTGCACGCTGGCATAATACTCACGGGATTTCACACCGAAGCTCCCGAAAGGATTTCATATCGCTCGCGCCACAAATTCAATCCACGCACGGCGGCGTACCAATCGAAAAATTCCTGCTCGTCGCCGAGCTTGCCCGCGTCGAATTGCTCCATGAATTTTGCCGATGTCATCTTGTATTTCTTTTCGAACTTTTTGCAAATCCCTGTGTAATGCTCGAAACGCTGATGAGCATTCGAAGCGGCGCTACTCAACGCAAAAGACACCGCATTGCGGATACTACCTTTTTCGTAATGTGATTTATCTGTTTTCACTGCCAGGTTCATAACACACCTCTATGACACAAATTTTAACACAGTATCATCCAGTCTTCGTTGGTCGAGTAGGCGGTGGCGGCGGGACTCAATAAGTCTTCGCAAAACACCTAGTCTCCGATGCCGTATCGAGACCAACGGTTACCTGTAATAAAATTAGATGTGTGGCGTAATTGAAATAGAGCGAGTAAACTTTAGGCATGATAACATATCAAAGACTTCTCAAAAAACCGCAGGTTGCCAAAAGCTTGATCGGGATGTCATTGGTTGAGTTTGACAAACTCTACGCTGAATTTGAAACAGCGCACATAGAGCGGGTTCAATCTTCAACGAAAACGCGTTCGGGCAAGAAACAACGTCGGCGTAGTGTAGGAGCAGGTCGAAAGCACAAATACGATTTGCGAGACCGCTTACTGATGACCTTGTTTTGGCTGAAAGCCTATACAACTTATGAATTGCTGGGCTTCTTTTACGATTTGAACAAGACCAATATCGAAGACAATCTGAACCTGATCTTGGATACACTAACCCATATGACAAGTTTCAATTTTGAACGCCCAAAAGCAGATCGAAAAAAACTATCTTCTGTCGAGGAAATCATGGACGCATTTCCGGACGTGCGTCTGGTGATTGATGCAAAAGAGCAACGTGTTGAGCGTCCCAAAAACAAGAAGGATAAAGATGGAAAGGTGCAAGACCGTCAAAAGCCGTACTATTCAGGCAAAAAGAAAGCGCACACCCTCAAAAATCAGGCGGCGATCTCTCCGACAGGCCTGGTTGAGCATGCTTCAGAAAGTGTTCCTGGCTCAACCCATGATCTGACTTTATTACGTCAGACTGGTTTGCTTTCCAAACTTGACAATGATGAAGCCGCCATGTTGGACAAGGGCTACGATGGCCTTGCTAACGACTATCCTGACAAAAAACTGTATTTACCGTTTAAAGCCAGGCGTAACCATCCATTGACTGAAGAACCGAAAGCCTACAATCAGTTTCTCGCCAAATATCGCATTGTGGTTGAGCATACCATGGCTCAATTGAACAAGTTCCAAATTCTGGCGCAAAAGTTTCGCCACAAACTCTCTAAACATTCTGCCATCTTTCGTATTGTCTGCGGCTTGGTCAATCGCCGCATCCTCTTACGCCCTTTGAAGCAATATAGCCCTGCCTAAAAACCGCTACCGAGGGGTGCTACGCGCCTCCATTATTATTACACCACATATCTATTCCTTGAAAACGGGTGGTCTCGATACATCCCGCGCACCGTCCTGACGTGCGGTGTCAGGAAAAACCATGCGGGACTACTCGACCACCGAGTTGGAATGAAAATTTAATTCTTTCCTCTTTCCTTCGCCCCCGTAACCGTAACTTGTAACTCGTACCCCACTCCACGCAACAGGAACTTACCCATGCCTCAAAAATCCCCTGAAAAATATCTTTTAGCAGTGGAACAAGCCGCCAAGGAAAAACCGCAGGGCAGGCTGAACGGTTTTGAGCAGGAATGGAATCTGCTCGATGAAGACCTGCGCCCCCTCCTCACCGTGGGCTTTTTCAAGCGGTTGATGGAAGGGTTAATCACATTGAAAGGCCGAGTTTACGAAAAATACACCATTAGATAAAAGCGGCGCTCTCCTTCGACTACAAACCATCACGAGTGACTGTATGCGACTACGGTATAATTTTCATTGATGAAAAACATTTCGCCGCGGCAACCATCCCGTCTATCGCCTTATGTGCGAATTTGTCTCGAAGCTTTGGTGAAGGCAAACCTCGCAAAGCGAATCTCGCTTGGCGGCGCGCTGGGACTGTTCCATTACCTTGATTGCCGCCCAACTCATGATGTGGATGCGTGGTGGTCTGAAGCGCTGACAGAGACACAGCGGCAGGAGGTGACTCAGACTCTGGAGCAGACTCTAGTAACGCACGGTGATGTACGCGTTCGCGCATGGGGTGACGTGGTCAGTGTGGAGTTATTGCAGGGAGGAAAAACTATATTTAGTTTTCAAATTGCCGCGCGTTCAGCCCGCCTGGAGGAAACCACTTCAGCAGGCTGGATTGATGTTCCCCTCGATAGCCTCGCTGACCTGGTGGCGAGCAAAATGGTCGCCCTCGTGGAACGAGGAGCGCCGCGAGACTTTCTGGATATTTTCACAGTTTGTCGGGCTGGAGTGTTAAGTGTCAGCGAGTGTTGGGCGCTCTGGCAAAGGCGACAGTCCCTGGCTGGAAGCGACACGGACGCCTCGCGCGCCCGCCTTGCCATTGAAACTCATCTTGAACGAATCGTCTTGCATCGTCCCATTGACCAGATTGCAGATTCGGCTCAACGTGAACAGGCGCAACAGGTGCGTGACTGGTATTTCAATGATTTCCTGCGATGAAGTATGAATAACATCTCCTGGTTGGACGGCTCCTTATATCCCGATGTGGATATTCCAGAATCGCTGAATACCATCGCAGACCGCGTGGATTTCCTTGTCCGCCTATGCGCGGCTTGGGATTTTGGCATATTGCCAAATGCAAATACCATTGCTGAAATCCGCAGGGAAGACTGGCTGCCAGCAGTTCAAGCCTGCCGCCTCTTGACCTCCCCCGCCTACCACCTCCTGCGCCGTTGGCATCACCTGCCAGCCCTTCCCTATCTGGGGCAGCAAATTGCATTTATTCGGGACGATCCTTGTCTGGCTCAAGTGTAAGCGGTTATAAAATGTGATCCGATCAACGCGGGACACGTCTAAAACAGCGGTTTCTTTTGTTTTAGAAAACTTTGATTTTTACGGCATGGCGACTTCCGCCCTTCGGACTCTCGCATCAAAACCGGCGTTTATCCGACTTTCACGAACTGCCTGCACATTGTCTTCATCCTTTTTATCTTTGTTCATCTGTGGTTAAAAACTTATGTCCCCCCAAAAATTCGCCGATAAATACATGCTCGCCCTCGAACAAGCCATCAAGGAAAAACCCTCCAGCGGACTCAACGGCTTCGAGCAGGAATGGAACCTGCTTGATGAAGGCCTGCGTCCGCTCCTTACTGTAGGCGCGGGACCCAGCCAGCATTCCTTCGTGGATTACCTGCGCGCTGAGTGCATCCCGCCGTGGCAGGCGCAATTCAGCCAACTCGAAGTCTTTCACTGGATGATCGAGTGGGCAACGCGCCCGTATTACAGTCCGCGCGGGGCGATCTACGAAGCGCGCCTCATGGAAGCCTCCCTCCTCAACGCCCTGCATTGCGCGGGCATCAACTTCGGCGAGCGCCTCCATTATTGGCACGGCAATCTCCTCTTCCTCACCGACATCGGTCATCATTCCATCCCCGGCAATTGGGGCATCGCCAAACGCCGCTACCTCGAAAAATGTGTTGACCTTTACGGCAATACGCTCGCGACCGCGGGCATTCACAGCAACCTATCCCTGCCCGACCCGCTCTTTGCCTGGGACTTCATGCACCTCACTCCCACCGAGCGTGGCGACCAGCACCTCGACGAATTCAAGTCTGAGTTCTACATCACCGCCGCGCGGCTCCTACGCGCGTTCGCGTCGCTTTTCGTTACGACCACTGCGTCCACGCCGATGCAGGCTCAGGTCAAGGATGGACGCGCTGTCGTCGTCCTCACCGAGCATGATTCGATTCGCAATCTCACCTTCCCGAATCCGCCCGCGATTGATCTTCCCGATCTCTATCGTTCATACAGTGATTATCTGCAAATCTCTTATGACCTCGTGCGCCGCGGCGTCCGCTTTGGGAATAACAACTGGACTCCCGTCCGCGCCCGCAGTTTTGCCGAACCCGTCGAGCGGATCATCTCCACGACGAGCGACCAGCTCGCCTCTCTCTACGCCCGCGGCTTGTTTGCCGTTGGTGAAGCGACTCCACCCGAGGAGATGGCTCTGCAAATCGAAAAGCAAAACCTGATGGCACGCATCAATCTGCCGATGGGACGTGTGGAAGTCCGCACTGATGAAGGTGGTCACAGCCTCGACCTGGATATCGCCAACCTGACCCTCAAACACCTCCTGCTTCTTCGCATCTACTCCGACCCAAAATTTGCGCGCGGCTTTCGATATGACCGTGAGGACATCACCCGCGCCCGCGCCAACGAAAACCTCGCCGCCAAACACGGCTTGCGCGCTGAAATAGAAAATCCGCTGACAGGCAAACCCATCTCAACCCGCGCCTTCCTCAAATGGACTCTCAACGAAGTCAAGCCATTGGCTGAAGCCTTGAACCTGTGGAACGATTTGAATCCGCTCATCGAACTGTCCGAAGGCGGACGCAACACCGCTGAAAAAATTCGTGCCCGCCTGCACGCTTCGCGGGAACTCGGCGAAAACGACAAAGTCCCGTTGAGTGTGTTGAAAGAATTGTTCTATGAGCGTGAAGCGCAAGTGAAATCAGATGTCGAACACATCGCATCTGACTACAGTTCACTTGGCAGTGACTCAACCAAAATCGCCGAATTCATCCAACGCAGTCGCGATGCTGTCCGCCAGACTCCGACCGCTCCGATTCGCTTCCGCCCGCGCGCTCAGGCTGTGATCGAAGTTTCCTATCCCGATAAAACCAGCGAAATCCTCGACCTCGCCCAGCAACTGATTCGCATCCCGTCAGTCACGGCTTGCCCCAACGAACGGCTCGACGAAGTTCACCGCGCCGCCTCACTTATTGACGACTACCTCCGCAACATTGGACTCGAAACCAAATTCTTCGACGGGAAGTATCCTGCCGTGTATGCAACGTTCCCCTCTCCCGCCGGGAGAGGGGTTAGGGGTGAGGGCGAGATCCTCCTCACTGGTCACTTCGACGTTGTCGAACCCGAACCCAACGACTCCCAATTCACCCCCCGCATTGAAGGCGATTACCTGTGGGGACGCGGTTCTGCCGATATGAAAACCGTCGTCGCCACCTATCTCGTCTGGATGAAAGATGCCCTGCGCGTAGGCAAATCAGGTTCTTCAGGCTCTTTTCCCAATATTGCCTTGTTGCTGGTCGGCAACGAGGAAAACGGAGAAGCCGAAGCGTGGGGTACGCCGCATGTGTTGAAAGAGTTGGATTTGAAGCCTGCCCTCTTCATCGCAGGCGAACGCACAGGCGAAAAGGGCAACGAACTCTTCGGCGAGATCTGTGTGGAGAATCGCGGCGTCATGCGCTTCGACGTGATCGCGCGCGGAGCAAAAGGACACTCAGGAATCACAGGTACAGGTGACCTGAGTGAAAAACTCGTCGCGGCGCGTTCTGCGTTGAATGAAATCTTTGCCAAATATCTCACGCTCAAATCCGCGGACGGATGGCAATCGCAGGCGAAGTTTCCGTTCATCAATGTCGGCACGCCGGGCGTATATAACGTCACAGCAGGGGAGGGGATTCTCGGCGTGGAAATTCGTCCTATTCCTCACGATAACATCGAAGGTCTAAAGTCAAAGGTCGAAGAGTATTGTACAGTAAACGAACTGGAAGTTCGCTTTACGGTGATGGAAAACGGCGTTGCTTGCGACCCAAATAATCCAGCGTTGATCGCGCTGATCGAAGCAGTCAAACAGGCGTCAGGTGGGAATGATCCGCGTATCGGTAGAAAGCTCCCAGGCACGAGTGCAAGATTCGCTCCAGATGGTCAGGCAGTTGTTTGGGGTCAGTCTGGTGTAGGTCCACATGCAAAAGATGAACGGCATTACATCCCCAGCATCGAGCCGTATTACAGATCGTTGAACGAGTTGGCAAAGTTGTGGATGTAAAAACGTAGCGCGACATTTTACAAATTTATCTAGCAATCCCGATGACGGCTTTTCAACGCGAAAGCCGCGAATGGGGCGAATTTGCGCGAATAATTCAAAATCCTTTCGCGTTCTTTCGCATTTTTCGCGTAATTCGCGTTAAGATTTTGGGCGCAGTTTATTGTTCGATTTATTTGTAAAGATTCAAAATGTCGCGCTACAGAAATTACGGCACCAGCTTGAGCGTATGCTCCGCAGAGGCTTCCACGGCGGAAAGTGTAAACGGCAATTTGTGATATTCCACCGCCAGCCATGAGTCAATCTGGTCGGCGTAATACGGACTGAAGGGCTGACCCGATTCTCCGCTGGGGATGATGGAGAGCGAGGCGTCCCAATCGGCGGGGTCGGCGATGATGCGGTAGGCGGGTCCGAGTCCCATGCTGTAGGCTTTGTCGGCATAATACGCGCCGCTGTTGACCGTGTTCCAGTTGCCGCCTGCGAGGTATGGTCCGCGGTTGAAGATCGGAGCTAACGCGCCGACGCTCCCGAGCGGATGCGAGAAGGTGAAGGTGTGCAGGTTGCCCCATGTCCATTTGGCGGGGTCACTGCCAACAATGGCGGTCAACTCGTCCATTGCGGCGGTGAGCGCGGCGCTCATCGTCTCGGCGCGTTTACCGTCCCACCAGGTATTGTTCGGGTCGTCAAGTAAATTTTGCAGGAACATGTAGGGGTATCCTGCCAGGGTGAGATAAGAGTCCGTCGTCGCAGAACCAAGTTTCGGGTCGAGGGTGAGGCGCAGGATGTGTCGCAGGGCAAGTTCACTGAGCGATGCTTCGCCGCTGTCGGGCGTCATCATCCCGTCCCAATCCCCCAGCATTTCAAGCATGACTTTTTCCTGCTTATTCGCGGGAGTGGCTTCTGCCGCAATCGCCCGCGCCACTTGAAAATTGATGTCGCTGTAGACGCTGGCTTGCAACGCGCCAAAATCAGCGGCAGTGACGTTTTGCGAATCGCGGATGGTCTCGCTGATGAGCGCGACGCGATAAGGTGGCTGGAAATAATGTGAGAGAAAATGCGGATAATCCTTGCCCGCGGGGCGGTTGTTGGCGGATGCGAAGAAATCACCTTTGGGATTCAATGCGGACGGGAGTTCATCGAATGCGACGAAACTCTGCCACTCGTGCGATCCATCCGCGCCCGAAACTGGTTGCAGACCTTTGACATCGTTGCTCGCCCGAACAGGGACCGCGCCCGACATCTGAAAGCCGATGTTGCCATCAATATCGGCGTAGACGAAGTTCATGCCAGGCAGTTGCCAAAATGTGAGGGCAGCGCGGAACTCATCCCAATTTGCGGCTTGATTGAGCTGGATGATGGCTTGCGCGAGCGGGCGACCTTCATCGAGTCCAGTCCAGCGCAAGGCGAGGGTATCCTCACTATCGGGCGTGGCATCGGTGATGATGGGACCGTGATGTGTAGCGCGCGCTTTGAGTGTGATGGGCGCACCATCTTTAACTTGAATGATCTCTTCGCGGACGGTAATATTTTTCCATTCATTATTAAATTGATATTGTGTGCCGTCAGCGTTGATGGTTTCAATGAACAGGTCTTGCACATCGGGGCGGGCGTTAGTGACAGCCCATGCAATATGAGCGTTGTGACCGATTTCAATTCCAGGCAAACCAGGCAATGACGCGCCGACAACATCATATTGACCATCGGTTGTGTGCAAGCCAACTTCGTACCACAGTGTCGGCATGGACAATCCCTGATGCGGGTCACCCGCCAACAGCGGCAGTCCCGAAGCGGTGTGACTTCCGCCCGCGACCCAGGCGTTACTTCCCTGATCGGGTTTGGCGAGCGGCATGGCAGATTGCCAGTCCGCGCTGGCTTCGAGCAAGGCAGTGGCTGTATTTGAAAGCGCAGCGGCATTCGCGTCGGGGATGACATCGGGTCCAGGATAATCGGGCAGGAGGATGCGAGTTTCGTCCCACGAAAGGACAGCCGCCAGTTTCGTGACAACCAACTCATCCTGATAGTTATTGCTCAGTCCCCATGCCACAAGTTTGCCGAAGACAAGCGAGTCAATCGGAGTCCATTCCTGTGGCGTGATGCCGAGGATTTTGAACTCCAGCGGCAGTTTATTGCCCGCCTGCGCGAGATAAGCATTGACTCCATCCGCGTAGGCTTTCAGGGCAGATTGCGTTTCAGCGTCGAGAGTCTCCCAATCGGCTTCGGCGGATTCGGTCATGCCGAGGATGCGCATGAAGGTATCGTTCTTCAATCCGCGTTCGCCGACGATTTCGCTGAGTGTGCCGTGCGCGGCGCGGCGTTGGGATTCCATTGACCAGAGTCTGTCCTGTGCGGTGACGAATCCTTGTGCGTAATACAGATCGTGAGCATTCTCCGCGACGATGTGTGGGATACCGCTCGAATCACGGTAGACGGTGACGGGTGCGGTCAAACCGTCGAGCGCGAGGTCGCCATCCAATTGTGGCAGGGCGGGGCGGACGACTCCGAAGTAGCCGAGGGTCGGCGCGGCGATGGCAATGACGAGCAGAAAGACAAGCAGGTAGAGCAGAATTTTTTTGAGTGTTTTCATCGTGTTGTCCTTTCGGGAAAGTAGCGCGACATTTATGTCGCTTTTTGGGTTGCGACGTTGCGACATAAATGTCGCGGTACGAAGTACAGCAAAAGCAAAAATTGCCAGAATCGAAATCACCGCCAGAGTCCATTTGATGGCGGCGGCGAGGGATGCGATAAAAACCAAAACGAACGGGGTGGAATGCAACACTGCCAGCATAACCAGGTGCAGGGTGTTCTCAACCCAATCCAATAAACCCGCGATGAGCGGCAGGCTGAACAGAGTCAGGTGCCAGCGCGCGGGAGGTTGATTCGGGCGGACAGTGAGCCATGCAATGAAACCTGCCAACGCAAGGGAATAAGCGACGGGATAGATGTAATCCATCCACATGCCTGTCACATAATTTTGCATTGCCGCTTCGCCCCATTGTTCCATCACAAATTGAAAACGCTGCGGAGTGAATGCCAGCTGTAAATCGAAGATGCTCGGCGCGCCAGGGGGCAAAGCCGCCAATCCGCTGGCGAGACGGGAAAAGAGAAATCCTGCCAGTGCGCCAAAGACGAGCGCCAGCCAGGGGTTGGTTAGTTTATGGTAGAGGCGGATAAGCATGGCTTTTTCCAATTTGAGTTTTGCTATTACTTTTTCTTTTCTTGCGCCAAAAAATCAAACGGCGGACGTTGATTCAGCTTCACCAAATTCGCGCCTGAGTCGCTGGCATGGATAGCCGTGAGTGAACCCGTGTCGCAACTCAAACGCTGAAAATGATCAAGCGGCAAACCCAGGAAATGCGACACCGCCAGTTTGATCGGGTCCGAATGAAAGACAACCACCACAATATCCTGCGGCTTGTTGTGTTTCTTAATAATGCGTTCAAGCGCATTTGCAATACGCGTTTGCATTTCAGGAAACGACTCGCCGTCAGGAAAACGGAAACGGGAGGGGGAGTTCTGCACGATCCTCCACACTTTTGTTAATCGCAAAACCTTCCATGATTTGCCCTGCCATTTGCCGATGTCTGCCTCCATCACACCGGGTTCCTGAATGATCTGCAATTTGCGTGCGGACGCAATCGGCATGGCGGTTTCCATCGCCCGTTCCAGTGGACTTGAATAAATGGCTTTGATCGGGATATCCTTCAACGCCTCGCCCAACGCCTGAGCCTGCTTCTGTCCCCGTTCATTTAAGTGTACCCCGGGCAGTCGTCCTGCCATCCTGCTTGTTTTGACAAAGTCGTTTTCGCCGTGACGGATTAACAATAATAGAGGCATTATTTAATTTTCCTCTTCATCTCTTTGATTTCCTCTTCGCTCATATCAGGCAAATCTTCCCTGTTTTCGATTCCCAACGCTTTTCTCTGCGCTTCGCGCCACATTTCCAGCCTCGCAGTCACTTGTGACTCGTAGCCTTCCTGTGATGGTGCGTAAAAATAAGTTCCCAATAATCTTTTCGGCAAATATTGTTGCGGCGTGAAGTGACCTTCCATCTCGTGCGGATAGATGTAATCCTTGCCTTGCCCCGTTGCTTCGGCATCGCGATTGCCATCGGCGAGGTGACGCGGCACGGAGACTTGTCCCTCTTCTTCGATCTTCTTCATTGCCTTGAAATATGCGCCCGCACTGTTGGACTTGGGCGCAGTGGCGAGATAAAGTGTGGCTTCTGCGATGGGGTAGATGCCTTCGGGTAAACCGATGTAGTCGTATGCCTGTGCGGCGGCGGATGCAACGACAATTCCCATGGGGTCTGCAAGTCCGATGTCTTCACCTGCCAGAATAATTAATCGGCGAATAATAAATTTCGGGTCTTCGCCTGCATAGATCATTTTTGCGAGCCAGTATAAAGCCGCATCCGGGTCAGATCCGCGCACAGATTTGATGAATGCAGAAATGGTATCGTAATGCGAGTCGCCATCCTTGTCATATAAAACGGCGCGGCGTTGAATCGATTCCTGTGCCACATCCAATGTGATATGAATGACGCCATCTTTATTAGAGGCAGTGGATTCAACTGCAAGTTCGATTGCATTGAGGGCATTGCGCGCATCTCCGCTTGAAACTTCAATTAAATGGGAGCGGGCCTCGAGGTCCAGTCTGATGCGTTTGTCCCCGTAGCCGCGTTCCTTGTCACCGAGCGCGCGGTCAATGAGTATCCCCATTTCAATTTGATTCAAACTTCGTAATTGAAAAACACGCGAGCGCGAGATCAAGGCTTTGATAACTTCAAAGTATGGATTCTCTGTAGTCGCGCCGATCAGGGTAAATGTCCCATTTTCAACGTGAGGGAGGAGCGCGTCCTGCTGGGCTTTGTTCCAACGATGGACTTCGTCTACGAAAAGAATTGTGCGGATGTTATGCAAGCGTCGGCGTTCGAGGGATTCGTCAATGATGAGGCGCAAATCAGCTTTGCCTGCGAGGATGGCGGAGATGGTGGTGAAGTGACTCTTGGTAGTGTTGGCAATGACTTGCGCAAGGGTGGTTTTGCCCGTGCCGGGCGGTCCCCAAAGAATGATGGATGAAAAAAGTTTATCGGCTTCGATGGCCCGTCGCAGGAGTTTGCCTTCCCCCACGATATGTTCCTGCCCGATATATTCATCCAATGTGCGCGGACGCATGCGTGCGGCAAGCGGCGCTTCGGTTTTCAGGCGTTCGTGCATGGCGTGGTCAAAGAGATCGTTGGACATGGTTGCGATTATAGCAGGAAGGATAAAAGGAAAAGACCACTCAACGATGGTCTCTTCCTTTTAATATTTGTGAGGTTGTAGGGGAATTGACTGCGTTTGAGATGGCGTCTTGCACTTTTCAGTTCTATCGTGAATACTACTCAAGCGTTTGGTGTTTCCGGCTGGCTTTGTCTGTGAGATTGATTAACAATATATATACCAGCCAATGCGATCGCACCGCCAGTCCATTGAATTGAACTGGGTATTTCACCAAGCAGGGGAATTGCAAGCACGGCTGTGAGGATGGGTTGGCCTATCAGTGTCGGTGAGACGACCGAGGCCGGTAAATGTCCGAGGGCGTAGGTAATCGCGAGATAACCGATCATTTGTGAAACGAAGGCAGTTGCAAAGAAAATGAGCCATGTTTGCGTGGAATAACCTGCGAATGAATTGCCCAATACTATATTGATAACGAACATGCCAAGGGTTGCGCTGACTCCCACCAGCCATGTGTATCGAAACGGATCAATATGTCTACGACCGCGCTGGGTGACCAGCTGGTAGGCTGCATAAAAGATGGCGGCTGTGCTGGCCATCAGGTCGCCCAGACCGAGCGTGGGATGGATCAGGAAGTCGCTTCCCATCACCAGAGCCGCACCTGCCAGGGCAAGGAATAACCCAGCCCAAAATGCGCTCTTTAATTTTTCCCGAAAGATCAGGACCGTAGCCAATGCAACCCACAAAGGAGCTGTATTGCCAAGCAGGGTGGCATTTGCCGCGGTTGTAAATTTCAGGGATGAATTCCAGAATGCAAAGTCGAAGGCGGTGAACAGACCTCCGAGCAATGGAAAGTAAAGATATTTGCCATCAATGGGCGCAAGTTTTATTTGTTGTTTGAAAAAGAACGGAGTGAGCAGGAGCGTGGAGATGAGCAGACGATAGAATCCGGTCATGGCACCCGGCGCATCCGCCCAGCGCACGAACATGGCAGAAAGACTCAACGCGCTGATGCCAATCGCGAGAGCGATGTATGGGAAAAATTTATTTTGCATGGAAGGATTGTACCCCGATGTTGATGACGGAGTAGGCATCAGAGAGATAATGGTACCGCGACACGCTTTGCGATGTCGCATTGTTGAATATAGCGCGAGTTAAATCTCGAGGTACGAATCCAGATCGTCAGCTGTGCGCGACGGAGATTCTTTCAAGGGTGGGCAAAAGCTCATTAAGATTTCGCAGGCTAAAGTCAGGTTTGATGCGGCGCATGTCTTCATCCTTGAATTTCGCGCGGCGCGTGATCCAGATCGTTGGCATGTTCAATTTTTTCGCGCCGTCAATATCCGCTTCGAGGCTGTCGCCGATCATCACAGCTTCATTGGGTAAGATATTCCATTGTGCGAGCGCAATCTCGAACGCGCGCGGATGCGGCTTGCGGTAAAAGCAGGCGGCGGAGGTGAGCACAAAATCAAAGTATGAACGAATGCCAAAATTTTCAGTGAGCTCCTGCACATCCTTGTCATCGCCCGCATTGGAATAAATACCGAGCATGTAATTTTTGGATTTTAATTTTTGAAGGGTGGCGACTGTGTCATCTTCAAGCTGCCAGTTGGTTTGCGTGACGGAGTACATCGCATCCAGCGCGGACCTGAGAACTGGTTCGGCCACTTCGGCATCTCCCAACTCTTTGAGCAGTTCGCGTAAAACGAAGTGATAGGTGGTTTCCTGAAAATCCTTATCGCGTTGTTCATAATATTTGTGCAGACGCGCGCGAAATATTTTTGGTTCCAGCCTGATGTTTTGTTCAAGTAATTTTTCACCAAGCGCATGATCGGCACGTTCCAAAATCAGATCCCACTCTTCGCGGGCGTGCATTAGCGTGCCGCCAAGATCAAACAAAATGTGGCGAATCGGAGTGGGGTTCATTAACTTTGGTATACCTCCTCTACCGTTTTGAGTAAAGGGGAATTTTGTGGGTTATTGCTGTTGAAATTACGCCGCGCCTTTAAGATAGATTCCAGTTGGGTCGAGCTCTTCGCGCAAAATTTTCAGTTCCTTTTTTGTAACTAGTGCCGTGACCTTAACCTGCTCTGCAACTTTCAAGTCCCAGCCAGTGTTGGTTTTGGCTTCTTCCACTGTTTTCCCGGGATGCAGAGCAGTCAGGATCATTTCGCCAGTTTTATCGGGCTCCAGCATCCCAATATCGGTTACAACGCCAGCCATGCCGCCGCCGCGCAAACCCGCCCTGGCGCGGTCACTGCCTCCGCCGATGTAGCCGGCAGATGTCATGAACTCCACTTTTTCAGGGAAGCGGCGTTTTTGATGCTGGGTCATGATGTAACAACGGTTTGCCCACGCGGCAATTTCCTGTGAGCCGCCAGAACCAGGCAAACGGACTTTTGGATGTTCATATCCGCCGATCACGGTGGCATTGATGTTGCCGTATCTGTCAATTTGTGCGCCGCCCATGAAGCCCACATCCACGTTGCCGCGCTGCAGGTAGTTGGCGAAAATATCGTACATGCTCACCACCGAAAGCGCCCCGCTCACGAGAGTTGGGTCGCCAATGGAGAGGGGCAGGCGTTCAGGCTCGGCGCCGATGACTCCAGCTTCATAGATCATCACCAGGTTGGGAGCGTGTGTTCGCTTGGCGAGGTTACAAGCCAGGTTGGGCTGCCCCACGCCGACAAATACCACATCGTCATCCTTGAGCAGGCGGGCGGCATTGACGATCATCAGTTCGGCGGAGGTATATTTAATTTCGGTCATGGATTCTCCTGTTATTAAAAATCTGGAGTCAGGGAGCTTGCTCCCTAAAGCCTCGACAGCAAGCTGTCGGACTCCAGAGTCTCTTTAAGAAATGATTGCATGATCTCGAATACTTCCTGAGGACGTTCCAGCGGCAGGATGTGCGTGGATTTTTGCATTGTTTCGATTTGTATTTTTGGATTTTTCTTTTTCACCAATTTCGCTGCATTTTCCAAAAATGCATCCGTCTCTGCGCCGCGGATGATCAGAGTGGGCACTTTGAGTGTGGGAAGGCCGCGCCAGAGATCGAAATCGTGCAGGCCTGTCAGGTAGATGTGGCTTTCCCATGCAGGGGTGTATGCCAGTTCAAAGCCGCCGCCAGCTTTTGGATTGACAATACCTGCAATGTACACGCGCAGACTTTCATCACTCATGTATCTGAAGACATCGCGTGTGCGGTATTCACGAAATACCATCTCCAAATCGTCAAATGTATTCCTGCGCCTCAATGCGCCTGATATTTTTGGGTGGAATTTATTTCCCAATCCGATCGCGCGTTTGAAATTCCACATCACCAAAAATGACGGCACGAAAAGTACAGGGTCGAGCAGGATGATTGCCCGAAATTTCTTCGGATTGCATAATGCCGCCCGTAGAGTGACAATGCCTCCAATGGAATGACCCACTCCAATAACCGGGTCAGACTCACCCTGAGTTTTATCGAAGGGTTGGTGGTCAGTGAGGAAGTTCAGCAAGTCATCAGAGAACGGGCGCCAGTCATTGATGTCTTCCAGTTTCGAATCAGGCCAGAGCGGGCGAAGCGTCATTCCGAAGAGATAATATTCAGTTTTTAATAGTTCAAACAATTGCTTGTAACATTCAGGCGGGTAGCCGTTGGCGTGAAGGAAATGCAATGGCGCGCCGCTGCTGCCGTAATCAAAGTGAGGAATTGTTTGCACGCATTTACCTGTTTACATTCTTACCTGTCTGCTAATACTGCCCGTAATTAATTTTTTCACTATAACGCGCTTTCACTTTAAGACGCTTGTGGGTTTTCTGGCCGAGTTTTTCCCAATACTCGTCGCGGTCTTTCACACCATACACCCATTCATCGAGATATGCTTTTACGCTTTCCTTTGACTCGCTGATCTTATCCCACGCAAGATAGAACTCATTGTCGCGGTCGTAATATCCCTGCGAATAGGATGGGTGACTTGCAAAGGGGACATGGCAGACGGCGCTGACCACAATCCCGGGGATCATCGTGCGGTTCGGGTCGGATCGGATGACTGATTCGTCCACGATTTCTTCTGCCGTCAGGATGACTTCCTTCGCGGCGAAGGCGGCTTCCTTTTGTTCGCCGATGATGCCCCACAAATGCGCATTGCCGTTTTTATCCGCGCGCTGGACGTGGACAATCGCTACATCGGGATTCAATGCAGGCACAACGATCACATCCTTGCCGCCATAAGGATTTGCGATTCGTTTGATAAGTGGATTGGCATGTTCGAGGCTGGTAGCGCCTGTTTGATTCATCGGCAAAAATGGCAAGCCAGCCGCGCCTGCCTGCAAGCGCGTGATCATGCCAAAGTGGGAATATTCCTCCCATTCCAATTCACCTTTTTCAATGGCAGAACGGACGATGCGAAGCGACCCGACTCCAGGATTTCCCATGTAGGAAAAGATAACTTTCCTGGCACATCTCGCCGCCACCATTTGATCGTAGATCAGATCAGGTGTGGCGCGGGCGAGTGTGAGGTTTTTTTTGCCCTGACGTATGATCTCATGTCCTGCCGCAAATGGGATGAGATGCGTAAACCCGGCCGCGTAAACGACATCACCGTCATTTACTAATTCTGAAATTGCTTTTTTTAGTGGAATGAGTCTTGACATATTTATTCTTTTATTTGCATTGGATTTTTCTCATTTTTTACTTTTTGCGATTGCGCATTTTTCTAAAGGATTCAAATCGCCCGGCGGGCGGAGGCGGCGGTTTATTACGGCGGAAGACCCAGCCAATGAAAATCAGCAGCATCGCTGCGAACAGGTAGTCAAAATCCACCTGGCCAGCGATATCCGATGTTACAAAGAGGATGAACGCTGCACCACCCATGATCATAAAGAATGTACCCACACGAACGATAAAAGGGTCTTCATTTTCCATGTCTGTATTTTACCTTTGGGGAAGTCAGATGTATATATAGAAACGAGTAAACAAAGTACACAGGTAAACAAGTTTTCACCCGTCTACCTGTGTACTTGCTTACCCTGTGTGCCTGCCTGTTCTACTTAATCAACGTGCGGATTTGTTCGTGCATGTAAAGCGGAAGATAATAATGTCCGCCGGCGTTCTTGCCGCTGGAGCCGGAGCCTTTCCAGCCACCGAATGGTTGGAAGCCAGGCCATGCGCCAGTGGTTGCGCCCTGTGGACGATTCGCATACGTCACACCTGCTTCGATCTTATCGAAGAACCATTCGGTTTCTTCTGCTGAGCCGTAGAAACCGGCCGTAAGACCGTAGTTCACGTCATTGGCGATCTTCATCGCGTCGTCAAGATTCTTAACTTTGCCAATCGTGGTGATGGGCAGGAACATTTCTTCTTTCCACAAGTGATGGGTGAAAGGCAGGTCGGTGACAAAGGTGTTTTCGCAATAAAATCCTTTATCGAACATACCGCCTGTTTTGACATTACCGCCGATAAGGAATTTTCCGCCGGCCTGACTGATCTCTTCGCAGAAGTTCTTGAAATCATTGTAGGACGATTTGTTGACAACGGGGCCATTGTATGTGTTGCGTTCCGTCGGGTCACCAAGCACCAATTTTGAAGCGGCATCTTTCAAACGGGCGGTCAAGTCGTCGTAAACAGAATCCTCTACAATCACGCGTGAAGCGGCGGAGCATTTCTGTCCCTGCAAACCAAACGCCGAGCGGATGATCCCGATCGTGGCGCGTTCCAGATCCGCATCCTTCGAAACGATGACAGGATTCTTTCCGCCGAGTTCCAAAATGATCGGACGCACATAATTGCGTTTGCCGAAATCCTGGAACATCTTCATGCCCACATCGAACGAGCCTGTGAAGGTCACGCCGTCCACTTCCTTGCTGTCTACAAGCGCCTGACCCAATGTGGAGCCGGGGCCGGTGACGAAGTTCACCACGCCATCGGGGATGCCCGCATCGCGGAAGCAATCCACAAGCAGGCGCACGATCCACGCAGTATCTGTCGCGGGCTTGATCACAAGCGTGTTACCAGCCACGAGCGCCGCGCCGGAAGGACCACCAGTGAGCGCAAAGGGGAAGTTGAACGGCGATACGACAAGCCAAACGCCATACGGGCGAAGCACAGATACATTGCGGGCATCATAGCCTACGAGCGGGTCTTTGCCCATTTCAACAATGTAGCCTTCATTCTTTTCCATTTGATGACACGAATAATAAATAAGATCGGCTGTTTCCTGCACGTCGCCCAAAGACTCCATGCGATTCTTGCCGACCTCCAGCGCCATTGCCGCACCAAGTTCAAAAATTCGCTCTTCAATTAATGAAGCCGCCTTGCGAAGCAATTCCACACGCTTTTGCCAGGGAGTATGGCTCCACATTGGGAAAGCCGCGCGCGCCGCCGCCAACGCTTCCTGCGCGTGTTTAGCGTTACCTTTCTGCATTTTTGCCAGTACCCAATCGGTGTTGACAGGGGAATGATCGTCGAACTTCTCATCGGCTTTCACTTCCTTGCCGTTGATCAACATGCCATATTCCTGTCCCATATTTTTCTTGAGTTTTTCCACGGCTTTATCAAAACCAGTGTGTAACTCTTCGGGTGGGTTGAACATGGTTGCGTATGTGAGTTTAAAGTCTGCCATTGCGAGCCTCCTGAAATAATTTGGATGGTTTTATAATTTTGTGGTTGAGTAGTCAACGATATCTAACCGAACTAACCAAACCCAGTATAGCGTAGGATTTCACAACCGTCAAAGTAAAGCGACTGTTTTTCAATATGACGTATTTCCTGCTTAGAGTTTAGTGAGAGAATGTAAGAACGGATGAAAACGGACTGTCATTCATCGTAAATACTTCCTGCGCAGAACGTCCCGAAGGTTTGGCCAAGTCAACTGTATTTTATAAGGGAGCCTTCGGAACGGTTCGTACATCCATTAATAGGAGAAATAATTGATGAAACCCCGCTTCATTTTTCTAGCCGTTGGCCTGGTCGCTGTTTTATTGGTATCGTGCGCCCCTCAAGTGCCTCAACCATCCGCGCTGCCCCAGGCGAATCTGCTTCAAGCGGCTACTCAAACCCCTGAAAGCCTCGCCCAGCTTCAAGTCACAAATGAAGCGCCGGCAGTTGTAGCTGTCGCAACCTCGCGCGGGCCCAACCTCGAAGCCACCGATCCTACGACGGTCAGTCTCGCTTCGGGTCAATTGCAACTTGTGGAATTCTTCCGCTTTACCTGAGGTACCTGCCGATCAATGGCGTCCATGGTTCATGGGCTTGAAGCAGAGTATTCTGGCAAAGTCAAATTTACCTATCTTGATGCAGATGACCCCAGCACTGATGTTTTCCAGCGCGAATTAGGTTTCTACTACCAACCTGAGTTTTATCTGCTAGCTGATGATGGAGAAGTGATCAAAAAGCTTGTCGGTTATATCTCGGAAGATGAATTTAGAAGTTTGTTCGAAGAAAATTTGCAGTAATAAGAACATGTAACCATAGAAATGTCTACGGAGCTGTTTATTCGGGCAGATTAAATAAAAACAGCGCGGTGACTTTCGCCGCGCTGTTTTTGTATCTAAAAATATTATCTTACTGATTTCCGTCGTACTTCCTGGCGTCTGCGATGGCTTTGTTTACATTTACAAATGGAAGCAGGATCAATCCCATGATGAAGAAGAAGATCAACGAAAGGATGGCATAGCGCAGATTTCCAAACCATTGATTTGCGAGTCCAAATATCAGCGGACCGATCCACGAAGTGCCGCGTTCGCTGATCTCATAAAAGGAAAAGAATTCCGCTTCCTTGCCCTTTGGGATCATTTGCGCAAACAGGCTGCGGCTAATGGCTTGCGATCCGCCCAACACAAGCGCAATGAAAATGCCGAGAATGAAGAATTGGGCGGTTGCGCTCTCACCTTTTAATCCGCCATATGCGTAGATTACCACCGCTGACCAGACCACCAAACTGACAACCACCGATTGCTTCGCGCCGATCCAGCCTGCCAGTTTTCCCCAGAACAAGGCTCCGAAGAAAGCCACGAATTGGATCATCAAAATAACGGCGATCAAGGTTTGTTGTTCAAATTCCAGCCCGCCCTGAATCAGAGGCGCGGCGGCAAATGTGGAAGCTACTGCAATAACAGTCTGAATGCCGTCGTTATACAGGAAATAGGCGATCAGGAATCTAATGGTTTCGGGAAAATGCTTCACTTCGCTAACCGTCTTGCGAAGCTGTTTGAAGCCAATACTTACATAAGTTTCACCAGCGGGGAGTTGGCGCGCGGCGTGACGTGGGCGCAGTCTTTTCCATGTCAGGAAGGAAAATCCAAGCCACCATATACCTGCAGATGCAAGGTTGATACGAACCGCCAGATCCCCGGGTACACCGAGAGCGTCGCTAAAAGTGAAGAAAGCCAGGTTGAGCGCCAGCAAAATGCCGCCGCCCATATAGCCCATTGCCCAGCCATACGAAGAAACACGGTCTCTTTCATCTTCACTTGCAATATCAGGCAGGTATGCATTATAGAAAACTATCGCCGCGCCAAAAGCGAGATTGGCAACGATGAAGAGCACACCACCCAGCCACCATAATCCACCCGTGACGAGGAACATCAGAATGGTCGCCAGCGCGCCGATGGTGGCAAATATTTGCATCATGCGTTTTCGTAAATGCGAATAATCTGCTATCGCGCCAAGAATAGGCAGGAACAAAACCTGCATTCCTACGGAAAACGATATGCAGTAAGGGAGGAATGAATCGGGCGCAACAGGAATTCCAAAAAATGATACTGTTGCCGTCCCCGCTGCTTCCGCTGCGGTGCGTGCCAGTGATGCCACATAGGGCCCAAGAAACACAGTTCCCACTGTGGTGCTGAAGGCCGAATTGGCCCAGTCATACATGGCCCAGCCAAAAATCTCTTTTCTGTCGTTTACCATTGCTGATTCTGTTGACATGATTCCTCCACAAACTGAGATTGGTGTTTAGAAAGACAACACGGGCGAGTATAAGTAGTTTCGCCTTCATTGTAAAGAAATATTCGATGTACTGCTGACTTTGATCCGATTCTTGCTTGACCCTCAACCTGCTACGCGCTAAAATGCTTGTCCTACACTGAAAAGGAATCGTGTCACCCTGAGGGGCGCCTCGCGCCCCGAAGGGTCTCTGAGATAATCGTAGAGATTCTTCGCTTCGCTCAGAAAGACACAATAAAGATAACCTATGTTTGAAACACTCACTGGACGACTTAATCAAATATTTGATCAACTGCGCCGCCGCGGCAAACTCACCGAAGCGGATGTGGATGCCGCCATGCGTGAAGTGCGCCTCGCGCTGCTCGAAGCGGACGTGCATTTTGGCGTGGTCAAAACTTTTATTGGGCGTGTACGTGAGCGTGCTGTTGGCGCAGAAGTATCGAAAGCGCTGAACCCCGGTCAACAAGTGATCAAGATCGTCAACGAAGAATTGATTGCATCGCTTGGCGAACCTGTCGCGTTGAATCTGACTGGTCCGAAACCGCGTGTGATCATGATGGTGGGTTTGCAGGGCTCAGGTAAAACAACGGCCTCGGGTAAACTTGCGCGGTTGATGAAATCAAAAGGGGAGCGCATTCTGCTCGTAGCCGGTGACCCATATCGCCCGGCGGCTGTGAAGCAATTGCAACAACTCGGCGAGCGGTTGGATGTTGAAGTCGAAACGGACCTCTCACTCACCCCGCCTCAACTCGCCAAACGCGCGGTGGACAAAGCTGAAAAAGGTGGATTCAGCTTGGTGATCGTGGATACAGCGGGTCGGTCGCAGTTGGATGCGTCTTTGATGGATGAGTTAAAAGCCATCGCCGCGAACGTCAACCCAGTGGACATCCTGCTCGTGGTCGACTCCATGATCGGTCAGGAAGCGTTGAACATCGCGCAGGGATTCAAAGATGCGATTAATCTCACGGGTCTGATCCTTACCAAAATGGACGGAGACTCACGAGGCGGCGCGGCGATCTCCATCCGCTCGGTGACGGGCATTCCCATTAAATTTATTGGCACGGGTGAAAAACTTGACGCGCTTGAAACGTACGATCCCTCGCGTTTATCCTCCCGTATCTTGGGCATGGGCGACATGATCGGCTTGATCGAAAAAGCCGAAGCCGCCTATGACGGGCAGAATTTGGACGAGCAGGCTCGGCAGGCCCAGAAGATGATGAAGGGTCATTTCTCTTTGGAGGATTGGCTTGAGCAAATGAAACAAATGAAGAAGATGGGTCCGCTTGCGCAGATCATGGACATGCTCCCCGGCCAAATGGGACAAGCCGCGCGCGGCATTGACCCAACCGTCGTGGAAAAATCATTCAAGCAATCTGAAGCGATTATTAATTCGATGACATTGAAAGAACGCCGCGACCCTGATTTATTAAATGCATCGCGCCGCCGTCGCATCGCTGCAGGCTGTGGCACGGAGGTGCAGGATGTGAATCGCCTGATCAAGCAATTCCGCGAAGCGCAAAAGATGATGAAGATGTTTCAAAAGACCGGGGGAAAGGGATTGGGAAAGTTGTTTGGGTAGTAGTTGGATAGTGGGGTAGTTTTGTTAGTTGGGTAGTCGCGTGGTCGTGGTTCGGCGGACTAAAGTCCAGTCTCAGTTCGTGGAAGTGGCGCCTTGGCGCCAAAGCCCGCTCCAGTGTTTCGACAGGCTCAACACATCGCCTTCGGGATTTCACTTGTCACTCATTACTTTTTACTTGTTACTCTCACTCCCTACCTCACATAAATCGGATTGCTATAAATCCAGCCGCGCCGCTTGCCTAAATATCTGCGATAGGCCTCGATCCGATATACACCCGGCTCTGTCGTGATGTGTGTGCAGGCAGTTTGATTCTTCCAGGTTTGGATCACCTCGCCGTCTTTCAAAAGGGACATCTCAGCATGGAACGGTAATTTCGCCTGCAGGGTCACGCCGCCTTTCGCGGGAATCTCATCGCCCATCGAAACGGATGCATCCCGTCCCTGCGCATTGAAGCGGAATCCGCGCGTGGCGGCGGGCAAGTCATAGCCGACGAAACAATGTCCTGCGGACAGGGCTTTATAGATGAGGGATTTGTCCTTGTTAACTTCGCCGCTCAACGGTTCAGAGAGAAGCGCATGTGTGTTAACTGCCCGAAAGTGAAATTCATATGGAAATATCACGCGGTGGATCGGCCCCAGACTTATGTTCAAGGCATGTGCGTCCGAGCCGCCAATCGCTGTCACACGGTGACCGTGGGAAAGTAATTCATCCCATTTTGCCAGTGTCTTCGGAATGGGATGGTGGGCAACGAAAGCGGGAAAAAAACCATAAAATGCGCCATGAAGTTTTGTTGGAACAATGGTTTTTAATTCGCTCAAGGCATTCCATAACTCAATACCGGTGTAATTTTGCACCGACCAATCCACCCAGGAAATGTCAATTTCCCTGAATGCCTGTGCTTCGGGGTCATCGGGGTGAGCCAGGAAGGACAGCCCGCCCGCTTCACGTACCTGATTGATCAGGTTTTGCGGATTTTCTGCAAAGGCAGCCAGTTCACGATTTGCACCAAAAACGAGCAGGTGATTCTTTTGCGGGTCACGCACCTGGTCATGCACTTCTTCACCGATCAGCATCAGGAGCTTTTTATTTTTTTCCTTGTAATACCCTTCAAATCCATGCACGAGTACATTGTGGTCAGTGACGATCACCACATCTACATCGGTTTTAAGGGCAACGGCGGCAATATCTTTGTGAAGACCGCTCCCGTCTGAATATCTTGTGTGCATGTGCAGGTTGATAATCACTTCGTGCATAAAGCTCCTCGTGAATATGTCAGTTTTTTGAAAAACCATTAACACAAAGGGCACAAAGTACACAAAGGGGGAGGAGTCACAAATTTAAGCCTTTTCCCCTTAGTGACCTTCATGTACTTTGTGTTTAGTGCTCTTCTCCCAAAATTTTGACGCACACCCGTTTACAAGCCTCTTGTTGACGATTCACTTCCTGAACAGGTATAATTCCCCCGCTAATTTCAAGGAGGCATATTGTATGACTAGATTTTTGGATATTTCGCTGATTATAACCTCGGTTGGTTTGATCCTCAGTGTGATCCTGCAAAGCAAGGGCGCAGGGCTGGGCGGACTGACCGGCGCGGATACCGGTGGTGTCTTCACCGCCCGCCGCGGTATTGAGCGCATCCTCTTCTGGGTGACGATCGTACTTTCAGTGGTTTTCTTCGGACTGGTGATCACCATTATTATTCTGGGACGCTAGAAAAAAACAAACCTGTAAAGGCCGCCGGGCCATTGCCCTACTTTGGGGTTGGCGGCGGCCTTTCTTTATTTTATTTTCCAATGCAATATGGGCGACCCTTCATGATTTATCAAGAGGTTTTATTTTCGCTGGGCGGGTTGCCGCTACGGTACATTTATATAACCCTATGAAAAAATTACGCTGGCAGATTCTTGTTGTGGCGGTCACGATTGTGATCGTGGCTTTGCTGTTGCTCAGCCAACAACCGGTAAGTATTATTACCTTACCCGAAGCCGCGCAAGGCGGTATTTATACCGAAGCCTTGATCGGCTCGCTGGGTCGGCTCAACCCCATGCTGGATTGGAACAACCCTGCAGATCGCGATATCAACCGCCTCATATTCAGCGGGCTGATAAAATTTGATTCGCATGGTTTGCCCCAGCCTGACCTGGCTGAATCCTGGGGGACCTCTGCCGATGGCATGTTCTATAACTTTTCCCTGAGACCTCATGCGGTCTGGCACGACGGCCAGCCAGTTACCAGTGATGACGTGATCTTCACCATTGAGCTGATCAAAAGCGCTGGCTCGCTCTTCCCGCAGGATATCAAAGACCTGTGGTCTAAGATTGAAATAAAACGCCTTAACGATAAAACCTTGCAATTCAAATTACCGGAACCCTTTGCGCCATTTTTGGATTACGTCACCTTTGGCGTTTTGCCAAAACACCTGCTTGAAACCGTCCCCGCTGATCAATTAGCCAACGCGGAATTTAATTTGCAGCCGGTCGGTTCGGGTCCATATAAGTTTGACCGCCTGCTGATCAGCGGCGGCCAGATCACCGGTGTTGTGCTGGTTGCAAATCCGGATTACTTCATACAACCTCCATTCATCGAGCAGGTTGTATTCCGTTTTTATCCGAATTCAGCCTCTGCATTTGATGCCTACAAACAAGGCGAGGTGCTCGGGATAAGTCAGTTGACCAATGACACTTTGGAGCCGGCTTTAAGAGAAACAACCCTGTCGGTCTATACCAGTCGTCTCCCACAAACAGGACTGGTCTTCCTGAATCTCAATAACCCCAGTGTCCCTTTCCTGCAAAGCGAGAAGATCCGCCGCGCGTTGTTACTGGGGGTAAATCGCAACATGATTGTCTCGCATATTTTAAATGGACAAGCCATTGTTGCGGATGGACCCATCCTGCCGGGTTCGTGGGCTTATTATGAAGATATTGAACAACTTGATTATGACCCTGATGCCGCTGCTGCGTTACTGATAAAAGAGGGATATGTCATTCCGGTCGGCGGTGGGGAGGTGCGCGCAAGAGACGGTCAATTCCTGACCTTTACGCTGGTTCATCCCGATGACACGATCCATACTCAGATTGCCCAAACCCTTCAATCGGATTGGGCATTGATCGGCGTAAAAATAGAATTACAGGCAGTTGCCTACAACTCGCTTGTGAATGATTTTCTCTCCACCCGTAACTATCAAGCCGCGCTTGCAGATTTGAATACATCCCGCACCCCCGACCCGGATCCTTATCTTTTCTGGCATCAGTCCGAAGCCACGGGCGGACAAAACTACTCGCAATGGGATAATCGCACAGCCAGCGAGTTTCTTGAAACAGCTCGTACCACTGCCGACTTTGCCGAGCGTGCGCGTTTGTATCGTAACTTTCAAGTTGTGTTCACAAAAGACATGCCTTCCCTGCCTTTGTATTACCCCGTTTATTCCTATGGGGTGGATGTGCAGGTTCAGGGTGTGCAGGTTGCCCCGATGTATGATCTCAGTGACCGCCTTGCCCTTATTACCGAATGGTATCTGATTACACGCCGTACCCTTGAGCAAACACCAGCGCCAACCACTGGGCCATAATTATTTCGTCATTGCGAGGGCATTCCCTTCGACAGGCTCAGGGCGACGCTTGTTCTTAGCCCGAAGCGTCGCCGTGGCGCCGTGGCGACACAATCTCCGCCAATGATATGGAGATTGCTTCGCCGCCGAAATACAAGATCGGCGACTCGCAATGACGGATATAAGCTATCAATAAAGGAGAATCTATCATGTCAGATGTTCAGAAAGCATTGGATTATGTCCGCTCGAATGGCGGGCGATACCTGGACGAGTTGAAGGAGTTTCTTGCCATCCCTTCCATTTCCACTCTGGATGAAAACAAAGGCGATGTTCAACGCGGCGCGGAATGGGTTGCCGCACAATTACGTTCTTTCAATACGGATAATGTCCAGATCATGCCGACAGGCGGACATCCCGTTGTGTACGGCGAGTGGCTGGGCGCGGGCAAATCCGCTCCCACTGTGATGATCTATGGACATTATGATGTGCAGCCTGTGGACCCGCTGGAATTGTGGATATCGAATCCCTTCAAGGCGGTCGTCCGCGACGATTATCTATTCGCGCGCGGCTCATCGGACATGAAAGGCCAGGTGATGGCTTCTCTCAAAGCGGTAGAAGCCATCATCTGCACAACAGGCTTGCCCGTCAATATCAAGTGGCTGATCGAAGGCGAAGAGGAGATCGGTTCCGAGCATCTCGGCGACTTTATCAAAAATCATAAAGAACTGCTTGCCTGTGATTATTGTTTAAATCCCGATGCCGGCATGATGGGAATGGACAAGCCGACCATTACCACTGGTTTGCGCGGACTGGCTTATTTTGAATTGAAAGTCTACGGTCCGGGCAAGGATTTACACTCCGGCTTGTTTGGCGGAACGATCCATAATCCTGCGCAGGCGTTGATCGAGTTGGTTGCGGGCATGCACGATAAAAATGGAAAGATCACCCTGCCTGGTTTTTATGACAAGGTGCGCAAGTTGAGTAAAAAAGAACGCGAGGATTTTAAGCGTTTGCCAATCAGGGACAAGGAATTGATTTCAATCACAGGTGTGCCTGCCTTATGGGGTGAGCCGCAATTCATTCCCGCAGAACGCGTCGGCGCGCGCCCGACTTTGGAAGTAAACGGTTTGCTCTCAGGTTTTACTGGGCAGGGCTCCAAGACAGTCCTGCCTGCGTGGGCAATGGCGAAAATTTCCTGCCGCCTCGTGCCTGACCAAACTCCCGAAGAAGTTTACAAACAAATGAAGGCGTATCTCAAAAAGAATGCGCCCAAGACAATCAAATGGGAATTGATCAACTTGCACAACGCAGGTGCGGCGTTGGTCGAAACGGATTCCGCTGGCGTGCGGGCTCTTGCGAATGCGCTTGAATCCGTTTGGGGCAAACGTCCCTATTTCAAACGCGAGGGCGGTTCGATCGGTTCTGTTGTTCTGTTACAGAAATACATTGGCGCGGATTCCCTCCTGACAGGCTTTGGCCTGCCGGATGACAACGTCCACTCACCGAATGAACGCCTGCATTTGCCGACCTGGTATAAAGGCATCGAAGCCTTCACTCACTTTTTCTATAATTTCAAATAATTTATTCGCCCTGAGCGGAGCGAAGCGCAGTCGAAGGATATTTGCTCACTGCGCTTCGACTACGGTTGCACCTCCGCTCAGCGCGATCATTGGATAAATATGGAAGATCGAATTATCACATACGGCGGACAAGCAGTGATCGAAGGGGTGATGATGCGCGGACAAAAAGCGTATGCGATTGCCATGCGCGCGCCCGACGGCAAAATTGTCGTCCACACTGAAAAACTGGCGAATCTCTATCGCTCCGGCATTACAAAGATCCCCTTCTTGCGCGGCGGCATTTTGCTATGGGATGCGCTCGGCTTGGGGATGCGCGCACTGACGCTTTCTGCGAACACCCAAACCGGCGAGGACGAAAAACTGGAAGGCCCGGCTCTTTATCTGACCATGGGACTTTCACTAGTCTTTGGCATTGGACTCTTCTTTTTGCTCCCAGCCGGCATCGGCGGGTTAGCCGAACATTATCTTGGTTGGAGATCCTGGCTGAATAATTTGATAGAAGGTGTCCTGCGCCTTTTGCTATTGATCGGATATATCTGGGGCATCAGTTTCATGCCCGATGTGAAGCGCGTTTTTATGTATCACGGCGCAGAACATAAGACCATTAATGCTTTCGAAGCCGGCGCGGAGTTGACTCCTGAAATCGTGGCGAATTATCCCATTGAACATCCGCGCTGTGGGACGGCTTTTCTGCTTACGCTGGTTTTATTGTCCATTTTGGTATTCACTGCATTGGGCCCTATGCCGATCCTGTGGCGTCTGGTCAGCCGTATTTTATTCATCCCCATCCTGGCCGGGATCGCCATCGAATACATCCGCTGGACTGCAAACAACCTGGGTAATCCCATCGTTAAATTATTGATCAAGCCTAATCTTGCTCTACAGCGTTTAACCACACGCACTCCCGAACTTTCGATGCTGGAAGTGGCCATCCAGTCATTCCAGTCCATGCGGAAAGCGGAAAATGAAATCATAGCATAGGGATTTCATCGGATCGGAGATACAATTAGGCCGCTAAGCCCATACATACATTAAACGGGAAGCAGTTCAGATGAAGATAGAAGTGACGCAAGCCACTGTAGGTGACAAGTCCCTGATTCAGCGAATGATGGAGCTATACCAATACGACCTCTCAGAGTTTGAGAAAAACGATCTAGACTCGCACGGCTCCTTTGGCTATCCCTGGCTTGATCATTACTGGTGCGAAAATGGGCGCTACCCTTTCATCGTTTATGTGGATGGGAAGATTTCAGGGTTCGTATTGGTGAATCAGAAAACTTACCTGCCGAGTAGTGAGTGGGCAATCTCCGAGTTCTTTATTATGCGTAGATATCGACGGCAAGGTGTCGGAAAGGCAGTAGCATTTTCCATTTTCGACCGATTTCGCGGAAAATGGGAAGTGCATGAAATTGAAGATAATGTACCATCCCAGCTTTTCTGGCGGAAAGTAATTTCAGACTATACTCATGGGCAATATTCCGAGACCAATTTGAGTGATGAACGATCTAGGGGACCCATACAATGTTTTGAAAATAGAGAGAAAAGTTTGCCGTTGAAGTAAGAGTCAAAGCGGCCTAACACATTTTATCCGCTTCACGGAGCAATCCGTTGCCAATATTTTTCAAAACTCAATTTCCCCGATCTGTTCAAAATTAATATCGAACAATTCCTCGGCTTCGGTTTCCAATTCCGCGTCGGCGGCATCCCCCGCGCGGGCGCCTCGGTTGCAATAGGATCTGTAAGGGCAGTAATTGCACTTCGAGACATCATCAGTGAGCGGGAAGCCTGTGGTGAGCGAAGCGCCGCACTGAGCCTGTCGAAGTGTCGAACCAGATGAAGCGGATGCGATCTCCTCTGACAACCTTGTGAGCGCATCCCAATCCCGTTTGTATTGATCCGCTTTATAGATGAATCGCGCGGAGTCAGTGGGGAAGTCTGCGAACCAGTAGATCATTTCGATCTGTTCAGGCTCAAAAGGTTTGCCGTTATTGAAGTGCGCGCCAGCCTGCACAAGCAAAGCACGATAAACGCGCGTCTGCCAGCGGATCGCAAGCCATTCATTCTTTGGTCGTTTGCGATATGTTTTCCAATCGTAAATGGTAACTTTATTATTTTCAATCGCGATCAAATCGTATTTTGCGACCAAACGAGATTTGCCAAGCGGCGCGGAGAGGGTAACTTCCGCGTGCAGACCTCCGAGTTTTTCAAAAACACGGAGGTCTTTTAGATCATTTGCATTAATATAATTCTCCCACCATCGTTGCAAATTATCTGTATTTGCCAATTTACTGACTTGCTTAGCGGGAATGCCGATAAGATGCTGCTGCACGAGGCGATGAAAATATTCGCCTTCCCGTTGATGCTTCTCGTTTTCAAGCGCGGGTTCGGTTTCAACAGCGGGGTAAGCCAGTCGCTGAAGATAGCGCAATTCAAAGCGGCGCGGACAATCGTGATAATCCTGAAGGGAAGATTGGCTGAGAGTGTTGAGTTGATCGGGCATGACTATATTTTGCCACATTTTTCAGTGATAATCGCGATCATGATTTACGATTTCAGCTTTGGCAAACCCCCACTTGTTATCGGTGTGCGTGGCTTTATCTTCGCAGGGCTTCCTCGAGTCGCGCCTATATGTTGAATTTTTATTTTAATTCCTGCTCAAACCGCCACCGAGAGAATAGTTTTGTAGTGTATTTAGTTTGGTCAACCGTGGACGTGTGGTTGAGCGTGATCTATTTGAAGGCTTGAAATAATCAACTTGTTAATACTATGTCACTATGAGCGGAGCTAAGGGTCTCGTTTGTCATGGAAGAGATTCTTCGCTCCGCTAGAATGACAAGTTAAAGTTTCACTCATACCTAAATCTCATCACACCTATAGTAAAAAATACTGCCGCAAACCCAAGCAAGACTCCCGCTTCGGGAAGAATATCCATCAGCCCGCCGTTGTGTAAGTCCTATCTATGATATTTCCTCAATAAATCCTTAACTTCTTTATGCGGCAAAGCTTTGATATCCAATCCGTTAAACCCTGTCATGTCCTCTGCCGCAACCATGGAATTGATGATCGCTTCTTCCGTTGCAAGCGCAGACGCGGATAATAATGGGTCAATGTGGTTGTTGGATAGCGTTTGAATATTCGCCAATCCCTTGTCATCCGCATGTGCCGCATTGGGACTGGCCGTTGAGAACGCGAGGAAAATATCACCGGAGCCGTTACCGCCCAGACTGCCCGTGCGTGCCATGCCGATGGTTGCGCGTTTTGCCAGTCGCTTGAGTTGATGGGGGAGCAGGGGCGCGTCCGTCCCAATGATGACGATCAATGAGCCATCATCCTGTTTGAAAGGATTTTCCCCGCCCGTATAGGGTGCGTCGTTTTTAAAATGCTGACCCACTGGCGCGCCCGCGACGGTCAATTGATAGCGCTGGCCAAAGTTGGATTGCACCAGTACGCCCACGGTCCAGCCGCCAAGTTTTTCGGGCAGCTTGCGCGAAGAAGTACCTGTACCGCCTTTGAATTCATAACAGATCATGCCTGTCCCGCCACCGACGTTCCCTTCCTCAATCGCACCTGACTTCGCAGAATCCAAGGCTTTCATCACGTGATTTTCTTTTATATGAAAACCGTTCATATCATTAAGCCAGCCATCCGCAGTTTCAGCGACCACGGGGCAGGACCATTTTTGATACATGGCATTATTCTTGACCTGCCATGCAATGATCGTATCGCGCACTATGCCGACGCTGTGCGTGTTTGTGATTCCAATCGGTCCTTCGAGCAAGCCGCCTTCTTCGATCCATGCCGCGCCTGTCATCTCGCCGTTACCGTTGAATGAATGCACGCCCGCGTAAACGGGCTTGTGATCCTTGCTTCCGCGCGGATGGATGATCGTCACACCCGTCCGCGCTGTGTCACCCTCGATAACGGTGGCATACCCAACGGCCACGCCAGAAACGTCTGTGATCGCATTGAATATTCCAGTGTCGCCTTCAAATGGAATTCCCAAATCTCGTGCGCGAGTTTTCATTATTAATTTTCCTTTGCAATTATTCTGAAGTGAATGGCTATCATCTTATTGATCCCATCGAAAGTGCCATGTTTAAGGGAATGTAGTGATTATAAATTAGGGGTTGGGAAATAGGAATTGGGAGATAGGAATTAGGAAATAGGAAGGTTGAGTTTTGTGGATTGAACTATAGACCTTTGACCTTCAACTCTTGACTTGTTCAATCGCTGGTAAAATGGATGCACAAATTTTAAAAAAGGATAAATAATGAGCAAAGATACAGTGCAGAATGGCCTGGTCGTTTCAATGGATTATAAATTAACTGTTGATGGTGAAGTGCTTGATACTTCCGACGACGCGGGTCCCCTGCAATTCCTGGCAGGCTATGACAACATTGTCCCCGGACTTGAACGCGAAATGATAGGTATGAAGATCGGCGAGCGCAAGGATGTGGTGGTCAAAGCCGAGGATGGCTACGGTGAATTTGACGAGGACGCCTTCATCGAGATGCCGCGCATTGAATTCCCCGAAGATATAAAACTGGAAGAGGGCATGGAGTTATACCTCACCGATGAAGATGATCAGCCTCAAACCGCCTACGTGACCGATTTTGACGATCAAACCGTACAACTTGATCTCAATCATCCGCTTGCGGGCGCGGAGTTGCACTTCACTGTGACGGTGGTGGCGCTGCGTGAACCAACTGAGGAGGAACTCGATCACGGTCATGTGCACGAAGAAGGACATCCTCACTAATTCAATTGTGTCCCGCAGGTTTTGGTAAGCCCACAACAACGCCTGCGGGAGGTTTTTCTTTTAGCTCATGTGTAGACTCTGTGCGGCAAAGGTGAAACAGATTCAACGCGAATTGCGCGAAGAAGGCGAAAAACACGAATTTTTGCGTAATTCGCTCATTTCGCGGCATTTGCGTTAAGAATTTTGACGTTTGAGAAAGACACTGACCATCCCTGCACAAACTTTACAGATGGGCCTTTTTTTGTATGAAAACTAACAAAACCCCGCTTCCATTTCTGGCTTTGTCTGTGCTCGCATTTATTTTTGCGCTCTGGGCGGGACTTTTACGCTTGGGTTGGCGATTGCCAACGCCGGTCACTTCGCTTGCCGTGCTTCATGGTCCCTTGATGATCTCCGGCTTCCTCGGCGCGTTGATTTCGCTGGAGCGTGTGGTTGCGTTAAAAATCCGCTGGATGTATGGCGCGCCGCTTCTCGCGGGGATCGGTTGGCTGGTCATGTTATTGATGCCGAAGCAACCCTTTGGGCCGTTTCTGCTTACGCTTGCCAGTTTGGGCGGCGTCTTGATCCTTGGAACGATTGTGAGACGTGAGTTTGCGCTTCACACAGTGACCATGTTTTTGGGTGCGCTGGCGTGGTTTTTAGGAAACGTATTTTGGATAACGGGTAGTGCGATCTTTCAGGTGGTGTATTGGTGGCAGGCGTTCCTGATCCTTACCATTTTCGGAGAGCGATTGGAACTTAGCCGCGTCCTAAAGCCAACCCGAGTGGGACAGTATCTTTTTGCAGGGATCATTGCGGTGTTCATCATAGGTGTGATCACATCATTGGATAATATTCAACTTGCCGCGCGTCTCAGCGGAGTTGGTATGTTCGCGCTGGCGGTATGGTCTCTTACAAATGACATCGCATGGCGCAACCTGCGTCACCGCTTGCCGCTTACGCGTTATATTGCCTGGTGTCTTGCTTTGGGATTTGTATGGTTGGGTGTTGGCGGTGTGATCCATCTGGTTTATGGCGCTCAGGCCGCAGGTCCAAGATATGACGCGGCGCTTCATGTGGTCTTCGTCGGGTTTGTTATTTCAATGATCTTCGGTCATGCGCCGATTATCTTTCCCGCAGTTCTGGGCGTGCCGATCAGTTTTCGTCCAGCCTTTTATATTCACCTTGTTTTATTGCATCTCTCACTTATCGTACGTGTGGCAGGCGACCTTGCGAATGCAAATACTGTCCGCATGTGGGGCGGACTTTTAAACGAAGTTGCGATTCTATTGTTTTTGGCGATGATGATTTATTCAGTTGGAACCTCCTTGAAAACGAGATAGCATTTGTAAGTGAAGGAAATAGCAGTCACTAAAAAAACGCTGAAGCCTTAAGCCTCAGCGTTTTTGTAAAATCGCTTTTTATTAACCTTTGTGTACTTCGTGTTTAAAGTCTTTCCTAATCCTTCCACTCCAACTCAAAATTGCCGATATAAACGGTGTCGCCTTCTTCAATGCCTGCTTCGCGCAGGGCATTATCCACGCCAAGTTTTTCCAGCATTTTTTGAAATCTGCGCAAAGAGCCATCGTGTTCGAAGTATGTCATCTTTGCAGAGCGTTCAATTGCCACACCTGTGACGCGCCAATTGCCGTCATCTTCGCGTTTGATCTCGAATAGATTCGGGTCAACATCAGGTCTGTATACTGGCAGAGTTTCGTCCACCGCTTCCACGGGTACTTCCGCCAGTTTTTGATACGCGGCAATCAGGGTGTCGCGTGTGTTCGTGCGCGCCATTGCAGAGATTGTGACCAACTCCACTTTTTTCTTTTTGAAACTTGCTTTGATGGCTTTCAAACGTTCCTGCACATCGGGCTGATCAATTTTATTGAGCGCCACGATCTGCGGTTTGGTTGCAAGTTTAGGGTCGAAGAGCGCCAGTTCACTGTTGATCTGGCTATAGTCTGCGAGCGGATCTTCGGAGAGACCATCCACCATATGAATGAGTACGCGCGTGCGTTGAATGTGACGCAGGAAGTCGTGACCCAGGCCTGCGCCTTCAGCAGCGCCTTCGATCAAGCCTGGGATGTCTGCCATCACGACGGTTGTGTCATCGTCAATATTTGCCACGCCGAGGTTTGGCTCAAGCGTAGTGAATGGATAATCGCCGATCTTCGGTTTGGCATTTGTCAACGCGGCTAGGAGTGTGGATTTTCCAGCGTTGGGCAAGCCGATGATGCCGATATCAGCAATCAGCTTAAGCTCGAGGCGGATCAATTTTTCTTCGTGCGGTTCACCGCGCTCGGCAGTGCGAGGCGCCTGATTGCGTGAGGTGGCATAATGCTGATTACCCAGCCCACCGCGCCCGCCTTTGCATACCAAAAGCTGCTGGCCTGGATGGGTGAGATCACCAAGAAGCGCGCCTGTTTCCGCGTCGTAAATTATTGTGCCGGGCGGTACAGGGATGATGCGGTCTTTTCCACTACGACCTGTCTTTTCGGAACCACCGCCGTTTTTGCCATCCTCTGCGGCGAATTTCTCGTTCTGCCGAAATGCTGAAAGTGTATTGAGCGTAGCTTTCACTTCAAAGATGAGATCGCCGCCTCGGCCGCCATCACCTCCATCGGGTCCCCCAAGCGGTACAAATTTCTCGCGGCGGAAATGCACCATGCCGTCGCCGCCTTTGCCTGATCTTACGTGGATATTTACATGATCTATGAACATACCCCCATTATAACGTGCCTCCCTTCCTCCCCCAAATCCGCAAGGCAAATAAAAAAATTCGACAACACAAGTAAGCAGATAGCACAAAAAGAAGTCGGATGATTTCTATCACCCGACTCCCAACTACGAAACTACCGAAACTATCCAACTACCAAACTATTTCTTCACCCTAAACTTCTTCATCAAAATATCCTGAAGAGTCGGTTGACCGATTTCCTGCAACTCATATCTGACACGCTGATAGGGTTTTTTGATCTTCATCACGCGCGAAAGGTCAATTGGCGTACCGATGATGACCAGATCCACATCGGAATTATTAATCGTCTCTTCGAGGTCTTTTGTCTGTGCGTTACCGTAACCCATCGCTGGCAAAATTGGCCCGGTTTTCGGGTATTTCACGTATGTCGCCGCGATAGACCTCACCGCAAACGGACGCGGGTCTACGATTTCTTTCGCGCCAAATCGTCGGGCGGCGATATATCCAGCGCCATAGGCCATTTCGCCGTGAGTCAGAGTCGGGCCGTCTTCCACAACCAAAACACGTTTGCCTCGAATCGCAGCGGGGTCATCCACAAAGAGCGGGGAGGCGGCTTCGATCTGGATCGCATTCGGATTCAGCTTGCGCAGTGACTCGCGCAGTTTGATCACATTCTCCGCGTCTGCCGTATCTACTTTATTGATCACAAAAACATCTGCCATGCGCACGTTTGTCTCGCCGGGATAATAGGTTGATTCATGCCCAAGTCTATGTGGATCAGCCACGACAATTTGCAGGTCGGGAATATAGAACGGGACATCATTATTACCGCCGTCCCACAAAATAATATCCACTTCCTGCTCAGCCTGGCGGATGATCTTTGTATAATCCACACCCGCGTACACGATCACGCCGTTATCCAGATGAGGTTCGTATTCCTCGCGCTCTTCAATTGTACAATCGTATTCATCGAGGTCGTCATAATTTTCGTAACGCTGAACTTCCTGCGCCATGAGATTTCCATAAGGCATCGGGTGACGAATCGCCGCGACTTTGTAACCCATCTCTCTGAGGATTAAAGACACGCGCCTCGTGGTCTGACTTTTGCCTGATCCCGTCCGAACGGCACTGATCGACACGACAGGTTTATTTGCCTTCACCTGAGTATTCTTCGTGCCCATGATTCGGAAATCTGCGCCTGCCGCATTGACCATGCTAGCTTTGTGCATTACATATTCATGCGGCACATCGCTGTATGCGAATACAACTTGTTCCGCGCCATGCTTCTTGATGAGATCGAGTAATTCCTCCTCGGCATGGATCGGAATCCCTTTCGGGTATTGCGCGCCAGCCAGTTCCGTTGGATAAACACGTCCTTCGATATCCGGGATCTGAGTGGCCGTGAATGCCACGACCTCATAATCCTTATTCCCGCGGAAGAAGGTATTGAAGTTATGGAAGTCACGGCCCGCCGCACCCATGATGATTGTTTTGATAGGCATAATATTCTCCTGTTGAAAAGTTTGAAGGTTTGAAAGTTTGAAGGTTGAAGGCGCTAATCAACTTGGCAACCTTCCAACCTTCAAACTTGTAACTCACATGACCTCCGGCGCCTGAATATCCAGCAGCCGCAAAGCATTCTCGATTGTCTGCTTTGCCGCCATCACCAACTGCAAACGCGCATTCCTGATCTTTTCATCTTCCGTCTGCAGCACATTCACTGCATGATAGAACGAATGGAATGTATTCGCCAGATCGTACGCGTATGCCGCCATCACCAGCGGACGATACTCATTCGCGGCTTGCTCCACAGTCTGAGGAAAGCGTGAGATCTGCTCGATCAGTTCGATTTCATGCCTGGTCAATTCATAATTGAAGGATGTGTTTACCTGTGTACCTGCTGCCAGATTACCTGACTTCTTTAGAATCGAATTCGCCCGCACAAACGCATTTTGGATATACGGTCCCGTTCTGCCATCAAACGACAAGGCTTCGTTGATATCAAAGACGATATCTTTGTTGTTGTCCACCGAAAGCATGGAATAGACTAATGCGCCCAGCCCGATCTGATTGGCGATCTGCTCCCGCTCGCCTTCCGGGATATCACCTCTTTTTTCAGATTCAACCGCGAGTACTCGTTTCACTGCTTCATCGGCCACGTTTTTGAACAGCACCACACGTCCGCGCCGCGCAGACATGGCTCCCTCAGGCAGGCTTACAAATCCATAGCCGAGGTGATGGCATTTCTCAGCCTGCGGGAAGCCCCATAATTTCAAGATCGCAAATGCTTGTTGCAAATGCAGGGACTGGCGCACGTCCACAACATAAATGGAACGGTCAACGTGGTATTGCTCGAATTTCACTTTGGCCAGTGCCAGGTCTTTCGTGAGATACAGCGTTGTGCCGTCTGAGCGCAGGATCACATTTGTACGAAATTTTTCTTTTGTGAGCCCCAGCTTCTCGTCAATCTTCACGATCACTGCGCCGCCTTGCGGACGTTCGTCAGTGGCAATACCCTTTGCGATCAACTCATCAACAATTATTTTGGATGGTTCGTCTACTTCACTTTCGTAGAACCACACATCTATTTTCGCATCGAGCATTCGCAGAATATCGCGCAGTTCTTCCATACTCCATTCGAGTAATGTTTTCCATAATTCACGCACATACGTATCGCCGACATCCCATTTGCGATACATGTCACGGCGCTCGGTTTCATAAGATTCCCGTTGGGCTGTTTCTTCTGAAGTTTCGTTTTCTTTCTTTTCGAGCATTGCGGTTGCTTCGACGTAAATTTTCAGCAGCCATTGTCCGCGTTCGTGAATGCCTTCGGGCTCCAGTCCCTTATAAAATTTATCGTAAGCCCAAACAATAGTAATGACGCCAAGCCCAATGTCGCCTGGATACGATGCGCGAATTGTTTCAAAACCAGCGAATTCCACTAATCTTGCAAGCACTTCGCCTAAAATCGTATTGCGTGCATGACCAATGTGAAATGAATGAAGCATATTGGGTTGAGCATATTCGACCATGACTCGCTCATTTTTTTTCGCACCCCGCCCAAAGTCCAGACTGGAGGCGAGCACTTCATCCACAACCCGACTTGCGTATACGGCGGTCGAAAAATATAGATTGAGATATCCTTTGACTGCGTCAATGCGACTGATGCCATCCACGCTACCGTCCTGAGCGGCTAGTCGAAGGATGCCCTTGACCTGCTCGGCCATCTCCTGCGCTCTCTGCGGGATAGGTTTTCCGCCCTTGCCCGCGCGGGCTTCATTGGCGGCGGTTTGAAAGAAGGATGTAGCAAAACCCCATTCACCCGAAAAGGGGATGGGCTGCCATTTAAGTTCAGCCAGAGGAATATCATTCGAAATGCAGAACTCTTTTATTTTTTTTTCGATAAGCTCTTGTTCTTTTTCAAACATGATGAGGAGATTATATCAGGGTAATAAAAGCGGGAGCGCCGATGGTATGGCGTTCCCGCTTTGTTCTGTCAGTGAAAAGATTACGCGTCTATTTTCTTGGCCGGTGTTTTTTTTGCTACCGTCTTTTTAGCCGCTGCCTTTTTAGGAACCGCAGCTTTCTTCTTCTTGGCAGCGACTTCTTCAACCGGCGGGGCGGCGATAAAAGCGGCGAGGCGCTTCATCAGGCGGCCTTTGCGGCGAGATGCGTTGTTCTTATGGATCACGCCTTTTTCGGCGGCTTTATCCAATGCGCTGATCGCCTTCAAAACAACATCTTTCGTTTCGGGTTCATTCATTTCAAAAGCCGCGCGGGCAGTATTGACAGCAGTGCGAGCCGCGCCGCGGAAATTGCGGTTATGTACACGACGCTTTTCATTCTGGCGGTTTCGTTTGATCTGAGACTTAATGTTTGCCAAGGTTTTTCTCCAAAAATGACATACTATTCAATTTGACAATGTTTAGATTTGCAGGATGCAAGAGCGGTATTTTACATGAGGGGTGTACATTTGTCCAGTTAATTGATAGGTGTAAATGTTAACGTTGGCAGTGTTGTGCCGGGTCCCGGTGGAATGGGGGTACTTGTGGGTGGGCGCGTAGCTGTGGCTGTGACGAGGTTCGCCGGGACGACCAGCAATTGCCCAACCTGAATAGCGTTTGGATCTGCGATGTTATTTTCCTTGATGATCTCCTCTGTGGTGCTATTGAAGAGCGCGGCAATGCCAGCCAAAGTATCACCGGTTTGGATGATGTATTGCAATTTGGTGCCGCGCGGCAGGCCGGGTGGGATGGGTGTTGCAGTGGGCAGTTCCATACCCGGGTTAGGCAGCAGAATGACCTGACCTGGATTGACGATGCCGGTTGCTGGATTAATCCCTATACCGGTCTCCGCGTTATAAGGGTTTAGGAGGTAGATCAGGGCGATGCCATTATCTCCAAGGTTGAACTTTTCAACAATGATGGCAAGATATTCTCCCTCTTGCACTATGTAGTTGAAGGGTGTTGAGGAAGTTGCGGTGGGAGTAATTGTATAGGTAGGCGTGATCGTTGGTGTTTCTGTCGGCGTGGAGGTGTTGGTCGGTGTGAAGGTCATTGTTGGTGTGGGGGTATCAGTGGCAAAGAGCGCATTTATCGGTTTGCTTGGACCCGCCAGCCAAACGATCAGCAATGCGATACCTCCCAGTATAAATAAGCCCGCGAGGATCGTAATAATATTGGGGGCGAAGCGATTTTTGCGTTTGCGATAGGGAATGTGCAAACCAGATGATGAAGATGAAATTGGAGATCTGTTTTTCATTAATTATATCCTTTTCACAAAGCGCTCATCGGGGGGGCCAACCAACGCAATGTAAAATAATTCTACCTGAAAAAAGGAAACACGTACACAAGGAAACACGTAGACAAGTATACTTATTTTGAACAGCTCGTCTGCCTGTGTACGTGTTTACCTGTCTACTTATCTCATGTGTGCCTTCAAATACCTCCCCGTATAAGACTCTTTTACCTTCATCACCTGCTCAGGCGTACCTTCTGCGATCAATTCCCCTCCCCTGTCGCCGCCTTCGGGGCCAAGATCGATCAGCCAGTCTGCAATTTTGATGATGTCGAGATTGTGCTCAATGATCACAACCGAGTTGCCTGTATCCACCAACCTTTGCAGGACTTCGATCAACTTGTGCACATCTGCCGCGTGCAAACCAACGGATGGTTCATCCAATACATATAAGGTGCGGCCGGTTGCGCGTCGTGATAATTCCTTCGAGAGTTTTACACGCTGCGCTTCACCGCCGGATAATGTTGTCGCCGCTTGACCAATGCGCACGTAACCCAGACCGACTTCCTGCAATAATTTGAGTTTATTTTGCATTTGTGGATAGTTCTGAAATTCGCTCAAGGCATGGTCAACTGTCATATCCAAAATGTCGGAGATCGAATATTTATCGCGGAACAAAACCTGCAGGGTCTCGCGGTTGAAGCGCCTGCCGTGGCATACGTCGCAAGGCACATATACATCGGGTAAAAATTGCATTTCGATTCTCAGCTCGCCTTGTCCCTGGCAGGCCTCACAACGCCCACCGTGAACGTTGAAGGAGAAACGCCCCGGCTTGTATCCGCGCACTTTGCTTTCGGGTAACTCGGCATATAACTTTCTGATTTCATCGAACAAACCTGTATACGTGCCAGGGTTCGAGCGCGGCGTGCGACCGATGGGGGATTGGTCAATGTTGATGATCTTGTCAAGATGTTCGATGCCCTCGATCTTTTCATATTCACCCGGGTTAGTGCGCGCGAACATCAACTTCGCGGCCAGCGCGTTATACAAAATATCGCTCATCAAGGTGGACTTTCCTGAGCCGCTGACCCCCGTGATACAAATCAATTTTCCAAGCGGGATCGAGATATTAAGGCCCTTCAAATTATTTGCTGTCGCGTTGGTGACCGTTAGCGATTTGCCGTTTCCCGCCCGTCTCTTCTTCGGGACTTCAACCTGTTTGCGCCCCGAGAGATAGGCTCCCGTCAGTGACTTTGGGTGCGCCAAAATCTGTTTGGGCGTGCCTTCAGCAATGATCTGTCCACCATGTTCACCAGCGCCTGGTCCCAGGTCAATCACCCAATCTGCCTCGCGGATGGTTTCACTATCATGCTCAACGACCAAAACGGTATTACCCAAGTCACGCAGACCCTTGAGCGTTTCCAGTAGTCTTGCATTGTCGCGTGGATGCAAACCGATCGAGGGTTCATCCAGGACATATAACACACCCACCAGACGCGAGCCGACCTGTGTAGCGAGGCGAATGCGCTGTGCCTCTCCGCCTGATAAAGTTGTGGCCGAGCGATTCAAGGTCAAATAATTTAAACCGACATTGACAAGAAAATTAAGTCGTTCGTAAATTTCCTTGATCACTCTTTCAGAGATCGTCTTTTGTTTTGAAGTCAGCGGGGAATTCTTGCCAGAGATTTTCTTCACCCATTCCAGGGTTGTTGACACAGGCCATGAATTTGCTTCCACGATATTGATGTCGTCTACAGTGACTGCCAGGGCGGCTGGATTGAGTCTTTTGCCCCCACAACTTGGGCAGGGGCGGTCTGACATGAACTCGGAGATCTTCTCGCGGATATAATCCGAATTTGTTTCTTTATATCGCCTTTCCATGTTGGTGATCACACCTTCAAAAGCGCGTGTGAACTTGAACTCATTTCCATTGGCACCCTGATATGTCATCTGGATTTGCTTGTCCCCCGTGCCGTACAATACTATCTTTAAGTGCTCTTTGGTCAACTCTTTTACAGGTTTGTCCAGATCTATTTTATAAGCCTTCGAGACATTGATCAGACTTTGCCAGTAATAACCGCCTTCCACTTTCGGTCCACTCCATTCCATGCTGATGATTGCTCCCTCGTTCAGCGCCAGGCTGTCGTCTGGGATAATGCGAGCGGGGTCTATTTCCAGTTTTGAGCCGAGACCCTGACAGTCTGGGCAGGCGCCTTGCGGGGTATTGAAGGAGAAGGTGCGCGGCTCGACTTCTGTGATGCTCACGCCATGCTCGGGGCAGGCAAGGTGTTCGGAGAATTGCAAGTCGTCGGAGTCGAAAGTCGAAAGTCGAAGGTCGTCGCCCTGACCTTTGACTTTCGATCTTTGACCATCTTGACCATCCACCAAATTGACCGTTACATAGCCCTCGCCAAATTTGAGCGCTGTTTCAACCGACTCCGTCAAACGAGTGCGGGCGGCTTTCTTTTCGTCTTTATTATCATGTTTCGAAATGACAAGACGATCCACAACCGCCTCGATCGTGTGTTGTTTGTAGCGATCCAGTTCGATTTCTTCATCCAGGGAAGAAACGCTTCCATCCACGCGGACGCGGGTGAAGCCAGCTTTGCGGATCTCTTCAAAGACAGCCTGATACGTCCCTTTGCGTGCGCGCACCAACGGAGAAAGGATCAGCACGCGTGTGCCATCGGGAAGTTTTTCGATCTTATCCACGATCTCCTGCGCCGATTGTTTGACCACTTCCCGTCCGCAGACCGGGCAATGTGGAATCCCAGCGCGCGCAAACAGCAAACGCATGTAATCGTAGATTTCGGTCACTGTACCAACCGTTGAGCGCGGATTGTGACTCGTGGATTTCTGGTCAATCGAAACGGCGGGGGAAAGACCGTCAATGTAATCCACATCGGGCTTATCCATTTGTCCGATGAATTGACGGGCATACGCCGAAAGCGACTCAACATAGCGACGCTGACCTTCGGCAAAGATCGTATCAAACGCAAGCGACGACTTGCCCGAACCCGATAAGCCCGTGATGACCACGAATTTATTACGCGGGATTTCAACGGTGATATTTTTTAAGTTATGAACGCGCGCACCAACGACGCGAATGACATTGGATGACATGGTTCTCCTTGGAAAAAATCAATTGTAGCACAAATGTTTTATTATGAGACATCCTGCATTGCTTTGGGCGAACAACAAGAGCGCCCTCGCAATGACATAGCTTCTCAAAGGGAAAAAATGTTGACGGAGGCGAATCAAGCTCGGGTTAAGCGGGAAACGCTGCTTTTCATCCCATTGGTTTGAAATGAATCTGAAATCGCGCATGTTATACTCGGTGTAACTTCTCAAATCCGGTGGTGTTATTTAATCAAACTCCACCGGTAAGGTTTTCAACTTGCCGGATATGGAATACAACGAAGAGGAAGTTCTCACTCGCGCTTCACAGGGTGATCGCGACGCCTTTGGTCAACTGTATGAGCGTTATGTGGAACGCATCTTCAATTATGTGTACTATCGCACTGGCAATGTTCATGATGCAGAGGATCTTACTGCGCGCGTCTTCCAGCGGGCCATGAATCACATAAAAAACTATACAGATCGCGGCGTTCCATTTTCTGCCTGGTTATACCGCATCGCCCACAACCTGGTGGCGAACTGGCATCGTGATAGAAGCCGCAAGCAGGAAATCCCGCTGGATGACCTGCCCATCCTCCCGACCAAAGGCGACCATCCCGAAAAAAACCTGGTGCGCTCACAGGAACAGGAAGCGCTGCTGCGAATGATCCGCAAATTGCCGCCTGAAAGACAGAGCCTGCTCATCTTGAAATTTGTCGAGGACATGTCCAATGCAGAGATCGGCGCAATTATGAATAGAAGTGAAGGAGCTGTGAAGAGTCTTTATCACCGTACGCTTCTGGCTCTTCGCGATCAATTGGAAGATCAAAACTTAAATCTTGAAGGAGAGTGAACCATGTTAAGAATAGTAACCGACAGCACCGCAGACGTCTTCCCCGAATGGGCAAAGGGATACGGCATTGATACGATCCCTGTCAACATTTTGTTCGGGGAAAAATCGTATCTCCAGGGGGTGGAATTGGACAACGAAGGTTTCTACAAACTGGTGGATGATAGCAAGCGTATTCCAAAGACCTCCCAGCCTTCGCCTCATCAATTTGTCGAGTTTTACCGCAAGGTGGCTCAAAAAGGCGATACGATCCTTTCCATCCACATTACCGCCAAGCTTTCAGGGACGTATGCTTCTGCAGTTTCAGCCGCCGAGGAATTAAAAGGCGAATTCAATGTCATTCCTTTTGATTCCGCTTCCGGCTCGCTCGGCATTAGTTTGATGTGCCGTGAAGCCCGCAGGATGGAACGCGCCGGCAAAAGCGTGGATGAGATCATCAAATCCTTGGAGGCAATCAAATCCAAGGTGCGCGTTATTTTGACTTTGGATACATTGGAATACGCAAAAATGTCAGGACGTGTGGGAACACTTCAAGCCGCGCTTGCTTCCGTCCTACATGTAAAACCAATCGCTGTCTTGAGGGATGGCGTATTGAACATGACCGAAAAAGTTCGCACACGCAAAGCCTCGCTGGAGCGCGTGATTGCAATAGCGAAAGAGGAATTCGGAAACCAGCCGGTTTACCTAGCCGTCGTCCATGCGCGTGACTTGAAATCCGGACAGGCGTTGATGGAAGACGCAAAGGGTCACTTCAATTGCAAGGAAACCCTGATCAGCGAACTTTCCATTTCCATTGCGGCAAACCTTGGTCCGGGCACCGTTGGGTTAATTCTTTACCCCGCAGAATAAACCACAAGGAATAGAATGACGAAGCGCAAGACTGACTCGACTCACAAAGAAAATTTGGATGCAATCGAAGCGCATCTGGCTGGGACTTTGAAGCCCGTTACGGCTCCGAATGATATTGTCCAACGCCTGCGCGCACGCATCCAAATGCCCAGCCGAAGGGAGATCGCATTGCGCCTGACAGATTGGCGCAGGTTATTCTTTGTATTTGGCGGTGTCATGTCTGGGTTACTCGTACTCGTTACCATTGTGCGCATGTTCTATTATCTTTCTGGCCGCAAAGACACAATGTAGTTTGTTAAAAGAATAGACCCTCAAGGTTTTTAAAACTTTGAGGGTCTATTTGCTTAATAACCAGTCACACAACAAACGCGCCTCGGCAATCAGATCCACTTCGACAGGAAGTTTGAATTGCTCGCTAACGCGCATTGTCAAATGGTCAGCGATTAGTTTCAAGTTAGCGGGTAGATGCTCCTCTTCCTTAAGTAGATTCAGCAGATCATAGGCGCTCACGCTCGGGGGGCGCCTGCCGCGGCGGGAGAGATATTCCCGAATTGCAATGCCTGCCGCACGTCTGGCACACACTCGCGCTTGTCCTTCATTATTTCGTGAGCGGGACTTCTCTGCGCGGTCGAATTCATTTTGTATTTGTAACTTCCATTCCATTTTTTCATTATACTTGGAGTTATAATTCCTCAAATTTTTTGAACAGGAGATAGAAATGAAATCACGTTTATTTCAAATGATTTCGGTCGCGATTGCGATGAGTTTGGCACTCCTGGCTTGCAGGTTTGGGAGCGGACTAATTCCGTCACCTGCACCGGAAACTCCGGCCCAGAATAGCGGGCCAAAAATTGTTACTGGAACTGTTACCTATACCAATTCCTTTTTTACAATGGGCGTGGCTCAGCCGATTGTCATTCTTGAAGACCAGGGCGGCTTTGTAACTCGTGATCGCAAGTTTATTATCCCGGTTGAATCTCAGGTGATTGGACAGATCACTTCGGATTTTTACACATCGCCTTTCACATACAGCCTTACTTTGCCGGAAGAACCCAAAGGGAGCCTGCACGATGTTGATCATGATGGCAACGATGAAATGGGTGTGATGGTTTTTGCGGTTGCCTATTGGACCAACACCTGGGGCGATCCATTTCTTGAGCGCCGCGATCAGGGCGGCGGCGGATGGTCATCGGCATACGCCTCCACCAATGTCAGTGATGATCGTGATTCCTATCTTGAGGTCTTCGGCGGCAAGTATCTGGTGTACGCGCCGGAGGATGGGCAATCCTTCCCATCCGGGTTTGGCGGCGATAAAAAGTTATTCACAGATGACGACCCGATCATGGACATTCCTGCCGGCTGGTCTGTGATCGATTTGGATCAGACTCCATTTGAGATTGACCGATCTGAAGAGCCTGAAATTGCCTTGATCGAGCCTGAAGGTTCTGCCCTGGATGATTTCTCCTCGCTTTCCTATCCTGAGGCCTTCGATGAAATGCTTAAGAAATTCAGGAATGAGTATGCTTTTACTGAACTTAAGGATATTGATTGGGATGCAAAGGCGGCTGAGTTCCGTCCGCGTTTTGAGGAAGCGGATAAGAATAAAGACAGCCATGCCTATGTGCTGGCCTTGCGCGATTTCCTCTGGTCCATTCCCGATACTCATATTGGGTTTGACACCACCCCGTTAAATGATGATTTTCAAGCGGATATTGCCGGAGGACTCGGCTTTGCCATGCGCGAAACGGATGATGGCAAGATCATCGCCAATTTCATCACAGCCGGCGGCCCTGCCGCACAGGCTGGGATGGTTTGGGGGGCGGAGATCATTTCCCTGGATGGCGTTCCCACCGCGGATGTTGTGGATATGGTCGTTCCGTGGTCTTCTCCATTTAGCAACCTGGAAATTAAACGCTTGCAGCAATTACGTTATGCAACCCGCTTCAGGCTTGAAAAGGGTGAAGTAAAAGTGATCTTTAAGAACCCTGAAGGCACTGAGCAAACTGTAGTTTTGAAAGTGGTCAATGAAGTTGAGAGTTTTAACTCATCTTCATTCCGTGCAGGCGAAGACCAGACCGCGTTGCCGGTAGAATTCGAGCTACTGCCCAGCGGTTATGGTTATATTAAGGTTTCCAGTTTTTCAGATAATGACCTGCTTTCCATTCTGGTTTGGGAACGTGCCATGCGCTTCTTCAATGAAAATGAGGTTCCAGGCGTGATCCTTGACCTGCGGAATAACAGCGGTGGCAGCGGCTGGCTGGCAGACCAAATGGCGGCTTACTTTTTTAATGAGGAGATTGTGGTCGGACAAACCGCCTATTATGATGACAGCACAGGCGAATTTTTCATTGACCCGGATTATGAAGAGTTGATGATTCCACCGAGCGAAGATTTGCAATACAACGGTCAGGTGGTTGTGATGGTTGGTCCCAACTGCGCCAGCGCCTGTGAATTCTTTTCCTACGATATGACGATCTATGACCGCGCTATGATCGTTGGGCAGTATCCTTCTGTTGGCGCGGGGGGCGGTGTGGAAGGTTTCAATTTGCCGGGTGATATTTACGCCCAGATGACAATTGGGCGCGCCATGGATGGAGACGGTAATATTCATATTGAAGGAAGCGGCGTGGCGCCCGATCTGCGGGTACCGGTCACTTTTGAAACCTTACTGCAACAAGCCAATGGCGAGGATGTGGTGCTGGCGTTTGCCGAAAAGGTGATCAGTCAGCCTTTGGGCGCTGGCATTACCCCGTCTGCGCCTCCCGAAATGGCAAGCCCGGCTGCGGCCTCGTCCGCATTATCGTCGGGAGATAGATTCCTTGAAGATTTGGCGCGTGAGGAATATCAGGACAATGACTTTGCCGCGCCAGGGACACTGACCTATACGATCCCGCTCACCAAAGAGGAAAATTTGATCTGGATCTATGCCTGGTGCACAACTTCCAAAGAGATCCTTGACCAAAACCTAAAGAACATCGAATTAAAGTTCACCCTCAATGGTGTCCCGGTGACTTTGGATAAGTTACGTCAGGAAGATTTTCAAACCGAGGCCCAGTGGTGCAAGCTGTTTTACACTTCCTTGAGCAAATGGGCGCCTGGCGAGCATCATCTTACGACCACGGCAACTTTCACTGCGCCAATCAATGACGGTATGGCTGATTATGAAGCAGGTAATTATGTTTTGGATTACACGGTATATGTGAAACCGTAAGTGACGATGGAAGCCTCTAAAACAAAACCAATCGTTAAAACCGTCTGCGGCGGGGTTTTGGCCGAACCCGAAAAATACCCCAGTGTGATCTATCGCGGCGAGGTAATTTATTTTTGCACGCGTGGATGCCTGCTTGCATTTGAGAAAGCCCCAGAAGCATTTTTGGCTGGGGAGATTGAACATCCACTCGATGATGATGAGGCATAGAATAAAAAAGACGGGCATTCGCACCCGTCTTTTTTATTAATCAACAAACCTGTATTTGATCAAAGTCCACACCGCTTCAAAGGCATCGTGTAACTTGATCTTCTTGCCCTGCGCATAATCGCGTGGATTGAAGGTAATCGGCACTTCAAAAATACGGAAGTTGCGCTTAAGTATTTTTGCAGTGAACTCAGGTTCAAAGTCAAAGCTGTTGGCGCGCAAGACCATTCCATCAATGACCTCGCGGCGAAATACTTTGTAGCCTGTTTCCATATCCGTAAGAATTGTATTATATAGAATATTGGTCATCAGGGTCAGCATTTGGTTGGCGACCAAATGCCAGAACATGGTTACGCGGTGAGCGCGTCCGAGAAAGCGCGAGCCGTAGACCACATCTGCAAGACCTTCCTGGATCGGCTTTATCAATTCAGGGTAATCGCGCGGATCATATTCCAGGTCGGCATCTTGAATGAGGAGCACGTCGCCTTTTGCGGCCGACATACCGGTGCGGACTGCTGCTCCCTTGCCTCGATTTTTTTCATGCAGGATGACCCGCACGCCCTTTTTTCTATCCAGTTTTTTTAGAATGGCGCGTGTGCCATCCATTGATCCATCGTCAACCACAAGGATCTCATGGGCAAGTTTGGTGCCTTGCACCCGCTTCAGGATGGTTTCTATACTTTCGACTTCATTGTAAACAGGAATTATGACTGAAAGTTTCATTTGGACGGATTATAAACGAAAAGCAGTATAATCAGTTTGAAATAAAAAATTCCCCACATGGGATGGTGATTATTATGGCATCACACACAGGACAAATGCCCGCACCTGTCGGCGGTTTTTCACCCCCGCAGATCAATAGCCTTGAAGACACAGGTCTCTCCCCGCTCTGGTTGCAGGACCTGATCCTAAAAGTCTTATATTTTCGTGGTTATTTGACCGGATTCAAGATCGCGGAAGAGATCAGCCTGCCTCTCGCAGGCGTGACCGACCAGTTGCTGACCATATTAAAGCAGGAAAAATTCATTGAAGTGAAATCTTCACAGGGTGGCTTGGGCGATGGCGCTTACACTTATGGAATTACCAGCGCCGGCATATTACGCGCGCGTGAAGCCATGGAACGCAGTCAATATGCCGGCCCGGCCCCCGTGCCTTTTGAAATGTATAACGAAGCCATTCGCCACCAGAAAAGTGGACGATTAACCGTTAACTCGCGCTCGATGCGCAAGATCCTTTCGCAATTGGTTATTTCAGAATCCACATTCCAAAGACTCGGTCCGGCGCTTAACTCGGGTTCATCCATTTTTATGTATGGACCGCCCGGGAACGGAAAGACCAGCATCGCCCGCGCTTTTGGCAACCTCGTCCTCAGCCAAAACATGTACATTCCTTATGCCTTGTATTTGGATGGACAGGTCATAAAAGTATACGATGCGGTCAGCCATACTCTTTCGCCAGATACCGACTTATCCAATGACAGCGGCTTTGCAGGCGGACTGCGCTCCAATATCCGCCATGATCCACGCTGGGTAAAAATTCGCAGACCGTTCATTGTCGTTGGCGGCGAATTAACCCTTGAAGGTCTCGATCTGGTCTTCGACGATACCACCAAATTTTATGAAGCCCCATTTCAAGTGAAAGCCAATGGCGGCATTTTGTTGATCGATGACTTCGGACGCCAGCAGGTCCGTCCGCGCGACCTGCTAAATCGTTGGATCGTTCCACTTGAAAACCGCGTGGACTATTTGCGTTTGCATACCGGACGTAAAGTGGAAGTACCGTTCGATGTGCTGATTGTTTTCTCCACGAACCTGCCGCCCAAAGATCTGGTGGATGAGGCCTTCCTGCGCCGCCTGCGCCACAAAATTGAAATTGGCGATCCGTCCTTTGATGAGTATCGTGAAATCTTCAAACGTGTTTCCAAGGATAGAAACATCGAATACAACGATCAGGGTTTGGCCTATCTTTTGCAGGAATGGTACATCAAACGCAACCGCAAATTGCGCGCCTCCCATCCGCGCGATTTGTGCGACCAGATCATTGATATCGCCTCCTATCTTGCCGTGCCGCCCGTCATGTCCCGTGAGATGATTGACCATGCCGGCAAAGCCTATTTTGTGGATATTTAAACCGCTTCGTACTTGGTGGTTGAGTAGTAGCGCCATGGCGCCACGTATCGAAACCAAACCGAAACCTGATACACATGTTTGAAAATTTTCCCACCCCCATCATTCTCGCTCATCGCGGCGACCTGGCACATGCGCCGGAGAATACCCTGCCGTCATTTTCGCAAGCCATCCAAAAGGGCGCCGACGGTGTCGAACTGGACGCGAAACTGACCCGCGATGGTCACGTCATCGTCATGCACGATTCCAGCGTTGACCGCACGACGAACGGCAAAGGAAAAGTTGCATCTTTTTCGCTTGAAGCAATCCGCAAGCTGGATGCAGGCGCCTGGTTCAACGAAAAATTTACCGGCACAAAAGTCCCTTTGCTTGAAGAAGTATTTGAAACCGTGAACAGGGATAAATTGATCAACATTGAATTGACTAATTATTCGACCCCGCGTGATGGGCTGACAGAAAAAGTATGCGAGTTGATCAAACATCACAACAACCAAAGCCAGATCATCTTCTCATCCTTTTTCGCATCCAATTTGAAGAAGGCCGCTCTGCTCAGTCCTGAAGTGCCGCGCGGTCTGCTCGCCATGCCAGGCCTGATCGGTTTGTGGGCGCGCTCTTTTGGATTTATGTTTGGGGATTATCAAGCCCTCCATCCACATATCTCCAGCACAAGCAGGGAGCAGATGCAGCGCGCACATCGCCTTAAACGCCGTGTGCATGTGTGGACGGCGAATACGCCCGCCGAAGTAAATCAGCTCAAAGAGTGGGGTGCTGATGGCATCATTACCGATGACCCCGAAACTGCATTGCGGGCACTCGGGAGGGGTGTGTGAGTCACTGTTTCGTAGGATACCGGGATCAGGCTGGGGCGGAGAGCGAAGCGAATATCAGCGTGGCGCCGTTCATTGGGCGGCGTCCGTTTTATCTTAAAGTCAAGTCATGTCACAAGAGAACTCATTGCGCTTAATCCGATTCTTAATGCTGGTTATCTTCATTGTCACGCTCGTGCCAATGCCGGTACAGGCTCAATCCCCCACGCCTCCTGCGGCGATTCGGCTTATATTGGATAGGATGACCCCGGAGGAACGCATTGGGCAATTGTTCCTGGTATCTTTTAATGGAACGGATACGAGCGCGGCTTCACTGATCCATGATCTGATTGTCCGTTATCACGTGGGGGGCGTTATCCTGCAAGCCGGAAATGATAATTTCTCGGCCTCGAATACCTTAATACAAACTCACGAGCTTATTGATGGTCTGCAACGAATTGAATGGGATGCCACTGTACAACCAGTGAAAGACCCTGTCACCGGGCAGATACTTAACCCTGCCTATGTTCCGCTGTTTATTGGAAGTACGGAAGAACAGGATGGTTATCCAACGGATCAGATCCTGAATGGCTTGACTTCCCTGCCGAGTGAAATGGCCATTGGAGCAACCTGGAATACAGAACTCGCTGAAAGAGTAGGGCAGGTACGGGGAGGCGAGCTTGCCGCGCTTGGCTTTAATTTGCTCATTGGGCCTTCCCTGGATGTATTGGAAAATCCTTCAAGTTCAGGCGGCGACCTGGGCACGCGCGCCTTTGGCGGTGACCCATTTTGGGTGGGAGAAATGGGACGCGCCTATGTGGCTGGTTTGCATCAGGCCAGCAACAATAAACTGCTGGTGATCGCCAAGCACTTTCCCGGTGTGGGCGGCGCTGACCGATTGCCTGAATTGGAGGTTTCCACTGTTCGAAAATCGCTTGAGCAATTGAAACAGATTGAGTTAGCTCCGTTTTTTGCAGTGACAGGCAATGCCGCTTCCCCGGAAACTGCGGTGGATGGTTTGCTTGTTTCACATATCCGCTATCAGGGTTTTCAGGGAAATATCCGTGCAACCACCCGCCCGATTAGTTTTGACTCTCAGGCTTTGAATCAGATTCTGGCATTACCTCAGTTTTCCACCTGGTATTCCGAGGGTGGGTTATTGGTCAGTGATAACCTCGGCACGAGCGCAGTCAGCGATTTCTATACTTCAGGGGGCGGCCAGTTTTCTGCGCGTGTCGCCGCACGGGATGCCTTTCTGGCAGGCAATGATCTTTTATATCTTGGCAATATTAAATCGAATGATGCTCCGGATACTCAAACAACCATCACCCGTATTCTCGATTTCTTTGCGCAGAAGTATCGCGAAGATTCGGCATTCGCTTCGCGGGTGGATGCGTCTTTGGCGCGCATCCTGGCCGCAAAATTGGATTTGTACGGAAATTTCACCCTTGGCAATGTAACCGTTTCTGATGCCGGACTGGCCGGGCTTGGCGCGGCAACGGATGTCACCTTTGATGTTGCCCGCAACTCAGCAACACTGATCAGCCCTGATCTGCAGGATATCACCGCCAGCATGCCGCTTCCGCCTCAACCTGACGAGCGGCTGGTCTTTATTACAGATTCTACAACCATAAAACAATGCACAGATTGTATTCCGCAGGCACTGCCGGCGGTGGATGCGCTAAAGAATGCCATTCTGCAACTTTATGGACCTCAGAGCGGAAATCAAATTGAAGATTTTAGAATGTCATCCTACTCACTTCAAAATTTACAGGACCTGCTCGATACCCCGGATAACAACCAATTCATAGCTGATGCATTGAGTGTCGCAGATTGGATCGTTATCTCCATCAACGATGCATCGCAAGGACAGCCCGCCCTCATCAGCCGTTTTTTGCGCGAGCGCCCGACCCTTCTGCGTGATAAGTATGTGATCCTGTTTGCTTTTGGCGCGCCGAATTATTTTGATACGACCACCATTTCCAAATTCACTGCCTATTACGCGCTTTACAGCAAACAACCTCAATTCATAGATGTGGCCGCGCGTCTGCTTTTTCAGGAATTGACGCCCATTGGCGCTTCGCCGATATCCATTTCCGCTGTTGGATACGATTTGATCTCCGTCATGGCGCCGGATGCAGCGCAGATCATTCCGCTCTTTCTGGACCTCGCGCCTGTTCCTGTTACCCCCGGCTCTTCACTTACACCCGAGCCGACTCCGATTCCTCTCTTCCGAATTGGAGACACCATTGCCATACGCACCGGTGTCATCAAAGATAATAATGGACACCCCGTTCCGGATGGAACGGTGGCGCAATTCTCAATGATGCTGACTGGGGATGGCGGCGGGATTCTAAAGCAGGTGGAAGCGACCACGACCCAGGGTGTAGCGCGTGCCGCATTCGGTTTGGACAAACCCGGTCTGCTCGAAATCCGGGTTGCCAGTGAACCTGCCGTCATTTCCGAAGTTCTTCAGTTGGATGTCTCTCAGTCTGGCGCTGTGGCGGTTACGGTGGTCGTGCCAGAATTGACCCAATCTATAGAGCCGACTCCTGCTGCGCCGGTTGTTGAAGAAGAAGACGGCTATATTTCACTGGACGGCTATCCGCGATTCTCAGCCTGGCTGGTCACAATGTTCCTGGTCTTATCCAGCGCCGGTCTTGCTTACTGGGTTGCCATCCGGGTGACACAGCGCCGCTCTGCCTTGCGCTGGGCGTTGGGCGTCCTGTTGGGCGGGCTTATCGCTTATAACTTCCTTGCGTTCGGTTTGTTTGGAATAGCGAACTGGCTGATAAACGCGCAACTATCAGGGGTGATTACCTTCGTATTTCTGGGGGAATTGCTTGGTTTTGTGGGGGGCTGGTTGTGGTCGCGCAGATAGAATAGCTCATTCGTCCAGCCATTAATTTAGGGAAAAATAATAATATCCTGGCAGATCGTGAACCTCCTGCGTCAGTATTGTAAGGAAATTGTGACAATCATTCCCCTTGAACGTACTTCCGTCGCAACCATGATTTGGCGGATTACCCCAAAGAACGCGATACGAGTAAATCCCTGACTAAGTTCATAGAACTTTTCTGAAGCGGACTCGCCCTCAGCCCGAAGTGTTACACTGAACCTGTCGAAGTGCGCCATCAAGGTTCTGAGCTGGTGAATTTAGCCCTGCCCACCTTAAACACAAAACAATCCCGTTTCATCACCTTGTAACGTTTGATGTTGGATGAGTTCTGCGTTTTCCCCAATCCATTCCAATTTGTCGAGCAGACGCATTCGTGTGGCTGACGCAAGGCCCCGCAAATCTGATTGCGCTTCGGGCGTTAGGAGGACTTGATATGGTTTCATCCCTCCATCTCGTCGCGGAAGGATTTCAAATCCATGCCCTCGCTTGCCTGGGATTGCTTGATCGCCTTTCGCAGGGACTCGGCAAAATCGGGGCGCAGTTCGCTGGCAGGCTCGTCAATGCTGGTGAGCGCATCCATTAGTTGCGTCATCCACGCTTCGAGCCGCTTGTCCACGGCGCGCTCGATGAGAGTTTCAAACTCATTTGTTGATAATTGATTAACTGTTTTGTTCATAAGTACCTCTCAATATCTGCGTTAATTATATCCTGCTTTTCATTGTGTAGAAAATGCCCATCGCCAAGCCCTACCGCTTGCTACGCTCGGGTACTGTGTCTCCAAATCCGCACCATATAAATTGACTAGCTTGTGCTATCTTCCTTGCGCTCGGGTTGTTTGGAATAGCGAACTGGCCGGTAAATGCGCAACTTTCAGGCGTGATTACCTTCGTATTTCTGGGGGGGAATTGCTTGGTTTTGTGGAGAGCTGGTTGTGGTCGCGCAGATAAGAAAATACATCACGATTCTGGAGTTCATCAACATATAAATTTTTGATTTGCCCCGCATTTTTATGGGAAAATGCAAAATAAAAAGTTATTACTGACTCACCTTACGCACCAAGCATGATTCCCTGAGCGGAGCGAAGGGTCTCTGAGATTGTCGTAGAGACCCTTCGCTGTCGCTCAGGGCGACATCACTATAAAAGCGTGAAAGTGTGTTAGGTGAGTTACTGATCACTGATTCCTGCTCTTACGCCGTTTCCAAATACTTCGTGATCTCGTAATCTGTCACTCGCAGGCGGAAATCATCTGCCTCTTCGAGTTTCGCGCGCATGTAGGCTTCATAAAGCATTGTGCCGAGCGCGGATTTCAACACTTCATCCTTCTCCAACTCGCTCAGGGATTCGGCTAATGAGCCAGGCAGTTCGGTCACACCCAACTTGGTGCGCTCTTCCTTGTCGAGATGGTACAGGTTGATGTTGTTCAATGGCTTGGGCGCGGCGAGATTCCTGTCAATGCCATCGAGGGCGGCGGCCAGCATCACGGTAAACGCCATATACGGATTGGATGAAGGATCAGGGAAGCGCAATTCAGCGCGCACGGCCTTGTCGCGTCCCTCGGTATAGCGCGGAATGCGGATCAAGGCCGAGCGGTTCTGCTGCGCCCAGCCGATATACACAGGCGCTTCATAACCAGGAACCAGGCGCTTGTAGGAGTTCACGGTCGGAGCAACCACGCCAGCCAGCGCGCGGGCATGTTCCAACTGACCTGCAATGAATGAATATGCCAGGGGCGATAGTTTAGCCGAATCCTTTGCATTGAAGAATAGGTTGTTGCCCGTTTTAATATCGAAGAGAGACTGGTGGCAGTGCATCCCAGACCCATTAATGCCGTAAACAGGCTTGGGCATGAAAGAAGCGATCAATCCATGTTGCGCGGCAATTGCCTTCACGGTGTACTTCAAAGTCAGCACATTATCCGCGGCCTTGAGCGCATCTGCAAAGCGGAAATCAATTTCGTGCTGTCCCAACGCAACTTCGTGGTGACCCACTTCCACATCGAGTCCCATTGCATCGAGCGCATCCATCAACGCAGTGCGTACCACAACGGCTTCATCGAAGGAAGAGAAATCAAAGTAACCGCCCGTATCGTGGGGGACAGGATGAACGCCTTGGCCATTCTCACCTTTGAACAGGAAGAACTCAGGCTCGGGTCCAATGTTGAGCATCCAGCCGCGATCGGCAATTTTCTTGAGAATGCGCTTCAATGCCCCGCGCGGATCGCCTTCGAAAGGGTCGCCGCCTGGTGTAAAAATATCGCAGAACACGCGGGCGCGTTTTGACTCAGCCGCAGACCACGGCAGAACCGCATACGTATCAGGATCGATCTTCAGGCGCATGTCACTTTCCTGAATGCGTGCGAAACCTTCCACTGAAGAACCGTCGAACCACGCGCCATCGTTGAGCACATCTTCGAGGTGGCGAATCGGCATGTCCACGCTCTTGACCGCACCCATCACATCAGTAAACTGAAGAGACAGGAACTTGACATTATCTTCCTTCACTTTATTAAGCAGATCTTTTCCGTCCATTTTCTAATTCTCCTTTTTGATTTTTGATTTACGATATTTCGACAACGTTTCGATACGGCTTCGCCAGTCAACGCGGCGGATCAACACAAGTTTACGATTGACATCCGACAACTGATCACTGATTACTGTTTACTGATTACTCTCCACTACAACCTCCTTCGCTTCATTCTTAACCTTGGGCCTGGTACTGTTAATGAACATGACCGCCCCGATGATGATCACAGTCGCCACCCCAATGCGCGGCTCGAGCGCCTCATTTCCAAACCAAGTCCCAAGCAAAACCGCAACGATCGGGTTGACATAAGCATACGTCGAAACCAGTGAGATCGGGGCATTTTGCAAAAGCCAGCCATACGAAACAAACCCGATCAGGGAACCCAAAAAAATTAGATACAACAATCCATAGAGCGAGCGCGCTGATACTGCGCTGACCTCCCAACCATTCAATTCGCCGGAGATAATCGAAATGATAAACAAACTAATACTTCCCATTAACATTTGTGCGCCGGTATTCATCAATGATGATTTTGGCAAGTCTGCTGATTTGCTGTATATGGAACCAATCGTCCAAAACAAACAAGCCGAAAGCAAAGCCGCCACGCCAAATGGATTTAACTTGGTAGTGCTTCCAGAAATTTCAGAAGGCCCGACTAGGATGAAGATGCCCACGAAGCCGATCAGTAATCCGACAATTCCCTGCCAGTTTGGTTTTACGCCGTTCGGCCGTATGGCTTCACCGATCACTAAAAACATCGGGACGGAAGCGATGATCAGCGCGGCAATCCCCGACGGGATGAACTGCTCAGCCCATGAGACCAGTCCATTGCCGCCTAACAAGAGTAGGATGCCGATGATCGCAGTGGAAATCCATTGTCTGCGCGTAGGCATTTCCTGTTTTACCGCACGTTGCCAAACGACAAGGATGATGCCTGAAACAAGAAATCGAATCCCTGCATGAAAAAAAGGTGGAATGGTTTCGATTGCGACCTTAATTCCCAGATAAGTCGAACCCCAGACTATGTATAGAGCTAATAACGCCAACCAGATTTTAGATTTCATTTTTTCCTTCTTGTTTCATTCCATTGCGAGGAGGGTGATCTTCCCGACGCGGCGTCCTGAGCTGTTATCCTGAGCCTGTCGAAGGGCTGTCAAAGGGAAGCAATCCCATCTTTTCAGTAGATCACGAAAACCTCGCGTAGGTTGTGTTCTCTAGTGCAACGCTTTGCGTGGCGTTAGAGAACGCCAATTGCACTCTTTCGAGAAGTACTGATTATGAGGGAACTGCTTCCCGCGAAGCGCTCGCATTGACATACTCTCTCGCGAGTAATGCCTTCTTCCTCGCCGCGCCATACCGATAATTTCCGAATTCACCGCTCTTGCGGATCACACGATGACACGGGATCAAATAAGCAATTGGATTATGTCCAACCGCCGTACCGACTGCGCGTATTGCGTTTGGGCTGCCGATCTGTGCGGCGATGTGCTCGTAGGTGGTCACCATGCCAGTTGGGATGTTGAGCAATGCTTCCCAGACTTTGATCTGGAAATTCGTGCCGCGCAGGTGAAGCTTGAGCGGCGGGTTGAGTAGTCCCGCGCGATTTTCGCGGGACGTATCGCGAAGCCCTCGTAGGGGGAAACCATCCGCTTGATCGAAAGCTGCACCAGTTTCACGCGTTGCACTGAGCCGTGTCGAAGTGTCAGGAAAGATGCGGGCGATGAGCGGAGCAGTGGTTTTGTAATCTTCGATCATCTTCGCCTGTTTCCAATCTGTGACAAGGTTGTCAATCGCATTGCCTTCGCTGGTTTGTACAAATCCCAAATGGCAGATGCCACGCTCGGTTGTGGCGATCAGGCACTTGCCAAACGGTGTGAGATGCAAACCGTACAGAATGGTTAATCCCGCGCCATGCGATTTGTATTCACCAGGCGTTACTGCCTCGGTGTTGACAAAAAGATCATGCAAGCGCCCCAGGCTTGATAGCCCGACTTGATGCGTTGTATCAAGCAGGTTTTCAGAGTGGGCAAGTAATTCCTTGGCGTGTTCTTTTGTTAAGAACTGCATAAAGCGCTTCGGGCTGATACCCGCCCATTTCGTGAACAACCGCTGGAAGTGATATTCGCTCAAGCCGATGGCTGATGCGATTTCATCGAGTTCAGGCTGTCTCTGCGCATTGACTTCGATATATTGGATCGCCAGTTCGATGATTTGATACTGTTGCGAGTGTTCGTCGAATAGCTTAATTGTTGATTCCATATTTATCTCCTTTGTCTTAGAGATATTGTATTGGCGGTCATATGCGGAAGCCACCCGATTCTTGCTCATTTTCTCCTTGTTATCTTCAAAACCTGACAGGTCTTCGAGATGTTCGATATAAAAAGTGTTGAGGCTGAGACCTGTCAGGTTTGCTTATGAAATAAAAAAACAGACATGCGCGGGCATGTCTGTTTAAATACACATGGTATTAAAAAGAAACGCCCTTCCAGAAACTTACAAGCCATGAGATAAAACCATTGTTTACCTTGTACTTGTAATCACCGCGTTCACCTTGTCCCAAACATCGCTGTCTGGTTTTCGGTGACGAGCAATAGAGTTTTTTAAACACCCTTGCTCATAACGCTTGCTTTGGAAGGGAGAAGGAAGCCAGTGATCTGGCTTCGAAGGCATCCGCTGATCTGTCCGATTTTCTCACCTCACCCCAACCCTCTCCTTTTAGGAGAGGGAGAAGGAAGGTGATTAGCGTCCCGTTCGCACGGGAGAACCTTCACCTCGTGATCCCGCCGCAGGCGGGACCCAGCCGCTTTTATCTCCGTATGTAATTTATCTTACAATGGGGCGTATTGTATACGCACCCCGTCAACTCGTCAAGTTAAATAAAAGACCCCGCTTATGCCGTGTACCGCCAGGTTTTGAACCTGCATGAGCAGGTGGTCTCGGATTGGGAAACGCCGCCTTGGCTCAGGCCTATCGCGTTATTTCTTCAAAATAAGAGACCGTTCAAAAGATGTTGGCCCAAAACGTGAGGGCGATATCACGCGCACAGCAGGGTTATGATTCTTATACCATATTCCAACAGGCAGGGATAGATAAATATTAAACATTGAAAATGCAGCCTTTTAATAAAGCAATTGATTTTATGAAAGTATTGTGCTACGCTAAGCATGTTGTGCCCAAACTAATACCAGGGCGGTAAATATGGCAAGCAGACGGATTATTTCATTGGCTCGGCCCTGAAACCTATAGACACATATAAAAAAGACTCTGAGCGTTTGAATCAGAGTCTTTTTTACTTGTGTACCTGTATACCTGTATACCTGTATACCTGTATACCTGTATACCTGTATACCTGTGTACTTTTTTACATTACGGATTTACGGATACACCCTCTTGATGGTCCTCGGGAATGCAATCGCCTCGCGGATGTGTTCGATGCCGCAGATCCATGAGGTGACTCGTTCCGTTCCCATGCCGAACCCTGAATGGGGGACTGAGCCATATTTGCGTAATTCCAAATACCATTTGAAGGCATCCTCGGGAAGTTTCTCTTTGCGGATGCGCGCCAGTAATGTGTCATGGTCGCTCATGCGCTCGGAGCCGCCGCAGATTTCGCCGTAGCCTTCGGGTGCGAGTAAGTCCACGCTTTTGCAGATTTCGGGTCTGCCGGGCCACGGTTCCATGTAAAAGGCTTTGACCGCGCTGGGATAGCCATAAACGAAAACGGGTTTGTCAAATTGACTGGTAATGGCGGTCTCGTGCGGCGCGCCAAAATCCATGCCCCATTCGAAGGCGAGTAATTCCTTCTTCTCAGGATCAGTTTCTTTCTCGCGTAATTCTTCGATCATCTTTGCCGCGTCATCGTAGGAAATGCGCGGGAAGGGAGCGACGGTCTTTTCCAGCCTGGAAATGTCACGCCCGAGGGATTTCAACTCAGGCAGACGGTCACGCAGGACGCGCTGGATGATGTGCGTGAGCATCTGCTCTTCGACTTCCATCAGCCCATCCAGATCGCAGAAAGCGATCTCAGGTTCGAGCATCCAGAACTCGGTCAGGTGGCGGCGCGTTTTTGATTTCTCCGCGCGGAAGGTGGGACCGAAGCAGTAGACTTTTCCAAACGCGAAGATATTCGCTTCGTTATAGAGTTGACCAGTTTGCGCGAGATAGGCTTTGCCCTCGTCGAAATATTCAGTTTCAAACAGAGTGGTTGTGCCTTCAGCGGCGGCAGGCGTGAGGATGGGTGTGTCCATCGCGATGAAGCCGTTGTTGTCGAGCCATTCGCGGGTAGCCGCCATCACCGTGGCGCGGACACGCAGGATCGCCCATTGACTCTGCATCCGAATCCACAGGTGACGATTATCGAGCGCGAAATCCACGCCGTGATCTTTGAGCGACATGGGATAATCCAAACCCGCCTCTTGCACAATTTCAATTTGCTTCACGCCGATTTCATATCCGCCAGGGATACCAGGCGCGCGCTTATCCTCGCGGACGGGTCCCGTGATAATGACAGACGACTCTTGCGGCAGGCGCATGACCCTGTCAAAGACTTCTGGTTCAAGGTCACCTTTGAAGGCGACGCATTGCACAAAACCCGAGCCGTCGCGCACGAGCAGGAAGACCAACTTGCCCTTGTCGGTGCGGTTATAGACCCAGCCTTTGATGGTAACTTCTTTTTCTACGTAATTTGAAATTTTTGAAACGCTGATGGTTTCAGCCATGAATTGAGTCCTTAAATGAATTGGTTGGCCCAATTATAGCAGATGCATAATGCCACTCCGTTGGAGAATATTTTTGTGCGTGTAAACACGAGATTTTAAAGCGCGAGAAAAAAACACAGCATCCCATAGTACCTTATTCAAGCCGCCGCGAATTTATTGACGAACGACGCGCTCGACCCGGAGGCGAAAATCCCTGAGTTCAAGGCGTGTGCAGTGCAGGTGTTCCCTGCAAGGGAGGAGGAGTTGGCGAATCCTGAGGTTGAGGTGAGGAGGGGGAGGTATTAGGGTTACGAGGTACGGGATACGTGTTACGTGGTGAGTGTTTCGTATTGCGTACTGCGTAAAATGAGAACTCGGAGATTCTGGAAGGCTCCGAGTTCTTTGTTGTGTATCTTGGGTTGTGCGTTTCTAAAACAATTTTTGCTGTGCAAACACTGTCAAATCTATAAACTCGTTTGGCTCCAATTGCTCGTATTCCTTCTGCGGCACTTTGATGTATTGCCAGTTTGTTCCTGTTAATCGTGTGGCGTTTTCGCACCAGAGAATTGCGGCGCGGTCTTTGTTGGCGACATCCACATCTTCACGCCCTTTGGTTTCGACAAGGTAATGCGCGCCTTCTTTGTTTATGGCGACAAAATCAGGTTCATAGTAACGCAGGTTGTTTCTTGAGTCGGTGTATTCAATGACAAAGCCAAATTGTTCGGGAAGTTTGGCGAAACTCTCAATGTCTTTGGCTTTTTCAAGGAATTTGGCGAAGTTGAGTTCAAACTCATTGCCAGCCGCGACAAGGTTGTAAACAGTTTTACGTGCGGGCAACGTTTGACGTGAATATGGGAACGCAGGAGTCTCTGAAAGTTTTCGACCTTCCGTGAGGAGTTGTGGTTCAAGTTCCTGCACAACCAACGGACGTAACGCTTTGACAAAAGTCTGCACCGTCACATACGCGGCTACTTTGGTGGAGATGGCTTCGATAATGACAGCGTCATCAAGATTGATTGCTTCATTGAAAGCGCGGAAGCGTAAAAACTCCTGTACCTTCGGCACAAGCGCGGCAAATTGCGAGGGTAGTTTAACGTCGCTGGCGATTTTCTTGGCGTAATACGAAATGACTTCCTGCGAAGTCTGCGCTTCGGGCAAGGTGTACGTTCGGTCAATTTCCTTTTGTAGGGTCAGCAGGTCATAGCCTTCATACTGAAATGTCTTGGCGGTTTTGTCGTCAGATTTTTTGGGCAGGGTTGGGCATTGGAAGGACATTACATCCAACGCGGCGATTTCCTCAGCAAGTGTTTTCTTGCGCGCTAAAGCGGGACTCAAAACTGGCATGATGATATCTTTGTCCATCTTGTCGGGGTCTGGCATGATGGTTGTAATGACCAGTTTATCTTTGCCGACCTGGAAGGTCTCGAAGGCAATTTCTTCTTCCCGCTCCAAATCCTCAACGAATTCGATAAACGCCTTGTTGCCAATGACATCCACGCGCTCGATGTAATCTATGGCGACGTTGCGGAACATGCGCCGCAAGCCGCGCCCAATCGTTTGTTCTGGAAGGATATTTGCCTTTGATGTGTACGGGCGCAAGCCAACCACAACCGTTACGTTCTGAACATCCCAGCCTTCGCGCAACATCAATACACTGACGATGGCTTTCACGGGACTATTCAAGTCGTCCACTTCCCGTGATGCCTTGCGGGCTTTGTCCAAATCTTTTTTGGTGATTTCACCTTTGGTGTCGGTGTGAATGACCAGCAAGCCTTTGCCGCCGAATTCCGATGGATATTTCTTTTGCAGATAGTCGCCCACATCATCGGCTTCGGTTGTGTCATTCATCATCACGAACAACACAGGCTTTTTACCGAGCGGTTTCAATTGCTCAACGTATTCCTTCCAGCGTTCCACGCCAGCGGTCAGATAGGCTTCATACTTGCGGCTGGCAATCGTGGACTTGGCTTCGGCAATGCCGTGAGTAATCCCTTTGATGGGACGCTTGACGATGCCGTCAATGATGGCTTGTTTGAGCGGGTAATCAAAAATCGTCCAGGTGAAAAGCGCGCCTTTGGAATAGCGCGGGGTGGCGGTGAAATCGAGTTGAAGGGCGAGTAATCCGACCTCACCCCCGACCCCTCTCCTGGAAGGAGAGGGGGGAGCGGAAGAGGGGGAGGCGTGGAGTTTGCGAATGATTTTGTTCCATTCGCTTTCTTCATCATGAGTATGATGCGCTTCATCATTGATAACCATTGTTGCGTTGCCGCGTGCAATAATGTGCTTGTCGAAATCTTCGATTTCCAATTTTTGCGCTGGCGGTTTGCTTCCAAGAACCGCCGTCATGATGTCAGGCTCATCGTCGTTGGAGGTATCGGCGCGTTCGTAGAACTGCTGGATATTGGTGAGATATAACGCGCCAAGTGAGTGAGCGCGTTCGGCGTCGCCGCGCATATAACAATCAAAGTCCCAATAAATCCTGAGTTCTTCGGGGATGACAGGGTCGGCGCGGAAGATGAGACCATTGGCAAAATCTGTGCGGAGACGTTCAAAGACAATGACGTTTGGAGCAAAAATCAAAAAGGTCTTGGCGTAATCGTCGCGCCCCTCGGCAACCGCATTGAAGTATTGCCATGCAATCGCCAGCGACATGACTTTGGTTTTTCCCGAACCTGTCGCCATCTTGATACAGTAGCGAGCAAAGTCGTCGTATTGTAAGAGACGTAAATCTTTATTCGACCCTGCGTAATTCTCGACCAAATCCTTATGGCGGCGGACATTGGCAACTTCGTAAAGATAGATGAGCGTTTCAATCGCGAACTTTTGCGAGTCGTGATAGATGAATGTCTTTCCATTGGGCAAACGATGGTCGGTATGGAACCAATAGTTGAGCAAAAGCCTGCTGGTATCTGTTGCTCCCTTGTAATCAGAATCACGCCAGGCGTCCACCGCTTCTCGAATGGCTGGCACGCACGGCGCGGTCTTGACCTGCGGTTGCAGGAAGTTCAATTGCCCTTTGGTCTTTTTGCGGGCGGATGATTTCTTTATTGCAGTTGTCTTTGTGTTGCGCGGCATGTGTTCGTCCTTTAGGAGCGCACAAAGTTTGTTTGGCGCGCTTGGTTTCGGCGGACTGAAGTCCTGCCTCAGTTCGTGAAAGTCGGATAAATCCGACTCGTCGGAGACGCGAGTCCGAAGGACTTCCATGTACTGAGCAGGCGGCTTCCCTGGCACCGCCCGCCAGGGCAGGTGTAGCCCCGCTTGTCAAAATTCATTCACATCTACAACATTTTCGCGCGCCTTTGCAACGTGCTACAATGTGGTTGCGCCAGTCGGCTGCATGGCGAAAGTCGGCTCCAAGCCGTGCGCTCGAAATCCGAGCCTAGCCTACAGAGGGCTGGTTTTTCTATTCCACATTATCATCGGGTTGTTCATCGAGGTCATCTATATCAGGGACATAATAAAAGCGGGCAGGTCGAATTTCCCTGATGATGAGGGTAATCTGCTGAGTGACTAACGGGCGCAGGTCGAAAACATCGGGAATTTCCAATTCGTTTTCTTCATCTTCAGGGTTCATATTCGTCCTCGTCGTATCATTATGATATGTCATTGCGAGACCGAAGGTCGAAGCAATCTCCTGGTTCGAGGGGATTGCTTCGTCGGGAAGAACACCCTCCTCGCAATGACATTACTCCACTTTCACCTTCAACGTCTTCGTCGTGTCATTCCCAAGTATATCAATCACCTTGACCACAACAGTGTATTCCCCCGCCGCTTCGTAGACATGACTTGCCGACTTCTGCAAATCGGGATTCTTGCGCGTGCGATAGGTTTGCCACTGGTTGTGGAAGGTATCGCCTTTGAAGTCCCAATCCACTGCCCAGTAATCTACCCACTGTGACCAGTGCTTGATGGCTTTCTGCACATCCTTTGGAACGTCATCGGGCGGGATGACAAAATCACTCAGGGTCAGGGAGACAGTCCTGTCATTGCGAGGCGAAGCCGAAGCAATCTCCACTTTGCCAGGTGATTGCTTCGCCGCTGCGCGGCTCGCAATAGACTTTATCGGAAATAGGGTTATGATAGGCGAATGCTGACATACGATGAACTCAAAGAAAGCCCGAGGAAATTTGTTTCGTTCACCAGTCTGACACCCGACGAATTTGATTTGCTTCTACCAGCC
>Ga0194120_10000393_pt1 | contig 81399 bp, 73 predicted proteins | sample TA2MahCa65mmetaG_FD_148642 | JGI IMG/M metagenome (GOLD analysis project Ga0194120, IMG submission 148642) | Freshwater microbial communities from Lake Tanganyika, Tanzania - TA2015019 Mahale Deep Cast 65m | ecosystem: Environmental > Aquatic > Freshwater > Lake | place: Tanzania: Lake...
TGATGCCTTTTTTGGCTGGGTCGTGCATTTTTTTGATGGATCGGTGTATTACACCTATCTCGAAGACTTGAGTGCACTCAGGTTGGTCAGAGATCGTTGATAGTCTTGTTGGCGGTTAGCGCAATTGATTGGCTTCAAAAAACGATCATTCAAGAAAAGACCAAGGGCTTTTAGGCATTGGTTTTTGTTTCCTCGGTGCGATTCGTTGTGCATGTCGAGGCCTCATTAGAAGCCTCGACATGAGCGGCTCAAGCTGTTTTGGGGCGGGCTGTAAAACGCAGTCCGTCCTGATCGCTATTGATCTCAATCACATCGCCTGGCAAGAACTCACCGGCCAATATGGCACTGGCCAAAGGATTTTCGAGTTGTCTTTGGATGGCGCGTTTTAAAGGACGCGCACCGTAGACCGGGTCAAATCCGGCTTCACCCAGAATATCCAGTGCAGCTTCGCTAATTTCCAAATCCATATCCCGTTGTTGCAGTCGTTGACGTAACAAATTAATCTGAATTTTGCTAATCGCCCGAATCTGATCCTGTGCCAAAGGATGGAACACCACGGTTTCATCAATCCGGTTGATAAATTCCGGACGGAAATGCTGGCCGACGATTGCCATGACCGCGTCTTTCATGACGGCATAGTTTTGTTCACCGGTCAGTTCTTGAATCACACTGGAGCCCAGGTTAGAAGTCATGACGATCACAGTGTTTCTAAAATCGACTGTTCGACCCTGGCCATCCGTTAGACGCCCGTCATCCAGCACTTGCAAGAGAACATTAAAAACATCGGCATGGGCTTTTTCGATTTCATCTAGCAAAATCACCGAATAAGGCCGGCGACGGACAGCTTCGGTCAAATAGCCGCCTTCTTCATAGCCGACGTAACCTGGAGGGGCGCCGATCAGGCGGGCTACCGAGTGTTTCTCCATGAATTCCGACATATCAATCCGGATCATCGCTTCTTCGGTATCAAACATAAATTCCGCTAAAGCTTTGCACAGCTCAGTTTTACCCACCCCTGTCGGTCCTAAAAACAGGAAGGAACCGTTGGGGCGATTAGGATCGGCCAGACCTGCACGTGAGCGACGAATCGCATTGCTGACGGCTTTTAGAGCTTCCGTCTGACCAATGACACGGCCGCCTAATTCCTGTTCCATACGCAATAATTTATCGCGTTCGCCTTCCAGCATTTTAGAAACAGGAATCCCAGTCCATTTAGACACTACTTCGGCAATTTCGTCTTCTGTGACTTTACTGCGCAGTAAGGTGGTTTCTTGCTGTTCAGCGGCACTGGCGGTTTCCAGCTGTTTTTCCAAAGCGGGAATCTGGCCATACTGTAATTCCGACATTTTGGCGTAGTCTTGATTACGACGGGCCGCTTCTAGCTCTAAGCGCGCCTGTTCCAGACGCTCCTTGATACTGGCTGCGCCTTGTAATGAGGCTTTTTCGGCTTTCCAGATTTCTTCGAGGTCAGAATATTCTTTCTCCAGATCGGCAATTTCATCTTGCAAGATCTCCAGACGTTTTTTGGAAGCCGCGTCATTTTCGTTTTTCAGCGCCTCGCGCTCGATTTTTAACTGAATCAATCGGCGGTCGAGTTTGTCCATAGATTCGGGTTTGGAATCCATCTCCATCCGAATTCGGCTGGCGGCCTCGTCGATTAAATCGATGGCTTTGTCGGGTAACTGGCGATCACTGATATAGCGATGCGACAAGGTTGCCGCCGCCACAATGGCCGGATCGGTAATGTCGACGCTGTGGTGAATTTCATACCGCTCTTTCAGACCGCGCAGAATGGCAATGGTATCTTCCACGCTGGGTTCGTCGACCAGAACTTTTTGAAAACGTCGCTCTAGGGCCGCATCTTTTTCAATATATTGGCGGTATTCGTCCAGAGTCGTGGCACCAACGCAATGCAGTTCACCCCGAGCCAGAGCCGGTTTTAACATATTGCCAGCATCCATCGCGCCTTCGGCTTTACCCGCTCCGACCATGGTGTGCAGCTCGTCGATGAATAGAATCACCTGACCTTCCAGTTTGGCCACATCATTCAGAACGGCTTTTAGGCGTTCTTCAAATTCTCCCCGAAACTTGGCGCCAGCAATCAGCGCCGCCATATCCAGCGATAATAATTGTTTGCCCTTAATGCCTTCCGGAACTTCGCCATTAACGATACGTTGTGCCAGACCTTCAACGATAGCGGTTTTACCGACACCCGGTTCGCCAATTAACACCGGATTGTTTTTGGTGCGGCGTTGTAAGACCTGAATGGTTCGGCGGATTTCATCGTCACGGCCGATCACAGGATCCAGTTTGCCTTGCTCGGCACGTTCGGTCAGATTGACAGTGTATTTTTTCAGGGCCTGACGCTGGTCTTCAGCATTGGCATCATTGACGTTCTGGCCACCGCGCATCTGCTGAATGGCAATCTCAACCGCTTCACGTTTTAGACCGGCTTTGTTGAGCAGGGTTGTTAATGTGCCCTTGCTATCCAGTGCGGCTAATAGAAACAACTCGCTGGAAATAAATGCATCCTGACGTTGTTGCGCCAGTTTGTCAGTCAGATTAAGCATGCGAGCCAGATCTGGCGAAATCTGCACATCGCCGGCTGTGCCAGTGACGGATGCCAATCGATCAATGCTTTGAAGCAGTTCCTGACGCAAAGCGGTTGTCGCTACCCCGCATTGGGTTAGTAAGGGTTTGATGCTGCCACTGTCCTGATCAATCAAAGCCAGCATGATGTGCAGAGGTTCGATGAATTGATGGTCTTTGCCTATGGCCAGACTTTGCGCATCAGCCAATGCTTGTTGAAATTTGCTGGTTAATTTGTCCATTCGCATACTGCGTACCTCTGGAAAGTATTATTTAAGTTGTCGCTAATATGGGGGTGTTTGTAGGGTTTTCAAGAGCGCCCCAATTGGGGTGTATCCCGCGTTGTGTCTGGAATTGAGACTTAATAAACAGTACAATGTCGTTTCCAAATGCGGTTTCAGACAAAATCGTACTTGGGGATTTAGTTTTAATTTGTAGGAGTTTTTCGCATGGCAATAGGCACTGTAAAGTGGTTTAACAACACCAAAGGATTTGGATTCATTCAACCTTCAGAAGGAAGTGAAGATGTTTTTGTTCACCACACGGTGATTTTGGGAGACGGTTTCAAAACCTTAGCACCCGGTCAAACCGTTACATTTGAGATCGAGTCAGGCCCTAAAGGCTTAACCGCTACCAATGTTGCAAAAAATTAAGTCCACGTAATTCGGTCAAAAAAGGCTCTTGGCAACAAGGGCCTTTTTTTATGTCTGCAGAAACTATTGGCTGTCACAAATCGGTCGGTATAATGAAAGCATTCCCACCGATTTGGATAACTCGCCATGGCCCGAGAATTTACTTCTTTAAGACAATTAGATACGCCTGTTAAGGTGTTGTTCACGGGGTATTTATCCAGTGTTGCGGTGGGGTATCTGATGGCCTTGATTCAGATTTTATTCACCCATGGGATGGCGGATGGGAAATTCGGTCTTTCCATCGATGATATCGTTTACAGTTATTACGGCAACCGATCCGGGACTGTGCTGGAAACTCAGCTTAACGGCGCAATGAAGGAAAACGCCAGTGAGCAGGAGCGGTTTAAGATTATTCAATGGGTGCGCGATGGTGCCGATAAAGAAGATTATAGCGATAGCGGTGTTGAAACCATCATTCAACAGCGTTGTGTTATGTGTCATAGTGGCCAGACTTCCTTGCCCAACTTCAATGATTTTAATGTCCTGAAAGAACTGTCTCGTCAGGATGACGGTGCTACCTTTAGTTCCTTAACCCGGGTTTCCCACGTCCATCTCTTTGGTATCAGTTTTATTTTTATGTTCGTCGGCCTAATTTTCAGCTTTGCCGAAACCAGTACCACTAAATATAAATGTATCGCGATAGGCATGCCCTATGTGTTTCTGTTAGTGGACATTTTGTCTTGGTGGCTCACCAAACTGGATCCCATGTTTGCCTGGCTAGTGATTATGGCGGGTACCGGTATGGCGGTATCATTCTTTTTTATGTGGACAGTGTCAGTGTTGGAGATGTGGTGGTTCGATAAAGCTTTTGTCAATGTCGACGGTGAGCCGCATCCGCGCTGGAGTGAAACATTTGAAGCCAAGCTGAAAGAGCATGGTGTGGACGTGATGCTGCTTAAATTGTGGGCTGTTAGTCGTGAAACAACGATTAAGCTCAGTCAGCAAGTCTGGACGCAATTGCAAATCTGGTTGAATAGAAAATGAAGGTTTTGCATTTGAGGATTGTAAGTCCATAACAGCGATTGTCTTTGAGGGGTTCCTTAAATGTTGTGGATGCTATTTTCTAGCGTTCAGGCTTGGTTCGAAAAAAATAGACAAGTATTTGCCAGAATGTTACGTTACTGAGTAAATTTACTCAGTAACGTAACATGAAATACACCCGCCCTCAGGAAGCTCTACTCAAAACCCGACTCAGCGATCCGGTTCACTTTATCAACCTGCTTGCCGGGCCAAGGCAGGTTGGCAAAACCACCATTATTCGCGACATCGTTTCAGCTGATCCGGCTCAGGGTTACTATGTATCCGTAGATGACGAGCCCACCAACACATACAACCAATTAACAACCATTTCGCCACCACAGAGAAAAGATCAATCGTGGCTGATTTTTCATTGGCAGGAAGCCCGAAACCGCGCAGCTACTTGGCTTAAAACCTCACAAAGCAATCAGGCGTTCATTTTTGCCATTGACGAAATCCAAAAAATTGAACACTGGTCCGATATTGTCAAAGGCTTGTGGGACGCAGATCGTGTCAATGGTGTGCCTATCCATGTGGTGCTACTGGGATCTGCTCCATTGCTGATGCAAAAAGGATTGTCGGAAAGTCTGGCCGGACGCTACGAAACCTTGCCCGTTAGCCATTGGGGCTTTGATGAAATGCAGCAAGCCTTTGGTTTATCGCTGGAACAGTACATCTATTTTGGTGGTTATCCGGGCAGCGCTTGGCTAATCAAAGACGAAACTCGCTGGCGGCGTTACGTGCGCGACAGTTTGATACAACCCAATATCGAAAAAGATATCCTGCAACTGGTACGCATCAAACATCCCATGCTGCTGAAACAGTTGTTTGAACTGGGCTGTCACTATTCTGGGCAAGAATTGTCATTAACCAAAATGATCGATGCCATCATTGAAGCCAAGCATACCGAAACCTTGGCCGATTATCTCAACCTGTTAACCGAGACCAAATTATTGGCGGGCCTACAAAAATACGCCGGTCAGGAAGTGCGCAAACGTAACTCTGCACCCAAACTCAACGTGTTCAATACCGCTTTAATGTCGGCCTTACAGGATTACAGCTTTGCCGAAGCGCAAGCCGACCGCAGTTATTGGGGGCGCTTAGTTGAAAGCAGTATCGGCGCACATTTATTAAATACCCGCGACGAAGACACCAAACTCTACTACTGGCGAGAAGGCAATCAGGAAGTGGATTTCGTGCTGGCTAAAGGCAGAAAACTCACCGCCATTGAAGTCAAAAGTGCGCCTAAGCCGGTGGTCTCCAATGGCTTGAATGTGTTTGCCGAGAAATACCCGCATGTCAGAAAATTGCTGGTAGGTGCGGGTGGCGTAACGCTAGCCGAATTTTTATCGCAACCGGCAAACGATTGGTTGGAATAAGTCGTCATGCTCTATCGCGTTACTCGCACCGTCATTGAAAAAGTAACTGAAGACAAGTCCGCGCAAAGCCGGTCAATTGTCGATTACCGCGATCATGCTGCTTATGTTTTGCTTGGTGAACCCGGCGCAGGCAAGTCCACCCTGTTTGACGAAGAAGCCCGGCGAACCGACAACGCGATTTGTATATCCGCCAGAGACTTCATCGCACTGGATAACGACCAATGGCAACAAAAAACGCTGTTCATTGACGGCCTCGATGAAGCCCGCGCAGGCAAAGACGATGCCCGCACGCCATTAGATGCAATACGCAACAAGCTCAACAAGCTCGGTTGCCAGAAATTCCGTATTTCCTGCCGCGAAGCCGATTGGCTAGCAAACCTGGACAATCGCGATTTAGCCAAAGTCAGCCCGTCGAATGAAATTACCCGACTGTATTTGCAGCCCCTAACACACGACGACATCAAGACCATACTCGACAACGATGACCGAGTAACTGATGCAGCCAACTTTATCGAACGGACGGAACATTCTGGTTTGGCTGGCTTGCTGACCAATCCGCAAACCCTGGATCTGTTAATTGATGCCGTTAAAGGCGGCAAACAATGGCCGTCTACCAAGCAGAAACTATATCAATTAGCCTCGGAACAATTAGCAATTGAATTTAACGATGATCATCAGGCGGCTGAAAAATCACCATTTAACATACCTGCCTTATTGGATGCAGCGGGTTTGTTGTGCGCTCTACAGCTTCTCGCCAATTTATCAGGCTTTACCGAGCGCTACGCGCCAACTGGTCGCATCAGCCTGAATGACTTTGAACCACTACCCGCCAGCCGCGCCGCATTAAAAACTCGCTTGTTCAAAAAGACCGGAGACGAATACAGCTATGTGCATCGCAGCATCGCGGAATATCTAGCGGCTAGTTACATTGCCAGTAAGATCAGACAAGGTTTATTGGTCAATCGAGTATTGGCACTCACGACCGGCGTAGATGGCGGCATTGTCGCCGCGCTTCGTGGCCTAATGGCTTGGTTGGCCGTATTGTCGGAGCCAGCTCGTGATCGCTTGATCGAAATCGATCCCTTAGGATTGGTGATTTATGGTGATGTGCAGTTGTTTCCTAAAGCCAGTAAATCAAGATTATTAAACGCCTTAAGCCGTGAGACGCAAACCACGGGCTTTCCGATTCGAGACTGGCATACCACCTTATTTGCGGCTTTGTGCTCCCAAGATGTAGCAAGGGAGTTGGCGCAAATATTCAGTAAATCTGGCTATAGCGACGGCGAACAATATTTGTTGCATTGCCTGTTAAATGGTTTAGGTACCACGCAAGAGCGGATTGTGGAAATCAAGCCAGCACTAATGCAGGTAATACACGACCAATCGTATGAAATTGGTATTCGCAGCAATGCATTGGGTGCATTTATGCACCAATATCCAGAGGATTTTGATAGTTTGCTGGGGCTTGCCGACGACATTCGGCAAGGCAAAATAGAAGACATCGAAAACGATTTAATGGAAACACTCCTTGATAAATTATTTCCACGCAAAATCACAGCATCCCATATATTTAACTATCTAATTCCGCCTAGAAATACTCACATCATTTCTTATCATAATTTCTGGCAAACCACTTTTGCCCAGCGTTTGTCGGACGACGACATCCCTATCGTACTTGATGCGCTATTTAGCCGAGGAGCGGGTTTTCTCGAAACATTGCCTAATGAGTATTTAATCGAGGTAGCCGGTCAATTATTGTTGCGCGGATTGCAGGTTCATGGCTTGATTGTTAGTGCAGAAAGACTATATCAATGGCTGTCCATCGGTGCCGACCAATACGGTCAAGGTCGGATCCAACATCAACAGCAAGAGCAAATTTGCGAATGGCTTAGCTCTCAGCCAGACCGTTACTTTGATTTATTAACTGTCGGTCTCAAACAAATAAACATTGGTAAAAATATAAACTCTGAAATTCATAATATTTATGAAAGATTACGCTATGCCACTCCACCGGACAGACTCGGCCTATGGTGGCTGGATCGGTGTTTATCCAAAGCCCCTTTCGAAATGAAATGCAGCTATTTTAAACAGGCATTTTGGTCATTAGAAAAGAAGCGAGGGGACAGCGGCTTATCTCTGGATTATTTTGTAAATTGGCTAAGGGTTCATCCGGAGTTTCTTGAAATTTATAATAATTTAATTTCTTCGCCTATCGAAGATTGTAGGCTGAAAGATGCTGAATCAAGAAAAAATTGGGCTAATAGACACCGTGATGAACTAAAGAAAAAACTTAAGTTGTTTCACGATCATAAAGATCAAATTGCCGACGGCACTGCTCATCCAGAGATTTTTTATCAACTAGCGAAAGCATTTAATCATCGAGTCACAGTCAGCGGAAAATCCCCGGATGAACGTTTGTCTGAATTTCTGAATGGTGATGAAACACTGATAACTGCTGCGAAAAGCGGTTTGCGCAACATACTATGTCGTCCAGAACTTCCTTTGGTTGAAGAAATATTCTCGCTAGCCGCTAAAGACCAAGGATACCATTATATCCGTTTACCTTTTCTGGTTTGCTTGGATAGTCTTTACCAGGAAAACGCAGCCATACTCGAAACGCTCAGTGATGATTTGCTTAATACAGCTTTGGCTTTCTGCTTTTCAGAGGGAACCTTTAACGAAACTTGGCTGAAATCACTTTGCCGATCAAAACCGCAATTAGTCGCGCGATTATTTTCGGAATATGTTTCCACACTATTAGCCGCTAAGAGCCAATTTATTCACGGCCTACATAATCTAGCGTATGACCAAGACTTTCAGGAAATTGCCACGTTAACAGCGCTCCCTTTACTCAATAAATATCCGGTTCGTGGTTATAAAGATCATGTTAGCCATCTTCATTATCTGCTTGAAGCCGCTATTCCAAACGCTGATAAAGCTCAATTACTGGCCTTGGTTGAAAAAAAGCAGGCTTACAGAGGCATGGATTTGGCCCAGCGTATCTATTGGCTTGCAACAGGTTTGGTTATAGAACCCCATCGGTATGAGGTGGCGATCCGAGAAACAGTCGGTATAAATCCCGAACGCATTAATCGGCTATCGCAGTTTTTATATCCGAGTTTCGCGTCAAAAATGTACGATAGGTATGATTTACCTATTTCTTCTAAGCGATTGTTGATCGAATTGCTAGCTCCGCGCTGTCAACCAATTTGGCCTAGAGGCGGTGGAATAGTTACTCGATCTATGGAAGAACGCGATTATGTTCGGTACTTGTTAAATAACTTAGCAGAATCACCAAGTCAGGAAGCAACGCAAGCTTTGGCTGATTTGCTGGAAGAGTCAAAGTTACTTGCATGGCATGAAAAAATCCGTGAAGCTCAACAAACCCAGCAGATCAACCGCCGGGAAGCGTTGTTTAAACACCCGGATGCCCAGCAAGTTCTGCACACACTGAATAATCAAAAGCCCGCCAACGTTGCCGACCTTGCGGTGTTGGCTCTGGAGTGTTTGCAGCAACTGGCGGATGAAATGCACACCAGTAATACCGATAGCTACAAGCAGTTTTGGAATTTGGATAGTAGAAGTCCGAAACAGCCTCGATACGAAGAAGTTTGTCGCAATTATCTCGCCGATCGCCTCAAGCCGATGTTGGCAAGATACGATGTGTCTGTTGAACTAGAGGCGTTGCAAGCGGAACTGAAGAGAGCAGACATCAAGCTGTCTTTTACTCGGGGTGGTCGTTATTCTTATCTACCAATTGAAATAAAAAACGATTACAACGATAAATTATGGAAAAGCCTTCAAGAACAACTAATTCCATTCTATACCTGCTCTCCTGAAACAGAAGGTCGAGGTTTATATCTTGTTTTATGGTTTGGACATGGGAGGATATCAAAGCCTCCAGGTTTACAACGCCCTAGGTCCGCAACCGAACTAGCGAAAATGCTAAAGGCCACACTAACACCGACTGAACGAAAATTAATCGACGTCTTCGTACTTGACGTGTCTGCAACAAAGCCATCAACACCAAGCCAGAACTGCCTTTAACCGTTTTCAAACCAACGCTGATTTAAAGCTAGTCCGATGAGTGTTAGAGCGTTTTTAAGCGCAGATAAATACCGCAAATGCTGAAGAATTTTCTTTACGCTAACCGTGTTTCGCAGCTAGCCGAAATAAAACAGCCTCAAGGGGTGGCTTTTACCGAATAGCCGAGGGCACGAATGGCCTCGGCCATGGTTTCCAGTTCGGCTAGGCTGTAACTGCTAATTTCAGTGGCTTCGGCCTGAAAAGACTGTCGGGCTACACTGTATAGCAGCACTTCGGCGATTTTGATCTGTTGAGTTTTAAGTCTGGCTAGCAAGTCTAAATAAGCCTGTTGCTCATCGCTCGACCAGGCATTCTGGAAATGCAGCATGCAGGTCTGAATCCGTGTCGTACAGAGTTGACTGGCCAGTTCTAGGTTGGTCATTAACTGGCGATCACTCAGGCTGCAATGGTTAATCAGTTCTCTCCCCGCTGCACTCGCACTGTCAATCTTAAACCACACTTCACCGTTAAATTTAGCCAGAGTCTTTAAGCCTTGCTGAACATGGCTTTGGTGAATCAGGCTGCCATTGCTGATCAAAATGAAACGACAATCTGGAAATAAGCCCCATTGCTGGCCGATTTCGCCAATTAATGCCACTGCTTGGTCAAAGCGTTTAAGACTGGTCGATTCACCGTTACCAGAGATCGCCAGATCTTTAATCTGCCGTTGTTCAACAGGTACTTGGTAATCGTCAAAGAATTGGCCATTCAGCACATAGTCGAGTACAAAATTAAGTTCAGCCGATAATTGTGCAAAATCCATATCTGGCGCAGTACCGCGCTGCAAATCAGGCACCTGACAATAAACACAACGCCAGTTGCAGGCATTATTAGGATTGAAATTGATGCCTATCGACAAGCCGCCGGCTCGACGTGACATGACCGGATAAACATAAGTCATGCCAGCAATGTGGCGATTATGGTCGGCTGGGGTAAGAGGAGCGTTCATATCGAATATCGGTAAACTGTCACGGATGCGACAGTTTACCGGGGAATTTTAGAGTTTGACCAGCACTTCGCCACGACCGGTTTCGGCCATGTCGCCGCCAAAGCGTTGAACCCGATTAAAGGCTTGAGCACTGTCGGCAAAGCGTGAATTTAATGATTTGAAGGAGGCAAACAAGATGGGCAAAAAGGCCAGTGTATGTGAGCCACAATCATTAAAGGTCGCGGACAAACGAGGTTGTTTCCACAGCAATAAGGTACCGCGACGCATGGCGTAACCCAAAAAGCGACCGGTATCACCCATCACCGCGATGGTGCCGGCTAGCATCCGTGAACCACAATAGTCGCCGGCATTGCCTTCAATCAGAATCTGACCGCGGCGCATATGATCACCCACCCGGGCTCCGGCATTGCCTTTCACCAGAATAGTGCCGCCTTTCATGCCTTGTTTGTTACCGGGTAAGGCACCGCCAATAAAGTCACCAGCATTGCCATGAATCTCGATGAGGCCGTTTTTCATTTCACAACCGCTGTAAATGCCGCTGTTGCCTGTGACCAGAATAGAGCCGCTTTTCATATTCAGTCCCAGATAAGCACCCACATCACCGTTGACGGTAATACTGCCGCCTTCAAGTTGCTTGCCGATAAAATCCAGTTTGTCGCTGCTGGCATTGAATACGATGTTTTGCACGTCATCACCGCTGATGCTGAAAACTTCGTCGACGCGGCGCTTAGCCTTACCGTTTTGCAGTTCCAGTGCCGCGATTTCTGCCAGACTCAGGCCTTGCAGATTTTGGCTAACCAAAGGTGACAGATCCAGTCGCTGTGCGGGAGTCTGTTTCAGGCTGAAAGTTAAAGCGCTCATGCCATGATCTCCTGTAAGTGAAAGTGGAATGGACCCAGTTTACCGCCGTAATTACCGGCGCTGATGCGACGGATGCCGTTGGCAGCTCCCAGTTGACAGACGGCTTCAATACCGACGCGCATGGCTTTGTCGATATCTTCTTTACTAAGACCGTCGATCACGATTTCCATCACCGATTCGATTTCAGGTGACAATTCGGTTTTGGTCATCCCTTTTAAAGTCGGGCAGAATGCGTCGTTGGTCGAAGCACCCAGGGCAGGATACTTAGAGCCAACTTTGGAGCCGGAACGAACCACACCGCCTGGGAAAGGCATGATCACATTCGGGATTTGTTTCATGGCTTCAATGGCTGCTTCACAGGCGGCCAGAGCTTGGGGTTGTGATTCGGCTAAGACCAGAAAATTACCGCCGCCAACCGCGTCTACCATACCGGTGGTGGCTTCGGTCAAGAATTCACCATCCATTACTGGTACGCGCCAATAGCGTTTGCCGGCAATTTTTTTGGCAATCTGAAAGCTATCACCAAAATAGCGTAGGTTTTTACCCAGTGGAATCGGTTTGCCGCCTTCAATACCGGCAAATAAAGCCGAGGTAGGTGAAGTGAGAACACATTGACCGGCACGGGTTTCTAATTGTTTAGCCAAGCCTTTACCACCCATGGCATAAATCATGATGGCAACGCCGGGACGGCCATCGGGGGTTTCTTCAGGGCTGAGTACACGTTCAATACCGGCTTCACAGCCGCAGGCGATGACCGAGGTGGCAAAGCCGGTCATGGCTTGTGCGGAGATCATGGCCCATTTTTCATTTTGTGCGGTAATGATGGCGCGGGTCGCCTTCATCGGGAAGGCTTCGGCGAATGTATTGTCTATGCTGACGCCGTTAATAATCATGCTACACCTCGCAGGGGATGAACGCTCAGACTGCCACGGCCGTCTTCGGTGATTTCGTCATCACTGATTTTAAAGTTACCGAGTTTCATCGTCAGGTAACGGTCAAAATAATGTTGCAGGTCACGTTCGATACTGAGGTCGTAATCAGGTTTGACGATATGGGTTGTCCCCCAGGTGACTTTAACCACCTCGCCATCTCTGACAACCAGTTCGCCGTCTTTAAACACATAATCAGGTTTGCTGAACATGGTCTGACGATCAGCATTTTCAGTATAGACGGTGATATCCGCCCAGTTGCCTTCAGCTAATGCACCACGGTCTTGCAAACCGATGATACGGGCTGCGCCGGCACGGGTCATGATCGCAATTTCGTTCAGTGTATATTCACGATCGATAGAGGCCAGTGTGGTCATTTTTTGTGCTTCAGGATGAATCGTGGCCAGCATATCGTTGCGGAAACTTTTATCCATCAGCAAACGGATCAAATGGGGATAGCTGGTAAATGGCGCACCATTCGGATGATCGGTGGTGAGGAAAATTCGCCAAGGATCTTCTACCAGCAAGAAAATTTCCAGACCAATCGCCCACTGCAAAGCATTAACGAAATTTTGGTCCTTATATTTGAATGGCACCACCCCGCAGCCGGCGTCGCATTCAATATCCATGCACACCCATTTATTGGGGTTGGCAAAGCGGTGGTTCGCGTGCTGACGCATATTGTCACCGGAAGCAGTGACCGTCTGGCCAAACAGAATCTGGCCAACGTCAGCACTGATATTTGGGTTTTTATTAATCGCCTCGGCAATTTGTGCAGCACCGGATGAAAACTTGAAATCGCCTTCAGTGCCGTAACTGTGGAACTGAATATGCGTTAAGTGCATGGGTAAGCCTTCGACGCCCTGAATGGTATCCAGTGTGGTGTCGACATTGCCCGGTACGCCAAGATTACAGCCGTGAACGTGTAAAGGATGTTTAACTCCCAGTTCTTGCACGGCTTTAGCCAGAGTTTGCAAGATCTGCCGAGGGGTAACATCGTAATGACTGTTTTTTTCGTCCAGATCCAGTTTGCGCTGGTTGAATTTAAACGCATTGATACCACCAGCGTTAACCACCTTGATACCAATACCTTTAGCGGCATTCAGGGTCCAGGCGACATAATCATTGATTGCCTTTTGGTCTTTTTGGGCTGTCAGCATTCGCAACAGAAAATCATCACTCCCCAGCATCACATAACCGCCTTTGTCGACGATCGGTGTGTCACCCATTTCCATATGCGCCTGACGGGCATTGATGGGCAGAACAGCGGGCTCGAAACAGGCGGTATAACCCATTTCAGCATAACGATAGCCAGCAATAAAGCTGGAAGGCATGGCATGACCATTGCCCGAGCGGGTCACTGAAGTGCGGGCCACGGGGTCCATGCGGTGATCTTCAGGTAACAGGGTGCGGGCGATATTGCCTTTACCACCGCCAATATGGGTGTGCATGTCGATTGCACCCGACATGACTACTTTGCCGCGTAAGTCATATTCCTGATCGACCGGACGACCATCGCTGGGCGGTGCCACGATGCGGCCGTTTTCTACATAAATATCCAGTTGTTGACCGTCTATGCCGCTGGCTGGATCGTAAACGCGTCCACCGGTAAGTTTTATCAGCATGTCGAGATCCTATAATGCGTGTTCAATAGCGGAAAGAACATCTGCGCTGCTTGGCAGCCCAGCATCACGTAATTTTTTCAGACGAATGGCGACGACATTGTCGAGGCGATAAGCATGGCCTGCGTGATCGATGCCCGGAGTGCCGATTGGTATATACACCGCTGGCGCCTGATCAAACTGCATGCCGGCACGACCCAAGACAATGCTGGGCACCTGAGTGTGGGGCGGACGGCTGTTTTGATTAAAGCTTTGTAACCATAGCAGTGCGTCGGCCTCACCGTTATTCAGTAAGGTCTGAGTGTCATACAAGAACGGATCGTATTCCGGAAAGCCACGGGCATAATTGACCCGGGCCGGATAACCGGTGGTCCAGCCACAGACTTGATTGGCGGTCTGATCACCTTCCTTGCCACCTAATGGAAAACCCGAGCAACGATTGCCTTGCAGGTTAATGTCTTTCACCAGACTGCAAAGGCTTTGTACGGTCAGTTCGGCATGTTCAAAAGCCAAGGCGCCAGCGCCCCACAGCACGACACCATAACGCGCGGTTTTCAGTTTATCGATGATGGCCTGCAATTCACTGATGGCAATGCCGGCGACACTGTCAGCTTGCAAGAAGTGACCGCGAACCAAGGCGGATAAACTTGCGCTGACTTCAGGTAAATCGGCATCGGCGCAAGGGATCACCTGCGCTTGCTTACCATCAGGGCGGGTTGATGCTGATCCAGAAGGTGCTTTGCCCAGATAAATCACTTTACGATCCCCGGGCTTATCCAGGAACATGGCGTGTTCAGTCCACAGATAGCGTTCAAAGAATCGCGGTGCAAAACCTTCTACGTCGGTGCCAACTATCAGCAGCAAATCACAACGATTTTTGATTTCAGCCAGTGTGCAGTTCATCCAGCCTGAGTCTTGCATGGCCAGTAAGTTGCGACGGGCAATATTGAAATTCTGATTATCGACCACAGCACCGGTTTTGTCAGCCAGAGCCAGCAGCGCGCGCATGCCATTGACATCACTGGCGCAACCGCCGAAAACCGGTTGCTGCGTATTACGCAGAATCTCGGCCGCTTTCGCAACGGCTTGTTCCAATGTTGCTGTCTGGCCATTAATACTGGGCAGACTGTCACCGATGGCTTGTTCAAAAGCCGGGGTGTTGACTGCGCAACCATTGCCGGTGACGGTCAGTTGTGTGCCGTCGATCTGAATGCTCAGGTCGTCGGTGCCGATACCGCAAAATGGACTGGGTATCTCAGTGATTTCAGTCATACTGCTGTCCTCAATCGGGTTTGATATATTTAAAACGGGGGTCGTCCGGTGTGCCTTCTAATACGCCGGGAGCAGTGGCAGCGGCATCCCAAAACACCACGTCTTCTATTTTGCGTGCCAGTTGCAGATCTTTTTCCGTGATGCCTTTTTCGGCATGACTCACCAGTTTGACGATTACAAAGGCATAGGAAACGCTGAGATCAGGATGATGCCAGGCTTTTTCGGCTAAGTGACCAATGGTGTTGACCACCATCAGAGTTGCTTTCCAGCCGCTGGTCTTGATTTTGCGGCGTATCCAGCCATTTTCATAGGTCCAGTGTGGAAGTTCGCGTTCGAGTCGCTCTTTGAGCGCTTCGTCACTCAATACCGGGACTTTGCCATGCTCAGTCATCAAGCTATTTCACCACGCGTAATTGCGGTTTGCTCGGTGGCGGTGTAGGCGGCTCTTCGTTGTCGCCTTCGGTTTGCTCTTCTGGATCAAAGAACATGCCTCTGCCGTTTTCACGGGCATAAATGGCCAGTACCGCCTGACTAGGAAACTGAATCCGTATCGATTTTCCAGAAAAACGGGCATTAAAGTGAATTTCGTCATTGCCCAGTAATAAACCCTGAATGGCTTCGGGGCGAATATTCAGCACAATACGACCGTCTTCAACAAAGTCGGTGGGTAACTGGACGTTGGGATATTCAGCATCGACCAGCAGATGTGGCGTCATGCCATTGTCCACTAACCATTCGTAAATGGAGCGGATCATATAAGGTTTTAATGGAGTCATTTGTGATTAGCAGCCATCATGGACTTTTCATCCATGCTTAGGCTTTCCTGAAAGGCTTTACGTGAAAACAAGCGACTGGCATAGCGGGTAATCCCTTTACCTAGACTGGGGATATCAATACCAATACTGGGCAGACGCCATAAAAAAGGGGCCATGACGCAATCAATCATGGAGTAGTCATCACTCATGAAATACTGAGAGGCTTCAAATACGGGGGCGGCTGCCAGCAAACTTTCTTTAAGCATTTTCTTGCTCTTAGTGTTTTTTTTGTCGCCCAGCGATTGAATCTCGTCTAAAAGGGGATACCAGTCCTGATCGATACGCTTGATAAGCATACGTGCATTCGCGCGGGCGACAGGATCCATTTGATGTAAGGCGGGATGAGGAAAACGCTCATCCAAATATTCCATAATGATGCGAGCATCATAGAGCACTAAATCGCGCTCAACCAGTGTGGGGGCCGTGCCGTTAGGGTTTAATTCCAGCAGTTCTTCGGGGGGGTCAGTTGGATCGTAGTACTCAATTTCAGCGGGTACGCCTTTTTCTTGCACCACAAGGCGGGCGCAGTGGCTCATGATGCATGTGGATGATGCATACAGAGTCATGGCGGATTTTCGGCTGGAGATGTTGGCCACGAAGAATAACCTCTTAAATTAAACGCGGTTGGTGCGGGCCAGATTGTAACACGGTTAAGTGTCGATTGGGGGCGGGGAGACTCAGGCATAACAGCCTGAAAAAAGCCTCTGGAGCGCCCTAGGGCGCTCCAGAGAATGGCATTTAGTGTACGTCTTTCCAGTACTCTTTTTTCAGTAAATAAGCCAATGCAATGATCATCAGGATGAAGAACAGTACATATTTGCCCATGGCTTGTCTTTCCAGTTGCACTGGTTCGCCGACATAGACGAGGAAGTTGACCAGGTCGTTGACCATCGTGTCGAATTCCTTGGCGGACATTTGGCCAGGTTGGTCAATTTTTAGGTCGGTCACGACTTCATGCCCGTCCACTTCGTGGATGACTGCAGTCTGAATCCCTTGCTGTTGCCAGAATACGTTGGGCATCGCTACATCTTTGAACACCCGATTGTTAACGCCAGTCGGTTTGCTCTTGTCAGCATAAAAGCCTTTCAGGTAGCTATAAAGCCAATCTGCACCCCGTGAGCGTGCGATCAACGATAGATCTGGTGGCGTGGTGCCAAACCATTTTTCGGCATCATGGCCATTCATCGCAGAATGCATTTGGTCATAAATACCCGCGCTGTGTGGCGCGACATTTTTGAGGACTTCCGCTTCATCCAGCTTGAGATCTAAGGCAATCCGTTTGTAGCGTATGTGTTTAACCGAGTGACAACCCAAGCAATAAGTGACGTAGGTTTTGGCGCCTCGTTCCAAAGAAGCAGAGTCGGACAAATCAATATCGGCCGATTCCAGTTTAACTTCACCGCCGCTGGCGTGTGCGCCTAAGGACAGTACGAGTAAAAGAGTGGTTAATAGGCTTTTCATGGCTTAATCAAGGCTCGCTTTAAGTTGTTTAGCGAAACGTATCAGTACAGCTTTGATACCTGCGACATTGGCTTTTCTGCGTGTGACGGTCGCACCTGCAGCATCGCTTGCTTGTTCGGTCAGCGTGACTTCGTCAACTAATGCCAATAGTTGTGGAATACGATCTTCCAAGGTTGGGTGTTCGGTCAGACGTTCTGGAACCGGTTTAGTTTTTTCCCAACGGGTATAAAGCGGCATCAATAAGAAGAAGCCGAAATAAACAGCAGTTAAAACACGTGCTACGGTGGTCGCACCAGGTGTGGCCGGTTGTGTGCCTAAATAACCCAAACCGATAAAACTGATGACGAACAAAAAGATTGCTTTTTTGAACAAACCACCACGGTAACGAATGGATTTGACTGGGCTACGATCCAGCCAAGGCAACATAAACAACACGACAATCGCGCCACCCATGGCGATAACACCGGCGAATTTGTCGGGTACCGCACGCAAAATGGCGTAGAAAGGTGTGAAATACCAAACCGGTGCAATGTGTTCAGGTGTTTTCAAAGGATCAGCCGGGATGAAGTTGGCGTGCTCTAAGAAGAAACCGCCCATTTCTGGCATGTAGAAAATCACTACTGCAAAGAAAAACATAAACACGGCAACACCGACGATGTCTTTGACGGTGTAATAAGGGTGGAAGGCAATACCGTCCAGAGGGCGACCTTGCCAGTTAGTGTTTTGTTTGATTTCAATGCCGTCTGGGTTGTTTGAGCCTACTTCATGTAAGGCCACAATGTGCAGGAATACCAAAACCAGTAATACCAAAGGCACAGCAATGACGTGGAATGCAAAGAAACGGTTCAGGGTAGCGTCAGAAACGACGTAATCGCCACGAATCCACAACGACAACTCATCACCAACGACCGGGATCGCACTGAACAGGGAGATAATAACCTGAGCCCCCCAATAAGACATCTGGCCCCATGGCAACAGATAGCCCATAAAGGCTTCGGCCATCAGGCAGACGAAGATCAGCATGCCAAATATCCAGATCAGCTCACGTGGTTGTTTGAATGAGCCGTACACCAGTCCACGGAACATGTGCAGATAGACAACAATAAAAAATGCCGAGGCGCCAGTCGAGTGCATATAGCGCACCAGCCAACCCCATTGCACATCACGCATAATGTATTCGACCGAGTCGAAAGCCAGTTTGGCATCCGGCTTGTAGTTCATGGTCAGTAAAATTCCGGTAATAAACTGGTTCACCAAAACAAAAATCGCTAAGGAACCAAAGAAGTACCAGATGTTGAAGTTTTTGGGCGCATAGTAATGCGCCATGTGATCGTTCCACAGATCAGAGAGCGGGAATCTTTCCAGAAACCACTCTGAGCAATTATTCAGTCGTTGTTTCATGCTTTAGACCCCTCGTTGTCTTCGCCAATAATGATGAGGTTGTCATTTACATAACGGTAAGGAGGAACCTCAAGATTGCTAGGTGCAGGAACACCACGGAAAACGCGGCCGGCCAAATCAAACCAGGAGCCGTGACAAGGACAGAAGAAGCCGCCTTTCCAGTCAGGACCTAAGTCATTGGGGGCAACTTCCGGACGGAAGGTGGGTGAACAACCCAAGTGAGTACACAAACCAACAGCCACAAAAATTTCCGGCTTGATGGAGCGCATGGAGTTTTTGCTCGACTCAGGTTGGCTGGATTCAGCCGACTGTGGGTCAGCCAGTTTGCTATCCAAAGTCACCAGTGTCGCCAGCACTTCTGGAGTCCTGTTCAGAACCCAGACAGGTTTGCCACGCCAAGCAATACGAATCAATTGGCCGGTTTCCATTTTGCTGAGATCGACTTCAACGGGTGCACCTGCTGCCATTGCTTTGGCACTGGGTTGCATCTGCGAGAGGAATGGCACGGCCATATAGCCTGCGCCCACTGCGCCAACTACCGACAAAGCGGTAGTCAGAAACTGGCGTTTTGACTTATCGACGCCTTCTTCGATCATGTGTAAAGCTCCTGTGTGAGGTCTGATGCTTATACTTTCACATCAGTTATTATAATTTTGCGGCAAATATTAACCTACTGCTGGCATTATTAGAAGATGTTCTTGCTTTCACTCATGGTCATCTACGCCTTTTATGCCTGCCCAAATGCACAGTGAGTAGGGTGCTGAAACTGCAATGCCTATGGTTTTGAAGCGTTTGTCCGCTCCGGGGTGTTGATTCTGCAATTAACTCGCCGGCTGCAGGGCAAGCTGTAAAGCCTTTAAAAAACTCAGGTTTTCTTCAGGTGTGCCCACGGTCACCCGCAGACAGTCTGTGAGCAGGCCGCCCTGACGCGACAGATTTTTAATTAAGATGCCTTGTTGTTTGAGTGAGTCGAAAACCGTATCTGCACAGATGTTGAGACATCTAAACATAATGAAATTTGCCTGACTTGGATAAGCCTGAATATCGGTTAATGCGTTTAAAGCAGCCAATAAATTTGCTCGTTCGGCTCTTAGTACAGTGGTTTGCTGTTGCAAAAATCCCTGATGGTCCAATGCAAACTTTGCAGTTAGCTGGGTCAGAATATTGATGTTATAAGGCAAACGAATCTTGTTTAGCTCGTCAAGAATCTCTGTGGAACCCACTAAGTAGCCCAGTCGCAGACCCGCCAGACCCAGTTTGGAAACCGTACGCATGACGACAACATGCTTGTAGTTCTGGATACGCGGCAAGAAGCTGGCATCGGTAAATGGTGCGTAGGCTTCATCGATGACGACTATGCCAGGACTAGCCTGAATAATCGCTTCCAGACTCTCAAGGCTGAACAGATTGCCGGTTGGATTGTTCGGATAGGCCAGAAAAATCAGTGCCGGCTGATGAAGCTTGATAGCCTCTAACAGTGCGTCTAAATCGAGGCTGAAGTCAGTCGCTTGCAGGGGAACGCTTTGGTAATTCAACCCCAGACTAACCGCTATTTGTTTGTACATGACAAAACTAGGCTCGACAACCAGCACACTGGCCTCGCTGTTCAAGGCCATTAACAGAATCTGAATGATTTCATCTGAGCCATTGCCAAGAATGACAGCCAGATCATCAGGGATAGACTGGCTTTGCCGTAAGGATTTAACCAGTTCGCGTGCTTCTGGGTCTGGGTAGCGGTTGATTTCGCAGTTTTTTAAACTGTCTAACCACTCTGCTTGAATGGTCTCTGGCCAAGGAAACGGGTTTTCCATAGCGTCCAGTTTGATAAAGTTTTTAGCGTCGGCGACGTGATAAGCCGACAAGGCTAAAACTTCTGGACGAAACCAGCGCTTGATCAAAGTTTGCGTCATCTAGGTAGCTCGCTTAGAGGGGGCTGAATTACAGTCTGAATTCGGCGGAACGGGCGTGAGCAGTCAGGAATTCACCTCGCGCCAGTACCGACGCAATACGACCCAATTGCTGTGCGCCGGCTGCTGAACAGTTAATCAAACTGCTACGTTTCTGGAAATCATAGACTCCCAACGGCGAGGAATAGCGGGCGGTACTCGAGGTAGGCAATACGTGATTTGGGCCTGCGCAATAATCGCCCAATGCTTCGGCGGTATAGCGACCCAGAAAAATCGCGCCGGCATTACGAATTTGATCGCAAAGTGCCTGAGGATCGGCAACTGACAACTCCAAGTGTTCTGGCGCAATTGTATTGGTGATGTCCACCGCTTGTTGTAAGTCGTTCACCTTGATAAAAGCGCCACGTCCGCTCAAAGATGCCCGGATAATTTCAGCACGTTCCATTTCTGGCAGCAGACGGTTAATGCTGATTTCGACTTGATCCAGAAAAGCCTGGTCAGGACTGATCAAAATTGCCTGGGCGTTCTCATCGTGTTCGGCCTGAGAGAACATATCCATGGCAATCCAGTCAGGATGGGTCTGACCATCACAGATGATTAAAATTTCCGAAGGACCGGCAATCATGTCAATGCCAACCTGGCCAAACACCAGCTTTTTCGCGGTTGCGACGTAAATATTGCCGGGACCGACGATTTTATCGACTGCTGGAATGGTTTCGGTGCCATAGGCCAAGGCCGCGACGGCTTGCGCACCACCGACAGTGAAAACACGATCAACGCCCGCCACATGCGCCGCTGCTAAGACCAAGGGATTGGTTTCGCCGCCAGGCGTGGGGACAACCATGATCAGTTCGCCAACACCGGCAACTTTAGCGGGAATTGCGTTCATCAAAACCGATGAAGGATAAGCTGCTTTTCCACCCGGCACATAGAGCCCAGCTTTATCCAAGGGCGTAACTTTTTGTCCAAGGACAGTGCCATCATTTTCACTGTATTGCCAGGATTGCAGTTTTTGATTTTCGGCATAGGCACGGATGCGATTGGCAGCACTCTGTAAAGCGACAGCTTGTTCACTGGGCAGGCTGTCCCAGGCATCTAGCAAGGCTTGTTTGTCTAATTCCAGATCGGCACCGGATTTAAAGGCACAACGATCAAAACGATTTGTATAGTCAACCAGCGCGGCATCACCTTGTTGGCGCACAGCGGCAATGATTTCCAAAACCCGCTGGTGAATGGCCAAGTCATCGCTTGCATCCCAGGCCAGCCTTTGCTTTAACTGTTGATTGAAATCAGTGCTGTTGGCATCCAGTCGGATCATGTTGATAGCTGTCATACTGCTTACCGTTGGGCTAAGGTGATTTCCAATTGATTAATTAAGGCTTGGATGGCCTCGTGTTTCATTTTCATGGCCGCTTTGTTCACAACCAGTCTGGAAGTGATGTGGGTAATCAGTTCTCTGGGTTCTAAACCGTTGGCTTTTAAGGTGTTGCCAGTATCAACCAGGTCGACGATGCAGTCAGCCAGGCCTACCAAAGGTGCTAATTCCATGGAGCCATAAAGCTTGATGATTTCGGCTTGAACGCCTAAATCAGCAAAATAACGTTGTGCCGTTTTGACATACTTGGTGGCGACGCGAATGCGGCCGTTAATCGCCGGTGCGTCAACCCGTGCGGCCGTCATCAGTCGGCAGCCAGCAATTCCAAGATCCAAAGGCTCATAGAGGCTTTCGGCGCCATGTTCCAGAAGTACGTCTTTACCGGCAATGCCTAAATCAGCTGCGCCATATTCAACGAAAGTCGGTACGTCGGTGGCACGGATAATGATCAGTTTGACGTCATCCCGGGTGGTGTCCAGAATCAGCTTACGGCTTTTCTTAGGATCATCGATAGGTGTAATCCCCGCTTCGGCCAGTAATGGTAAAGCTTCTTCATAGATACGACCTTTAGAAACAGCAATGGTTAACATGCGTTTTATCCTTAGCGTGGTACTCGACGAATGGTGGCGCCTAATTGAGTGAGTTTTTCTTCAATATGATCATAACCACGATCAATATGATAAATCCTGTCGACCAGGGTTTCACCATCCGCTACCAGCGCGGCCAAGACCAGACTCGCTGAGGCGCGCAGATCGGTCGCCATGACAGGCGCAGATTTTAAGCCTTCGCTACCTGTGCAGATAGCGGTATTACCTTCCACTTTGATTTGCGCACCCATGCGTTGCAGTTCTTGAACATGCATGAAACGATTTTCAAAAATAGTTTCGGTAATCAGTCCTACGCCGTTAGCAATCGAATTGAGCGCTGTGAACTGGGCTTGCATATCGGTAGGGAACGCCGGGTAAGGCGCAGTGCGGATTGATACCGATTTGGGTTGTTTGCCGTGCATATCCAGTTCAATCCAGTCCTCGCCAATTGTAATGTCGGCGCCGGCTTCACGTAATTTAACCAGCACAGCATCCAAAATACTGGGATCGGTATTTTTGAGTTTAACCCGGCCTCGGGTAATGGCGCCGGCAACCAGATAAGTGCCGGTTTCAATGCGGTCAGGCAAGATGTTGTAATGCAGATCCTGCTTGCCTAAACGCTCAACGCCTTCCACGACCAGAATATCGGTGCCGATGCCACTGATTTTGGCGCCCATGGCATTGAGGAAATTGGCTAAATCAGAAACTTCGGGTTCTTTGGCAGCGTTTTCGATAATGGTAATGCCATCCGCCAGCGTGGCGGCCATTAAAATATTTTCGGTGCCAGTCACCGTAATTTTGTCCAAGACCAAATGACAGCCTTTCAGGCGTTTGGTATAGGCATGGATATAACCTGAGTCAACCTGAATGTCGGCACCCATTTTGATCAGAGAATCAATGTGGATATCAACCGGGCGTGAGCCGATCGCACAACCACCGGGTAAAGAAACGTGTGCCTCGCCAAAACGTGCCAGTAGCGGCCCCAGTACCAGAATGGAAGCACGCATGGTTTTCACCAATTCGTAAGGTGCTTCGTATTTGTCTATGGTGTTGGCATTGACTTCGATGTTCATTTTTTCATCGACCATTAAGCCTACACCCATTTGACCCAGCAATTCCATGGTAGTGGTAATGTCGTGCAAATGCGGAATATTGCCAACCGTGACGGGTTTGTCAGACAAAATTGTAGCGGCCAGTATAGGCAAGGCGGCATTTTTGGCGCCAGAGATACGGACTTCGCCATTCAGACGCTGGCCGCCGTTGATCAGTAGTTTATCCATGATGTTATGTTTTTAGCTGTTGTCAGTCGGCGATGACGTTGTGTTGAGGTCATGGCCAATAAAATAATCGCTGTCATTCAGACCGCTGATTCTGGCTAATGCCATTAATTGTTCCGGAATATTGCGAAAACTCAGTTTCACCCGGCTCATGCGGCTCTGTCTGATCCATTCGATCATCAGTGCCAGACCTGCGCTATCACTTGCTTGTAGTTGTGACAGGTCAATACTCATGCTATCCACGCCACGTAAAAACTTAAATGGTTGCGGTGCATGACTATCGATACTGGCAAAAGTCAGGCTACCCTTCAAAGTATAGTAGCCTGGTGCTTCCTCAGTGAGTTTTAAAGCAGGCATTATTTGCTGTCCGCTTTGTTCATCAGGAATTTGCCTATCATTTCTTCCAAAATGATGGCTGAACTGACATTGTCAATTTTGCTACGGTCTTTTAAAAATTCGCCAGAAATACCGGGGCCAGGGTCGATACTGACATATTGTTCTCCCAGCAGACCGGCTGTATAAATGCTGGCGCCCGAGTCATCAGGCAGGTTGTTATATTGGCTTTCGATCTGCATTTCGACAATCGATTCGTGACTGTCTTTGTCTAAACGGATCGACGACACTCGGCCAATGCGCACACCCGCCACTGAAACCGGTGATTTGATTTTGAGTCCGCCTGAATTCTGAAACTGAGCGATGATGGTGTAAGTCTCGCCACCTGTGTAGGAACCCAGATTGCTCACTTGCATCGCCATGTAAAATAAAGCGGCAATGCCGCTGGCAACAAAAAGACCGACTAAAGTGTCCTGGGTCTTAGTATTGTGCATGTTAAATATCTCCAAACATCAGTGCAGTTAGAATGAAATCCAGGCCCAGAACCGCAAAAGCCGAGTTAACCACGGTGCGGGTAGTGGCGCGGCTGACACCTTCAGCGGTGGGAATAGTGTCATAACCTTCAAATAAAGCAATCCAGGACACGACAAAACCAAAGACGATGCTCTTGATGACGCCGTTAATAATATCTTGCTGAAAATCGATGCTCGCTTGCATTTGCGCCCAAAATGCACCGTCATCAACACCCAGCATGCCGACTCCCACCATATGTCCGCCAATCACGCCAATGGTGCTGAATAGGGCTGCCAATAAGGGGGTGGAAATAAAACCAGCTAAAAATCGCGGACTAATTATGCGCTTAATTGGGTCGACAGCCATCATTTCCATGCCTGAAAGTTGTTCAGTGGCTTTCATCAGGCCGATTTCAGCGGTCAAGGCAGAGCCCGCACGACCCGCAAACAGCAAGGCTGAAACGACAGGGCCTAATTCGCGCACCAGCGAGGCAGCTACCATGACGCCAAGCGATTCCTCAGCACCAAAGTCTGATAAGGTATAAAAGCCTTGCAAACCCAAAACCATGCCAACGAATAAGCCTGAGATGGTAATAATTAAAAACGACAAGACGCCGACGCTAAATAATTGTTTGACCAACAGTGTCGGCCGGGTCATGGTGTCGGGGACGCCGGCTAAAGTATTAAGCAAAAACAATGAGCTACGTCCCAGCTTAGCGAAGGACCCTCGTGTGGATTGGCCTAGAGATTCAAACAATTGGAACATGGTCTGGTGTGTTTCTCACTATGTTTTTAAGATGCCAGCAGATCGTCCAGGTAATCGGGTGCTGGGTAATGGAAAGGCACCGGACCATCGGGGTTGCCATTCATAAATTGCTGCACCCATTTCGAATCAGAAATCTCGAGTTCAGCTGGCGTACCGCGGCCGACTATTTTACCTTCTGATAAGACATAGATGTAATCCGCAATCGCTGCCGTTTCTTGCACATCGTGCGATACGATAACACTGGTCAGGCCTAAGGCTGCATTTAGAGATTTGATTAAATGCACTAAAGCCCCCATGGAAATCGGGTCCTGACCGGTAAATGGTTCATCGTACATAATCATCATAGGGTCAAGAGCAATTGCTCGCGCTAATGCCACTCGTCTAGCCATACCCCCAGAAAGTTCGTTGGGCATTAAGTTTCGGGCGCCACGTAAGCCCACTGCATGCAATTTCATTAACACCAGGCTACGAATCATAGATTCAGATAACTGGGTGTGTTCGCGCAGAGGAAAGGCGACGTTGTCATAAACGCTCATGTCGGTCAAAAGAGCGCCGCTCTGAAATAACATACCCATGCGTTTGCGCAGTTTAAGCAGATCGTGTTTTTTCAGACGGTGGACATGACGACCATCCACATGCACGCTGCCTTGCTCAGGCGTTAACTGACCGCCAATGATTTTGAGTAATGTGGTCTTTCCGGTGCCGCTGGGACCCATGATGGCTGTGACTTTGCCGCGCTCGATATCAAGACTAATGTCGTCAAAAATTTTTCGCGAACCTCTGGAAAAGCTCAGGTTGCGAATGGTGACGAGTGCATTATCAGAATTTTGATTATTGGCCATTAGGCTTAAGTTTGACAGACATTGAATGAGAAAGCAGGCTATTTTCTATGAGGCTTCAAGAATAAGTCAATGACTTGAGATGAAAAGCAAATGAATTACATGCAATAATAGTTCCTGTTTTTAATGGTTTCTGGCTTAGATGAGTAACGTGGGGCAAGATAACGATATTCGAGAACTGGCTTTAGCAGTGATTCAAACTGAAGCAGACGCTATTCAGGCCTTAAGTGCGCAAATCAATCAGCAATTTGTTCAGGCATGTCGTCTGATTCTGGCCTGTAAGGGGCGGGTGGTGGTTCTCGGTATGGGGAAATCTGGACATATCGGTGGAAAAATTGCTGCCACTCTGGCCAGTACCGGAACCCCGGCTTTTTTTGTGCATCCGGGTGAAGCCAGTCATGGTGATTTGGGAATGATCACGCGTGATGATGTGGTTTTAGCCTTGTCAAACTCTGGTGAAACAGCCGAACTACTGCTTATCTTGCCTCTCATCAAGCGTTTAGGTGTGCCTTTGCTGGCTATGACCGGTCAACCTGATTCCACCTTGGCGACTTTGGCCACTGTGCATCTGAATGTTGCCGTTGAACAAGAGGCCTGTCCTTTAGGCTTGGCGCCTACCGCCAGTACCACTGCCGCTTTAGTCATGGGGGACGCTCTGGCCGTTGCTTTACTCCAATCCAGAGGGTTTACCCGCGATGATTTTGCGCTATCGCATCCCGGTGGTAGTTTAGGTAAACGCTTATTACTTAAAGTCAGCGATGTCATGCATTCTGGTCAGCAATTACCCAGGGTGAGTCCAGGTGTCAGTGTAGCGAATGCCTTGTTGGAAATGACTGATAAAAAACTGGGTATGACTGCCGTGGTCGATGATCAGCAACACGTTTTAGGTGTTTTTACCGATGGCGATTTACGCCGTATGCTGGAAAAAGGCTTGGATGTTCGCGAATCCATTATTGATCAGGTTATGACTGTGCATTGTGCCACGACCACGGCCGATGTCCTGGCTGCAGAAGCATTGCAAATTATGGAGAGCAGAAAAATCAATGCCTTGCTTGTCGTTGATCGTCAGCATCGCTTACAAGGGGCCCTCAATATGCACGATCTGCTGCGTGCAGGAATAGTTTGAATCATGAATAGCGTAAATATTAGCCCCGAACTCAGCGCCAAAATCAAAGCACTCAGGTTATTGATTCTGGATGTGGATGGTGTGCTGACCGATGGGCGTTTGTTTTTCGACCAGAACGGTGTGGAATACAAGTCTTTCCATGCGCGTGATGGTCATGGCATGAAACTGTTAAAACAATCGGGTGTTGAAATTGCTGTTATTTCTGGCCGCAAGTCGAATTCGGTTGCCTTACGCATGCAAAGCCTCGGTATAGAGCATGTTTATCAAGGACATGAAAACAAGCGTCAAGCCTTCCAAGATGTCATAAGCCGCTTATCGCTTACGCCTGACCAGGTGGCCTACCTTGGCGATGATGTGATTGATTTGCCGATCATGACGCAAGTGGGCTTTGCTGTGGCGGTAGCCGATGCAAATTTTGCGGTCAAAAACCATGCTGATTGGTGTACCGAGACCCTGGGTGGTCTGGGGGCGGTTCGTGAGGTTTGTGACCTGATTTTGCAGGTTCAGGGAAATTTTGACGCCATGTTGCAGAACTATCTATGACCTGGTTACAAGAATACAAAGTCTATTGCTTGGTGTTTGTTCTGGCTTTAGGCTCATGGTGGCTGACACAATGGCGCTATGAATCGGCTCAACTAACCAAGCTGGTTGACAATAATCTGGACTTAATCAGTTTAGAGTATTCTAAAATGTCTACGGATGAGACGGGTTTGCCGGTGAGTGAATTGTTTGCACCTGAAATGCGGCATTCCCATAAAGATGGCTCCAGTCAGTTCTCGCAGCCCATTATGACCCTGTTCAAGCCTGGTCAAGCGCCTTGGGTCATCAGAGCGGAAACAGCTGTATTGGAAGAAGATGGTGATACTTTACACATGCACGGTCGCTCGGTGATTAATCGGGACGCGAGTCCAAAAAATAAGTCGCTGACTGTTGTCAGTGCTGACTTATTAGTGAAATTATCCACACATTTTGCAGAGTCTGGTGCTTATACAGAACTCATCAGTCCACCGCATAGAATAACAGGAACGGGGGTCGAGGTTACCTTTGATAGTCCTATTCATTTGAAATTGTTGTCCACCGTTAAAGGCTATTATGAGCTTAAAAAGAATCCTACTCATTAATATCTTGCTCGTCCTAACTGTGGGACAGGCGTGGGGCTTGGCATCGGATGCCGATCAACCCATTAATATTGACTCGGATAGTGCAACCTACGATGAAAAACAGCAAGTCAGTACTTATGTGGGGCATGTGCATGCCACACAAGGCTCCATCAAAATTGAGGGTGATAAGCTGGTTGTCTATTTGAAAGATGGTAATGTCAGCAAAATGGTAACAACCGGACAACCCTCGCATTTTCGGCAAATTCCTGCCGAGGGAAAAGAGGAAATGGTTGGAGAAGGGCTAGTGAATGAATATTATCCCGATCAAAACTTGCTGATTTTTATGCACAAAGCATCAGTTCGCCAGGGCGATGCGAAACAGTCCAGTGAATACATTCAATATGACACTAAAAATTCCTTGTTAAAAGCGGGGGAGCCGAATAGTAATTCCACCCGAGTGCATTCGGTAATCAAGCCCAAGTCTAAAGACGGCTCAAAGGCGAAATAACATGACCCGATTAAGTGCCAAGCATCTTTATAAAAGCTATAACAAACGCCAGGTTGTAGAAGGTGTAAGTTTGGAAGTCAGTACAGGCGAAATTGTTGGCTTGTTGGGGCCGAATGGGGCTGGCAAAACAACGAGTTTCTACATGTTGGTCGGTTTGGTGCGTGCCGATAAGGGTGAGATATATCTGGATGATAAATCCATAACCCATTACCCCATGCATCAGCGTGCACGTTTAGGTGTCGGTTATTTGGCCCAAGAAGCTTCAATTTTTCGTAAATTATCGGTGGCAGACAATTTGCGTGCAGTCTTACAAATGCGCCGTGATCTGAGTGATAGTCATATTGAACTAAAAATTGATGATCTCTTAGCAGAATTTAGCATCAGTCATTTACGCAATCAAATGGCCGTTGCGTTGTCGGGGGGAGAGCGCAGACGACTGGAAATCGCCCGGGCGCTGGCATCTGAACCCCAGTTTATATTGCTCGATGAACCGTTTGCCGGTGTTGATCCTATTTCTGTGTTGGACTTGCAGAAAATCATCGCCCATCTTAAACAGAGAGGGATTGGCATTTTGATTACCGAACACAAGGTTAGAGAAACCTTGGAAATTTGTGACAGAGCGTATATTTTGAACAATGGCCAAGTGATTGCTGAAGGAAAAGCAGAAGCATTAGTCAACAATGAGGAAGTGAGACGCGTTTATTTGGGTGAGAGCTTTAGTCTTTAGCAACGGTAGATTATGAAACAGTCTTTACAGCTCAGGATTTCTCAAAGTTTAACCATGACGCCGCAATTGCAGCAGGCTATCAAGCTGCTGCAAATGTCGACGCTTGATCTGCAACAAGAGATACAGCAGGCGCTGGAATCCAATATTATGCTTGAGCTGGAGGAAGACGATATTTTGTCTGGCCAGCGTGAAAAAAAGATAGATAACACTGATCAGGTGACCAGTGAAGGTTCGCAGACGGATATTCCTGACGAATTGCCGGTTGATGTCAGTTGGGAAGATGTTTACGACACAGCCTTTAACTATGGGGAAGAGGCGGCTGGTTCCGAAGATGATAACGATTTTCAGGTGGTTCAGTCGGATGCTGAAAGTGTCAGCAATCACTTGCTTTGGCAATTAGAATTATTACCGGTTAGTGAACGTGATTACGCCATTGCTATTGCGATTATTGATTCCATTAACCAAGATGGCTATCTGGATTGTGAGTTAGTTGATATTCATCAAAGCTTGCTAGACCAGATGCCGGATATTGAACTGGACGAGGTTCAGGCGGTTCTGCATATGGTGCAGAACTTTGATCCAGTCGGTATTGCGGCACAGAATCTGGGCGAGTGTTTGGCTTTGCAAATCATGCAATTGCCCGAGTCTACTCCATTCAGGGAAGTGGCTTTAGAGTTTGTCAGAGAGCATTTGTCTTTATTGACCAGTTGCGATCAAGCCAAGCTAATGAAAAAACTGGGTTTAAGCGAAACTCAGCTTCAGGCTATTTTGGTAATGATTCGTTCACTGGATCCCAAACCGGGTGCTCGCCTGCAAAAAACTGAAGTCGAATATGTGATTCCAGATGTGTTTGTATCCAAATACAAAGGCAAATGGTTGGTCGCCTTAAATCCTGATATTGCACCAAAATTGCGTATCAACCCCATTTACTCGGGTATGATCAAGCGTGCGGATAATAGTCATGATAATCAGAGTATGAAAAATCATCTGCAAGAAGCGCGTTGGTTTATTAAAAGCTTGCACAGTCGAAATGAAACTTTGTTAAGAGTGGCTAAAAGTATCGTTGAGAAGCAAGGAGAGTTTTTGGATCATGGTGCTATCGCGATGAAGCCTATGGTGCTGCGCGATATTGCAGAAGAACTGGAGTTACACGAATCAACAATTTCTCGGGTGACTACCCAGAAATACATGCACACTCCACAGGGTGTGATTGAATTTAAATATTTTTTCTCCAGCCATGTCAGTACTGAGGGTGGAGGAGAATGTTCAGCAACGGCGATTAGAGCGCTGATTAAGGAATTGGTAGCTAGTGAAAATCCTGCCAAGCCATTAAGCGACAGTAAAATTTCCGATTTGTTGAACGAAAAAGGAATTAACGTGGCTAGACGTACCATTGCCAAATATCGCGAAGCGATGTTGATTCCTTCTACCAGCCAGCGTAAAAGGCTGATTTAATCAGAAGCATATAATTACTATAAGGAGCATGCCATGCAATTAAGTATCACGGGTCATCATGTAGAAGTTACTGAGTCTTTAAAAGCCCATGTTGAAGATAAATTTAGTAAATTGAAACGTCATTTTGACAATGTGGTGGATGTTCATGTCATTCTGACCGTTGAAAAACTAGAACAAAAGGCTGAAGCAACTGTGCAAATTAGTGGCGCTAAATTGTTTGCTGAAGATGTTCAGGAAGATATGTATGTCGCTATCGACAACTTGGTTGATAAGTTAGACAGACAAATCGTTAAGCATAAAGAAAAAACCCATAATCACCGTTACTTCGTGATCTGATGACATGATCGAGGTCTAAGCGCATGAAACTGGTTATTGTCAGTGGCCTATCAGGTTCCGGCAAAAGTATAGCGCTCGATACGCTTGAGGATTGCGGATACTACTGCATTGATAATTTGCCGGTTTCTATGCTGGAAGACTTTATCGATCATGTCATGTTGGAAGACAAAGAAACCTATGACAAAACCGCCATAGGCATCGATGCGCGTAATCAACGCAAAAAACTCGCTGATTTTCCTGTCAGTCTGGCAGCAATCCGCGCTAAAGGAATAGAGTGTGAAGTGGTTTTTATGCATGCCGATGAGAATATTATTCTCAAACGCTATAGTGAAACCCGGCGGCGTCATCCATTAACGACGGAATACCGCCCCTTGAAAGAGGCCTTGGAAATTGAACGGCAAATGATTTTGCCGGTAGAGGCCTGTGCCGATATTGTACTCGACACCAGTTACAGTCATTATCATCAATTACGGGATTTGTTAAGACATCGCCTCGGTGAGAAAGGTAAGGCTTCGCTATCGGTTTTGTTGCAGTCGTTTGGTTTTAAATATGGGATTCCACTGGACGCTGATTTTGTTTTTGATGCACGGAGTTTGCCGAATCCCTATTGGGCGCCAGAATTACGTGGCCTTACCGGGCGAGATTTGCCGGTGGCGGAATTTTTACAAAATGAACCGGTAGTCGTTGATTATCTGTCTGATATAGGCAGTTTCATACAGCGTTGGGCGCCTAAATTCGAATCCGATAATCGCAGTTATCTGACGATCGCAATTGGCTGTACCGGCGGTCAGCATCGTTCCGTTTTTTTGGTAGAGACTCTGGCCGAACAATTTAAGGCTAGTCATCTCAAAGTCATTATTAGGCACAGGGAATTGCGTTAATTATTTTTCCTAAACCTTAACTCGCAAGGATATAGCGTCATGAAAGTCACTCTTGAGAACAGCAAAAACCTGCTAGAACAAGCTGCGATTCTTGCCGATGGTTCGGCCATGCAAATCAGACGTTGGGTACATTCCTTGTATCCGGCTGAAACTGCGCATGTACTGGAATCTATTGAACCGGAGCTAAGAAATAAAGTTTGGGAGGTGATTCCGCCGTCAGTAAAAGCGGAAGTGTTGCTCAAGCTCAATGTGGCAGTCGGTTCCAGTATGCTAAAAATGACTGATCGCAAAGATTTGTTGGAGGCGATCGAGTTAATGGGATCTGATCATATGATTGATCTCTTGCATGTTTTGCCTGAGCCTTTATTGTCACAAGTTTTGGAATCTATCGGTGTACATAAGCGCTTGGATTACGAAAAATCACTCGCTTATGAAGAACATACCGCTGGCGCCTTAATGCAGCATGATGCCGTGATTATTCGGGCGGATGTCAGTTTAGACGTGGTCGCTCGTTATTTGCGTATCCGTGGTTCGGTGCCAAACACCACCGATAGTCTGATAGTTGTGGATAGGAACGAGCGCTATCAAGGGCAGTTAGCCTTGAGTCAGTTGCTCACTCAGGATGCGAGACGTAAAGTCAGCGAAGTCATGGACACACATTTAGCGGGTGTCTCATATCGAATGAGCAGTCGGGATTTGGTTTCATTATTCCAGCGTCGCCCTGTGGTCAGCGTTCCGGTTTTAAACGATGACGGTATTGTTCTGGGTCGGATTAATCTGGAAAGAATGCTGGGACTCATTCGTCATGAGGCTGATCATTCGTTGATGAGTATGGCGGGCTTGGATGAAGATCAGGATATTTTTGAGCCTGTTGTCGATAGCGCCAAACGGCGGGCCGTCTGGCTAGGCATTAATTTACTGACGGCTTTTTTAGCGGCTGCGGTTATCGATTTATTTGAGGCCACGATTCAGCAAATCGTCGTTTTAGCAGTTCTGATGCCAATAGTTGCCAGTATGGGCGGGATTGCAGGCAGTCAAACCTTAACCTTAGTGGTCAGGGGGCTGGCTTTGAGGCAGGTTTCAGAGCTAAATAGTCGTAAATTACTGAATAAAGAAGTTTCGGTTGGCTTGATGAATGGTCTGATTTGGGCTGTGGTCGTCAGTTTGGTCGCGGGGTTTTGGTTTCATAATTTTGATATCAGCTTGCTGTTAGGTGTTGCGATGATCATCAATTTGGCGTGTGCAGCGGCTGCAGGGGTTTTGATACCCGTCGCACTCGACAAGATGGGGGTTGACCCTGCTCTGGCGGGTGGTGTATTGCTCACGACTGTAACTGACGTGGTTGGCTTTATGGCCTTTCTAGGTCTGGCTACCGTGTTTCTGCTCTAATCTGCGGTGATTTTTTATTGTGAAGGTGTTAGTATTCGAGCCATTGAATAGCCTATTCTTTTTGAGTAATGACCAGCCAACATTCATCCGTTCCAAAAATTGTATTGGAGTTTAAAAGTACTTCTTTGGTGGCCCCGGTTCTGGTTTTGGCCAGTAATATTCTGGCTGATATTGATCAGCAATTAGCCGATAAAGTCGCGCAAGCCCCTGAGTTTTTCAAGCATTCCCCACTGATTATTGATTTCCAAAAAATCGCGGCCATCGCTGAGCCAATCGAAGTCGGTGCGGTTGTTGAGCTAGTCAAAAAACACGGCTTTTTACCGATTGGAATTCGCGGTGGCACAGAATTACATCACAGCCAGGCTTTGGCTCTGGATTTGCCCGTTCACAGTCTGCACAGCCAAACAACGCCTTTGGTGGAAAAAAAACCAGCGCATACACTGGAAGTGAAGCCTGATGAAACGGAAGAAGTGCCGCAGTCCGCTGTTACTGCCATGGAAAATCGTTTAATTACCCATCCGATTCGGTCTGGGCAGCGGGTTTATGTGAAAGGCGATTTAATTGTTCTGTCTGCCGTCAGTGCCGGTGCTGAAATTATGGCCGAAGGCAATATTCATGTATACGGTTCTCTGCGTGGTCGAGCTTTGGCGGGTGTCCTAGGTAATACAGCAAGTCGGATTTTTTGTTCCGATCTACAAGCCGAACTGGTTTCGATTGCGGGTATTTATAAACTCAAGGATGATTTACTGCAGTACCCGTCACAAACTCCAATGCAAATTGTGCTGGAGGGCGATTCATTGAATATTCAACCTATTTAGATTTTTACTGGAGGACAAGCATTGGCTAGAATTATCGTCGTGACATCAGGTAAAGGGGGTGTCGGTAAAACAACGACCAGTGCAGCGATTGCAATGGGCTTGGCTAAGCGCGGCCACAAAACAGCTGTCATTGATTTTGACGTGGGTCTTCGCAATCTTGATCTGATTATGGGGTGTGAGCGCCGAGTGGTTTATGACTTGGTGAATGTGATCAACAATGAGGCAACTCTTAATCAAGCCTTGATTAAGGATAAACGCTGTGAAAATCTGTTTATCTTACCTGCTTCTCAAACCCGTGATAAAGATGCCCTGAGTACCGAAGGTATTGAGCGTATTCTGGAAGAATTATCTAAAGAATTTCGTTATATCGTTTGTGATTCTCCTGCGGGTATCGAGCGAGGTGCGACTCTGGCTATGTATTTTGCAGATGATGCCTTTGTGGTAACTAATCCAGAAGTCTCTTCGGTACGCGACTCTGACCGTATGCTGGGTATTCTGGCCAGCAAATCTCGTCGAGCTGAAAAAGGCGAAGAACCCATCAAGGAATATTTATTACTCACACGTTATTCGCCCGAGCGCGTGAAACTGGGTGAAATGCTCAGCGTTGATGATGTTCAAGAAATTTTGTCTTTGCATTTGCTTGGGGTAATACCTGAGTCAAAATCAGTACTCAGTGCCTCAAACTCCGGAACACCGGTTATTCTCGATGAAGAGAGTGACGCAGGCCAGGCCTATGCCGATATTATCGCCCGCTATTTAGGCGAAAATCGCCCGCATCGTTTCATTGAAGAGAAAAAGACTGGTTTGTTTAGCAAAATTTTTGGGGGCAAATAATGAGTCTGTTGGATTATTTTCGTACATCCAAACCCAATACGGCATCTTTAGCCAAGGAACGCTTGCAAATACTGGTTGCGCATGAGCGCTCCTCACGTAACCAGCCATCTTATTTGCCTGATTTGCAGAAAGAGTTGCTGGACGTGATTCGTAAATATGTCAATGTGAGTCAGGATGCCATCACCGTGCATTTTGATCAGGATGGTAACCAGGAAACATTAGAGGTCAATATCGTTTTACCTGAAGATCGTTAAATCTGTTTTGCTATACATGTGTCAACGTTGTCTTTAAACAAATGAGGTGTTTATGAGTGATGTGATCGGTGAGTCAGCGGGTGTGATTTGGAAATTCCTGGCGGAGAATGGTGAGTCCAGTGTCAGCAAAATAGCGACTGAAACGGGTCTGGGCAAGAATGACTTGCAAAGAGCGATTGGTTGGTTGGCTAGGGAAGAAAAAGTTCAGATCATTGCCAAGGGTAGAACAGAAACTTTGCTCTTGCTTTAAAAGATATCAGCAATCTCGTCCCCTCATGTTTATTCTGAGCATGGGGCGGCGAGATTTTTTTCTGACAGCGTTTTATACTTGTCGGCTGAGTGTTCCTGAAACGCTCTAAAAAATTCACTACACTGACACTGGACAGTGATAAGTAAGCCATTCAGTGATAGATTAATCAAATAACAATAATATTTACATCCTGCCTTAATGCACTTGGGAGTTTTTTTCTCGAATGAAAGCCAAAATCGCGACATTCATTACTTTAGTTTTCCTGGTGGCTGTTAACCTGGGGATTTGGTCTTATATCAATAACCCGTTGCAATTGCCGTCCTGGAATAAGACCATGATGGGATTGACTTTCAGTCCTATGCGTCGTGATTCCAATCCTCAAAAAGGCATACTTCCCAGCAAAGAGCAGATTCTTTCGGATGTCGAATTTTTAACCGGTAAAGTCCACTCGATAAGAACCTATACCTCAATGGATGGTATGGACGTAGTGCCGGAGCTGGCGGCCAAAAGTGGTATGAATTTAGCCATGGGTGCCTGGATTGAACTGGATGCCGATGATTCCACCGAAGATGAAAAACAGCGCTTCGAAACCAAAAATCATCTCGAAGTTGAGGGCCTGGTTGCGCAAGTTAACCAATACCCTAAAACCATCGTCCGGAGCATAGTCGGAAATGAGGCTTTATTACGTTTTCGTGGCCGAATTGCTGATGCAACGGCGGCTAAGGTGCGTGCTGAAGCGGCTGGGCAATTGTCTGAAGCGGATCTCAAAACCAAAATTGAAGACGAAATCAAAGTACGTGTGGCTGAAAAGTCTGCACAGTTAATCAATTATATTCGTGACGTTAAAAAACGTACCAACAAACCGGTCAGTACCGCTGAAACTTGGGATATCTGGGCTTCTAACCCAGCCTTAGTCAATGAAGTCGATTACATCGCTGTGCACATTCTGCCTTACTGGGAAGGGGTTCCGGTCGATTTGCCTGAGGGTGTCGAGGGCTTGAATGCGGTTGATTACGTTTTTAAGCGTTATTACGAATTACAGCAACAATATCCCAACAAGCCTATCGTGATTGCAGAGGTTGGCTGGCCATCTGATGGTCCGCCTCAACGCGCTGCGACGGCTTCTTTAGGCAATCAAGCTAAATTTCTGCGTCAGTTCCTGAATCGCGCCACTGAAGAAAAACTGATTTATTACGTGGTTGAAGCCTTTGATCAGCCATGGAAAATTCAGATTGAGGGTACTGCAGGTGCTTATTGGGGCTTGTTTAACGCCGACCGTCTGCCTAAATTCCCTATGGATGGCGATGTACTGGCTAATCCAACCTGGCAAAACTGGGCGACAGGTTCTGCAATACTCAGCGTCATTTTGATGGCAGTGTTCCTGTTTACGCGCAAAAGTCTTAAGTTGGCGGGTAAATTTTTCTTTGGCATTATCGCGAATTTAGCGGCGTCGGTGTTGTTCTGGTCGGCTTCGATTGCGGCCTCACAATATCAGACCGGTTTTTCGGTTTTATTCTGGGCAATATTGCTCATGATGCAGGCGATGGCGATTTTGGTGCTGTTGACTGAAAGTCTGGAATTATCTGAGGTCTTATGGCACAGAAAAGGGCGTCGTACCTTCAAATCTTTAGTGCCTGATGCAAATTTCAGATATCCCAAGGTCTCTATCCATTTGCCGATTCACAACGAGCCGCCTGAAATGGTGCGTAAGACGCTGAATGCGCTGGCTGCTTTGGATTATCCGCGTTATGAAGTTTTGGTGATGGATAACAACACCAAGGATCCCGCCGTCTGGCAACCGGTGCAAGAAGACTGTCTGCGTCTGGGTGCCAATTTCCGCTTTTTCCATTTGGATAATTGGCCAGGCTATAAGGCCGGCGCTATTAATTATGCCTTAACGAATACGGCTGAGGATGCTGAGATTATTGCTGTGATCGATAGCGATTATATTTTGTCGCCTGACTGGCTAAAATCCATGGTGCCTTACTTTGAGAACGAGAATGTTGGTTTTGTGCAGTCACCACAAGATTATCGGGATTCTCATCAGGGTATGTTCAAAGAGATTTGTTACTGGGAATATGCCGGTTTTTTCAATATCGGTATGGTTCAACGTAATGAGTACAACGCTATCATCCAGCATGGCACTATGACGATGGTCAGAAAGTCGGCTTTTGACAAAGTCGGGCCCTGGGGTGAATGGTGTATTTGTGAGGACAGTGAGTTGGGTCTGCGTCTTTATGAGGCGGGATATGATTCAGTTTATTGTAAAGAATCCTTCGGTCGCGGCTTAATGCCCGATACGTTTTCAGGTTACATGACACAGCGTTTCCGTTGGGTATATGGGGCAATGCAGATTATTAAAAAGCATTGGCGTCATTTCTTGCCGAACAAGAAGTCTTCTCTGACTTCAGCGCAACGCTATTACTTTGTGGCAGGTTGGTTGCCCTGGTTCTCAGATGCTTTGGCCTTATTGTTTACCGTTTCCAGTTTGATTCTGACCGCATTCATCGTGAATGATCCTATTCACAGCGAGTTGCCGGTGGGCGCTTTCTTACTGCCAACGATAGGGCTGTTCTGTTTTAAAGTTCTGCGTGGTTTGTGGTTGTATAAGGCCAGGGTGGCTTGCAGTATGTTTCAGGCCTTGGGCGCAGCCCTGGCGGGGCTGTCTTTGACCCATACTGTTGCAGTGGGTACTTTGCAGGGGCTTCTGACTTCAGGTAAGCCATTTATGCGTACACCTAAATACGAAGCTCAAGGGCCTTTGATTGCAGGCTTGCTGGTGATCTGGCAAGAAATTTTGCTCCTGTCACTCTTGATAGCGGGAATTTTGGCAATGCATGGCATTGAACATTTTGATAATACCAGTGGTCGCTTGTGGATAGCGGTACTTGCAGTGCAATCCGTACCCTATCTAGCCACCTTATTAACTATTTTGATCAGTGTAGCGCCCAGTTATCTGCCGGGTAAGAAGCTAAGTGCTGATGAATTGGATGTTTAGGGTTTAAATTATTTTGTTGTAAAACTCTGCTGCAATTTTTAAAAACCTTTTAATAACAATGTGTTGTGTTGGTTTTTATTAAAAGTGGCAGGGCGTTTATTGTAATCACTTAAAAAGCGCAAATAATAAAAGTTATTTTTTCTTGGCCAATGCTAATTGCTATGTATAATGACCTTGATTAAGGATGGTAATCGTTGCCGCTTGGACGTCTTCTACTACCTGCTTTATTCAACACCCACTGTAACACGCCAGCAATGGTATTTTTTAGCAAGAGAGATTTATGTCAGTACAAGTAGAAGGCAAAGTAAAATGGTTTAACGATGAAAAAGGTTTCGGCTTCATCGAGCAAGAAGGCGGCAAAGATGTATTCGTACATTTCAGCGCAATCAACGGTTCAGGCCGTAAAACTCTGAAAGAAGGCCAACGTGTGACTATGGAAGTTACATCAGGTCAAAAAGGCCCACAAGCTGAAAACGTAACACCGCTATAAACCCGGTTATTCGTCAAAAAACCGCCTTCGGGCGGTTTTTTTATACGCATAATTTATAAAGCGCGTCTGTCTTTAAAGGCGTGTGCCAATGTTCCGCTGTCAATAAACTCCAGTTCGCCGCCCATCGGGATGCCATGAGCGATGCGTGTTGTGGGTATTTGATGCTTATTGGCGATTTCCGCAATAAAGTGTGCTGTTGCCTGGCTCTCGACCGTTGAGTTAGTGGCCAGAATCAGTTCCTTGAGTCCACCTTGCAACATACGTTGCTCAAGTACATCGATACCCAGTTGTTCGGGGCCAATGCCGTCAAGCGGTGATAAACGTCCGTGTAATACAAAGTATTTGCCTTTAAAACCGGTGGCCTGCTCCAGTATCCAAACATCCGCAGGACTCTCTACAACACACAAAACCTCAGTTTCACGCGAGCTGCTAGCGCAGATTTCGCAGACAACTGTTTCAGTTAAGGTGCGGCAATCCTGGCAGTAGCTAATTTCTTGCATAGCTTTACTCATGACCTGACTTAACTGCAGACCACCTTCACGGTTACGTTGCAGCAAATGAAAAGCCATCCGTTGTGCTGACTTTTGGCCGATTCCCGGCAAACAGCACAGGCTTTGTATCAGTTCCTTGAGTAAGCCCTGATTTTGCATCGTTAAAAGGGCATTTGCATGCCAGGAGGCAGCGGGATGCCTGCGGTTACTTCCGCCATTCTTTCTTTTTTGGCTTTGTTGACTTTATGAACTGCATCGTTAATGGCAGCAGCCACCAGATCTTCCAGCATGTCTTTGTCATCACTTAACAGGCTTGGGTCAATATTGATCTTTTTTGCCTCACGTTTGCCGTTCATTACAATGCTGACTAAGCCGCCACCCGATTGACCAGTGACTTCCATGCCCTCAATTTCTTGTTGAACCTTTTTGAAGTTATCTTGCATTTTTTGGGCTTGTTGCATAAACCCGGCGAGTGCGTTTTTCATTCTTTCTCCGCTAAATGATGTGGATTGGGTTCTATGCTGCCAGGCAGGATTCTGGCGGCGAAATGTTCTTTTAGATGATGAATCGTCGGGTCGTTGTTAATGCTCTCGACTGCATTAGATTGTTGATTCTCTTTGCTACGTTGCTGTTCCGCTGCCGGCGTCATTCTTTCGGTTGACTGGCTAATGATTTGTAGCTTTATGGGTCTGCCAAAATAATCATTCAATGCGGCTCTCAGATTGTCTTCCGAACGGGTCCCAACTTGTTGAAAACTTGGGTCGAGCAGTAAACGACAATGCTGATGCTCCAGGCTGTCGAGAACACAATTATTAGCCAATTCCCGAGTTCGGCCCATTAAATTTAATGACTTAATCAGTGTTTGCCAGTCGGGTTGTTCAGAATTATTTTCTAAATTGTTGGTTGGCTGCGTGGGTTTGGGGGCGGGTGCAACTTCGCTTACAGGTGCCGTAGACCTTTCAACAGGTATGGCCGCTTTGGGCTTAAGTGGTTGCGTTGCGCTGTGATCGATGCGTTGAGGATGAAAGCTCAGCATGCGTAACAGGATCATTTCAAAGCCGCTGCGGGGGTCAGGCGCCAGAGCCAAATCACGAGAACCGATTAGCGCAATTTGATAATACAACTGAATATCTTCTCCGCTTAATTGTTGGGCGAATTGTTCCAAGCGTTCCTGATCAAATTCACTGTCGACACTCGTTTGACTAAGCTGAAAAATTGCAATTCTATGCAATAGGCGGAGCAAATGTTGCAGTAAATCTGCATAGTCGGGACTGAATTCATCCAGTTTAGTCACTAGCGTGAGTAGTTCAGCGATATCCTGAGCAACCAGAGCTTGCATCAGGTCAAGGACCGGTTGTTGAGCCACAGTGCCGAGCATGCCGGTCACTGCATCCAAGTGGACTGCACCACTACCAAAAACGATCGCCTGATCTAAAAGACTCAGGGCATCCCGTAAACTGCCGTCGGCAGCACGTGCCAAAAGTCTTAGTGCCTGATCTTGAAACTCAATCGTTTCGGTTTGCAGTATATGTTGCAGTTGTTGCTGAATCTGACTGGGTTGCAAGCGTTTCAGATTAAATTGCAGGCAACGTGATAGCACGGTTACCGGAATTTTATGGGGATCTGTGGTCGCTAATAAAAATTTAACATGCGCGGGAGGCTCTTCCAGGGTCTTTAACAAGGCGTTAAAGCTATGACCCGATAACATATGTACTTCATCGATTAGATAGACCTTGTAGCGCCCCTGATGGGGTGCATATTGCACGTTATCCAGTAAATCTCGTGTATCTTCAACTTTAGTGCGGGAGGCTGCATCGACTTCAATTAAATCCATGAAGCGACCTTGGTCAAAATCCAGGCAAACTTTGCATTGACCGCAGGGGTTAAAGTTTTGCAGATTTTCGCAATTGATCGCTTTGGCTAGAATGCGGGCGATGGTGGTTTTGCCGACGCCGCGGGTGCCTGTAAATAAATAGGCATGATGCAGTCTGTCATGCTGCAAGGCGTGAATCAGGGATTGGCTGACGTGTTCCTGGCCAACAAGCTGAGTAAAATTACTGGGACGCCATTTTCTGGCAAGTACCTGATAGGCCATTAGCACCGCAGAAATTGAAAGTGGGCGGTTACCATGCCAGCCACATCCCGGCACACGACAAAACTGCTACCGTTGCTTCCTTCCGGACCTGGCGGGGTTTACAGCGTATCGTTGCGAGAGGACCGACACAGTAACCATAATGAATCAGCGCGAGCGCCGAAGAGCGAGCATTATCACCAAATAGGTCTGATAAGGCAAGCCCTGTTAAAGCATAGTGATGATAATCAATGTAAATCAAGCAATAAGCGACTGCCAATCGCATGGCCAAACGAGGTGCCAAGTTTGCCAGCCAAACGGTCCAAAATATGTTCTTTAGGTGTGAAGTCGACCGTGTTCTCAGTACCGAATTCGTCGCGACTGACAGAATCTACATTGCCTATGGCATCGGCAATGCCGATGTTGATGCTTTCACTGCCAGTCCAGACTAAGCCTGAAAATAACTGATTAGCGGGGGTGTCTTTTAAACGATCCCCACGACCGGCTCGAACCGCATCAATAAACTGTTGGTGAACCTGATTCAGTAAGCCTTGCATATGCTGAGTCTCTTGAGGCTTTACCGCAGAGAAAGGATCAAGCATGGCTTTATGTTCGCCAGCTGTCAGTAAGCGACGCTCTACGCCCAGCTTATCCATGGTCTGAGTAAAGCCAAAGCCGTTCATAACCACACCGATGGAGCCAATTAAACTGGCGGGATTAACAAAAATTTTATCGCTGGCAGCGGCGATAAAATAACCACCCGAGGCGCAGATGTCGCCAACTACCGCATAAATGGGTAAATCCGGGTGTAGTTGCTTGAGTCGTTTAATTTCGTCATACACATAAGCTGCTTGCACAGGGCTACCGCCCGGCGAATTGATATTCAGAATGACAGCTTTAGCATTTTTATCTTTGGCGGCGCTTCGCAATGCATCAATTATGTCTTTAGCATTCTCGGGGGCATTTTCCATGATTTCGCCCTGGATATGGACGACGGCGACATGGGATTCGCCCTGTCCCATTTCGCTTTCTAATTCAGGGTAGGCGGCAATCAGGGGAATGGCAACAAAGACCGCTAAGGTTAGCAGTTTGAAAAAAATGCTCCAGCGACGCGCCCGTTTTTGTTCCTCCAACGCAGCGAATGCCAGTTTCTCAATGAGATTGCGCTCCCAGTCTGATTTAGATTCAGGGGAATGATAGTTTTGATTGTCCACAATAAATCCTTTAAAGAAAATCGAGCAATTCGGTCGGATAGTTCAAGCACAGCAAGGGTTGGTAGGTTTGCAAAACAGCGGCCGAATGCGCTCCGCAGGTAACGGCTACCGAAGCAACGCCGGCATTTTGTGCCAGTTGCATGTCATGTATCGAATCACCCACCATAAGGGTTCTGTGTTTGCTGATACCTAATTCTGCCACGATTTCATCAATCATCAGCGGATCAGGTTTGGAAGCCGTTTTATCAGCACTTCGGGTGACAGAAAACCAATCAGCGATTCCGGTTTCCAGCATAGATTGTTGTAAGCTGCTTTGTTTTTTGCCCGTGGCAACGGCCAGCTGATAACCATTTGATTTAAGCGTAGACAGCAGGTCGGGCACCCCTTGAAACAGGTCTGCAGCGGTAATGCCTTTGGAGAAAAACTCAGCACTGTAATCCTGAGCCAGTTTTTGCAAGGTGATTTCGTCCACGCCCGGAAAAAGGATATGGGTGGCCTTATCAATACTGAGGCCAATAATATCCTTAGCGGCTTGGCTGTCAGGTACTGGGCAGTCATGTAAGCGAGCAGCATGTTGCAGGCAATGGACAATCCAGTCCACTGAATCCATTAGCGTGCCATCCCAGTCAAAAATGATTAAATCAAAGCGGTTTTTCATGGTTTAACAATTCCACTAAATCTTCAGGCAATGGAGCGCTGAAATGCAGAGGGGTTCCGGAAATGGGGTGATTGAAGCGCAATTGTTCAGCATGTAGGAACAAGCGTTTATAACCGCGATTTTTAAAAGTTTTATTCACTGCGTCTTCGCCGTAGCGAGTATCCCCGACAATGGGGTGGCCCAGCCAGGCTGCGTGAACCCTGATTTGGTGGGTTCGGCCGGTTTTAGGGGCGGCATGCACCAAGGTGGCGTGTTCAAACTGTTTTAAGCGGGTAAATAGGGTTTCAGCGGATTTTCCGGCTTTGCTGACAGTAACCAGGCGTTCACCGGATTGCGCTACATTTTTCAGCAAAGGCACGTCGACGATTTGTTTTTTACGCTGAAATTGTCCGGCCAGGAGGGCGATATAGGTTTTTTGTATGCCGTCACCGCGAAAAAAATCATGCAATATGTTGAGTACACTGCGTTTTTTGGCAATCAATAAGCAGCCTGAGGTCTCTTTATCCAGTCGATGAACTAACTCCAGGAATTTTTGTTGGGGACGAATTTGTCGTAGGGCTTCAATGATGCCCGAATTAACGCCGCTCCCACCATGCACAGCAAAACCAGAGGGTTTATTGAGCACAATAAAGCCTTCATCTTCGTAGAGAATCTGATTTTCCAGGTTAAAACGCAGGCTGGGTTGAATAATAGGCGGGTCGTTCTTTTCCGCCACCCGAATGGGGGGGACTCGGATGATATCGCCATGCTTGAGTTTATAGCTCACTTCACAGCGTCCCTTGTTGATGCGGACCTCGCCTTTTCTAACTATTCGATAAATATGGGTTTTTGGGACCCCTTTGAGTAAATTGATCAGGAAATTGTCGACACGCTGACCGGCGTGAGAGTCATCAATTTCCAAAAATTGTACCTGTTGAAAGGTCTGCTTAGCTGGGATATTCATGGCATGAATGATATCAATATATGTTAAAGCGATGTTTAAAATTGATGCCACAGGTAAACATTGCTATATTAGAGTAGTTTATATCCGTATGGACAACTTAGAAAACCCATTCGCGTGCTTATTTGTCGTAGGGTTTTCCAAACAGAATTTCAGGGTTTTATCGCTCGACCCATGATGAGCGAAGCGTCTTAAAGACAAGCGTTTTAGATAATTTACATTAAGTGCCGCACACCCGATTGCGAGTGCTGTCTCCAAGATAGCTCCCATCATGGCCCCGAGCCATTGCGCCTTTCCAACATGTTTTGGCCGCCTATTGGGCGATGAACCTGACTGTTACGCTGCTTTAGGATTGAATAATAAAAAAAAGGATACGTTCAAAATGAAAAGAATGCTTATCAACGCCACGCAGCCAGAAGAGTTGCGGGTGGCCTTGGTAGATGGTCAAAAATTGTATGATTTTGACATCGAAGTCCCCTCCAAAGAACAGAAAAAGTCTAATGTTTACAAAGGCATAATTACTCGTATCGAGCCAAGTCTCGAGGCGGTGTTTGTCAATTATGGTGCTGAGAAGCACGGCTTTTTACCGTTCAAAGAAATCGCCCCAGAATACAAAATGGGTGAAGCCGAAGAAGGCAAAACCCCTAGCAAGCACAATTTGCGTGAAGGCCAGGAAATCATCGTTCAGATTGAAAAAGAAGAACGGGGTAACAAAGGCGCAGCGCTCACGACTTATGTCAGTCTAGCGGGTACCTATCTGGTTTTGATGCCTAACAATCCTAAAGCGGGCGGCATTTCAAGACGAATTGAAGGTGATAATCGTAACGAATTACGTGAAACCATGGCTGCACTGGAAATTCCGGAAAGCATGGGCTTAATCATCCGTACAGCGGGTAGTGACAAAAATGTTGAAGAATTGCAGTGGGATTTAAACTATCTGCTGCAACTATGGGAAGCCATTGATCGTTCCAGTACCGAGCAATCCGCCCCATTCCTGATCTTCCAAGAAAGCAATGTCATTATTCGTGCGCTCCGTGACCATTTGCGGGGTGACATTGATGAGATCCTGATTGATCAGGAAGCTGCTTTTAAATTGGCGCATAATTTCCTAAAGCAGGTGATGCCGCACAATTTGAATAAAGCCAAGATCTACAATGACAGTGTGCCTTTATTTAGTCGCTACCAGATCGAGACACAAATCGAAATGGCCTACAAGCGCGAAGTGACGCTGCCTTCCGGTGGATCGATTGTGATTGATCATACCGAAGCCTTAACCTCAATCGACATCAACTCGGCACGCGCTACTAAAGGGAGTGATATTGAGGAAACTGCCTTTAATACCAATCTAGAAGCTGCAGATGAAATTGCCAGACAGTTGCGCTTGCGTGACTTAGGCGGTCTGTTTGTGATCGACTTCATTGACATGATGTCGACGAAAAATCAGCGTGAAGTGGAAAACCGTTTACGCGACGCTTTGAAAATTGACAGAGCACGCATTCAAACCGGACGTATTTCGCGATTTGGTTTAATGGAAATGTCCAGACAGCGTTTACGTCCGTCTCTGGGTGATGCGACTCAACTGACTTGTCCGCGTTGTAAGGGGCAAGGCACCATTCGTAATGTTGAGTCTGTGACGCTGGCGGTATTGCGCCTGATCGAAGAAGAAGCCATGAAAAAAGGTACTGAGCGTGTAATCGCGCATTTACCCATCGATTGTGCGACTTTCTTGTTAAACGAAAAACGTGCCGCAATTCAGGAACTCGAAACCCGTCTCAGTGTCAGTATCATGGTGTTACCGAGCAAGCATCTGGAAACACCTTCCTATGATATCGAGCGGATCAAATCGCTGGATGGTAGTGAAGACAAAACTAGTCATCAATTTATCAAAGAAGAAGAAATTGCTTTGCCAGAGTTTGTTAAACAGACTTCACCTAAACTGGAAAAAGCAGCGGTTAAAGAGTTTTTGCCTGATGCACCCGCACCCGTGCAAAACAAGAAAAGCTCGGGCAGCCTGATTCAAAGATTCTGGCAAAAACTGGTGGGTAGTTCGGATAAAGCCAAAGAGGAAGGTGCTGAAAAAACCGGTGACGGTAAATCAGCAAAATCACGTAATAATCGTCGTGACCGTTCTGGACGCTCGCGTCGTAACAAACGCAGTAACGCAGGCCCCAATGCGGCGGTTAGCAGCAATGAGGCTGTAAGTGCTAAAACCCAGGCCCCTGTGCAAGAAAAACCTGCTGAAAATACTGCGTCACAAGGCCCTGATGCTGAAGGTGCGCCGAAAACCGAGCGCGGTCCTAGACGGAATCGTAACCGTCGTCGTGGTCGTGGCAATGGTGGTGGCAACGGAGAAAGAGCGGCTCAGGATGGAACTAACCGCGAGAATATTCAGCAAGAGGGTGGTTCTTCAGCGTCTAGCCAGGAATCGACAGACAGCGCACCACGCAGTTATGCCAATAGCTATGCTGAGCGTAAGCAAGCTGAAACGCCACGTCAAGAAGCGCCTCAGGCTGAAAAAGCTGCTCCTAGCGAAAGCAATTCGGATTAATACTAGGAAGTCTCGGTTTTATTTATATTTAACCGAGACTTGCTCCGCGGATAACCAGCGACGTAAGCGTAACAGCAATTCGTCGCTGGGAAATACCCGCCAGTCTTCACCGAGTTGCAGACTGGCTCTGGCCTGATCTGTCACGTATTCGATGTAGATTGGACACTGTCCGCCACAGTAGGGCGAAAGCAGGCTCTGCAGTCTTTCCACAAATTCCAGAAGCATTTCACCTTGCGGGTTATGACATTCCAAAGTAATCCCCCGCGCAAAGGCTTCCCGAGCCTGCTCCATGCTATAGAGCTTTTCAGTGGTCAGTCGCAGATTGCCGGTAAAGTCATCGACCGCTAATGCGCCTTCAGCGATTAAAATTTTATCTTTGCCTATCAAGTCACGGTATTTGTCATAGACATTGCTAAAAGTCGCAATTTCGAGTCTTGCACTGCTATCATCCAAAACCGCAAACCCCATCGTTTTACCTTGTTTGGTTTGACGGGTTCGGATGTCGACAACCAGACCAGCGACTCTGGCTTCCATACGACCTTTGGAGCGTTCAGCATCGGCTTGTAAACTACCTAATGTGCCGTGAGTGATGTGTTTGAGTTCCGGTAAATATTCGGCGATGGGATGACCAGTCAGAAACAGGCCTAAGGTTTGTTTTTCCGCCTCTAAACGGTCTTTTTCGCTCCAAGCCTCGACGATAGCTGTATAAGCGTCGGCTTCGTCATCATCTGAGGTGTCAGTCGCCCCGCCTAAACCGAATAAATCGTTTTGACCGGTTTGTGCCATTTTGCCGTGTTGTTCAGCCACACGCAGGGCTGTGCTCAGTTCCGCTAGGTGAGCGGCGCGATTGGGAGCGATACTGTCGAGAGCACCCGCTTTAATCAGGGCTTCCAATACCCGACGATTGACTTTGCGTAAGTCCGCGCGTTTACACAGATCATAAAGCCCGATAAATAAGCCATTGCGCTCACGTTCGTTCAGTAATTCTTCAATAGCCGATTCCCCAACGCCTTTAATGGCGCCCATACCGTAAACAATTTGTTGATGATCATTTACGGTAAAACGGTAGTTCGATAGATTAAGGTCAGGAGGGCAAATCTGTAATTTCATCTCGCGGCATTCATCAATCAGAACCACCACTTTATCGGTGTTATCCATATCCGATGACATTACCGCCGCCATAAATGCCGCAGGAAAATGAGCTTTTAACCAAGCAGTCTGATAGGCGACAAGGGCGTAGGCAGCCGAGTGAGATTTGTTGAAACCATAACCGGCAAACTTTTCCATTAAATCGAAGATGTAAGTCGCTACCCCCTCATCAATCTGATTATTGACGGCACCTTCGGTAAAAATCTCCCGTTGTTTAGCCATTTCCTCTGGCTTCTTTTTACCCATGGCGCGACGCAACATATCGGCACCACCCAAGGTGTAGCCCGCCATGTCCCGAGCAATCTGCATCACCTGCTCTTGATACAAGATAACGCCGTTAGTCGGTTTGAGTATCGGTTCTAAAAGAGGATGGGCATATTCAGCCTTGGCGCCATGTTTAACATTGATATAGTCGTCCACCATCCCTGACTCCAGAGGGCCAGGACGAAACAGAGCAACCAAGGCAATAATGTCGTCAAAACAATCAGGCTTGAGTTTTTTAATTAATTCTTTCATACCGCGAGATTCCAGCTGGAACACTGCGGTGGTTTGAGCTTTTTTCAGCAGTTCATAACTGTCCGCATCATCCCGCGGAATCTGACTAATATCGATGGCGTCCAGGCCCTGTAACTGTCGGCGATGGTTGATGGTTTTAAGTGCCCAGTCAATGATGGTTAGGGTTCTTAAACCCAGAAAGTCAAATTTAACCAGACCAACTGCTTCGACATCATCTTTGTCGAATTGGGTGACCAGATTGCCACCCCCTTGTTCGCAGTATAGTGGAGCAAAGTCAGTGAGCTTACTGGGGGAGATGACCACACCACCCGCATGTTTGCCAGCATTACGGGAGATGCCTTCTAATGATCTGGCCATATCAATGAGTGGGCGGACTTCCTCTTCATTTTCATAAGCGGCTTTAAGATCTGGACTATCTTCCAGCGCTTTTTCTAAAGTCATGCCGATTTCAAACGGGATGAGTTTAGCCAGTCTGTCAACAAAACCGTAGGGGAAGCCCATGACCCGGCCGACATCTCGTATCACCGCTTTAGCCGCCATGGAACCATAGGTAATAATTTGTGAAACATGATCGCGGCCATAATGCTGGGCTACGTAATCGATCACCTCGTCACGTCTGTCCATGCAAAAGTCGATATCAAAGTCAGGCATGGATACCCGTTCCGGGTTCAGGAAACGTTCGAACAGCAGGTCGAACTCGATGGGATCCAGGTCAGTAATACTTAAGGCGTAGGCAACTAAAGAGCCGGCGCCGGACCCTCGCCCCGGTCCAACTGGAATATCATTATTTTTAGCCCATTGAATAAAGTCGGCAACAATCATGAAATAGCCAGGAAAACCCATTTGGCAAATCACGTCGAGTTCAATTTCCAGGCGCTGATCATAGATCTGGCGATTCAGTTCGAAACTGCCCGAACCTATGGGTGGATAATGTTTGAAACGTTGTTCCAGACCTTCTCGGGATGCTTGTTTAAAAGTCTCATCCAGTGTCATGCCGGGAGGAACCGGGAAGTCTGGCAAATAGTTTTCACCCAAGGTCAGCTCGACATTACAGCGTTTAGCAATTTCTACGCTATTGGCTAAGGCCTCGGGGATGTCAGCAAACAATTCGGCCATTTCTTCACTGCTGCGCAGATATTGCTGGTCGGTGTAATCACGAGGACGCCGACTGTCATCTAACACACGGCCTTGATGAATACACACGCGTACTTCATGGGCATCAAAATCGTGTTTACTAATAAATCGAACATCGTTGGTAGCTACCACCGGCAAATCCAGTTCGATTGCCAGTTCGACAGCCAAATGAATATAGCGTTCCTGATTGAGTTTGCCTACACGTTGTAATTCCAGATAGAAGCAATCAGGGAACAAAGTTTGCCAAAATACCGCGTTTTCTCGGGCGAGTTGCTGATTATCAGCTAACAAGGCCCGACCAATATCTCCGTCCATAGCCCCCGATAGCACAATCAAACCTTGATGATTTTCAACGAGCCACTGTTTGTTCAGCATGGGAATACCCTGATGCTGGCCATGCTGGTAGCCCTGGGAAATTAATTCAGTCAAAGTGACATAGCCGGTTTTATTGCGGGCTAGCAGGGTCAGTCTGTAAGGCGTCGCGGGTTCGTCCGGATTGAACAGCCAGACATCGCTGCCGATTAAGGGTTTAATGCCCGCGCCTTGGGCAGCTTTGTAAAATTTAACCAGTGAAAACAAATTGCTTTGTTCAGTGACAGCAGCAGCCGGCATTCGGTATTCGGCCAGTTTTTTGACCAAAGGTTTGATTCTCACTATACCGTCAACCAGTGAAAATTCAGTATGAATGCGCAGATGCACAAAATTCGTGCTCATGCTGTCTCCTGAGTAAAGCGTTTAACCGGGCCAAAGCTGAAACGATGTTGTGGACAGGGTCCTAGTTGGTTTAAAGCAGCGAGATGCGCTTTGGTTGGATAGCCTTTATGAATCGCTAAGTCATAGCCAGGATAAAGCTTGTCGAGGATCAGCATTTCAGCATCACGACTGACTTTCGCCAGGATAGACGCCGCGGAAATTTCACTAATCAATAAATCACCCTGAACAATGGCTTCACCGGGGCAGGGTAATAAGGGTAATCGATTGCCATCGACACGCGCCAGATCCGGTTGAGGCTGCAGTTGTGAGACAGCGCGTTGCATGGCCAACAAACTGGCTTGCAGGATATTAATCGTATCAATTTCACTGGCCTCAGCACGGCCTATGGCCCAAGCCAATGCGGATGATTGGATTTCAGCTGCTAATCGCTGGCGTTTCTTTTCACTGAGCTTTTTGGAGTCAGTCAGCCCGTGAATGGGGCGTTGGGGGTCGAGAATAACCGCAGCAGCGATGACTGGGCCAATGATGCAGCCGCGACCGACTTCGTCGATACCGGCAATCAGAATAGAGTTAGCGGAGAATGCCACGCGTGACATTGCGCAGGAAACTCACCATATTGGACAGTTCATTGCTTTCGCCAGCCATATCTTCCATTTCCTCGATGGCATCTTCCAGACGCAGATTATTTTTGTAGAGAATTTTGTAGGCTTTGCGAATTTGACGAATCACCTCAGGCGATTTGCCATTGCGTTCCATGCCAACAGAATTAATACCGTGCGGTCGAGTAGGTCGACCACCTACCATGACATAGGGGGGCACATCTTGAGTGATCGCGCTTCCCATGGCTGAAAAACTAAATTCACCTATCTGGGTAAACTGATGGACCAGAGTAAAACCGCCTAAAATGGCGTGATCATCTACATGAACATGACCGGCTATCGAAGCACCATTGGCCATGATGACGTGATTACCCACTACACAATCATGGGCAACATGGGTGTAGGCCATGAATAAATTGTCGTCACCTATTAAGGTAACGCCTTGATCTTGTTGCGTGCCACGGTGCATGGTGCAGAATTCGCGGATCACATTTCGGTCGCCAATTTCCAGGCGGGTCAGTTCATCTGCGTATTTTTTGTCCTGCGGATCTTCACCAATGGAGGCAAATTGGTAAATGATATTGTCTTTACCTATAGTAGTGGGGCCATTGATCACCACATGAGGACCAATTTCGGTGCCGGCATCAATCTGTACGTCAGGACCAATAATGGAATAAGGCCCTACTTTGACATCGGGCGCCAGCTCTGCATTAAGGTGAACGATCGCGCGCGGATCGATCATTTTTTCACCATAGCGGCACAGATAATTTGTGCGCTGACCGCTAATTCGCCTTCTACAGAAGCGTTGCAGTCGAAGGTCCAGATATTCCGGCGATGTTTGACATAAATGGCTTCCAGGCGTAATTGATCCCCCGGAACGACTGGACGTTTGAAGCGCGCATTGTCGATACCAGCTAAATAATAGGTGCCACCCTTGCCCAGAGAGGAATCACTTAAGGCAGATAAAAGAGCTGTTGCTTGTGCTAAAGCTTCCGTAATCAGTACCCCTGGCATAATCGGTTGATGCGGAAAATGCCCTTGAAAAAAAGGCTCATTAAAGCTGACATTTTTAATGCCGACCAGATTGACGCCCGGTGTATAGTCGATGACACGATCTACTAGCAGGAAGGGGTAGCGATGCGGTAAATACTCTTGAATCTCTAGTATGTCGAGTGTCTGGCTCATATCTTGGCTTTAAGGCGGGGAGGCGGATTCAGTCTAAGCTTTGACTAGGCTGGCTGTCAATCAATGGGGGCAGTAAACTGCCCCCGGGCAGGCAATTATTGCGCTAATGTTTCCAGTTTTTGCTGAACGCGGCTGGTTACATCGATTTGATCGTTGGCATAAATAACGCCATCAGTCAGTAACAGATCAAATGATTCTTCTTTTGCTAAAGCTCTGACGGCTTCAACGATACGTTTTTGCAAATTACCTAATTCTTCATTACGACGCATGTTGAAGTCTTCGCTGAACTCTTGTTGAGCACGTGCAGCATCACGTTTTTTCTCTAACAAATCTTTTTCCAGACGACGACGTTCTTCATCACCCAACACAGCGCTGTCACGACCCAGTTTATCTTCAAGGTTTTTAATTTCTTTTTGTTGGGTCACTAATGCTTTATCTCGTGGAGAAAATTCGGCTTCCAGACGGGTTTTAGCTTTAGCGGCTTGAGGGGCTTTTTCTAATACCTTGGCCACATTGACGAAGCCAATTTTCAGATCACCTGCTGCCTGGCTAATTCCTGTAGCCAACATAAGCATTAAAAACAACGCGATTTTATTTTTCATGGGTATAACCGTCTCCAGGTTAGTTTTTTTGGGGGGTAATAATATTTAAGGTACTCAATTATAAAATAAAACTCTGCTATGCAACATTAAAATCCTGAGCCAAAGGTAAACTGAAAGGCTTGGGTTCTATCGGTTGAAACAGAATTCATTGGTTGAGCCACACTGACCGCTAATGCGCCAAAGGGTGATAGCCATTCGCCGGAAAGACCAGCGGAATAACGGAAGTATTTATTGAGCTCGGCACTATTAAGACCACTTGCGAGTGTGCCTGCGTCAAGAAATGCACCGAGTCGAACCGACTTAATGTCACTTAAGAAAGGTACCGGGAAAAACAGTTCGGCTTTGGCAATGACTTTAGTCGAGCCACCAAATGGGCGCGCGTAACTGTATGAGCTGTATCTTGTATCTGCAGGCGAGTCATCACGAGGTCCCATGGTGTTTTGCATAAAGCCACGCACGTCTCCGGTACCACCCGCATAATAGTTTTCAAAGAAAGGTAAGCCAGAATTTCCGTTATAGCTGCCACCATGAGCGAGCTCACCCAACAGGCGAACAGTGAAATCATTGGAAAGTGGAAAATAATGCTGATGTTTATAGCCGGCTTTGTAATATTTTAATTCGCCAAACGGCGCGGTAATTAAACCGGACAAGCGTTGTTGGCCACCTTTAGTTGCAAATGTCGCGCGGTCCAGCGTGTCATGTGTCCAACCAGTGGCGAATGAGACGGTATTAAATGATGCTGAAACCATAGATGGGGTGGGGAGAGTATTCCTCTGATCTTGAGTCAAGCTAGTATCTGGATCACAACTAGTATTGTTTAGACTGCTGTTTGAGCCATTAAGATTGTCAATTGACTGAAACACCTTACACGAAGATAAATTCGAAGAAGTTACCTCGGTATTCTTAACATCAACATCAAAGCCTAAACGATCAAATTCATTCAGCGGAACACCAAAACTCATGCCGGCATTCGCAATATTGGTGTTATAGCTCGCCAGGTTAGCTGCATAGGCATTACGTTTCAAATAACCGAGATTATAACCCAGCGACACGCCATCCAGCGTGAAATAGGGGTCAGTAAAACCTAGTTTATAGTTGGTGAGAATTAAACTGTTATTGAAGGCGAAGTCCAGGCGTTTACCAGTACCGAAAATATTGTCCTGCGAAACGTTGGCATTAAAAATAACACCTTGAACCTGAGAATAACCCACACCGGCCGACAGATTTCCAGAAGCTTTTTCTTTAACGGTATAGTTCACATCAATTTGATCAGCGGTGCCAACAACCGGAGGGGTTTCTACCCCGACTTCTTCAAAATAGCCTAAACGATCCAGACGGGTTTTTGATCGCTCAATTTTACTGCCCGATGCCCAGCTGGCTTCCATTTGGCGCATTTCACGACGAATCACTTCGTCACGTGTTTTAGTATTGCCTTTGGCATTAATGCGACGCACGTAAACACGTTTACCTGGATCGACGAAAAAAGTCATCGTCACGGTTTTGGCGTCTTCGTGAATTTCCGGCACCATGTTGACGTTGGCAAAGGTATAGCCTTCATCGCCGAGACGATCTGAAATGGCTTTGGATGTGTCAGTGGCATTTTTACGCGAAAAGGTTTCACCAGGGCCCACTTTGACCAATTTGATCAGTTCTTCCGGGGCTACGATCAATTCGCCTGTCATTTTGACTTTGTCCAGAGAATAGACTTCGCCTTCTTTGACATTAATCGTGATATAGATTTCTTTTTTATCAGCAGTGATATCAACCTGAGTCGACTCAATGGAAAAGTTGATATAGCCTCGATCGAGATAGTAAGAGCGAAGTTTCTCTAAGTCGGCAGAGAGTTTTTGTTTTGAATATTGATCGTCTTTGGAATAAAACGACAGGAAATTGGTGGTATTGAGTTCAAATTCTTTGCGGATTTTTTCGGCTTCAAAGGCGTGATTACCGACGATGTTGATCTGTTTGATCTTAGCGACTTTACCTTCAGTAATCTTGATATTGATGCCTACTCGATTACGTGATAATTCTGAGACTTCGGTTTTGATCTTTAAGCCGTATTTACCATGACTAAAATACTGGCGACGCAATTCTTGCTCAACCTTGTCCAAAACTTGTTTGTTATAGACTTTACCTTCAGTTAATCCGATTTTTTTGAGGGCTTCGGTCAGGTCTTCTTTTTTAATGTCCTTGTTGCCTTCAATCACAATCTTCGCCACTGAAGGACGTTCGACTACATTGACTACTAAAGAATTGCCTTCGCGTTCCAGGCTAATATCTTTAAAGAAACCGGTGTTGAATAAGGAGCGAATGGCTTCGGCGTGTTTTTCTTCAGCAAAACGTTCACCGATATTGACAGGGAGGTAGTTGTAAACCGTACCGGCTGAAATCCGTTGCAGACCTCTGACCTGAATATCTTCCACAATGAAACTGCTAGCTTGAACAATGGGGCTAGCCAATAAAGACATTACGAAAATTGAAAAAAACGGTTTTATTTTCACGCACCGGACCGAGGCAAATTAACATCCATATTGTAGCATGCCGGTTGTTGATTAACGATAGCCTAGAGGACTAGTCATGGACTCTGATTAAGCTTCAACAGCAATAACAAGGTTCTAAATATTTAAAGCAAAGCAATCATCTAACAAATGACGATAAGCAGCCTGTCCAAATACCGCCTCTTGTTTCAGGCTATCAGCATCCGTTCGACTACTCACCCCACCCATTATACTCGCCTGCGACAGTCGATGCTCGCTATCTAAGCGATAAACATGACTGACCGAAATCGCTTGATCGTCAGTGATGGCACTATAACAGGTATTAAACCAAACTGGGTCAGTGGGATCTTGGTCTTGCAGCATCAAACTAATGCTTAAAGCACAGTGTTTCGCTTCAGAATTGGCTGCAAACGCTGATTTAGGAATTGGCGCATAATGACCAGCATCGCCAATCACATGTACGCCGGGTATTAACAAAGATTGGCTGGTGAGAGGGTTAATTGGACACCAGCCTGATTGGTCGGTCAGGCCGGTTTCGATAGCAATCTGGCCTGCGGTTTGCGGAGGGATCAAATTAATGACATCCCCTTGAAATTTATCACCGAACTCGGTCATCACTGTATGGCTTTTGGGGTCGATAGCTTGGATGGGATTATCGGCCAGACTATGCCATTCGATCAGAGCGTTTTCACTACCATATGCATAGTGCTGACGCCAGGCTTGTTCAAATAAGGCTTGTTTAGAAAAACTACGTTTGGGATCCAAAATCAGTATTTTTGCCCTAGGTTTATGTCGTTTGAGCCAGTGTGCAATAAGGCTGGCGCGTTCATAAGGACCGGGTGGACAGCGATACGGGTCTGCGGGAGGACAAATCAGAACGGTGCCATTATCAGGTAGCGCTGTGATCTGGTCACGTAACAGCAGTGTCTGTGGGCCTGCTTGCCAAGCATGAGGGAATTGCTGGCTAAGGATTTCCGAATAGCCTTCGATCGTATCCCAACGTAGGTGGATGCCAGGTGCAAGTATCAGATGATCATAGCGCAAATGATCGCCGGTTTGTAATTGGAGGCGTTTGGATACTGCATCAATTGCGGTGACACGCGTGGGCAAAATATCAATATCATAGGCTTGATTGAGTCCCTGGTAGCCGAAACTGAGGCTTGCAAGTTCCGCGAGTCCGGTGATGACCCGATTACTACCCGGGCAGGCCGTATAGACTGTCTTGGGTTCAATTAAGCTGATGCGAATTTCAGGACAATAGAGTCGAAGGTAACGGGCTGCAGTGGCGCCACCGAATCCCCCGCCAATGATCACAACATGGGCTTTTTGTTGAGAACGAATCTGCCAGTTGGCGCAAGCGTTGAGGCCAAGCAAGCTGCTGGCCAAAGAGGCTTTAAGAAATTGCCGACGATTCATCGAGGAATGGCTGGTTGCGATAGGCTTAAAGCAATTGCCTGGATTTCTGAATCACTGAGGGCTTTGAGTATACGAGGCATCAGTGTGGCGGGTTGCCGACCGTATTTGTAGTCCAATAACAACTGACTTAACTCTTGAGGATTTCGGCCTTCAATGACGGGTAAACCCTGGCTCTGTTGTGGATGGCGATGACAGGCAAAACAATTGTCAATCAAACCCTGAATCGGGCTGGCCCAGCTTGCCTCGGCCAAGCTGCTTAGGCATAAAACCAGAACAATTGTGTGAGAAGTATGCCTAGCCATTGTGTTTTACAAATGTCGTTGACGAAAAACCTCATACAGCATAACACCGCTCGCCACCGAAACATTCAAACTTTCTACCTGTCCGGTCATGGGAATTTTGACCAGAAAATCACAGTGTTGTCGGGTTAAATGTCGCATCCCAGAGCCTTCTGTGCCCATGACGATAGCCAGAGGCATGTTTAAATCCATTTCGTAGAGGCTTTGTTGAGCATTACCGGCAGTGCCCATAATCCAGACATTTTCTTGTTTCAGCCAACGTAATACACGTGCCAGATTGGTGACTTGATAGACGGGCATGGTCTCTGCGGCACCACTGGCCACCTTACACACCGTTGGTGTAATGCCGACGGCGTTGTCTTTGGTGATAATAATGCCGCTGGCAGATACCGCATCGGCAGTTCTTAAACAAGCCCCCAAATTATGTGGATCCTGCACCTGATCCAGAACCAGATACAAAGCGGGTGTGGTCAGTCCGGCAAAATCATCTTTAAGACGATCTTCATCGCGCATAGCGGGTAATTCAACTGCGGCCACGATGCCTTGATGATTTTTGCCATCACTGAGTTTATCAAGCTTACGACGTTCAGTTTTATCAGGAAACAGACCTTGTTTGGCTAATTCTTCGAGTAATTTGCCGAGGCGCTGGTCTTGTCTTTGGGCATCGACCCAGATTTGTTTGATGGTTTGCGGGGCATACTCCAGCGCAGCCTGCACTGCGTGGATGCCGAATAAATGGGTGGTCATGATTTGCGTCGTTTGCCAATGTTTTTAGTGTTTTTACTCTTTTTGGGTTTGGTGCTAGTTTTTTTAGCGGGTTTTTTATCCGGTTTGCGCGCTGTTTTTTTGGCCGGTTTTGCATCGGTCTTTACTGCTTTGCGAGGGGTGCTGTTGATATTTAGCAATTCAAAGTCGATCTTTTTGTCGTCCAGATTAACGCGGACCACTTTGATACTGACCTTATCACCCAAACGATAGCGAACACCGGTTCTTTCGCCATACAAATGATGGCTGGTGGCATCAAAGTGAAAATAATCCTGCTTTAAAGAGGTGATATGAACCAAGCCTTCTACATAAATATTCTGCAATTCAACAAAGAAACCAAAGCCGGTGACAGCGGAAATAATACCGCTAAATTCTTCACCAATTTTATCCATCATGTATTCACATTTCAGCCAGTTGACGACGTCGCGAGTAGCTTCGTCAGCACGGCGTTCATTGGCTGAACAATGCTCACCCAGTTGTTGCATATCAGCTGGACTGTAGTAGAACTCTCGAACGGCCTGACCGCTAATACAATGGCGTATGGCACGGTGTACTAATAAATCAGGATAACGACGTATCGGTGACGTGAAATGTGTATAGGCTTCAAGCGCTAAACCAAAATGACCTTTGGTATCTGGACTGTATACGGCCTGAGACATCGAACGCAGCAAGACTGTCTGAATCAGATGGGCATCAGGACGTTCATGAACCTGGTTGAGCAAATGCATATAATCCAGAGGATGAGGATTCTCACCACCCCCCATGTATAGCCCTAGTTCACCCAAAAAGGTTTTTAAGGTTAAAAGCTTTTCTGTACCAGGGCCATCGTGAATTCTAAGTAAACGGGGTATCTTTTGACGATTAAGGAATTTGGCGGCCGAGGTATTGGCACTGATCATAAATTCTTCGATCAATTTATGTGCATCGTTACGGACCAGTGGCACAATTTGTTCGATTTTGCGATCTTCACCAAACAGGATACGGGTTTCCTGCGTGTCAAAATCCATGGCGCCACGTTGTTCACGCTGTTGGCGCATGACCTGATACAAGCTATACAAGCTTTGCAAATCAGGCAAGACAGAGGAATATTTTTCGGCTAACTCAGCGTGACCATCGACCAAAATAGCGGCTACATCGGTATAGGTTAAACGCGCCTGCGAGCGCATCACGGCATCGTAGAACTTAGCGCGACTAATATTGCCATCTTGATCGATCAACATTTCGCAAACCATGCAAAGTCTGTCGACATGAGGATTTAAAGAACACAAGCCGTTAGAGAGTATTTCCGGGAGCATTGGAATGACTTTTTCCGGAAAATATACGGAAGTACTGCGATTTTGCGCTTCTGTATCGAGGGCAGTACCCGGCTTGACGTAATGGGAAACGTCAGCGATTGCCACCAGTAATTTCCAGCCTGTTTTGGTTTTTTTAGCGTAGACGGCGTCGTCAAAGTCCCGCGCGTCTTCACCATCAATGGTCACCAAGGGAAGATGACGGATATCCACACGGTCTTGTTTAGCTGCCTCGGGTACCTCTGGGGTGAGAGAGGCAATTTCCTGCAAAACTTCCTCAGGCCATTGATTGGGAAGTTCATAAGAACGAATCGCCATTTCAATTTCCATACCCGGCGCCATATGCATGCCAAGTATCTCTTTAACTCGGCCTAAGGGCTGGCAGTGCGGGCTGGGTTGTTGCAGGATTTCAACGACGACGATCTGGCCTTTAGTGGCTCCGCAGGTGTCGTCCAAAGCGATCAGAACCTCATGGCTGATTTTTTTGTTATCAGGAATGACATAAGCGAAACGACCTTCAGTAAAGAAACGACCAACGACTTGATGGGTATTACGTTCCAAAACCTCAATCAAACCGGCTTCTCGTCGGCCTTTGCGGTCAATGCCGGTGACTCTGACTTTGGCGCGGTCATTGTGAAACAGCGATTTCATTTCCCGAGGCGAAATAAATAAATCATCGCCACCGTCATCGGGTTTGAGAAAACCGAAGCCTTCTGGATGTCCGAGTACCCGGCCATTGATAAAGCTTTGGCCGTCGCCGATCGCATATTTCTGACGATTGTTAAACACCAGCTGATTGTCACGTTCCATCGCTCTTAAGCGGCGCCGTAAAGCCTCTAGATCGTCAGGCGTCTCTAGGCCGAATGCTTGGGCAATTTGTTGGCGGCGAAGCGGTTTGCCAGTGTCTTGGATGAATTGCAGGATAAGTTCCCGGCTGGGAATTGGGTTTTCGTATTTTTCAGCTTCGCGCTGGGCGTAGGGGTCTGGAATATTGATAAAATCAGAGGGTTGCGGTTTTTTGTCGGTCATTTATAGTGTATTTGTGAGGTGTGTGGGCAACCGGCCTTGAATTACCACCACCCTGCATCTGGAGCTAAAAAAAAGCTGCGAGGAGTTGTCAATTGCTAATGACTTAACGGCGGGAGATATTAAGCGCACCAAAGGTGACTCCTACATCAACACCACGGCCATTGCCGGAGAGGGCTAGAGAAATTTCGCCTCGGGTCAGGACTTGCGCATCTACCGATTTGGTAGCACCGGCATGACCTTCTAAAGCGACATAATTGCCATAGATTTCATTAATACTGCGCACGTCGGAAAAAACCCCCGTGCCTTGAATTTCGGATTTGCCAACTGAAATACCAACACTTCTGGATGCTAAAGACACCTGAGCACGCTCGCCATTACTGCAACTGATGTTGCCAATGCCGTCGTATTGTTTGTAGATAAAGGAAAAACCGCTGAGTGTGTAGGTCATGGTACAAGAAACCATAGGTTGTGCTTCGACCGTATTAGTCGCTACAACAGCCATACTGGCCAGTAACAGGATAGGGAAATGCTTTTTAACCTGCTGTTTCATTGGGGCTCCCTGTAAAAATGTACGAGAAAAACACTCGGATTCATAAACTGCTCGGGATTATAGTATAAATCTCAAGACCCGGCAGATAGAGTCAATATGGCGTTGATTTCCGGCTTTTCAAGTTGTCTGACTTCGGTCGCCAGAATAAAAACTTTGTCCCTGTCTATTTCAGTTTGTTCGATTAAAAACTTGGCAATACTATTGGCCCGAGCGATGGCTAGATTATTCAGACGAGCCTGTTCTGGGGGCATAGCCAATTCCAGTTTTTGTTTGGCTAAACTAAAAAATTCGGCATCTGGCTGGCTTTTGACCTTAGGTTTGCCCAGTATGGAATAGCCAAGCTCATCGGGATACACTTCTTTAAAAAATTTGATCAATAAGCGTTGATATTCGGCATCGTTCAGTTGTATGTATTCATGGCGAATTTGCTGACCTTGATCGCGCAATTCGCCTGATTTCATTTTCTTCAGAATTTCATAAATGGAATCGAACCGTATCACAGGCCAGTCTTGATCTTGGTAAGCAAGTCCTTTGACATCAATACTCAGTTGCGGTTTGCTCTGCAGTGCTTTTGCTAGTTCACTGAGTTTTTGCTGTTGTTCGGTGGATAATTCACTACTGCCCGGATGAAAACTCACCACACTGTAATCTTTACGACTATCCAGTAAATTGCCGAACATACTAAAAGGTGAGGCGGCAATTTTGCTAATCAAATTCCCAGCGGCATCGGCGATGAAGGTTTCAAAATTAAAATGTGGATCATCAAGGCTGCCTGAGATCGGAAAATTCAGATTAATTTTGCCACTGTTATCTTTTAATAACGCAATAGCCAGCTTGATCGGTAATGATCTGGCGTTGGGGTTATTGACATGTTCGCCGAGTGCCAGTTGATCAATAAAAAGTTTGTTTTGGGCATCCAGTTCACCTTCATGTATTCGGTAGCGTAAATCCAGCGCCATTTGCCCTTTTTCGATGCTATACCCCGAAAACTCTGCCATATAAGGCGTGATCAATGGCAAGGGCATATGCGTAAAATTAAGCTGAATATCTGCGTCACCGTTTTTAAAGGTGTGTTGTCCGGTAATTTTGACCAGGGCCGAATCAAAGACGCGACCTTGTAATTTCAGTTTTGCAGGCTGATTCTGATTGGATGTTAAGTCTTTTAGTTCACCATTCAGTTGTTTAATGTGGGTGGTAAAAGGTAATAACAGTGAATTGTCACTAAAGTCTGTTTCACCGGCATTAAACTGAATCTGATCTATTTCGATTGCCAGAGGTTTGTCGACGCTGGTTGACCGACTGACCGCTGCTGCTTGAAGTGTTTGCTTAGGTTTCAGATCAGCAAAATTGGAACTACCATCCTTATTGATGGTGACCCGTAGATAGGGCTGTTCGAACAAGACTTTGTTAAGACGCAAAATCTGATGATCAGGATCAAAGTCGATATGTTGGATGGCCAGATGCGCCCATTTTAGAAAGTCTTTATGCTTCTGATCGTCACGTGTGATCAGATGACTCAGACTGGCATCGCCTTGAAATCTGAGCTGAGTGGTCTCTGCCATACTCAGTTGCCAATCGCCATCCAAGCTCAACTCGCCATCAATCAACTCCAGTCGGCACAGAGACTTGAGCAAGGGTTGTAAGGGCTTAAGTTTAAGATTTTGCAGATGACTGTGGATCTGACTGCTCCAGATTTGGCTGAGTGTTTCGCCTTGCAGCTCAAAACGACCTTGCTCGAACCATTGGCCATCGATATGCCAGCTAAAAGCTTGTGTTTGATTATTAAAATGGCTGACTTCAGTATGCCAGTTCTGAATTTCAAAAACGCTGTTGCCGTTAATCGGGTCAGTGCTGTTGAGATTGAGGGTTTGGGCTTGCCAGTTCAGGCTACCAATGATTAAACGGCCTGTTTGGGGATTGAAATTTAGACCATTCGCGACTAAAAGGCCCTTATCGATAGCCAGCTGGCCATGACGGGGATCCACTAGCTGCAAATCACGTAATTGCAGTTGGGTCTGATCCAATTTGATGGCTGCTACCTCAGGATTACCATCCCAATGATAGTCGCTAGTCAGATCGAATTGGCCGCTGGCTGTTTCAGTGACACCCAGCGCCTGGCCAAACATCAGCCAGAGTTTATTCAAGGCGATATTATGCGATTCAATGAAACCGCTGCTTGTCAGCTTGCTCAGGTTCAAAACACCTTGCCAGTGCAAATCGCCGCCCGAGGCCAACTTAAATTGCAAATCAAACTGACTGTCTGTTGGCAGCTGACTGTTGAAATCCAGCAAGCTAAAGTCCAGTGGAACCAGCGTCTCGCTTTGAGGCCCATGGTTTGGGATTTCTGACCAGACTAATTGACCCTGGTTCAGGCTCAATTGATCAATTTGCAAAGCAATCGGGTTCGAGTTTTCGGGAGCAGCCGAGGGGGGATTTTCCTGTTGGTTAGTCAGCAACTGGCTGAAATTAAATCGACCGTTCGGGAAGTGTTCGATATAGACCTGCGGAGCAATCACTTCTAGTTGGTCAAAACTCAGCGACTGACTTAAAAGTGAATCCAGCAAATCGGCATTAATAACCAGTTTTTCGATCTGCAATAGCTCTGACTGCTGATTATCTGCAAGTTTAAGGCCCTCAAGCGTCAGCCTGGCATTGAAGGGGTTGAGTCGTATCGCGTCTATCGACCATGCATGACCGGTTTTAACCGTTAGCCAGGGCGGAACTTGAGTTTTGAGTAGGTAGGGCAAAAGGCCGATACTGCTTGCGCTATATATCAGCAGGCCAGCAGTTAACCAGCGTAGATAAGAGGGGAAGTAGTTTGCGAACCCCGTCATGGCTTAGTGCAATCGATTTAAGAAGTCATTATCAATATGGCAGCCGCCTAAATCTGGGTAGTCGAGCAAACTTTGCTCAAAATCACGAAAACTAGGGTGCTGAAAGCTGATACGAATGATTTTGCCCTGAGCGAGTTCAAACTCCAAGGCCCCGCCTTTTTCCCGAGGACTGCCTGGTTGAGTGGTAAACAAAATGATACCAATATGGCTTAAGGGTTTGCCTTGTTCAAGGGCGGGACGAACGCAACTGAAGCTCTCAATGCCAAGATGGCTAAAAAGATTAGCAATCTGGCTGGCATTGACCGTCACGGTTTCTGCATTCATGGCGGGAATGCCCAATAAGGCTTCCAGGGCGAAGTTGCCCAGATTGTTTTGTATCAGGCTGTAGCCAGGGCCTTGTTGATTATTGTTGAATAGGGGGAAAAGCTGGCGACTCATTTCCTGTTGATCAGTGTTTTTAAGCGCGGCGAGTAATTGCCGTCCAACTGACTGAACTGCGGCAAAACTGTCTTCTTTTTTCTGGCGGCTACTGCTCAGATTATCCCAGTCTTGATGAGTGTTAATCACTAAATGCATGGCCTTCATCGCTTGATAATCTTCTTCTGCCAGACAGCCGGAAAAGTCCTTGGCACGAAAATCTTCTAGCTGTTTAGGACGGATACTGTCAGCCATTGCCCGCTGGCTAGTGATGTTGAAGTTTTTCCAATCAACTGACTGCAGCAAGAAATAATAAAGCACGGCATTACGGTCGAATTTATTAAAGCCCAGATCTTTCAAAGTGAGCTTTAATTTGCGGCATTGATTTTCCACTTCGCTGTAATTTTGCCAATCGGGACTTAAATTGAGAGAGATAGCTTGGCCAGCCTTTTCGACCACTGGCTTGAGTCGGCTATCACCCTCACCGCCTTGCATAGGAATATGCCATAGTTCATCCAGACTTAAATCATGCGCATCTGGGACGCCGTCATGATCGGTTTTGAGTAATAAAGAGCTGCTGAGTTGCGGAAAAACACGCATTTCACCCAGTAAGCGCGTTTGAGAAGACCAGAACTGAAGTCCACCGTTGATGACCTCATAAACACCGAGATGATTTTCCAGTAACTGAGGGTGTGCGATCTCTAGATTGATCAAATTAGGCAGAGTATGGGTTTCGGAACTGTGTTGGGCTGAGGCACTGGCTTTGCTGGTCAGCTGGGTATTTTGTTGTGCCCAATTGCTGGCAGTTTTGCCTAATACGGCGACCCCAGTCCCCACACCGGTCAGGGCTAACAGATTGCTGGCTGCATTCACATCATTAAATACCTGATTTAAGTTTGATTCGCTGCTGTGACTACTCAGGAAGTTGTAATCAATGACGGTGTCTTTTGCAGTATCCAATCTTAGCCAGGGTGTGAGGACTTGTTTGCGCGTTTCGAGTTTGAAATTGCAGTTGCCATTGCCGGCTTGGTAAAGAAAACCGTTGCTTTCGCGTTTGAATTTTAAGGTGTCATTACGCAGGCTGAAAATCAGGGCAGCCGATAAATCGATGTTTTCATAATGACTGCCGAAATCGCTACAACCTGATTTCAAGGCGTTATCGGCTTTAAAGTCAAATTCGGATAATAGTTGTACATAATAATCGTCAGCACTAACCAGGCTTTGACCATTAACTGGGCGAATGGCTTTTGCCTCAGATTTTGGATAATCCACGGCAATTTGCCGGCTACTGGCACAACCGCTTAAGGCCATACTGCCCATCATGGTCATTACGAATGTCAAAGCGATAGTTGGGTGCATAAGCAATCCTGAGGCGGGTATTTGACCCGGAGTCTAACGGATAATGGTTTTGCTAATGATAAGTTGTCGTCAATCGGGTGGCTATCGTTTTGTGGTGATTATTATTGATGGTCGGTTTTAAAACGATGAATCAAACGGCGTTGTTTTTTGTTGGGTTTACGTTCGCGGTGACTGGCAGGCATCAGAGCTTGTTGCTGTTTACGTAATTCAGCCTGCTGTTGGCGCTGCTGGATACTCGTTTCTTCCTCATGATAGAGCAAGGCAGCTTCTTTGGCAGGACGGCGCTGTTTGTTTAAATCAGTGACCTCGATTTCCCACTGATTTTGGTCCTTGGTAATGCGAATGACATCACCAATTTTAAGATCGCGGCTTGGTTTGCAACGTTGACCATTGACATGCACCTTGCCACCACTCACTGCATCGGCAGCAAGACTCCGGGTCTTAAAAAACCGCGCCGCCCACAGCCATTTATCGATGCGAATGTCATCAGTGTCGTTCATACCTGACATTCTAGCTGAATCTGATCAACAAAACTTAATCAAAAGGGGGAATGAAAAAGGGGCAGGCAGACATCAATATGATGGCTGCCTGCCCCTTTTTTTACTCTAATTCAGATAATTGCTAATCAGTACTTAGAGTTCTTCGGGTAGTGTTTTAGGCATATCGCGATTGATCAAAAAATACACGACGGGAATGACCACCAAGGAAAACAGAGTGGAGGCGATGATGCCAAAAATAAAACTCCAGGCTAGACCTGAAAAGATAGGGTCCAGCACAATCATGACGGAGCCTAAAACCGCGGAAGCCGCGGTCAAAAAAATCGGATTGAGTCGGGTTGCTCCGGCCTCAATAATAGCATCCGCCAGACTAATGTCTGGATTGCCACGGTAAATGGTGTTGATAAAATCAATCAAGATAATCGAGTTTCGCACCACGATGCCCGCCAGAGCGATCATGCCGATCATGGCAGTGGCGGTAAAGTACACCGGTGTTTCATAACTGCCAATCGGCGAAGTAAACAGATTGATCAGCCAGAAGCCGGGCATAATGCCGATGACTGTCAAAGGAATCGCAATCATCATGATCAGTGGCACGGATAAGGAACCGGTTTGTCCGACCAGCAAGATATAAATCATCACCATCGCCGCCGCGAACGCCAGACCCAGATCACGGAAGACATCGACGGTAATTTTCCATTCCCCTTCACCGCCTAATTCAGCTTGATAACCAGCAGGTAGCGGGCGCTCATCAAAGCGATCAAACAAATCCAGAATCGCTTCGACAGGGCTGCGGCCGGCCATTTCACCGGTGACATAGGCAACGCGTTTCAGGTTTTTATGAAAAATTGCCCGATCAGTGCTGTCATGGCTGAAATGTCCTATATCGCCCAAATGTACTAAGGCACCCTGGGCAGATTTAACCGTTAAAGCCAGTAAATCAGACTCTGTGGAACGTGAGGATCTTGGAAGCTGGAGCTGAATCGCCAGTGGCTGGCGTTCCTGATCAATATGCACTAGACCAGCATTACCACCCTTAATTGCCAGACTTAAGGTTTCGGCGACTATGGCATTGTTGAGTCCGAGTTGCGCAGCGCGATCCTGATCAATAATGAAATGTAACTGGCCTTGTTCGGCTTCGACAAAGTCATCAACATCGACTACACCTTGGGTGTGCTCAATATCGGTTTTGACACGTTTGGCAACCTGGATCAGATCATCATAACCAGCATGATCAGGTCCGTAGACCTCCGCGACCAAAGTGGATAAAACCGGCGGTCCCGGGGGCATTTCGACAATTTTAATATTGGCGCCATATTGGGCTTCGATGCGGTCAATATCAGGGCGAATGCGTAAGGCGATGTCATGTGATTGATGATCTCGGCGGGTTTTATCGGCCAGCACGATGCGCATATCACCTAAATGAGAACCCTGACGCAAATAGTAATGACGCACCATGCCATTAAAATCCATCGGGGAAGATGTGCCAACGTAGCTTTGATAGCTACTGACTTCATTGACGGTTGAAAGATATTCACCCAGCGCCTGCGCCACTTGTTGGGTAGCCTCTAAGGAACTGCCGCGTGGCATATCAATTATCAGTTGCAGTTCGTTTTTGTTGTCAAACGGGAGCAATTTTAAAGGTACGACCCGAGTAACGGCCATCATGGCAGAGGCAACAAAGGCGACTACCACTGCGAGTAAGAACAGTTGTGCTTTTCGCTTGTTGTTCAGCAAAGGCTGCATGATTCTTTGATAAAGCTGATAGCCACGGCTGTCTTGGATTTTAAATGCAGGACCCTGATGTTTGCCGTATTCACCTTTCAGCAGACGATAGCTCGCCCAAGGGGTGACAGTGAAGGCAATCAGTAAAGACAATAACATGGCAATCGGCACATTAAATGCCATTGGCCCCATATATGGGCCCATCATACCCGTGATAAAGAACATAGGAATAAAGGACATGATCACGGCAAAGGTTGCCAATATGGTCGGAGGACGAATTTCATCGACTGCGGTCAGCAGAGCTTGTAAGGGTGGTTGTTTACGCATTTGATAATGACGGTGAATGTTTTCCACATCCACAATCGGATCATCCACCAGCAACCCCAAGGATAAGATCAACGCAAACAAGGTCACACGATTAATGGTGTAGCCAAAAATCAGGTCACAGAGCAGCGTAATGGCAAACGTCATCGGCACGGCCAGGGAAACGATCAAGGATTCTTTGAAGCCCAGAGTTAAAGCCAGTAGCACGATGATGGTCAAAATCGCGATCGATAAATGCATGACCAGTTCGTTGACTTTATGGTCAGCCGTTTCGCCATAGTTACGGGTGACACTCACCAAAACATCAGAGGGAATCAGTGAGCCTTGCAGCATTTCGCTCATTTGCATGACCTGTTCCGCTACACTGACCGCATTACTGCCGCGACGCTTGGCAATCGCCAGTGTCACCAGTTCACGTTGTTCGCCAACAACCGGTAAAGGGGCTGTTTCGCCTAAGCGGTGCATGTGTTCAAGCGCAGGTCCAAAACCGATATGGGTGTAATAGTCGGTATCAGCCGGGCCGTCCAGAATTTGCGCGACTTCACCTAAGCGCAATAAGCGACCATTATGGGTTTTGATAACCGTTGCGGCGACCTCCGCAGCCGATTGATAATAAGGGCCCGCTTCTAGGCTGATTTCCTGATTGTTCTGAGTCAGTTTGCCGACAGGGAGATTCAGATTATTTTGCAGTAGGGCTTGTTGGAGCTCCAAGACACTTAACTGACTCGCCTTTAAGCGGGCAGGATCAGGATAGACACTGATTTGCCGGGGTGCAGCACCCACCACCCAGCTTTTACCCACATTATCGATACTGCGCAGTCTGGCCAACAGTTCGTCAGCAATGCGCCGTAACTGAAGAGCGTCGTGATCGGGATTGGCTGACGACAGACTGAGTAACACAATAGGAACATCATCAATTTCCACCGGTTTCACCAGCCAGTTACTGACGCCTAGTGGAATGATGTCTTGATTAGCCAGCAGTTTGTCCCGGGTTTTAATCAGGCTGTTTTCCAGATTTTCACCGACGTAATAACGGACCGTTACAACGGCTTCGCCAGGACGGGAAGTTGAATAGACATACTCCACCCCCTTGATTTGTTTCAACAAAGCTTCCAGAGGAGTAGTGACTTGTTGTTCGACTTCGGCACTGGAAGCGCCTGGTACCTGAACAAACACATCCATGACCGGCACAATAATCTGTGGGTCTTCTTCTCGCGGGGTCAGCATCAAAGCCGCTGCACCTGCTAGTAAGGACACGATTAGAAATAACAGAGACAAATGTGAAGTCGTAAAAAGCCGGACGATACGAACCGTTAAGCTTTCAGTTGCTGTATCCAGTTTTTTCATCACTGCGCTCCGGCCTTGGCAATGATGGTTTCACCGGCATGCAGGCCAGATAATACTTCGATTAGATCGCCTTGGCGTTTACCGGTGCGGATATGTCGGCTTTGGACCCGGTTGTTAACCACAACTCTGACGGTTTCTAGTTGACCAAAATGTACGACAGCACTGGCAGGGATAAGCAAAGCAGCTTGTTGAAACTGACAGCCCAGGACTAACCAGCCAAACTGGCCATGCTGAATTTGAGGGTTCATGGGCAGTTTGATTTTAAGCAGTCGACTATGGCTGATCGGATCTAAATCAGGGGCAATTTCATCAATCGTGCCATTGATGGTCTCATTTAAACCTTCAATTCTGACTGGAACCATCTGGCCCATCTGGACTTGAGCTGCACATTGGCCGGCTATACTGGTTTCCAGGCGCAAATCCTCTGACTGATAAAAAGTGACCAGTGCTTGAGCGCTAGAAGCCATATCGCCCGCATCTTGAAAACGTTCGCCTACGGTGCCATCGAAAGGCGCGATAATGAGGCTTTCATTCAGCATGACTTGTGACTGAGCAGCGTTGCTGGCGGCTTGTTTGGCATGCGCTCTGGCAGCCTGAGCATTGGCCATGGCAAGCTCATAGTTTTGACGCGTTGCCGCTTGCTGTTGGTATAAGTCGCTGATGCGTTTTTCATCACTGCTGGCGCGTTCAGCTTCAGCGATAGCGGCTTGTTGTGCTGCAACTGAGGCATTGTGCGCTGCGCGTAGGTCACGATCATCAAGACGGGCAATGATCTGGCCTTTTTTTAAACGATCACCGGGATGAACGGCCATTTCCAGAATACGCGCATTTAGCCGGGGCAGGATTTTGACTGCTTGTCGAGAACGTACACTGCCTTGCCAGTTAACGCCATCTTGGCGGGTTTGCTCAACTAAGGTGATTAGCTGACTATTGGCGGGAATTGCAGGTTCGGTATGATCGGTTGAGCCTGGCTCTATACTCTCTTCACCACCTATCACACCCAAGGCAATCATAATAACCAGCAATAGCCCGGAAATCGAAGCGATTGCGATTACCGGTTTCGAGGGCGGTAATAATTGAAAGTTTTGAGACATTTTTGCTTTCCTAATGTGTGATTTACCAAGTGCCCATGGCTTGTTTAAGATCAGCTTCAGCACGTAAAGCTTCGAAGCGGGCGTTGATTTGGCGATTTAAGGCTTTATCGAAAGCCACCTGGGCTTCCAGAAAGCGAGTAATAGTCACGGTGCCGGCCTGGCGCTGTAAAGTCACTAAGCGCAACGCTTCTTCTGCTGCTTTACTGGCACTGAGGCTGATGGCAAAGCGATTTAAGGTTTCCTGGAGGCGCAAACGGGCTGATTTAAGTTGATCTTCTACCGTCAGTCTGAGTTGTCTGGCTTGTTCTTGAGCGGCAGTCAATTGATGTTCGGCCTTATGAATTTTTTCCTGAGTGGCAAAACCCGAAAATAAATCCATCTCAACCACAACACCGGCAGTCATGTTGTCACGGTTACTGCTGTAACCGAGATTTTTACTGTCAGAACCATAGCTAATCATGGCATCTGCCCGAGGTAAATGAGCGGCTTGGGCAGCGGATAATTGCTGTTCAGCAATTGCCACGCGCTTTTCGGCAGCTTTAAGTTCTGGGTGCTGATTAAGGGCTTGATCGAGCAGAAGGCTTAATTCAGCCGGTAAGTCGGGTAGTGCTTGCTGCTCGGCCTGTAAATCAAATTGTTCAGTGACTTCAACTCCCATCAGGGTTCGCAACATGCTATGCGCTATTTCAACAGCGTTATGGGCGTGAATCTGGGCGTCTTGGGTTTCGGCTAATTGCACTTCCAGTGACAACACATCGGATTTGAGTGTGCTGCCCGCTTGGAAACCCGCCTGACTTTGTTTGAGTTCACTGCTCACGGCTTCAATCGCACGCAGACTGACACGGTCGGCGTCCCGCGCCGCCAATTCACTATAATAGGCGCTGGTCACGTGATTGATTAAACGATTCCGTGCTGCATGAGTTTCTAACTCTAGGCTTTCACGATTGAGTTCAGCTGCCTGACTATTAAAATAATCCTGCCCCCCACGGAACAGACTATAACTCGCACTGACTTGTGGCCGGTAATTATCAACAAAGCCAGGGTAGTTAAATTGGCTACTGCTACCACTCATATCCAGCCGGCGTTGGGCAATAATCATGGCAAAAGCCTGAGCAGGATTATTGCTGTGCTGATAGGCGAGGCTAGTTTTAATTTGAGGGTAAAAACTGGACAAGGCCTCGCCAAGCTGAGCATCCGCCTGAGCGATTCTGGCTTGCATAATATGCAGTTCCGGATTGTTACTTAAAGCGATATCAATCGCTTTCTGCAGGGTATAGGCGTGTCCTGAGTCTCCCGCTACAGCGTGACCCATAGCCAAAGCCAGACCAGAACTGGCTAACCAGAATCGTATTGGTTTCATATCGTTTAAGTATGGTTCTTCAAAGTGCCACATGACTGGTCAATACCATGGGTATCGATGTCACACACGGATTCCAACCACATGGCGTTAATGATGGCAAAAGCCGATGCAAAGCCAACCCCAAGTATCCAAGCAAAGTACCACATCAGTATTCTCCTAAATTAGTACAAAGTATGTGTATCTTTAATAATAGAGGCTTCGGTAATGCTGCCCCAAATCACTTTATAAACCCAGCGGGTATACAACAACACGATGGGTAAAAAGATGATCGTTATCCAGAACGCCAGCACTAAAGTTTTGTGACTTGAGGTTGCATCCCAAAGAGTCAGACTAGAACCCGGCGCTGTTGAAGAAATTAACAGAAAGGGGAACAAGCCTAGGCCTAAGCTCAGTAACATGCTGGCGATACCCAGACAGCTAAAAACAAAGGCTGCAGTCGTTGATTGGCCTCGTCCGAGTAACCAAGCCACAGTTAATGCCAACATGCCGGTCGCAGGCGCGATAAGCATCAACGGATGGGCCATAAAGTGGGCTAACCAGCCAGCGCCGGCAGCAATCACAGTTTTATTCAGTGGATTTGACGGAGCATCGCCACCCGCCATTTGGGTGATTTCCGGACGATCCAGTCCCAAAAATACCCAAGCCATGACAGCAGCCAAGCCGAGAATCAAAAATAAGCCTAGAATACTAGCAGCGACTCTGCTCCGTTCCTGAACACTCCCTTCAGTGCGGCATTTCAAAAATAAAGCGCCATGGAAGCTGGTGCCGAGCAGACAAACGACGCCACACAGTAATGCAAACGGACTTAACAGGCCAAAAAAGCTCCCGTCATAAAAAGGTCGTAGGTCTTGGTCAAGATGGAAAGGCAGTCCCAGAATCAGATTGCCCGCTAAAACGCCCAAAAGAACCGGTGGTAAAGTGCCGCCCAAAAACAAACACCAGTCCCAAGTGTTACGCCAAGTTGGATTGCTGAGTTTGTTGCGGTAGTCAAAGCCGGCAGGACGGAAAAACAGCGAAAACAGAACTAGCATCATAGCCAGGTATAAGCCTGAAAACAGAGTGGCATAAACACTAGGCCAAATGGCGAAAATTGCCCCGCCCAAAAGAATCAGCCAAACTTGATTGCCTTCCCACACTGGACCCACACTGTTAATCACGATGCGGCGCTCGACATCGTTTTTACCTACAAATGGCAGCAGTGTGCTGATACCAAAATCAAAGCCCTCTGTCAGGGCAAAAGCAATGGCGACTACCCCAATGAACAGCCACCAGATTAAACGCATAGATTCGTAATCAAACATAGATATTCCTCGTTAGGGTTTAGGCGGTTGCAGCTTGTTCAAAACAGTAACGACCCGTGTGTAAGCTACTGGGTCCCAGGCGAACGTATTTGATCATGAGGTACATTTCTATGATCAATAAAACGGTATAGAACAATGCAAAGCCACCGATGCTGAACCAGAGTTGTTCACTGCTAATACTGGAAACACTGAGGTTAGTCGGCAATATGCCGGAAATTGTCCAAGGCTGACGACCCACCTCGGCAACGAACCAGCCTGTTTCAGCGGCAATCCAGGGTAAGGGGATGCCCCAGACAGCCATACGCATCAGCCAGCGTTTTTGGTCGGCTACGCGCGTTGCGCAGTAATAAAAAGCCATGGCAAAAATGAACAGCATGGTAAAGCCACTGGCCACCATGATACGGAAGGTCCAGAACAGGGGGGCGACTTTGGGAATAGTGTCATTCGCGGCTTTGTCAATCATCACCGCATCTGCATTAGTCACTTGCTCGGTATATTTTTTTAACAATAAGCCATAGCCCAGATCGTCTTTATGCGCATTGAAACTGGCTTTAGTGGCGTCGGAACGGTCACCTGTGCGCAGTTTTTGCAATTCGCCATAGGCAATCATGCCGTTTTTGATTTTTTCAACACTTTGTTGTTTCAAATCTTTCAATCCCATCACTTGTTCATCGATGGATCGAGTGGCAACCAATCCTAAGGCGTATGGGATTTTTAAAGCGTAATCGGTAGTCTGAGTTTCCTGATTCGGCAAACCAAATACGGTAAAACTGGCAGGGGCTGGATGGGTTTCCCACTCAGCTTCAATGGCGGCCAGTTTAATTTTTTGAGTTTCACCTGAGGTGTAACCGCTTTCGTCACCTAAGACGATAACGGACAAAATTGATGCCAGACCAAAAGCCGAAGCGATTGAGAAAGAGCGACGGGCAAAGCCAATATCACGTTTGTTGAGGAGATACCAAGAGCTAATGCCTAAAACAAACATCGATCCCGTGACATATCCCGCTGCGACGGTATGGACAAATTTGACCTGAGCGACGGGATTAAAAAAGATATCCGCGAAACTGGTCATTTCCATACGCAGCGTTTCAAAATTAAACTCAGAACCAACCGGATGTTGCATCCACCCGTTGGCAATCAGAATCCACAAGGCGGAAATGTTGGTGCCGATTGCCAGTAACCATGTGACGGTTAAATGCTGAACTTTGCTGAGCTTATCCCAGCCAAAAAAGAACAGACCGACAAAGGTCGATTCCAAGAAGAAAGCCATCCAGCCTTCACTGGCGAGTAAGGGGCCAAAAATATCGCCCACATAATGCGAGTAATAAGCCCAGTTGGTACCAAACTGAAATTCTAGGGTAATGCCCGTGGTCACACCCATGGCAAAGTTAATCGCAAACAATTTGCCCCAGAACTTGGTCATGTCTTTATAGACTTCACGCCCCGTCATGACATAAACCGACTCCATAATGCCGAGAATGAAAGTCATGCCCAAGGTCAAGGGCACGAATAAAAAATGATAAAGCGCGGTCAGACCAAACTGCATCCGCGACAGCATGACTATATCGTCACCGAACATGGTTGAATTCCTGGGTTGGTTGAGTGGTAGATGAAATGTCTAAACTGGGTAAATCAAATCGGGCGGCAATATCCGCCGGATGTTCCGGTTTTGCCTGCCAGCGAAACAGCAGAAACCACAGACCTGTCAGCAATAGAATTTTAAGGATCAGCGCTAAACTGATTTCCCAGCGAAGTCGATTGCTTTTAGGAATTGGTGTATCCATTTTGTGCTCCTTATTCGACTGAGAATTCACGCATCATCCCCATGTCTTCATGCTCCAGATTATGGCAGTGGTACATGAACAAGCCTTTAAAGTCTTGAAAGGGCTTGATGATTTTGATGCGCTCTCCGGGCATGACAAGCACAGTGTCCTTAAAGCCGTTATCAACAAAACCTTCTTTAACTGTGTCGTATCCCGCACCTGGATTTTCAGCGGTACGGCTTAAGATCTGGAAATACTGCCCGTGTAAATGAATGGGGTGCGCCATACTCATCATGCCCATTCCCATTCCACCATGACCTCCGGATTGACTGCGGAAGATCTCTAGCAGTTGAATGCTGTTAACCGCTATGCGTTCAAAGTCTTGAACGTCATCGTCTGCAAAGCCTCTGCCGTTTAATAGCATGGACATCGGACCCTCGGAAATAGCCAGAGGAAGCGGTTGTTTGGGGTTGGCGACATCGTTTAAGCTGTAGCGCTTGAACTGACTTAAATGACTGGGTAATGTCGGGCTGTCTGTCACTTCACGGTTAATGGTGACAGTCAAAATCGGATATTCACCGCCCATGCGAGTGTCTTCGGCATTCACATCATTATTCATTCCATGGTGCATGCCACCCATACCCATGCCATGACGGCCTCGGCCTCCCATCATATTAGACATGCGTTCGGCCATTGCCGGGACTGCCCCGGAGAATGCTCGACTCCCTAAAATTAATTGACTGCCTTTTTTACGGCCACTGAAATCGACCCATAAGTCCAGGCGCTCTGCAGGTGCAAGCATGACATAAGGTTTCTGCACGGGCGTCTCGAGCAAACCGCCGTCGGTGCCGATCACGGTAATTGGGGTGTTGTCATCCCAGGCCAATTTATAGATACGCGCAGTTGAGCCATTCATGAGGCGAAAACGATAAGCGCGACTGGCTAAATTGAGTTTTTGTTTGGGGCGTCCGTTGACCAGAATCTGATCGCCAAAATAACCGGTCATGCGCTCATGCATGTGAGGGGTATAACGAAGCTGATTGTCGTTATCGAATTGTTTATCTTGAATCACCAACGGAATTTCATATTCCCCTGAAGGCAGTTCCAGACGGCTTTCTTCGGCGTCATTGACAATAATGGCTCCAGCCATCCCCATATAAAACTGCCGGGCAGTCTGATGATGGGGGTGTGGGTGGTAGATATTCATGCTGGCACGGTTGAGCATTTCAAACTCGTAGACGAAGCGTTCGCCCTTGGCGATAGCGTAATGCGGTGAACCGTCCATTTCGGCAGGAACGTGCAAACCATGCCAATGTACGATAGTGGCTTCATCCAGAAGATTGATCAGAGAAATACGTATTTTCTGGCCGGTTTGAAAACGCATTATCGGTCCCAAATACGAGCCAGGAATATCAGTTAACGTGTTGCTGGGGCCTTTGATCAGTTTGGCGCTATAACGCATCACCCAGGTAGCGGGGCCGGGCAAAATACTGAGCTTACTGGCTTGGGCATAAAGCTCAATTTCAACGTCAGGTAAGAAATTGGCTGAAGCTTTGCCTGCAGGCAAAGTATGCATGCTATCCCCAGTTTGCATGGCTTGCAAAGCCGCAGGCAAACCAGCGAAGGCTAATAATCCAAAACCTGCCTGACTCAAAAAACGCCGTCTATTTAAATTAAAATTGGACTTCATCGTCGCACCTAATTGGGATTATTCGCTGGAGGGTTTGCGAATCACGCGTGTAGATATCGCTAGCAAAAGTATGGCTACCGAAACGATCAAAATACCGTTATCGACTTGATGGTGGCTTTGGATATCGGCAATCAACAAGCGAGAAAGGGCTGTTATGGCAATATATATTAAGCACCGAACCGGCATGGTGTTGGTTTTGAAATAAATTCCAACCATGGCGCCCAATTCAAGGTAAATAAACAATAGCAAAATATCGCCTATGCTGGCGTGTCGTTGAGCAATAAACATATCGGCATAGGTAAACATGGCGGACCAAACGATGCTGGCACCAATGACAAACAAAGCTAAATAATGAAAAGCCTCAAAAAGCAGGCTGCCGATATTGTCTATGTTATGTTTAATCGCATCATAGTCCAGCATATGCATCCCCTATGTATCTGTCGGCCGATAATAGACGGTATGCGGCCAGTGAATTTTGATATAGAACATAACAGGCTACGAAAATCACCAGCAGTGCAAATCCCTTTTTAAGTTGATCGGGTTGAATGAATGGGTTGAGCAGTGCGCCTAACATACTGCCGGTAATGGTCGAGGCGGCTACCAAAGCCGCTAACTGCCAATCCAGCGATATATGTTGGCTGTAACCCATTAAACCCGCTGCTGCATTAAGAAAGATAATTAACAAGGAAGTGCCAATGGCTCCTTGAATCGGCAAACCCACTAACAAAGATAGGGCTGGGACAATTAAGAATCCGCCGCCAACCCCTACCATGCCAGTAATTAAACCCACCAATCCGCCGATTAGTATTAATTTAAAAAAAGGAATATTGAGTGGGCAAAGACTGTTAGGAATCTCAGATGATTCAGTGGGCTTTTTAGATGTTTTCAGCATTAATAAGCCGGTCAGGAGGCTGACGCAGCCAAACATGAGCATTAAAAGTTCGTTGGAAAATTGAGTGGCTAGTCGCCCACCGCTAAAAGCAGCAAAAGTTCCGGAAACACCAAACCAGAAACCACTCTTCCAGCATACTGCTCTGGAACGGGCATGAGGGATCAGGGCGATCAGGCTGGAGCTTCCGATGACTACGAATGAGGTAACAATCGCTGATTTAGTTTCCATGCCTAATACGTAGACCAGCATAGGGACAGTCAAGATTGAGCCGCCACCACCTAACAAGCCCAATAAAAGGCCGATACATAAGGAAAGGGCAATGGTGATTGTTAGCATGCTTAGGATTGTTGTGGAAGTCCGCAGGACTGATTGGCTGGTAATGCCTGATCAATATAGCGCGGGTAAGCCAGTTTAAGAGCTTGCATGATAGCGATAAATTCATCTCTACCGATTTGATTGCCAAGTCGGCTGTTTTTGGTCATTTCCTGTCTGATAGTGGACACAGTGTTGCCATGGTAATCGTGGCCTGGGTAAACCAAGGTATCGGGGGGCAGGGTAAATAATTTTTGGGTGATGCTGTCATAGAGCTGGCCGGCATCGCCTTGTTGAAAGTCTGTGCGTCCACAGCCATCTATTAATAAGGCATCACCGGTAAAGACTCGGTCGGCCATGACATAACTGACACAGCCGCTGGTGTGTCCTGGAGTGTGTCGGACTGTGATTTCCAGGTCACCAATTTGTAGCAAGATACCGTCAGTGACTAATAAATCTGCACACATTGCGCCAGCGTCACGATGAACGACGGCTTTGCTACCCAACGCTTGGCGTAATAAGCCTGCGCCAGTGACGTGGTCAGCATGGACATGTGTTTCTAAGGTGTAGATCAGCTTAAGATCCAGTTCCTGAAGTAAATCGATAATTTTGCTAACTTCTGAAGCAACTGAATCAATCAGACATGCGCGACGCGTCCGCTCGCAGGCTATTAAATAGCTGTAAGTCGAGGTTTCGGGCTCAAAAAGTTGTCTGAAAATCATAAAAGCCATTACCTGCTTATGTATATAAGAATTTTATAATATTGTTGAGCAAATTGATGTCTTTGTCTACAAAATTATTGGCAATGACGAGTTGAAAAGCTCACCATGCTAGCGAAGACGGGAGTGTTTATCTTGATTATAGATAATTAAATGATAAATATTCATTAAGAATCCTGGGGCGAGACTGTTATTCTTTTAACTGATAAAGATTACAGGATTATTGATAATGAACATGATGTACTCCCTATCAGGATTTGCGGTGGGTTTGTTAGTGGGTGTGACAGGTGTTGGGGGTGGCTCACTGATGACACCTTTGCTGGTGTTTTTATTTGGGTTTAAACCAGCGGTCGCAGTTGGAACTGATTTGCTGTATGCCTCTATTACCAAAACGGCCGGGGTGCTGGTTCATCATGGTAAACATCGCTCCGTTGATTGGCGAATTGTTGCCTTGATGGCTATTGGAAGTTTGCCAGCAGCTGCAGTCACCTTGTATGTACTGAAAAATTTGATGTCAGTCGGTAAGGAGATAACCGGTACCATCACATTCACCTTAGGCGTAGCCTTGATTCTGACCGCCTGTGCGCTATTGATACGTGCCGTATTGCTCAGAAATAAGACCACTGAAGTTGAGATCGATGATCAGTCAAGTACGGTTGATAATGCAGGTCGTTTTTCACCGCGTTGGGAAAAAGTAGCCACAATCCTCACCGGTATCGTGTTGGGTGTGTTGGTAACTTTATCTTCTGTGGGGGCAGGTGCTTTGGGAACGGTTGCCTTGCTGTTCTTGTATCCCAAGATGTCAACCTTAAAAATTGTTGGGACAGATTTAGCCCATGCTATTCCACTGACTGCGGTTGCAGGTCTTGGGCATCTGAGTTTGGGTAATTTTGATCTTGATTTATTACTCAGCTTGTTGATTGGGTCCGTGCCAGGGATTTGGATAGGCAGTCTTATTAGTGCCAAAATTCCGGAGAGTTATTTAAGACCTGTTCTAGCGGTATTACTGATGGTGATAGGGATAAAATTTGTTCTGCAATAAATAAACACGAACGGTTTTCAACGTTATAAGTGAAGTTTTGTGGTCTATGGGAAATCAAAGCTTGAAATGTTCTCGTAGCATGGTAACTTAAGGCTTTAAATAATAATAAAAACTTTTTCTTATAGAGGAGACTAATGATGAGCGTCGAAGAAAACAACAACGAAAATGAAGCGCCGGTACAAGTAGATACCCCTGAAGTTGCACCCGTGGTTGAGCCTGCGCCTGCCGCCGCGCAACAGGCTTCTGAAGCTAACGCAGCCAATGTGCTCGCATCTGTATTGGCTTTGCGTGAAGCTAATCCAAAAGTATTTTATGGTGGTGCCGCAGGTGTACTGTTGCTTTTGATTTTTCTGTTTAGTGGTGGTTCTGATGCTAAATTGCCCGTTCACCAGGCCAAGCCTGTTGTGATTGGTCAAAATTACCAGCTGAAAAGTGCCAACGCTTACGATCCGAATGCGACCATTCGTTTAGTTTCTGTGCCAGGATCAATGGCTGCTTACGATGATACCGAAGAAAATGATCGTGAGGGTTGCAAACATATTCCTGACGGTACTCCAGTTAAAGTCATTCAGTCTCAAGACGCTTATGGCAAGAAAGATGTCTTCGTTGAAGTTGAAATGACTTCAGGCGAATGTGAAGGTAAAAGAGGCTGGGCACTCGCAATTAATTTGCAATGATGATTGACAGAGTATCCGTATCTGCATATAATAGTCGGATATTCAGTTACGCGGGAATAGCTCAGTGGTAGAGCACAACCTTGCCAAGGTTGGGGTCGCGAGTTCGAGCCTCGTTTCCCGCTCCAAATTAAAAGCCGCGACTTCGCGGCTTTTTTGTTTAAGATTTTAGGCTGCGTAGCAAAGTGGTTATGCAGCGGCCTGCAAAGCCGTATACAGCGGTTCGATTCCGCTCGCAGCCTCCATCAATACTTCCAAAGAGATTCAAAAAGTCCTTGAAACCCGCGTCCTGTATGGATTACGGGGTTTTTTATGTCCGTTAGTGTCCGATAGAATTCAGTAACAACTTGCATTTTTTGCAGTAAGTTTTACAGTAACCCTGTTTTTTGATTGTTACTGCACGGGGAGTTACTGCAATGGCTAGAGAATTACTGACCGATGTTACTGTTCGTAATGCCAAATCCTCCAATAAAGACAAACGGTTAAACGATGGGAGTGGTTTGTATCTGTTGGTTAAGCCGAACGGTGCCAAATGGTGGCGGTT
>Ga0194120_10000395_pt1 | contig 81164 bp, 84 predicted proteins | sample TA2MahCa65mmetaG_FD_148642 | JGI IMG/M metagenome (GOLD analysis project Ga0194120, IMG submission 148642) | Freshwater microbial communities from Lake Tanganyika, Tanzania - TA2015019 Mahale Deep Cast 65m | ecosystem: Environmental > Aquatic > Freshwater > Lake | place: Tanzania: Lake...
AACCACACCTGTTCTTTCTTTCACTGACAGGTCGCCTGAAAAGTGGCGGCAAGCTTGTTTTTCATCAGTACAAACACACACAACCTAACGGAGAAAACACAATGAAAAAAATGCTCTCTCTTGCAGCCATGTTTGCGGTGCTTGCCTACGCATCGCCTGCATCTGCAGAAGTCAAGTTCAGCGGCGACGCTTCGATCCGCCTCAGAGGCCAGTTCACGGATACCGAATGGCTGGGTATGGAAGATGATGAAGACGATCTCACCTTCGCCTACCGTGTCCGCCTGAAAGCGGCCGCCGATATGGGCAGTGGCTACTTCTTCAAGGCCATGCTCACCACCGACAACATTGTTGGCGGCTGGACAACCCTGAACGACAACCTCGAAGACACCAACATCGAGTTCTCGAACTTCTACTTCGGCCGTATGATGGAGAACAGCCACTACATGATGGGCCGCCTTCCTCTCAACAGTGTCAACAACCCGATCTTCGACCTCGCCCTCTCGCCAGATGCTCCTCTCGACATTCCGGTGGCGACCGTCTTCATGGACCGCGTGCTGGGCCTGAACTACGGCACCAAGATCGGCGGCGGTGAACTCAACACAACTCTGGTTCTGCTCAACGAGGATTCCGATGACGACTCCGCGCTGGAAGGTGACGGCATGTTCAACGACGGCTACGCGCTGCACCTCAGCTACAAAACCAACATCGGCAAAGTGACCTTCGAGCCCCAGGCGCTGATCATGCTGACCGACGGTGACGGCATGTATAACGATATTACACCGCACACCTTCGGCGCTAACCTGACAGTTCCTGCCGGAGATGCAAAAATCGGCGTCAGTGGCTTTTACACCGTCTGCGATGATGACATTGTAGACTACAGCGGCTACCTGTTCCGCCTGAAAGGAGAAATCGGCGCCTTCACCGCCTGGGTGGACTACAGCCACACCGATGACAATACTCCTGGCGCATTAACAACCGATTACGACAACTACTTCGTGTGGGCACAGTACAAGTACAATGTATACGAGTCGGCCATGGGTTCCTTCAGCCTCACCCCGACTGTCCGTTACTTGGCCTACAGCGATTACAGCAGACTTCGCACCGAGCTCATTGCAACGGTAACCTTCTAAACGAAGCTTGCCTCTCAAAAAAGCCGCAGGCAACTGCGGCTTTTTTTTTAACTCCCCCCGTAACAAAACGCTTTTCCGTCATAAAAAACGAAAAAGCGTGAAGAAGATCTGCAAGGTTCCGAAAAACGTGGTGCGTAAAAAGTTTGTAACAATTATTAATTACCGTTTTACCATCTTTTTTTTTCTGTAACTTTAATAAACAGGTTCCTTTCTCTGTACGCGCTTGTCCTTGTAATTTTTAAACATTTCAAACCATGGAAAAAGCAAAACTCCAGGAGTACTGGAAAATCAACCTTGGGTACCTGATCGGGCTGCTTGTGGCCTGGTTCGTGGTCTCCTACGGTTTCGGAATCATGCTTGCCGAGCCGCTCAACGCCATCAAGCTCGGCGGGTTCAAGCTCGGGTTCTGGTTCGCCCAGCAGGGCTCCATCTACATTTTCGTCGTGCTCATCTTCGTGTACGTGGCGCTGATGAACAGCCTCGACAGGAAGTTCGACGTGCACGAAGACTGAACCGGCACGTTTTTCATCTTTAACCTTTATCAACAATCAACAGCATTACCACTATGGATGTACAGATGTGGACGTATACCATCGTCGGAGCTACCTTCCTGCTCTACATCGCAATCGCGATCTGGGCGAAAGCCGGTTCCACGAAGGAATTCTACGTTGCCGGTGCAGGCGTTCCGCCGATCGTCAACGGCATGGCAACCGCTGCGGACTGGATGTCGGCAGCCTCATTCATCTCGATGGCCGGTCTGATCTCTTTCATGGGCTATGACGGCTCGGTGTACCTGATGGGCTGGACCGGCGGCTACGTGCTGCTCGCGCTGCTGCTCGCCCCCTATCTGAGGAAGTTCGGCAAGTTCACCGTTCCTGACTTCGTGGGTGACCGCTATTACTCCAACGCGGCCCGCACGGTTGCCGTCATCAGCGCGATCTTCGTCTCCTTCACCTACGTTGCCGGCCAGATGCGCGGTGTCGGCGTGGTGTTCTCCCGCTTCCTCGAGGTCGATATCAACACCGGCATCCTGTTCGGCATGGGCATCGTCTTCTTCTACGCGGTGCTCGGCGGCATGAAAGGCATCACCTATACCCAGGTTGCCCAGTACTGGGTACTGATTTTCGCCTACATGGTACCCGCCATCTTCCTTTCCATCATGATTGCCGGAACCCCCATCCCGCAGTTCGGCATGGGCGCAACGGGTGCTGACGGCGTCTACCTGCTCGACAAACTCGACAACCTGCATGCAGAACTCGGATTCGCCGCCTACACGTCCGGCAGCAAGCCGATGATCGACGTGTTTGCCATCACGCTTGCGCTCATGGTCGGTACCGCAGGACTTCCGCACGTGATCGTGCGCTTTTTCACCGTGCCGAAGGTGCGCGACGCCCGCGTATCCGCCGGATGGGCACTCATCTTCATCGCCCTGCTCTACACCACGGCTCCGGCAGTCGCCACCTTCGCCCGACTGAACCTTATCGACACGGTCAGCAACAACAGCTATACCGACATGCCGGAATGGTTCAAGAAGTGGGAAAAAACCGGCCTGCTCGCATGGATGGACAAAAACAACGACGGCAAGATCCAGTACACCGGTAAAAATGCCGGCGGCGGTGATCCGTTCGAAGGCAAGAAGCCTGAATTCACCAAGGAGAAGGGCGAGTATGGCCAGCTGCTCATGTCGAACAAGCCGACCGACAACTCGAACGAGCTCTTCATCGACAAGGACATCATGGTGCTCGCCAACCCTGAAATCGGCAAGCTCCCGAACTGGGTGATCGCCCTCGTGGCTGCCGGCGGTCTTGCCGCGGCGCTTTCAACAGCGGCAGGTCTCCTGCTCGTGATCTCGACCTCGATCGCACATGACCTGGTCAAGAAGCAGTTCAATCCCAACATCAGCGAGAAAAGCGAGCTGCTCTATGCCCGTATCGCCGTGGCTGTTGCCATCTTGATTGCCGGCTACTTCGGCATCAACCCTCCCGGTTTCGTGGCCGAGGTGGTGGCATTCGCGTTCGGCCTTGCTGCAGCTTCGTTCTTCCCGGTCATCATTCTCGGCATCTTCTCGAAGAGGATGAACAAGGAGGGCGCCATCAGCGGCATGCTTGCCGGCCTGGTCTTCACGGCGGCCTACATCGTGTACTTCAAGTTCATCAGCCCCGACACGAACAAGCCGGAGTTCTGGCTGCTGGGCATCTCGCCTGAAGGCATCGGCACTGTCGGCATGCTGATCAACGTTGCCGTCAGCATGGTTGTGTCCCGTATTACTCCTGCGCCTCCCGAAGAGATCCAGGAGCTGGTCGACAGCCTGCGCTATCCGAAAGGAGCCGGTGAAGCATCCGCTCACTGAGCTGTCATGATCATTCAAAAAAAGGCGCGGAACCAACCGCGCCTTTTTTTTTGTTACCTTCACGAACACGGGAAAACAAGCAGCTCTCGGAAGCCGGCTCAAAGCATGACCGAAACTATCGAAACGAAACCTGCGTCGTTGCAGGAAAAACTGACGACGCTTCCGACATCTCCGGGCGTCTATCAGTTCAGGAACAGGGCCGGAAAAGTGATCTATGTCGGCAAGGCAAAAAACCTCCGGAACCGCGTACACTCCTATTTCCGCGATCCCCGTCAGCTTTCCGGAAAAACACTGGTGCTGGCCGGTCACATCGCGGATGTGGAGGTCATCATCACCTCCTCGGAGGTGGAGGCGCTGATTCTCGAGAACAACCTCATCAAGGAACTCAAGCCCCGCTATAACGTCAACCTGAAGGATGACAAGACCTACCCCTACCTTGTCATCACCAGTGAACCGTTCCCCAGAATCTTCATAACCAGACATCTGAAGCGTGACGGTTCGACCTGGTTCGGCCCCTATACCGAAGCCGGTCAGCTCCGCTCGATTCTCGACCTCATCGGTTCCATTTTCCCGCTGAGGAGCTGCAGGTTCCGGCTGACGGAGGAGACTGTCGGCTCCGGAAAATACAAGGTCTGCCTCGACTATCACATCCACAAGTGCAAGGGCCCCTGCGAAGGGCTGCAATCCGAAGGGGAGTATGGCGAGATGATCGATGAAATCGTCAGGCTGCTCAAAGGAAGAACAACGGGGCTGGTCTGTTCGCTGACGGAGAAGATGCATGCGCATGCTGCTGCCCTGCGGTTTGAAGCCGCTGCGGAAATCCGTTCGCAGATCGACAGTCTGAAACGGTACGGCGAGCGTCAGAAAGTCGTCAGCCTTGACGGTGCCGACCGCGACGTCCTGGCTGTTGCTGCGGGAGACGACGATGCCTGCGCCGTGGTGTTTACCATCCGTGAAGGAAAGCTGCTCGGATCCCGGCGCATCTGCATGAACAACACCGGGGGCGAGAGCGAAGCCGCCCTGCTGTCGAAAGCTGCGGAGAACTACTATCTCGGCACTGTCGATCCCATGCCTGACGAGATTCTGCTCCAGCACGGGATATCCGACGATGAGGAGGAGGGACTGAAGGCGCTGGTTGACGAAAAAAAACAAAAGGAACATGGAAGAAAATCCTCTGTGCGCATCATCGTGCCCCGTATCGGCGAAAAGGCGCACCTGCTCGACATGTGCGGAAGCAATGCACGGCACCATCTCGAAGAGTACCTGATCCAGAAACAGAAACGCGGCGAAGCGGCAAGGGAAACCCCCGGCCCTCGCGAGCTCATGAAACTGCTCCATCTTCCGAAACTGCCGGAACGCATCGAGTGTTTCGACAACTCCCATCTGCAGGGCACCGATTACGTCAGCTCGATGGTCACGTTCGTGCATGGCAAACCGAAAAAATCGGATTACCGGAAGTTCCGGCTCAGGAGTTTCGAAGGATCCGATGATTATGCGGCCATGGAAGAGGTGATCACCCGCCGCTACACCGGTTCTCTTGCCGCCGAACTGCCGATGCCTGATCTCATTGTGGTTGACGGTGGAAAAGGCCAGGTCAACAGCGCACACGCAGTCCTTTCAGCCGCAGGTCTGAACATGCCGGTCATCGGACTGGCCAAGCGTCTCGAAGAGGTATTCATGCCCCATGTCAGCGACCCGTTCAACCTGCCGAAAACATCACCGGCGCTGAAACTCCTGCAGCAGTTGCGCGACGAGGCCCACCGGTTCGCGGTGACCTATCACAGGAAACTCCGGACGGAGAGAACCCTGCAGACCGAGCTGACCTCCATTGCCGGAATCGGGGAAACAACCGCAGAGAAACTGCTCCGGCATTTCGGATCGGTTGATCGCATTGCAGCCCTTTCACTCGAAGAACTTGATGCCGCCGCAGGAAAAAACAGGGCGGAAAAAATTTTCCGGTTCTATCACCCGGAGGAGGAACGCGAATGAACGCACGGCGGGATCGCATGTTGTTCTTAAAAAAATTCTGTTATATTTGTTGATGATATGTCCGATGATAATTGAAACACTTTCCGACACTCTATGAGCCTGCCCGATTTTTTCGATGATAGCCGTCACGATGCATCCGGGTTGTCACGTAAAGAGCTGCCCGATCTTGACGGTCTCGACGAACGATACGATACCGACGAGCTGGTGGAACTGATCATCCGGCTCAATGAGGACGGCTTCACGGAGGAGGCTCTTTCGGTCGCCCGACGGGTTGAAATCATCGCCCCGTACAATTCCGAAACCTGGTTTCATCTCGGCAACTGCCTGACGCTCAACGGGGAGTTCAATGAAGCTCTCGATGCTTTTCGCGAAGCCGTGCTGCTCAGTCCTGCCGACGGCGAAATGCAGCTGAACCTTGCTCTCGCTTATTTCAATACGGGCTCTTTCGACGAAGCTCTCGATATCTTCGACGGGTTGTTCGTAGACTCCTCGATCGAAAGGGAATTCCATTACTACCGGGGCATAGTCCTGCAGCGCAAGGAGTGTTTTTCCGAGGCGGAAAGCGATTTCCAGAAAGCGCTCTCCATCGATCCGGGATTTTCCGATGCATGGTACGAACTTGCCTACTGCAGGGACATTCTCGGAAGACTCGACGAAAGCCTGGAATGTTACGACAGGACGATCGACGCAGACCCCTACAACATCAACGCATGGTACAACCGGGGGCTCGTACTCAGCAAGCTGAAGCGGTACGACGAGGCGCTCGAGTCCTACGACATGGCCCTTGCCATCGCAGACGATTTCAGCTCGGCATGGTACAACCGGGCCAACGTGCTTGCCATTACGGGAAAAATCGAGGAAGCTGCCGAAAGCTATCTGAAAACCCTTGAATACGAACCGGACGATCTCAACGCGCTCTACAATCTCGGAATAGCCTATGAGGAGCTCGAGCAGTACGCTGAAGCAAGCGGTTTCTACCTTCGCTGTCTTGAGGTGAACAACGATTTTTCCGATGCGTGGTTCGCGCTCTCCTGCTGCTACGAAGCACTCGAACAGTACGAGGAAGCATCCTGTGCCATCGATGAGGCACTGCGAACCCTCCCGGACAGTATCGAGTTTCTGCTGCTCAAAGCGGAAATAGCCTACAATCTCAACCGGCTCGACCAGTCGCTTGAAACCTACAGGGAAATCATACTGCTTGAACCCGACAACCCGCAGATATGGCTTGATTATGCCATGGTACTGCGTGAAAACGGCTTGTTCGGGGAGTCCATCGATGCGCTCGAGCACTCGCTGAAGCTGCAACCCTATTCAGCCGACGCGCATTTTGAAATCGCCGCGGCATATTTCGCCATGGGAGACAAGCTCAGCACCCTGAAAGCACTCAGCAAGGCATTCAAGATCGATCCGGATAAAAAGCAGCTGTTCCAGAGCACCTTTCCGGAACTCTACCAGCAGGATGCTGTCCGAAAGATGCTTGGTATTTCCTGAACTCCCTGCCGCCGAACAACCTGCCTCTATGAACGTTTCAAAGCACATCCTCGGTCTCATCGGCCGGAACGTGGGTTATTCGTGGTCTCCGTTCATACACAATACCGCATGCAGCCTGCTCGGCCTGCCTTTCGTCTATACGGTTTTCAATGTCTCCGGACCGGAACTTCTTGCTGATGCACTCAGGGGTGCGCGGGCACTCGGTATTTCGGGATTCAACGTCACCATTCCGTACAAAAAGGATGTGGTTCCCCTGCTCGACGGGCTGTCGGAGGAAGCATCCGCCATACAGGCCGTAAACACCATCGTGAACCGGGAAGGCAGACTCCTGGGATACAACACCGATATCGAAGGTTTTGCGGCTCCCCTGCTGCCCTATCGGCAGCACATGGAAGGGAAACCCGTCTCCATTTTCGGTTCAGGAGGGGCATCGCTTGCCGCTATCGAAGCGTTCAGGCTCTATTTCCGTCCATCGGTGATCTACCTCTTCGTCAGGAACCTGTTCAAGGGTCTGTTCATGCTCGAGCAATACGCCCACAAGGACAGAATCTCGATCTGTCTTCTTGAGGACCTCTACACGGGGAAAAACCGGACGCAGGAGATTTTCCGGAGCTGCAGCGTGGTTGTAAACGCAACTCCGATAGGCACCAGGGGAAGAACGGAAGACGCCACGAACTGCATCATTCCCCCGGAACTGAACCTGCTGCACAGGGGGCAGATCGTCTACGACATGGTCTACAACCCGCTCCGTACGCCGCTGATTTCCGCTGCGTCGGAAGCCGGAGCTGAAACCGTCACCGGCATTGAAATGCTGATCGGCCAGGCGGCACGCGCCTTTTGGCTCTGGACCGGCAAACAGATGCCGGTCGATGAAGTGCGAAACGAGCTGCTCCGGCAAATCGAAACCGCGCCATGAACCCGCACCGCAAATGGAAAGCCTTGCATCATCCGTCATTCCGGCAATGTAACCCCACCTTATCCGTCGTTCCCTATGAAATGGTTTTTTTCAATCGCATCGATCGTTGTGTTGCTCGACCAGTTCACCAAAAAGCTTGCCGTCATGTTTCTCCGGGAAAAGGGCAGCATCTCCCTTGTCGGGGAGTGGCTGAAACTCACCTATGCTGAAAACAACGGAATAGCTTTCGGAGTGGAATTCGCGCCGCCGCTGGTGATGATCCTGCTTGTCGGCACCATTTCGCTGCTGGTCGTATTCTACGTCATGAAATCCGGCAACCGCACCACCCTGTTCCTGCTCCCCTTTGCCCTGATTTTCGGCGGCGGCGTCGGTAACCTCATCGACCGCATCACGGTCGGGAGGGTGATCGACTTCATCCATTTCGATCTTTACCAGGGGGTTATCATGGGTTCATGGGTCTCGCTCTGGCCGGTTTTCAACATCGCCGACTCGGCGATCACCATCGGGGCCTGCATGCTCATCCTGCTGCACGGCAGAATCTTCCCTGAACCATCTCCGACAGAAACACCGCATGTTCGTTGACGTCCACTGCCATCTCTCGTTCCCGGATTTCGATACCGACCGTGAAGAGATCATACGGGGGATGTCCGAAAAAGGGGTAAGCCTGCTGGTTGATCCGGGAACCGATACCGAAACCAGCCGGAAAGCGATCACACTCGCCGCCGCGCACCCCATGATCCATGCCAATGTCGGCCTCCATCCGCACGAAACCTTCAGACCGCTGCCTGAAAGCGTTTTCGATGAACTTGCCGCTCTGGCGCATTCCCCGAAAGTTGTGGGTATCGGCGAGATAGGACTGGATTACCACTATCCCGACTGTAACCGGAATGTTCAGCGGGAAGCGTTCCGCACCATGCTGAGAATGGCCAAACAGCTCGACCTTCCGGCGGTCATCCACTGCCGTGAAGCATGGGACGACCTGTTCACGATTCTCGAAGAGGAAAAACAGTCATCACTCAGAGGCATGATGCACTGTTTTTCCGGGGATACGGACCTTGCAAGGCGCTCGGTGCAGCTCGGTTTCGCGATTTCAATCCCCGGCACCATCACCTACAGGCGCTCGCATCTTCCCCGTGTCGTCAGGGAAATCCCCCTCGAGCACCTGCTGACCGAAACCGATTCCCCCTATCTGAGCCCGGTGCCGCATCGTGGAAAACGCAACAGTCCGCTCAACGTACATCTGGTCACGGAAGCGGTCGCAGGGATCAAAAACAAGCGTGTCGAGGAAGCGGCCGAACGTATTGCCCAAACGGCAGGAAAGCTTTTCAGGCTCGCATGAACCCTTCCCTCCCGCACGCCCGGCCATCCGGCAACTATTTTGAAATTCATACAAACTTGCGTAGGTTGGATACCGTTGTATCTGTATTTTCCCATACAACGTTACCATGCAATCAATCCTGTTCCGGGCCGGCAGCCGGAATGCAACGAACACCATGCACATGACCAAGATTCCATCAGCTCCGGCAAACCCGGAAACCGTTAAACCGGATGCGGCAAGCAACCTTCTCTATGTCGCGATCAAGTATAAAAACGCCTTTATCGGAGCGATCGTCCTCATTGTCGCCATGGGGGGCGGTATCGCATTCTGGATGAACCACCAGAAAGCCGCGGAGGAGGAAGCCTCCCTTCAGCTCTCGAAAGTCGCACCGCTGCTTGACCGGGGAGAGTATCGCAAGGCCATCGACGGAACATCGGCCATGCCGGGCCTGAAAAGCATTTCAGAAAAACAGGGTGGGACGCCAAGCGGCAAAATGGCTTCCCTGCTTCTTGCCAATGCCTACTACGGGCTGGGCCAACCGGATTCGGCACTTGCGATCTACAGCGGCATCTCCATGAAAAACGGCGATCTCGCCGCGGCGGTTCTTGCAGGAACCGGCGCATGCCATGCAGAAAAAAAACAGTTCTCCAAAGCGGCTGCGGCTTATGAAGAAGCCGCGGGAAAAGCTGAAAACAATGCCCTGAAAGCGCAGTATCTCGTCAGCGCAGCGGACAATCACCTCGACTCGGGAAAACGGGAAAAAGCCGTGGAACTCTACAAAAAAGCCATTGCCGACTATCCCGGATCGACCGGAGCAGCACTCTCGCAGCGCTCGCTCTGGCAGATGTCCGGCATCCGATAACCCAGAAAACAAACAAACACCGGAACCATGCCTGAAACATTCATCATCGAAACCTCGCTCGGAAATATCACCGTCAGCCTGTACGACGACACTCCGCTGCACCGCGACAATTTCAGGAAGCTCGTCAGCGAAAAGTACTATGACGGCATCCGTTTTCACCGCGTTATCCGGGATTTCATGATCCAGACCGGAGATCCGCTCTCCCGGCACGACGACAAACGCATGCTGCACGGCACGGGTGGCCCCTCCCACCGGGTTCCGGCCGAGATCCGTCATGCGAACAAAAAGGGAACCCTTGCCGCCGCACGGGACAACAACCCGGAAAAAGCCTCTTCGGGAAGCCAGTTCTACATCAACCACGTCGATAACGACTATCTCGACGGCCAGTATACGGTTTTCGGAGCCGTCGATGCCGGCATGGATGTGGTCGATGCCATCGCCGCCATTGAAACCGACTTCAACGACAATCCCCTCCAGCCGGTGACCATCAAAACCATCACACCCGCAGCACAGGCATAAAGGATACCGCTCATGGAAGCCATTGCCGACAATCTTGCCGCCATCCGGCAGCGCGTCGACACAGCATGCCTGGCGGCCGGAAGGCACCCTTCGTCCGTCAGGCTCATTGCGGTCTCGAAAACAAAACCTGCTGAAAAAATACGGGAAGCATTCGATGCGGGCCAGGTCGAGTTCGGAGAAAGCTATGTGCAGGAGTTCCTGGAAAAGCAGCAAGACCCGCTGCTCGGACATCTGCCGCTGCAGTGGCACTTCATCGGCCACCTGCAGTCGAACAAGGTCCGCTCGATCATCGGCAGGGTCGCACTGATTCACGGCATAGACCGCCTCTCAACCGCAGAGGAGCTTTCCCGCCGCGCCGTGCAGCACAATATCAGGGCGGAGTACCTGCTTGAAATCAACACTTCAGGAGAAACAACGAAGTACGGACTCAAGCCGGAAGAACTGCTTGCGGAAGCCGAAGCGTTCTTCCGGCTTCCCAATACAGCCCTTCGGGGCCTCATGACCATCGCTTCACCCGATCCGGCGCTTGCCCGGCTTGAATTCAGACTGCTGCACAACCTGCTCGACGAACTGAAGAAAACCGCTCCCGATCCGTCGCTCCTGACCGAGTTGTCGATGGGCATGAGCCAGGACTTCGAGGAAGCGATTGCAGAAGGGGCTACCCTTGTTCGGGTCGGAACCGCGATATTCGGCTGGCGGTGAACGCCAAGCACGCTCTTTTGGCAACCTCTTCTGCCGGAAATGATGACACAATCGAGCAACGCGCCCGCCGGACATGACGGAGCAAGGCGTCTGGGCAACTACAATTACGCCATTCTCAATATTGCCGCGCTCGTCCGGGAGTTCGAAACCGCAGGCCGGCCGGTAACAAGCCTCAATATCGGTGATCCGACGCTCTACGGATTCGAACCGCCTTCACAGCTTACCGAAGCATGCATTGCCGCGCTGAAACAGGGTCGTCACAGCTACACCCCCTCATGCGGCATTCCCGTGGCACGCGAAGCGATTTCCCGGGATGCGGCCAAACGGGCTGTTTGTGTCTCGGATGAAGAGGTCATCATCACATCGGGAGCAACCGAGGCTGCCGACCTTCTCTGTACGGCCCTCCTTAATCCTGGCGACGAGGTGCTCTGCCCGGCTCCCGGATATCCGCTCTACTCCGCACTGGTTTCGCGGCAGGAGGCCAGGAACGTGCCGTACCGGCTCGACCCCGCCAACGGCTGGCTTCCGGTACCCGCCGAAATCGAACGGCTGATGACACCGAAAACCCGGCTCCTTGTCATCATCAATCCCAACAATCCGACCGGAGCGCTCTACCCCCCTTCCCTGCTTGCCGAAATCGCGGAAATCGCCCGGCGACACCGCATTGTCTGCCTGGCTGACGAGGTGTACCGGAAACTGATCTTCGGGGGTGTCCACTATCCCTTCGCCTCCTTCGCCGGCAATGACCTGCCGGTCTTCACGCTTGAAAGTCTTTCGAAAAACTTCATGGCCCCGGGGTGGAGAACCGGCTGGATGACCATGGCAAACAGCGCCCTCGTACCGGGATTGCGCAGAGCCCTGCAGAAACTTGCCGAGGCGAGGGTATGTGCCGCTGCAACACCCCAGTTCGCCATTCCTGCAGCACTTTCTCTCGGAAATGAGTATCTTCTCCCGGTTATGGAAAAACTGAAGCGGCAGCGCGACCTGACCGTCGCAATGATCAACGGCATCGAGGGGCTCTGGTGCTCCTGTCCGCAGGGAGCTTTCTATGTGATGGCGAAAGCCGATCCCGTAACGTACGCTTTCGGCTCCGACGAAGAATTTATTGTTGAACTGCTCAGGAAAAAACAGATATTGTTTGTTCACGGTTCGGGATTCGGCATGGAAGCACGCGAGGGATATTTCAGGATAGTGTACCTGCCCGATACCGCACTCCTTGAAAAGGTTTTCCATGACCTTGCCGATTTTTTGCGGCACCACAGGCACCATTCGTCAATAACCTTAAAATCAACAACCCGATCATGATCGCTCAGCAGGAAAAAATTCAGGCAGCTGTATCGTTTATACGCAAGAAAACCCAGGATGAATATCCCGTAGGCATCGTTCTCGGCACCGGTCTCGGCGCTCTTGCAAAAGAGATCGACGTCGAACTTGCCCTCGATTACGGCGATATCCCCAACTTTCCCATTTCGACGGTCGAAACCCATCAGGGCAAACTGATCTTCGGAAATCTGGCGGGCAAGAAAGTTGTCGCCATGCAGGGGCGCTTCCATTTCTACGAAGGCTACTCGATGCAGCAGATCGTCTTTCCTGTCAGGGTCATGAAGCACCTCGGCGTGAAGACCCTCGGCATCACCAACGCCTGCGGCGGCCTCAATCCGGCATTCAGCAAAGGGGACATCATGCTGATCGACGACCATATCAACCTGCTCGGCAGCAATCCGCTCATCGGTCCCAACGATCCGGAAGTGGGTTCCAGATTCCCCGACATGTGCGAACCCTACTCAAAACGCATTCTCTCCATAGCCGAAAAAGCGGCGCTCGAAGAAAAAATCAGGGTGCAGCGCGGCGTCTACGTGGCGCTCTCGGGGCCCTGCCTCGAAACCCGTGCAGAGTACAGGATGCTGCGCATTCTCGGCGCCGATGTTGTCGGCATGTCCACCGTGCCGGAAGTCATCGCTGCTGTCCATCAGGGCACCGAAGTGTTCGGCATGTCCATCATCACCGACGAGTGCTTCCCCGACAGCCTGCAGCCGGTCAGCATCGAGGAGATCATCGAGGTCTCCAACCATGCGGAGCCCAAAATGACCGCCATTTTCAAAGCCGTCGTCGCAAACCTGTGAACCATAGAATCCCTTTACCAAGTATGATAGACGCCATTTCCTTTTCAAACGGAACGTTCCGCTACCTCGACCAGCGCTACCTGCCCCTGCAGGAGCTCCATGTAGAAACACGGGATTACCGGGAGGCCATCGAAGCCATCAAGACGCTCGCCGTCAGGGGTGCTCCGCTCATCGGCGCTTCTGCCGGCTATACGGTGATTCTCGGCATCAATGCCTGCAAGGGCGACAAGGCAGGCTTCCCGGCATATTTCGAGAATCTGATCGCAGAGGTCAACGCGTCGCGTCCTACGGCTGTGAACCTCTTCTTCGCAACAAAAAAAATGCAGGCGGTGTATGACGCAAACTTCGAAGCGGATTCGCTTGAAACGCTCTTTGCAAAAATGACCGACGAGGCGCACCGCATCTACAACGATGAGGTCGAAAACTGCGACCGCATCGCCCGCCACGGTGTCGAGATCATCAAGAGCGACCTGGCTGACACCCTGAAAAAACGCAAGCTGAACGTCCTTACCCACTGCAACACCGGCACGCTCGCCTGCTGCGGCATCGGTACGGCGCTTGGCGTGATCCGCCTCGCCTGGAGGGAAGGGCTGATCGAAAGGGTGATCTCCTCGGAAAGCCGTCCACTCCTGCAGGGACTGCGCCTGACCGCATGGGAACTCGAACATGACGGCATACCGTTCGCTTCCATCTCCGACTCCTCTTCGGCAATCCTGATGCAGCGGGGCATGATCGATTTCGCTGTGGTCGGCGCCGACCGCATCACGGCCAACGGCGACACGGCCAACAAAATCGGCACCTATGCCCATGCCATCAGCGCAAACCACCACGGCATCCCGTTCTACATCGCCGCTCCGGTCTCGACCATCGACATCACCATGTCGGAAGGATCGCAGATTCCGATCGAGGAGCGCAACGCCGACGAACTGCGCACCATCTTCGGTACCCAGGTAGCCACACCGACAACCCCGGTGGTGAACTACGCTTTCGACGTCACGCCCGGTACCCTTATCCGCGGCATCATCACGGAGAAGAAAGCCGTCGTCGGCGACTACAGGAAAGGCCTCGGAGAACTCTTTTCCGACTGAACCGGCCTCCTGCAGGAAAAACCCGCCATAAAAAAAGACCGGGATATCAGACACTTCCGGTCTTTTTTTTATGACACTTCCGGAAGAAAAATCCTTTTTTGTTACATTTAGCTGAAGATACGCTGAATGGCACGCAGCGTTCCTGATGGTCATCTCCTCGGTTTCAACGCTTTCGGGATCGTTGTCAGGTGCTTTTTCCAGAACAACTATCCGGAGAACGCCTCATGAGCGAAACAGGATATGCATACAGGGTTGTACGCGGTTTTGCTTTTTCAGCCCTGTTCTGGCTGGTTATCGGTCTTGTGGTCGGGTTGTGGATCGCCTTCGAGATGTTCAATCCCGCCCTGAACCTCACCCCGTGGCTGAGTTTCGGCAGGCTTCGTGTGGTTCACACCAACGGGCTTGGCCTCGGTTTCGGACTTGCCGGCATTTTCGCCACCTCCTACTACATCCTGCAGCGGCTTACCCGCACCCCGCTCGCATTTCCCAAACTTGCCCTTGTCCATCTCTACCTTTTCAATGCAGCCATCGCCCTTGCCGCTCTGAGTCTCTTCATGGGCATGAGCACCACAAGGGAATACGCCGAGCTGGAGTGGCCGCTTGACGTAGGCGTGGTGATCCTCTGGGTGATGTACGCCGTGAACGTGTTCGGCACGCTCCTCAAGCGTCAGGAAAAACAGATGTACATCTCGCTCTGGTACATCATCGCCATGACGGTCACCATAGCCGTGCTCTACATCGTCAACAATCTCGCGGTTCCGGTCACGCTCTTCAAATCCTACAGCATCTACGCAGGGGCCAATGACGCGAATGTCGAGTGGTGGTACGGCCACAACATCGTCGGGTTCATCTTCACCGTACCGGTTCTGGCCATGTTCTATTATTTCCTGCCCAAAGCCACCGGACTGCCGATCTACAGCCACCGGCTCTCCATCATCTCGTTCTGGGCGCTCATTTTCGCCTATCTCTGGACCGGTGCACACCATCTCATGCTCACTCCCCTGCCGGAGTGGATCCAGACCGTAGCCATCGCATTCAGCATTTTCCTGATCGCGCCCTCATGGGGTTCCGTCGTGAACGGCTACTACACCCTGCAGGGCAACTGGGAGCAGATGCGCTCGAATTACCTGGTGAAGTTCTTCATTCTCGGCATCACCTTCTACGGACTGCAGACAATCCAGGGCCCGACCCAGGGCCTGCGGACGCTCAACGCCTTTTTCCACTACACCGACTGGGTTGTCGGTCATGTGCATATGGGCACCATGGGATGGGTGGCGATGATCATATCGGCATCGTTCTATTACATGATTCCGAGAATCACCGGTAACGAGCTGCACAGCATCAAGCTCGCCAACACGCACTTCTGGCTGATCCTTGCCGGCCAGCTCATCTGGACCATCACCATGTGGATCGGCGGCATCCAGCAGGGAGCCATGTGGAAAGCCACCAACCCCGACGGATCGCTCATGTACAATTTTCTCGACTCGGTAACCTCTCTTTATCCCTACTACCGCCTGCGGTTTGCTGCTGGAATCGTCTACTTCATCGGCATACTGATTTTTGTCTACAACCTTGTCATGACCGTGAGAAAACGGCCAGTTGAAGCATAGTCAACCAATCCTAAAAGGAGCATCAATCATGGGGATCTATTCGAAACCGGTTGTTTTTGCAGTGCTGTCGGCTGTGGTGATTCTCATCGGAACCATCGTCACGGTATTCGTACCGCTTTTCATGCCTTCCACCCAACCGGTAAGTCCGCTTATCAAGCCATACACCGCGATCGAGCTTGAAGGGAGGGACATCTATATCAGGGAAGGCTGCCACAACTGCCATACCCAGACGGTACGGCCATTACGAACCGAGGTATTGCGTTACGGTGAATACTCGAAACCCGAAGAGTTCGCATACGATCGTCCGTTCCTGTGGGGGTCACGTCGCACCGGACCTGACCTGAACAGGATCGGCGGCAAGTATCCCGATTCCTGGCATTACCGCCACATGCAGAGTCCGCAGGGCATGTTCGAAAAATCAAATATGCCCCCCTATGGCTGGCTTGCCGCAAACCGTCTCGATACAGGAAACAGCCTGAAAAAAATCACCATACTCGGTTACGGCTACAGCGAAGGGGAGGTCAGTCAGCAGATTTCAGACTACAAGGCAAAAGTCACCGCGCCTGATTACGACTCCAGGGAAACCCGCGATCAGGTGACTCCGGAGGCTCTGCGAAACGAGCTCACGGAAATGGATGCAATAATCGCCTATCTGCAGAAGCTGGGCCGTGACGTTAAAAATCTGGAGGCTGCACAATGAACTTTTCGCAACTCGCATACCTCTTCTTCACCCTTTCGCTTGCGGCTGTCTTTGCGGGAATCATCCTGCACTATTACAACCCCGGAAGGAAAGAAGAGGTTGAACGGCCCAAACATACCATGCTGGATCCGGATGAATGAACAGGGCCCCAGGGTCCGGCAACCAAAAGAGATAAACCGCACCTAATCAACAGGAGGCTCACATGCACGATACAGGAGAACCCGGAGAGGGCCACAACAGCATCCCCAAAGGGTGGCTGCTCTTCTTTTTCGGCGTCATCGTCTGGCTTGTCTGGTACATCGTTTCCTTCACACCGGCTATTTCCGGCTGGTCGTTCTATAAGGGATTTGAAGAGAAGATGGCGAAATCCGTTCCTGCCGCAACCGGGGACGCCGGGACACCGGACAGGTACATCGGCCAGGCTGCTGCTATCGACGAAGGAAAAGCCGTCTACGCAGAAAGCTGCGCAGCCTGCCACAAAGCCGATGCAACCGGCGGAATCGGTCCTGATCTGACTGCTGCGCTGAAATACGGATCGACCCCGAAGGATATCTTTGAATCGATAGCCAAAGGCAGGCCCAACGGCATGCCTCCATTCCAGCAGCAGATCGGCAATGACCGCATCTACAAGCTCGTGGCGTATCTTGAGAGCCTGAAAAAATAGTACATGAGACTACCGGACATGTCCTGCACCAGTAACTCTTAACCTTCAGCGGCCTGTGTGGAAGAGATACAGAAGAACGGTTGAACTCCTGCAGGCCCTGCTGATTACAGGGCTGCCTTTCCTCAAGATCAACGGGGAAAGCGCCCTGCGGTTCGATATCGGTGAACTGAAACTCCATGTTTTCGGTACGGTCATACGGATCGGTGAATTCTACCTGCTGCTTGCGGCTATCCTGTTTTTCCTGCTGCTGATCACCTTCGTTACAGCTATATTCGGACGCGTCTGGTGCGGATGGCTCTGCCCGCAGACCGTACTGCTCGATATGGCGGAGAGCATTGCTGGACGATTCGGTCTGAAAAACCGGGACACCCTGCGTAAAATCCTGCTGTTGCCGATTTCCGCACTGGTTTCGCTTACCCTGATCTGGTATTTCGTCCCGCCCGCAGAAACCATGCAGAGTCTTTTTGTCTCTCTTCCCGTTACGGCATTCTTTATCGTCCTTTGGATCGTCGTCTATGTCGAACTCGCATTCCTCGGAAGAACATTCTGTATGTCGGTCTGCCCCTACGCCATGATGCAGAATGCGCTCTTCGACAAGGATACCCTTGTCATCGAGTACGACAGATCGCGCGACGATACCTGCATGAAATGCGACTCATGCGTGAAGGTCTGTCCGGTCGGCATCGATATCAAGCAGGGGCTCAGCACCCGCTGCATCGCCTGTGCGGAGTGCATCGATGCCTGCATCCTCAAAAGCGAACCGAGGGGAATGAAGCCCTTCCCGAACTACAAGGGGCGGATCATGCGCCCGAAAACATTCTGGATGGGAGGCCTGACCGCAGCAGCAGGCGTGCTGCTGCTTGCCCTGCTGTCACTGCGTCCGCCTGTCGATTTTCTTGTGACAAGGGACCAGGAGCAACTTCCGGAAGGTCTGAACAGATACACATGGACCGTCTGCAACAACACCGGCAGAACCCTTGATCTTGAACTGGAAACCCCTCCTGAAACATCCGTGATCGGACAGCATACCATACAGGTCAGGCCGTATGAGGTATCGAGAGGAAAAGTGCTGCTGAAAGCATCGAAAAACATCCGTCAGGTCAGATTCACGCTCACCGGCGATGGCATATCCATCGGAAAGGAGGCAGGCTTCCTATGAAACCGTTCATCATCGCACTCTACGCTCTTTTCCTGTTTGCCATGGCAAGCGGCATCACCATCGCCTACCGCCAGGCCGAGGGGCTCGTCGAAACGAACTATTACGAGAAAGCCAGCGCATACTTTACAACCAAAGCCGCCGAATCGTCAAGCGGACTTTCCGTCAGCGTGCCGGACTCCCTCCGCCGGGGCAGCAATGAGATACAGGTAAAGCTGTTGTCCCGCAACAACCCGCTCAAAGGTGCCGATGTCACGTTTTTTACCGGAAACCTGTCAAAAAAGGCATATGACCGTACGACTCCGATGACAGAAACCGAACCCGGCATCTACCGGGCAACTGCGGAGATACCCTTCAGGGGCGTCTGGCTGGTACGGGTCGATATCAGAAAAGAACAACTGCAAACATCGCGAAAATGGTTTGTCGAGATCAACTGAAACGCATAGGCACTGCGCTTGCCCTGATCCTCCTCTGTTCGGCATGGATCTTCCCTCCCGAACAGAAGCCGGACTGCGACATTCATGGCGGCCCCTGCACGAAAACAGCCGGAAACAGTGCCGTCACTCTTGAAATCAGCCCTCGTCCGGTAAAGCACATGCAGGAGCTGCTCTTCAGTGTCACGGTAAAGCCCTGTGCATCGCTGCCCGATAATCTGTTGCTCGATCTTTCCATGCCGGGCATGGAGATGGGAAAAAACCAGGTCAGGCTCGTCAGAAAGGGCAACTGTCTCTATCAGGGAAAAGGACTCATCGTCAAATGCATGAGCGGACGGAAACTCTGGAAAGCCACCCTGCTTTCCGAAAAACTGAACAATCCCGCATTCACCTTTGATGTCAGGGACTGAATCCGATGCCGTCCGGAACATCCGCTGCGATCACTGCCTGCGCGAAATTCCGCTGTCTGCCTCGGTAAGGGCGGAAATAAACGGATCGACAAGATATTTCTGCTGCCACGGCTGCCGCGGGGTGTACGAACTGATCCATGACGCATCGCTCGACGCATTCTACCGGCAGCGGTGCCAGTGGCAGCCCGGAGCCCCGTCCCATGAAAAACCCGATCCTCTTGCGTTCAGCTCCTCGGTCGTGAAAACCGCCGAGGGGAACCGCATCGACCTGCAGCTTTCGGGAATACGGTGCGCATCGTGTGTCTGGCTCATCGAAAAATACCTGTCGGGGCTCCCGGGCGTCGGCGGTGTACGGGTAAACTATGCCACCAACCGGGCCTCCATCAACTGGAATCCCGACCTGACGGCACTCGATACGATCCTCGATTCCCTGCACTCCCTCGGCTATGGCGCCCTGCCCCTTCGAAACGGCATTTCGACGGAAAGCCTTGCACGGGAGAAACAGGAACTGCTGCTTCGATTCGGTACGGCAGGGTTCTTCTCCATGCAGCTCATGCTGATCTCGGCAGCACTCTATGCCGGGTTTTTCCAGGGCATCGAAAAAGAGTACCGCCTCGCATTCCAGTTGATTTCCTGGGCACTGGCCACGCCGGTGGTCTGGTATGCAGGGTTTCCGTTTCTTGCCGGGGCGGTCCGGTCGATCCGCTCAAGAAACGCGAACATGGATCTGCTCGTTGCCCTCGGTTCCCTCTCCGCCTATCTCTACAGCGTTGCAATGATCCCGCTTGGAGGGGAGGTGTTCTTCGACACCTCGGCCATGATCATCACCTTCATCCTGCTGGGCCGGTTTCTCGAGGCGGGCTCGCGGCTCAAGGCCGGAAACGCCATCGTAGCACTTGCCGGACTGCAGCCGCAGCAGGCGGTGCTGATGAGGGAAAACGGGAAGCGGGAAACCGTTTCGCTTGACCAGGCTCCTCCCGGATGCATCATTGAAATCATGCCGGGGGCGAAAATTCCTCTCGATGCTTCGGTGATCGAGGGGGAAGCGGAAGTCAACGAATCGATGCTGACCGGGGAATCGCTTCCGGTCATGAAAACCCCCGGCAGCAGCATCTTCGCCGGCACCATCAACAGCAACGGAAGATTGCTTGCCCGCGTAACCGGCAGCGCCGGGGACACCCTGCTTGCCGGCATCATCAGAACCGTGGAAGAGGCCCAGTCGCGCAAGGCCCCCGTGCAGCAGCTCGCCGACAGGGTTTCAGGCTACTTCGTACCGGCAATCCTTCTGCTTGCTCTTGCTACCTTCATCTACCGGAACCATACCGGCAGCGGTACCGTCACAGCGCTCATGAACGCGGTTTCCGTGCTGGTGATCGCATGCCCCTGCGCGCTCGGCCTGGCGACGCCCCTGGCAATACTCGTGGGCACCACTGCTGCAGGCAGGGAGGGAATTCTCATCAAGGGTGGTGATATCTTCGAAACCGTATCGAAAACCACGACCGTGGTTTTCGATAAAACCGGCACCATCACCAGAGGCACCCCGTCGGTTACCGACTTCGTGGATTTCGGAATCTTCAGGAACCTGCCCGAACATGCAGCGTCACTTGAATCGCTCTCGGAACACCCGGCAGGGAAAGCCATTGCAGAGAAATGGAGCGGAAAAAGGCTGCATGTAGAAGCATTCAGGGCCATTCCGGGCCTGGGGGTTTCGGGAAGCATACAGGATCATGCCTGGCTTGCCGGATCACCGGCATTCATGAAAAACAACCACGTTGAACTCGACCCGAAACAGGAGGCGCTGATCCGGCAGATGGAAGCCGAAGGAAAAACCGTGGTCATGCTCGCCTGCGACACCATGGCTGCCGGCATCATCGGACTCAGCGATGAAATCCGCAGTGACGTGCCGGAACTGCTCGCATCACTGCGGAAACGGGGACTGCACATCAGAATGCTGACCGGCGATAACCGGGGAGTTGCCGCCCGGATCGCATCCAGGTGCGGGATAACCGACGTACAGGCAGGGCTCTCTCCCGAAGGGAAAGCCGGAATCATCGGCGAACTGAAAAGAGCGGGAGAAACCGTCATGATGGTGGGAGACGGCATCAACGACGCACCGGCGCTCACCGCAGCCGATACCGGCATCACGCTTGGCAGTGCGACAGGCATCGCCCTGGAAAGTGCGGGAGTAGCTATGCTCACCGACAACCTCCTGCTTGTCGATGTCCTCGTCGAGCGTTCGAAACGGTGCTTCTCGATCATCCGCCAGAACCTTGCCTGGGCGTTCCTCTACAACCTTGCCGCAGTGCCGCTTGCGGTCTCGGGCATGCTCCATCCCATCGTTTCGGCAATCCTGATGGCATCAAGTTCACTCGTGGTGGTCAGTAACTCGCTGCGGCTGCAGAAAACCCGGAAATAAAGCATGGACAGCATCTACTACCTCATCATCATCGGTTTCATCTTCGGCACGGCTGCCTGGCTGCTCTTTATCTGGGCGGTCCGGAGCGGACAGTTCGACGATCCCGAAGCCCCGAAGTACCGCATGCTCGACGACGACGATGAACAGCCGGAAATCCGGAGAAAAAAAGAACCGCTCAACCCGAATAAACACCGCAGCCCATGACAGCCATGACCAATACGACAATCGCCATGTTCGTCACCGGCCTTGCGGGAGGATTCGGCCACTGCATCAGCATGTGCGGACCGGTGGTGGCGGCCTATTCGCTGGGAGAAACCCGGAGGGGCATGCTGCACCACCTGCTCTACAACGCCGGGAGAGTCACCACCTACACCGTGCTTGGTGCCATCGTAGGCCTCTCCGGCTCGTTCCTTGTCCTCGCCGCATCAATTGATCGGTTCCAGACCATCATCATGGTACTGGCCGGCATCTCGATCATTCTCATGGGACTTGCCACGCTCGACATCCTTCCGGTCGGAAAAACCATCAACAGTTGCTCCTGGATCATGCCCCGTATCGGAAAACTCATGGGCCTCTTCAAGGGATCCCGATCGATCGGCGCCTACTACCCCATGGGTGTGCTGCTCGGATTTCTGCCCTGCGGGCTCACCTATACGGCCCTGCTTGCCGCCGCAAGAGCCGCCATGAATGCGGACAACCATGTTGCTGGCATGCTCGAAGGGGGACTCATCATGCTGAGTTTCGGACTCGGCACCACACCTGCCCTGCTGGTCGTCGGCAAAGCCGTCCACCTGATCGGAGAAAAGGTCCGCAGAACATTCCACCGCGTTGCAGGCGCCATCATGATCCTCACCGGCATCTACTTCACCCTGTCGGCATTGTAAAGCACAACGGATTCCCCCCGGCAGGCGCCCCGGGGATCATTGCCTGCTTCCCGATTTTTCCTCCGGACGCACCATTATTACGGTATTATTTTGTTATTTTTCCCGTCACAACCGGAATATCGCCGTTGATCGGCTGCAACCAGCAACTGCATACCATGCGCATACACGATCTCGATCCGGAAAGCCGTCCGAGAGAACGGTTCCTGCAGTATGGTCCTTCAGCGCTCAGTCCCGCCGAGCTTCTTGCCCTTATTCTGCGATCCGGCACCAGGAACCTGAACATTATCGATACCTGCAACGCGCTCATAGCGGCGCACAGCCTTGAACAGCTTGCTGACATTCCGCTCTCGGAACTGCAGCAGATACCGGGAATCGGACAGGCCAAAGCAATGCAGGTCGCTGCAATTTTCGAACTCAACAAAAGGATCCACTACCGGAAGAACAGCCTGAGAAAAATCCAGTCGGCAAGAGACGTCTTCGAATACATGACCGGCAGGATACCCGACGAGACCAGGGAACATCTGTTCGTGCTGCACCTGAACACCAAGAACCGCGTGATCCGTCATCAAATCGTTTCCGTCGGCACACTTAACGCCTCGCTCATACACCCCAGGGAGGTCTTCAAATCCGCCATCCGGGAAAGCGCTCATGCGCTGATTCTCGTGCACAACCATCCTTCGGGAGACGTCGAGCCGAGCAACGCCGACCGGCAGGTCACCGGCATTCTCAAACAGGCGGGAACCATTCTGCAGATCGAGGTGCTCGATCATGTCATTGTGGGAAAAGAAAACTGGTTCAGTTTCCGTGAACACTCGCTTCTGGAGTGAAAACCTTCGGAAAACATGCCTGAATGGGCGTGGCGACAAAGCCTCCGGCATCGCACTGCAGCTTCAGGGAGACCGCTGGCGCAGAAGGCTGGTAAGCAGGGAGTAGTGACGACCCGGCAGCTGAGGAGAGGAACCGCCCGGCCGGCTTGCAGGGAAACCGATTCAACCGGCAGCCGACTGGCCGGACTGCGTTACCGGCATCTCGGTCTGTACGCTGATTTCCCGAACGTTTTTTGCCTGATACCCTTTCTGGGTTTTTTCAAGCTCGAACTCAACTTCGGCATCCTGGTTCAAAACCTTGAAGCTTTGTTCGGAAACAATAGCTGAAAAATGAACGAACACATCTTCACCGCCATCAGGATTCAAAATGAAGCCGTAACCTTTCTTGCCATCAAACCATTTAACTTTACCTCTTTCCATGATAAATCCGGGGCTTTACCATTAGTATGTCTGCTGCTCTTTTTTACCTTACATTTCCAATATAGGCATTTCCTCCCCTTTTATGCTCATTTATTTCACTTTTCAGCAGCAAGACACCCAATTAATGCGTCACAGCGCCAGAAAAAAAGGGAAAAAACATTATTTCTTTTCTGAAAAAACTTTAACAAAAGCACATCAAAAACAATGAAGCATATCATTCTTGTCACGGGCGCAGGAAAAGGCATCGGTAAAGCCATCGCCCTTGAATTCGCAAAAAAATCGTTGTCACTCCCCGGTTTCGAACCCGTGCTGATACTTGTCTCGCGCACTGCAGAAGACCTGGATGACGTCGCCGCCGAATGCTCTGCCTGTGGCGTCCGCACGGATTGCATGGTAACCGACATCTCGGACACTGCCGGGGCAATACGACTGGCCGATACCGTTATCGCGCGATACGGCACCATCGACTGTCTGGTCAACAATGCCGGCGTAGGACGATTCCGGCCCTTCAGGGAGATCACGGAAGAGGATTTCGATTACACCGTGGCAACCAACATGAAGGGAACATTCTTCCTCACGCAGAAACTGTTTGCGGTGATGGAAGAACAGCGGAAAGGACACATCTTTTTCATCACTTCGGTAGCGGCTGAAAAGGCATTCAAAAGCTCCTCCGTCTACTGCATGACGAAATTCGCCCAGAAAGGACTGGCTGAAACCCTCCGCCTCTACGCAAAGGAGTGTAACGTGCGAATCACCAGTGTCATGCCGGGAGCGGTCTACACGCCCATGTGGGGAGAGGTTCCCGAAACGGTGAAAGCCGCGATGATGATGCCTGAAGATATTGCCGTACCGGTTGTCGGAGCGTATCTCCTGCCCGGAAGGACATCGGTCGAGGAGCTTGTCTTCAGGCCGGTTACCGGTGATATCAACGAATGAAAGCAGTTGTGGGAAAGCAAGCTTTTTTCCCGTATCTTCCGTTACTTTCCTGTAATCAACCTATCCTGCCGTTCAACTTATGCGCTTAAAGGAAAAAATAGATGCGGACCTGAAAGAGTCCCTGAAAAGCGGGAAAAAAAACCGCCTGAATGCAATCCGTTCCATCCGTGCAGCCCTGCTTGAAAAAGAGGTTTCCATCCGGGTGGGGGGCGTAGCGACCCTCTCCGAAGAACAGGAAACCGAGGTGCTGGTCAGCCTTGCAAAGAAACGCCGCGACGCCATCGAGCAGTTCATTGCGGGAAACCGTCCCGACCTCGCAGAAACCGAAAAGTCGGAACTCGGGGTCATCGAGGAGTACCTGCCGGAACCGGTCTCGGATGAAGAGGTCGTGGCAACTGTCGAGGCTATCATCGCCAGAACCGGAGCATCATCCATGAAAGACATGGGCAGGGTCATGGGAGAGGCCATGAAGGCGCTCAAGGGAAAGGCCGACGGCGGCAAAGTGCAGCAGATCGTCAAGTCGCTGCTTCCGGCATAACCATTTCCTCCATCCGTACAACAACCACTATGCTCGACATCAACTACATCCGCCAGAATCCGGATGACGTTATAGCCATGCTCCGGGCCCGCCAGCTCGAAAACGAAGCCCCCAGGGTTGCCGAACTGCTTGAACTCGACCGGCAGCGCCGCGAGATCGTGCAGCAGGCCGACGATATGAAAGCCCTGCGCAACCGGGTATCCCGTGAAGTCGCTGAAATGAAAAAGTCCGGCAGCGAACCGGCCGGGGAGCTGATCGGCAGAATGAAAGCTGTCGCCGACGATATCGCCGCATGCGATGCCGCACTGAAAAATCTTGAAACGGCTTCGGAAGATATCCTGCTCGCACTTCCCAACAGGCTGCACCACTCTGTTCCTGAAGGCAAAAGCGCAACCGGAAACATCGTCTGCAAGGACCCGGTGCAGTTCGAGTACGGGCTTGATTTCCCGCTGAAAAACCATCTCGAACTGGGCAGGGCACTCGGCATTCTGGATTTCGAGCGGGGCGCAAAAGTAGGCGGTGCGGGGTTTCCGGTTTACACCGGCAAGGGGGCAAGGCTCGAACGTGCGCTCATCAATTTCATGCTCGACACCCACACCGGCAACCACGGATACACGGAGATCTTTCCCCCGTTCCTCGTAAACCGTGAATCGCTCAGAGGTACCGGACAGTGGCCGAAATTCGCCGATCAGGTCTACACCATCGAGGAGGACGGGCTTTACGCCATCCCGACCGCCGAGGTCCCGGTCACGAACCTGCACCGGGGAGAGATGCTCGAGGCTTCGGATCTGCCGGTAGCCTATGCGGCTTATTCAGCATGCTTCAGGCGTGAAGCCGGAAGCTACGGAAAAGAGACAAGAGGGTTTCTCAGGGTACACCAGTTCAACAAGGTCGAGATGGTGCGATTCACCCGTCCCGAAGATTCGTATGAAGCTCTCGAAACCATACTCGGCCACGCCGAAGCCATTCTGCTGGCGCTCAGGATCCCTTACCGCGTCCTGCTGCTCTGCAGCGGCGACATCAGCGCCAATGCAGCCAAGTGCTACGATATTGAAGTGTGGTCGCCTGCAGAGGGGAAGTATCTGGAGGCATCGAGCTGCTCGAATTTCGAGGATTACCAGGCCCGGCGCATGAACATCCGGTACCGGCCCGACAGCAAATCGAAACCGGAGTTCGTGCACACGCTCAACGGGTCCGGGCTCGCCACCTCACGCCTCATGGTTTCGCTGCTCGAACACAACCAGACCCCGGATGGCAAGGTAACCGTTCCCGAAGCGCTCAGACCCTATACCGGCTTCGAGGTCATCGGCTGACGGACATTTCCGCGCACATCTGCCGCCCGCTCCTGCTTGAACTCCACAACCATGCGGCTGACCTTTTCGATATCGATAAGAAAAGCGTCGTGGCCGTATGGTTCGTCAAGATAGATGACCCGTGATACCGGCAGGAGTCGTCCGAGCTCCTCCTGCTCCTCTTTCGGATAGAGCACATCGCTCTTGATGGAGAGAATCTCCACCGGTATCGGCAGCGAACCGAGCACCTCCTCGTACACTCCCCTTCCCCGCGACAGGTCGTGCATATCCATGGCTTTCGTCAGGGTCACGTAGGTGTTGGCGTCAAACCTGTCCACGAGTTTTCGTCCCTGATAGCGCAGATAGCTCTCGACGCTGAACAGACCGTCATCCTGAACCTTCCGGCCGAAACGCGACTGGAAGTTTTCGAAACTGCGATAGCTGCACATGGCCATCATTCGCGCCGCAGCAAGACCTGAGGCAGGAGGCGCTTCAGGTTCGTACCAGCCCCCCTTCCAGTCACGATCGGCGTAGATTGCCTGGCGCTGCGCCTCGCTCTGGGCGATACACCAGGAGGAGTGACGTCCGGAAACACCCATCGGCATCATGGCCTGAACCATTCCGGGATACAGGAACCCCCACTCGAGCACCTGCATGCCCCCCAGCGATGCCCCCACGACAAGCCTCAGGCGCTCGATGCCGAGAGCATCAAGCAGCAGGCGCTGCACGTGCACCATGTCGCGAATGGTGACCAGCGGAAAATCGGGGCCGTAACGCATTCCCGTCAAGGGATTCCGCGACATGGGCCCGGTGGTGCCGTAGCAGCTCCCGAGCACATTGCTGCATATGATGAAGTCCTTCGACGGGTCGAACGCCCCGCCTTCTGCAAACATGCCGTCCCACCAGGCATCGGCATCGGCAGACCCCGTCAGGGCATGGCAGATGACAATGACGTTGTTTTTCTCCCGGTCAAGTTTCCCCCATGTCCTGTAGGCGACGCGCAGTCCCGGCAAAACCGCTCCAAGCTCGGTTTCAAAAGGCTTTTCCGATTCAAAATAGTGTGTCTTCTCCGAAATGAACTCCCTGTAATCCCTCATCTGTATCAGTTCAATGTTGCAAATGCCTGTTCGAAATCAGCCTTGATATCCTCCGGATGCTCGATGCCCACGGAAACCCGCACCATGTCGAGCGATACTCCGGCAGCTTCCTGCTCTTCCCGCCCAAGCTGCTGGTGGGTTGTCGATGCCGGATGGATCACGAGGGTCTTGGCATCGCCCACATTGGCCAGATGGCTGGCAAGACGCACGCTGTCGATGAAGCGCACGGCGCGATCATAGCCACCCTTCACCCCGAAAGTCAGCACGCATCCGAAACCGCCGGTGAGGTAGCGGACCGCCTGCCGATGGGTGGGATGGTCCTCGAGACCCGGATAGTTCACCCATGAAACCGCCGGATGCTCCGCAAGCCAGCGCGCGAGCGCAAGCGTGTTGTCGGCATGCCGCTGTACCCGTAAGGAGAGTGTTTCAAGTCCCTGCAGCAGCATGAACGAATTGAACGGACTGATGGCCGGACCGAAATCGCGCAGCCCCTCGACTCTTGCTTTTATGATGAAAGCAAGATCACCGAACGTTTCATGGAAGCGGAGTCCGTGATACCCTTCGGATGGCTCGCTCAGCATGGGAAACTTTCCGTTTCCCCAGTCGAAGGTCCCGCCATCGACAATCACTCCGCCCATTGTGGTGCCATGGCCGCCGATCCATTTGGTGGCCGACTCGACCACGACGGAAGCACCGTGCAGGAGAGGCCTGCAGAGGTAACCGCAGCAGCCGAAGGTATTGTCCACAACAAGCGGAATGCCGTGCACGCGCGCCACGTCGGCTACCGCCTCGAAATCCGGAACGTGAAAGGCGGGATTGCCGATCGACTCCAGATAGAGCGCTTTGGTTCCGCCGTCTATGGCCCCCCGGAACGCCTCGGGTTCGTTGACATCGACAAACCTGACGTCAATGCCAAGACGCCTGAAGGCTACCTTGAACTGGTTGTAGGTGCCGCCGTACAGGGAGCTGGAGGAGACGATGTTATCCCCCGTACCGCAGAGGCTCGTCAGCGCAATGAACTGTGCCGAATGCCCGCTTGCCACGGCAAGTGCCGCTTTTCCGCCCTCGAGCGCTGCAACCCGCTGCTCGAAAACGTCGGTGGTGGGATTCATCAGACGGGTATAGATGTTTCCGAATGCCTTCAGGGCAAAGAGGTCGGCACCGTGCGCCGCACTGTCGAAGGTATAGGAGGTGGTCTGATAGATCGGAACCGCCCGCGATCGGGTAACCGGATCCGGGTGCTGTCCGGCATGCACCTGCAGTGTTTCGAACCGGTAGGGAGACTGTGAGTGACTCATGATAAACGACGGTTGAAAAATTGCCGCTACCAGAGTGAAAAAGAAGGCTGAAAGCCCCGAGAAACCCGGATTCCGAGGAATCGCTGAAGAGAGGTATGAACGTGCAGAATGGCAGACATACCATCATCTTTCCCGGCTCATGTCCGGGATGGAATTGGCACCAATCACTGTGCATGACGGTTGCCAAGGCTTCTCAGGGCCAGTCCCTCCACCTTTCTCGATGATAGCGTTAAATGCTACAAAGAACATTTCATATAATTGCAATCAATCTACAACAGCAATCGTTATTTTACAAATTCCTTCACGAAAGGAAATCTTCCGAACCCATGCCCATGACATCACGAGAAGTTGCGCTGAAAGTCCTGCAATGCGTCGAGCAGGAAGAAAAAAAATCAGGAACCGTCCTGCACGATTTCCTTGAGGGATCATCGCTCGGCCGCAGCGACCGGGCTCTGGTTACGGAGCTCGTCAACGGCGTGCTTCGCAGGCGCCTGACGCTCGATGCCATCATCGGCAGGTTCTATCACCACCGATACGAGAAAGCCGCGACAGTCCTGAAAAATATCCTCCGGATCGGGGCCTATCAACTGGTTTTTCTCGACCGCATACCCGGATGGGCCGCCGTCAGCGAGTCGGTCTCGCTTGCCCGGAAATACAAGGGTGAACACATGGCAAGGCTCGTCAACGCAGTGCTGAGAAACATCACGCCGGAGAGCATACTGCCGGAAAACCTGCCGGCCGGGACCGGCGACCTCCGCAAGCTTGCCTTCACGGCATCCCATCCCGAATGGCTTATCGAGCGATGGACTACCCGGTACGGAAAGGAAAAAACCGCCGCCATACTCGACTACGACAACCGTACCCCGCTGACGGGGTTCCGGATCAACCCGCTGAAAACCTCTCCGGAGAATTTTCTGGCGTCCCACTCGTCCCGGGAAAGTCCCCTTACGCCCTGCAGTCTCGGCATGTTCTTTCTCTCTGCGGATTTTCCGCTCTTCGAGGCATCGATCGCAAAAGGTCTGCTGACTGTCCAGAACCCCACCCAGGGGCTTGCCTGCCTGCTCTGCAACCCGTCACCGGGCAGCACGGTACTCGACCTCTGTGCAGCTCCCGGTGGCAAATCCACCTTTCTTGGCGAGATCATGCAGAACCGGGGCGAAATAACCGCCGTAGACCTGTACAGCCGGAAGCTGGAGAAACTTTCCGCGCACGCAAGGGAACTCGGCATCACCATCATCAACACTGCTGCTGCGGACGCGAGGTCGTTCTTGCCGGAAAAAGAGCCCGGCTTCATTCTGCTCGATGCGCCATGCACCGGAAGCGGTGTGCTTGCAAGGCGCGCGGAACTGCGCTGGAAGATCAGCCCGTCACGCATTTCGGAGCTCGGCCTGCTGCAGTCGGAACTGCTCGACCATGCAGCCTCGCTGCTTGGAACCAACGGCATTCTCGTCTACGCGACGTGCTCCATCGAACCGGAGGAAAACGAGTGGCAGATCGAAGCGTTTCTTGCGCGGCATCCGGAATTCAGCCGCGACGGTTCGGCCGGTTCACTGCCCGAGCCGTTCGCATCAAAAAATGCCCTGAATGGCCGTATCCTCACCCTGCCTGGCGAACTGCCCGGCTTCGACGGGGGATTCGCCCAGCGGCTGAAAAAAAACGCCCCCTGACCATGCACGATCTCGAAGAACCATACCGCACCATCCTGGAAAGCTTCCTCAACCACCTTTCCGTAGAACGGAACTTTTCAATACACACGCGCCTGTCCTACCGGAACGATCTCGGCAGATACCTGCTCTTCATGCAGGATACCCCGAAAAGGCTCGAAGAGATCGAAGCTGCCGATATCCGCCGGTTCGTATCGGCACTGCATGAAACCGGTCTCGAGGCGAGCACCCTTGCCCGCAACATATCGGCCATTCGCTCCCTGCACAAATTCCTGCTGGCCGAACGCATGCTCGAAACCAATCCAGCTGAAACCATCCAGCAGCCGAAACAGGCAAAAAATCTCCCGAACGTGCTCGGCGTGGAGGAGGTGATGCGGCTGCTTGACGCCCCCCTGAAAAAACAGCCGCAGGGAAAATTCATGCTGCGCGACAAGGCAATCCTCGAATTCCTTTATGCAGCCGGGGTCAGGGTGAGCGAACTGGTCAACCTGCAGCAGCAGAACCTGTTCTTCGATGCAGGATTCGTGAGAATCTTCGGCAAGGGTTCAAAGGAACGGCTGGTGCCTGTCGGCCAGTCGGCTATGGCGTGGATCACGCGCTACAGGAACGAACTTCGCATCGGACTGCTCTCGAAAGAGTCGCACGATACCCTGTTCCTCAATGCAAGGGGAAAAAAACTGTCGAGAATGGCCGTCTATCTCATGGTTCGGGAATATGCCATGCTTGCGGGAATCAACCGGGAGATCAGCCCGCACACACTCCGCCACACCTTCGCCACCCATCTGCTCGAAGGCGGAGCCGACCTGCGGGCCGTTCAGGAGATGCTGGGACACAGTTCCATTCTCGCAACCCAGATCTACACCCACATCGACCGCACCTTCATCCGAGAGGTGCACAAAACCTTCCATCCGAGAGGATAACGGGAAAACTACCGCGCCTCATGCCCGACGAGCCATTCCGATGCTCGCTGGCATCCAAGACTTTCGGCTTTCTGCATATCGACGATGGCTCCTGCAGGATCGTTCAGGGCATACTTCAACTCTCCACGGGCATACCAGGCCTTTTCGTAGCCGGAGCGGATATCGATCGCCCGGTCAAAATCGGCAAGCGCCCGGGAATAATCCTTCAGGATCGCATAGGCTTCCCCGCGACGAAAAAACGCACGGGCGCAATTCTTTTTCAGTTCGATGGCCCGTGTAAAGTCAGCTATCGCCTCCGTGTATTTTTCCTGCTCGAAAAACGCCCTGCCTCTGGCATAATATGCCTGCTGATACCCTTCATCACCGGCGATGGCCTGATTGAACTCGGCAACCGCTTCAATGAAAAGACCTTTCAGAAAATAGGCCTCACCACGCTTGAGCAGATCTTTCGGAGACTCGGCTTCAACTGTGTCAGAAAAAAAAAGAACACAGCAGAGCAGCAGAAATGCCGGAAAACGGAACACACTCATGAGACATCCGGTTTGTGAGTAAGTAAAATGGCTGATCGGCCTTCCGCCGATTTTTTGTATATTTCAATTGCAACCATGAGAATGCGTAGCTCAGCCGGTAGAGCATCTGCCTTTTAAGCAGAGGGTCGCAGGTTCGAGTCCTGCCGCATTCACCATATCCCCTCTGCCGGCATTTTCGTTTCCATGATCACCCGCTTCCGGTTGTGGCTCTCCCGCTCGATCTTCAGAGCCGCAAGGGTCAGATTCACATCAAACAGGAAAAACACGAGCGAAAAGGAAAGGCAGAGCATGCTTGCGATAAAAATACCCGACATGATCAGTGGAATATCCAGACTGACCAGCACCGAAAGAAACAGCAGAATGATCAGCATCGAAGCGCCGAGACAAGTCAGACAGGCCAGCAGGATCGCCACCCTGATATAACGCGCCCGCTTCCAGAGAATGTCCACCTCCCTGTTGATTCTCAGCACATAGGATTCCTTCTGCAACTCCAGATTGTCAAGCAGTGCCCGCGAACGGTCGATAATGCGCCCCAGACGGTTGGTCATGGTCAGAAGCAGCAATCCGAGACCTGAAATCAGGATCATCGGCCCGATGGCTGTCTGCAGGACCGGCACAAGTTCCTTTACTGTTGTAATGGTCATAAGTTCATTCATTAAAAACGTCATCCCCTTTCCGGATACTCCTCATCAAGCGCAGGAGAGAGAACACTTCCCGGAACAGAATCCTACAAAAGTCTCACAACATCTCCCGGTACAGGAATAACGGCCTTCATCCCCAGCTCCTGCTCGATGGAGCTCCTGAAAACATCCTTGACGGCTGCATCGCCGTGCACGACATAGATGTCGGGACTGTTCCCGAAACCGCCCAGCCACCTGAGCAGATCATCACGATCGCCATGGGCGGAAAGGCCGCCGATGGTATGAACAGTCGCCGCGACAGGATAGAGCCTGCCATGAATGGAGACCTGTCTGTCTCCGTTGACAAGCTGCCTCCCGAGCGTTCCCGGAGCCTGGAAACCGGTAATGATAATCCGGCATTCCGGCCGGTGAATATTGTGCTTGAAATGGTGCAGTATCCTTCCTCCGTTGCACATCCCGCTTCCGGCGATGATGATGGCGCCCTGACGGATGTCGTTGATCCTGCGTGAAGCTTCTACCCGATCGGTGAAATGCAGGTTGTCGAGCGGAGGCAGCAGGGCCGGGTTGTTGCGCATGGCGAGCGCCTCCTCGTCAAGCAGCCTGGGGTAGTCCCAGTATATCCTGCCGGCATCGATGGCCATTGGACTGTCGAGATAGACCTGCCACTTTTCAAGTTCCCACTCCCTATAGTACGTGGCGAAAAGATAGAGCAGCTCCTGACTCCGTCCGATGGAAAAAGCGGGTATGAGAATGTTGCCGCACTCCCGGCACGCCGTCCGGAAAATGTCGCCGAGTTCCGCCACGGTATCCTCGAACCCGCGGTGCAGCCGGTCGCCATAGGTGCTTTCCACCAGGACCATATCGGCCTTTTCAGGAGTTTCCGGATCCCTGAGAATCGGGCTGTCATACTGACCGAGATCGCCGCTGAACACCAGCGTCCGTTCCACGCCGTTTTCCGTTAGCACGAGTTCTACAACTGCCGAACCGAGTATATGGCCGGCATCGAGAAATCGCAGTCTGACACCCGGCAGAATCTCCTTCGACTCATGGTACTCCATGCCTCTCATGCGCCCGATCGCCCTCAGTGCATCCTCCCTAGTGTAGAGCGGCTCTGCGTGCCGGTCGCGCCGGTCGGCTGGATGGCGGCGGCGGAAATCCGCATCACGCTCGGCAAGCGATGCCGAGTCGAGCAACAGCACCCTCGACAAATCGATGGTTGCATGCTGGGCATGAACCGGCCCCCTGAATCCCCGGTTCAGGAGCAGCGGAAGCCTGCCCGAATGGTCGATATGACCGTGACTCAGCACCACGGCATCCACCTCCGAAGGTTCGACGGGAAACGGATCGCGGTTGAGCGCTTCCTCTTCTGCGGAACCCTGGATCAGGCCGCAGTCGAGCAGGAGGGTGCGTCCTCCGGTTCGCACAATATGGCAGGTACCGGTAACCCTGCCGGCAGCACCGAAAAACTGAAGCTCCATAACTCCTCCTTTGCAACAAGACCATTCAGGAAACCGACTCCCGGCGAGCGTCGCAGCCAACAGGCAACACTCCCTGAAAAAAAGATACGTATCGGCAGTCGTAAACCGACAGTTTTTCTTCATCCGGAATGGATGAAACACAGGAGACTTTCCCGGATGAAACGCGCCGCAACACCGGGAACTCATAGGGTGAATACGAAATTTTCATACCCGAACGCACCCGTTGCGTACAAACGATTTATTGTTTACACTACGGACGGTTTTTTTCGAGAAACAACAGCAAGGATCATGAACATCGACCGGCGCCTGACAGAACTGATCAAGCCTCACAGGGCGCCGTTTTTTCAATCCCTGCTTGCCGGAACCCTCTCATCCTTCATGCTTGTCGGCCAGGCAGCCCTGCTCAGCCGGATTATCGACGGCGCTTTTGTCAAAAAAAGCGCTCCCGGTGCACTGAGCGCTCCGCTGCTGTTTTTCGCCCTTTTCAGCCTGCTTCGCATGCTTTTCTCCTGGCTCGCGCAAAACCGGGCCAAAGAGGGCACGGTACGGATCAAGCAGGAGCTTTTCACCCGCCTTTGTGCCGGTACCGGATCGCTCGGACCGCAGTTCGCCGGTTCCGTGCGGAGCGGAAGCCTTTCCACCACCCTGACAAAAGGGGTAGAAGCGTTGGACCAGTACTTCAGCCAGTACATGCCACAACTCTATTTCGCGCTCGCCACCCCGCTGCTCATCCTTGCAGCCGTCATGACCGCTGATCCGGTTTCCGCCCTGACCCTGCTCCTCTCTGCTCCGCTCATTCCGCTCTTCATGGTGCTGATAGGCAAATCCGCCGGGGCAATGACCGACCGGCAATGGAATACCATGAGCCGGATGAGCGGCTACTTCCTTGACATGCTGCAGGGTCTGACCACCCTGAAGCTCTTCGCGCGAAGCAGGGAGCAGCGCCGAGCTATCGAGGAGGCCGGCGAGTCGTTCCGGCACGCCACCATGCAGGTGCTGAAAATCGCCTTTCTTTCGTCGCTTGCCCTCGAACTGACCGGCACCATCGGTATGGCCGTCATTGCCGTGGGTATAGGCATGCGCCTCCTTGAAGGGCAACTCGCGTTCCAGGCCGCGCTGTTCGTACTGCTGCTCACTCCGGACTTCTACCTTCCGCTGCGCCAGCTCGGCCTGAAGTTCCATGCAGGCAAAGAGGGCGTGAGCGCGTCGAAAGAGATCTTTGCCCTGCTCGACAGGGTCTCAGGGCTGCCGCCCAGCGGATCGAACGAACTGCCTGAACAGCTGCTTCGGAACCATGACATTGTCTTCGACAAGGTCTCGTACACCTATCCGGGAGCTGCCGCACCTGCCCTGAAACAACTCACCTGCACCTTTCCCGCAGGCAGGACCACCGCGATAACCGGCCCGAGCGGAGCGGGAAAAAGCACCATGGCCAGCCTGCTCCTGCGCTTCATGGAACCCTCGGAAGGCTCCGTGAAGATTGCCGGAAACCCGATCGATACCCTCTCAGGAAACAGCTGGCTGCAACACCTGTCCTGGGTACCCCAGCAGCCGTTTCTTTTTAACGGCTCCATCAGGGAAAACTTGCGGCTCGCCAAACCTGGCGCCGGTGAAGATGAACTGAACGAGGCGATCTCCATGGCCGGGCTCGGCGATCTGGTGCAAGGCATGCCGGAAGGCCTCGATACAAAAATCGGTGAACAGGGCACCCGACTCAGCGGCGGCGAGGCACAGCGGATCGCACTTGCACGGGCATTCCTGAAAAACGCTCCGGTGCTGGTGCTCGACGAACCCACCTCGAATACCGATCCCCTGCTTGAACGATCCCTGCGCGCCGCCATGAAAACACTCATGCGCGGCCGGACCGTCATCATCATCGCGCACCGGCAGGAAACCGTCCGTGATGCCGACTCGATCATCGTGCTGCAGAATGGTTCGATCGCGCAGTCCGGTTCCCATGTGGAGCTTGCCGGCGCGAAAGGGTACTACGCCGCGCTGCACCGGCAGCTTCCGGAGGATGCCGCATGAAAACGTTCCTGCGTCTTGCCGGCCTTATACGTCCCTTCTTCTGGTGGATGCTGCTCGCCTCCATCGCCGGATTCGCGGCGACCGGCAGCGGCATCGGACTGCTCGTCACATCGGCTTTCATTATCGCCAAAGCCGCGCTTCAGCCACCGATGGCCGCGCTTCAAATCGGCATCGCGGGAATCCGGTTCTTCGGCATCGCCCGTGGTGTCCTGCGCTACGCTGAACGGCTGATTTCGCACAACACCACCTTTCGCATCCTTGCGCGCCTGCGTCTGTGGTTTTACGACGCCGTGGAACCTCTCGCGCCGGCACGGCTGCTCTCTTTCAGAAGCGGCGACCTCCTGCAGCGCATCGTGGACGACATCCAGAGCCTCGAGAACATCTACGTACGGGTGCTCGCGCCTCCAATAACGGCGTTCATGACCGCCATCCTCGTATGGGCGCTCATCGGCGTCTGGTCGCCTGCAGCCGCACTGGTGACCCTTGCGTTCCATCTTGCCGCCGGCATCGGCCTGCCGATGCTCACCGCACGACTCGGCCGGGGAATAAACGTCTCCATCATGAAACTCCGCGCACTGCAGCAGGTGCAGATGGTGGATTTCACACAAGGGATCGGCGAACTGACGGTATACGGTCAGCTCGAAGGGTACCGTGCAGGGATGCAGGCAAACGAGGAGGAAATCCTCAGGTTGCAGAAAAAAAGCTCCTGGATAGAGGGAATGCAGGAATCGATGACCGGCATCTGCATGAACGGCGCCGTGCTCGGTGTGCTGCTCGTGCTGCTGCCCGAGGTGCCCGAAGGGAAGCTGAGCGGCATCACGCTTGCAGTGATCATGCTGGCCGTCATGGCCTCATTCGAGGCGTTCGCACCGCTATCGGCAGCAGCAGGCCGTCTCGAAGCCGACATCCATGCTGGAGACCGGCTCTTCGAGATCATTGACGCGAAACCCGAAGTCACGGCTCCGGCAAAACCCCTTCCTTTCCCGGAAAATCACGCCATTTGTCTGAGGAACCTCAGCTTCAGCTACCCGGGCAGCACCGAAAAAACTCTCGACGGCGTCACGATCGATATTCCGAAAGGAAAACATGTGGCCATTGTCGGACCGAGCGGCGGAGGCAAATCAACCGTCACTTCGCTCCTCATGCGATTCTGGAACACCGCTCCCGGAGAACTCTCGATCGGGGAGACCGACATCAGCGCATTCGATCCCGAGGAGTTGCGACGGAACATGTCGCTCGTCTCGCAGCGCACCTATCTGTTCGGCGAGACCGTCCGTGAAAACCTGCTGCTCGCAAAACCCGACGCGTGCGAACAGGATCTCGTTTCGGCTCTCGGATCGGCCGGCATCGGCCACTTCACGAAACGACTTGACAACTGGGTCGGACAGCACGGCATGCAGCTCAGCGGAGGTGAAAGGCAGCGCATCGCCATCGCCCGCATGATCCTGCAGGACGCCCCTGTGGTGATTCTCGACGAAGCCACCGCGAGCCTCGACATGCCAACCGAACGAGCCGTCAGCAGAACCATCGACGCCCTGACAGCCGGAAAAACCTTGCTCACCATCACCCACCGCCTGCATGGCATGGAACGATTCGACCGAATCTATGTGCTTGACAAGGGCAGGGTTGTCGAAGAGGGCTCACATGAAGAACTCATACAGGAAAAGGGTCTCTATCAAGCCATGTGGAGTCTTCAGCATATGAGTGCTGCTCCGTCATCGTAATCGATCCGGATGATCTCACGCATAAAGCCGCATTACAAGGAATCGCGAAAAATGAAAAAGGCGGCGCCGACCATGCATAAACCTGCATAGAGGTAATTCCAGCTCAGCGGTTTGTCCATGTACCAGAAGGCGAACCCGGCAAAGACGATCATCGTGATGATTTCCTGCATGATCTTCAATTAACCGAGACTGAACGTCTGATAGCCGATCCGGTTGGCCGGAACCTGAAGGACATATTCAAAAAAAGCCACTCCCCAGCTCACCAGCACAGCCAGAACCAACGGCTTGTGCTGCATGTTTTTCAGGTGCCCGTACCAGGCATAAGTCATGAAAATATTGGAAGCAAGCAGCAGAACGACGGTTTTCATAAACGTGTTTTTTATTCGTAACGGGTGATTCTTTTTTTGCAGGGTATTCCGACGGAGAAGAACTTATAAAAACCGGAGAAAAATCAGGAGGCCGGACAAGAAAAAGCGACGAAAATTGACTGCCACCCGAATATATCTTGGATACCGTCAGTAAGATTTTTATACTTCAGTAGGATTTTATGAACATATAGAAAACGGAAAAATGGCAAAAGTAAGAGTCCGTCAAAAAAACCAGATCACCATCCCGCTTCGCATAGCTGAAGCTGCCAATATAAAGCCGGACGACATGCTTGAAATAAACTATGCCAACGACGTGGTTACCTTGATGCCGCATGGAAGAAAAGAACGAAAACGGTCGGTAATGGATTATTCCGGAATCGCAAGAGGCGTCTGGGGAGAAACGATTGCGGAAATCGATGAGGAACTGCAGCGAGAGAGGGAGTCATGGGAAAGGTAGAAGCTGCCATCAGTCGGATGAACGGGCACAGAGTTTATCTCGATACCAATATTTTTGTCTGCTTCCTCGACAGGAACCCCGACTTTTTCAGGATCGTCAGTCCCATCGTTCAGGCTGTCGATGCAGGCAGAATAATCGGGGTTACCGGCGATGCCGCTATCGCTGAAACGCTGGTGAAACCCTATCGAACGGGAAACCTTGAACTTGTTTCAGCCGTCAAGGGATTTTTCAGCACTGAAGGGTTCCTGTCGGTTCAGACGCATGAGCGGGAAACCTTCGACCTTGCAGCTCAACTCAGGGCACAACGGGGCATGAAATTCATCGATGCATTGCATTACGCAACGGCAATCCTCTCGGGCTGCACCTTTTTCGTCACGAACGATCTTGCCATCCAGTCCGACCATATCATCGAGGTCATCTCACTGAAAGCACTCCATGGCTGATTCTGGATAAGCGGCCACAAGCCGCCCAAGCCTTAAATAAAGAAGCCTCCGTTTATTCCTCCTCATCGCCATCACCGGTACCATTGCAGGCGCCACACTTCTCGACAACCTGACCCTGCGTATAGCATTTCCTGCAGTCCTTTCCGTTTACCTGCCCGGTACCGCTGCATTTACTGCATTCCACGAGCACCTTGCCGGTTCCTCCTCACGTGCCGCACTCCTTTTTCATTATGCACTCCCTCTCTTTACTGGTTGAATTATTCCAATGCCCCTCGTCAATACTGAATATACTGATAAGCGTACCTGTGCGGCATTCGCATCCCGCACATAATGCCGACCTTTCTGTTCGTTTGCGGATCAAGGTTATATAATGGTTCTGCATTGAGTGAGAGCCGACACGTTCATTTCGTTGCCGACAGGTTGATCCGCCTGAACGTTTCGAAGCAGCGGCCGTCAGGCTGCAGGGTTTCACCGATCATGCGCTGGACGACAGCATCGCGAAACTCCGGACGTTTTTCTTCAGGCAGGTACGGCAGCAGCGGAACAATGCTTGGCTGGTCGATCCAGCGTATCATGGTTTCCCTGTCGGGAAAGTACCTGTCGGCATTTTCACCCAGGACCTTCAGGTTCTGCAGTCCACTCGATACCGCAAGGCGGGTGTACTCCTCGACCGAAGGCATATACCAAGGCCACTCGAAAGAGAAAAAGTACGGTTTGTACCGCTCCATCGCCATGGCTTCCTGAATCACTCCGAAAAAGGCCGAGCAGTTGCCCTGTCCGGCAAAGTTGAACCGCACCCGGCCGTTCGGACGAAGCGCCCGGCGGACATTTCGCAGCAGGCCTGCGTGATCCTTGATCCAGTGCAGGGCGGCGTTGGAAAAGATCACGTCGAACGCATCCTCGAAGCCGATACCGTTGATGTCCTGCAGTTCGAACCGCAGGTTGTTCCGGGATTTCGGCAGTGCTGCGTCTATCATGCCCTGCGATGCATCGATGCCGAGAACATCCCCTTCGGGCAGCAGTTCCGAGATGATTGCCGTCAGGCCTCCATTTCCGCACCCCAGGTCAAGTACCCGTTCGTTGCCCTTCAGACCGAGCCCGGCAATCAGCTTCCGTCCCCATTCATGCTGATGTGAAGAGGCTTTTTCGTATTGCTTTCCATCGAATTCGTGTGCCATAGCCTGCCCTTTTCTACGTTTTCGTCACGCCCGTCTTTTTCGATAACCAGCCATGAAAACTCCCCTTCGAGAGCCATCGTTCCGTTTTCCGGGGCCACAGCAAAAAGCAACTTTATTGCGATTACTGAAAAACGACCCAGAGTCTCCTTTTCGGGATACTATCCTGTCAAATAAAGAAATAATGTTTTTCAGGCAACAAAGAAAAACCACTTGATTTGACAGCATCATGAAGTTCCTATCCTCAGAAAAATCCTCTTATAATTCCGTAAGGAAGTGTCGTCAGAAAAGAAATAAAGCTTGCGGGGCTGTACTTATTTTGATGCGTTAGAGATGGCAAAACCGTAGCGCGAAAGTGCTGTTCACCGTATCTCATGGAATGATCGTGCTGCTGCACGGTTTTATCAAAAAATCTCAGACGACACCGAAATCGGACCAGCAACTGGCGAAAAACAGAATGAGGAGTACATGATCAAAGCAAAAAATATCGGCAGCAGTTTCGACGATTTCCTCAAGGAAGAAGCTCTTCTTGACGAAGCCGCTGCCGTAGCAATAAAGCGGGTTATCGCATGGCAGATCGATCAGGAAATGAAGGCGCAGAACCTTACCAAAACAGCGATGGCCAGGAAAATGCACACCAGCCGGGCCGCCCTGAACCGCCTGCTCGACGCGACAGATACAAGCCTGACCCTGACAACACTCTCCAGCGCGGCCTCTGTTCCCGGCAAAAAATTCCGGTCTGAGCTGATTCCCTGAATGAAATCTCACGAACGGTATGAAAATCCAGGATAACCAGATCATCTATTGTACTGCTGACCTTACTCCTCCACCTGCATGACTTTTCCAGCGGTACTTTTTGTGGGTTGTTTTTTGTAAGAGTTTTTCTACATTAGTATAAAATCCTTACGCATGAGAAAGTATTATACCACGGAAGAGGCCGCTCACTATCTGGGCGTATCTTCAGCAAGAATACGTCAATACATTCTTGAAGAGCGCCTTCAGACAGATAAATCCGGCAGAGATCACTTGATTGCTGAGTCTGTTCTTGCTGAATTTGCCAGGTTTGGCAGAAAAAAGGTTGGTCGTCCCTTCCATGAATTGTACAATCCGAATACGGTCACAGTCGAGTCAGAACGAGCAACTGCATCAAACACTCTCATCAACAGAGAACAGCTTGATGAAGAGGGATTGCAGGTGATCAACGGAGATACCAGAGATATTATCAAAAGCCTTCCAGACAACACGTTCAGGTGCGTTGTTACATCTCCGCCCTATTGGGGTGTACGAGATTATGGCGTTGAAAATCAGATTGGTGCGGAACCTGACCTTAATGATTATGTAAATGCTCTTGTCGAAATATTTTCTGAAGTGCGGAGAGTGCTCAAATCTGACGGGACATTCTGGCTTAATATCGGCAATACCTATACTTCAGGCGGAAGAAAATGGCGACAGGAAGACTCTAAAAATAAAGGTCGAGCAATGTCGTACCGTCCACCAACACCTGATGGTCTGAAAAAAAAAGACCTTATCGGCGTAGCTTGGATGGTGGCAATGGCCTGCCAGCTTGACGGATGGTATTTGAGAAATGACATTATCTGGCACAAGCCGAATTGCCAACCGGAAAGCGTGAAAGACCGCCTAACGGTATCTCATGAGTACCTCTTCATGTTCTCAAAATCTGAACAGTACTATTTTAATCAGGAGGCAATCAAGGAGTCGTATACAAACGGAAACGGCTTCAAAAACAAGCGGACAGTCTGGTCAATCAATACCGAACCCTGTGCAGAAGCCCATTTTGCGGTTTTCCCTAAAAATCTTGTACGTCCATGCATATTAGCCGGGTCAGAAGAAAACGACTTGATTCTTGACCCTTTCTATGGAGCCGGTACGGTTGGAATTGTATCTATGGAACTTAACAGGAAATGTGTCGGTATTGAAATAAATCCGGATTATGTTGACATATCAAGCAGACGCAACGCTCGAGTACAAGGAGCACTTATACTGCAGGAATCGTAAATTCCCATCGTGCATGCACAATACAGCGACTTGTAAGAAGATTTTTGAGCTGAAGCTTTCGCTCGCTCCCTCCATCAAAGTAAAGCTGGTATAACTCTGTATCATCTTCACATACAGAGCAATAGCCTGGTTTTGGAAATTGCCTGCTTTCAGTTTTCATCTCGAGTTTTCCATTGCCCGCAAGCAACAGAAGCTGCTTGGGTATTTCCACCAGTTCGTATATCCAGTCGGGCGCTTTCCGAAGAGCCCGAAGAATGAGTATTCTCTCGTAATTGTCAAGATGCGCTAAAAAAATGTTGCGCAGCAATACCAGATCAGCTGGATTATCACCCCAGTGTCCTTTTCCCAGTTCCATAAATTTACTGATCCATATTTTGCCCTCCCTGATCCCCTTGTCTGCCTGTGTTTTTAGTGAAACCCGTGTATTGTCTATGGTGATATCATGACCCCGGTTCCCTTTTGAGGCAAGCTTTGCGCGCTCCGATGACATGTTGACAACACGTTCAAGAACGTATTCAAATTTATCCTTTGAAAATGGCTCCACTGAAAAACTGTGATGGATTCTCAGAGCATCACCAAAATTTTCCAGAGTTTCTTCGTCAAGAAGGTCAGAGTGCAAAATCGAGTAGTGACGCTCACACTGAAATATCCGAACTGTTCTCTCCAGCCATGAAAATTGGCCCGGAGTAAGTTCCCGAATGGATGCAACCAGCAATTCAATTCGGTTTCGATCTATTTCTCTCATATTTCAACGGGTACAGGAGTATTACGTTTAAAACGCGATAGGCATGAAGTTACGGCCTGATATCTTCGGGAACAAACGGATACGATACTACCCCACTCCGTAGCGCTTTTCCGACAGAGAAGGCTCGTGCTGGACACTGGATGCGCTCTACGGACGGCATCGTAGATGATGTGGGCTGGAGGGGTTACTGCAGATCGGCAAAAAGACCGGCGAAAAATCTTTTAAAAAACAGAATAACCTATTTTATTTTATAGGTTAAACCCCTGTGAAAGACCGGCAAAATGCGCATTGAAGCAACACAAAAAATCGATGCGTGTGTTGCCGACACCCTTATCCAGCATGTAAAAATTCATTTCATTCAGTTACGGCCCTGAACGAAGTGCTCCTGCAAATCCTGCTGTCGATATATCCTTCATTTTCGCTGTATCCAATCGGGTCCAACCGAATTTTCGAACCAGGCAGGCAATAAACCCGATAGAACATTCATCAAGCCGACCCTTTACGCGAATTTATGGCGATCGTCGAGAACAAACAGACAACAAACCGTCACGACAGCACCGTTTTGCCGACGGAGAAGGCATCGCCGAGACGCGGGCCCACGCCGTGGTACCCTCTCCGGGCGGTATCGTAGATGAGGGGCCTGATTTTCATGATGTCGAGTCGGCCGTCTTCGCCGAACACATCGGCATCGGCCTTGACATCCATGATTTCGCCGATGAACTGCGTGTGCAGGCCGATTTCGATAACCTGCAGGAGCCTGCACTCCAGCACCACGGGAAACTCCTCCGCGTAGGGAGCGTCGACCAGCTCGCTTTGCACATGGGTCAGCCCGGCAACGGCGAACTTGTCGGCGTCGCGCCCGGAAGCGATCCCCACGTAGTCGGCCTCGGCCATTCGCTCTTCGCTGGCGATGCCGACCGTAAACGACTTTCGCTCGACGATGCAGCCGTGGGAGTAGGTTGCCTTGCGCAGCGAAACCGCAACACAGGGAGGCTGCGAGCAGCAGATGCCTCCCCAGGCGGCGTTCATCAGGTTTGGCTTGCCCGCCCTGTCGTAAGCGCCGACCATCAGCACGGGAGTGGGAAAGAGCAGCGTTTTGGCTCCGAGAGATTGTTTCATGAGATCATTCTTGCCGCTGCTTCTCGAAATACCTGAGTTTGCCGGTCTCGAAGCCGAGGGAATCGGCTTTGGCGACCAGTCGCTTCAGCAGCACCGGCTCCATTTCGGGCTGGCGGGAGAGAATCCAGAACAGATCCCGGTTGCGTCCGCACACCAGAGCCCAGCGGTAGTTCTCCCGATCGAGAGCCAGGACGTTGTAGCTGGCGTAGAACGGACCGAAAAACGACACCTTCAGCGCGCCCTTGGAGGTGTCGGCGACAAACAGGGCCTTGCCTTCGATGGCCTTCCACTCCCCTTTTTTCTGATCGTACCCCCGGTTCACGACCTTCACGCCGCCATCATCACGCAGCGAATATTCGGCGGAAACCTGCCCGAGGTCCTTTTCGAACCGGTTGTCGAGACGGGCGATCTCGTACCAGGTGCCGAGGTAGCGCTCCAGCCGGAAGTCTTCGACCACAGTCAGCCCGTCAGGAATGCCGGTACAGCCGGCAAAGAGCATGAAGAAAAGCAGCAGGAGTTTTTTCATCGCAATTGCACTGGTTTTACTGGTCTGGAGGAACCTTTCCGCCATATCCCCGATAGAGCACTTTTGAGGTATCGAAACCAAGTCGATTTGCCTCTGCAAGAAGCTTTTTCAGCAGTTTTTTATCCATGTCCGGCTTTCGTGAAATAATCCAGAACAGGGATCTGTCCCTGCCGCAAACCAGTGCCCATGAGTAGTGCTTCCTGTCGATATCCAGGATTTTGAAGCGCGAATAAAACGTGCCGAGAAAGGAAACCTTCAGCGATCCCATGTTCCTCTCGCCTGCAAGCATCGCCCTGCCCCTGTTGGTGCGCCACCGCAGGAGCTTCAGGTCATAGGCATGGTTGATGATCCGGATGTAGCCATCCTCGCTGGCTGAATAGGTCGCCGATACACGGTCGAGATTCTGCTGGAACGTATTGTCCGTCCGGGCGATCTCGTACCAGACACCGAGAAACCGCTCGGGCTGGAAATCCCGGATCACGGACGGGGGCGGAGGCGCTTCGGAAAAACCCGAAAGCAGCAGCAGGATAAACGGAAGAAGGCAACGCAGCAACATGATCGGAACGGGTATGGAAGTGAACCGTACACAGGAAAAATACGAATCTGCAATCGATAAATCTTCAACTGTCCGCTGTTATTTTCTTCTTTTTTGCTTCAGACCAGACAAATTCCGCATCAGTCGAACACGACGGTCTTCTTGCCGTTCCCCAGTATCCGGTGCTCGCTGTGCAGGCGCAGTGCACGGGCAAGCACGAGCCGCTCGAGATCGCGCCCCTTGCGGATGAGATCATCGAGTGTATCCTTGTGGCTGATGCGCACGATATCCTGCCCGATAATCGGTCCCTCGTCGAGTTCCTCGGTCACGTAATGACTGGGGTGGCCCCGATGATCTTCACGCCTCTCTGGTAAGCCTGCCGGTAGGGACTGCCGCCGACGAAATCCGGCAGGAAGGAGTGATGGATATTGATGATCCGTGCCGGATACCACTCGACGAACTGCGGCGAGAGCACCACCGTATCGATCTCGTGGTGTTCAAGCAGCGCGATCTCCTGCTCCTCGGTCTCCTGTCTGGTTTCGGCCGTCACCGGAAAGCAATGGAACGGAATGCCGTAACGCCGGGCGAGCGGTTCGAGATCGGAAGGGTTCGAGACGATCAGCGGGGTGTCGATAGCGAACTCCCCGATGCTGTGCCGCCAGAGCAACTCCTGCCGGCAGTGGTCGTAGCGCGATACAAAAAGCGCAACGCGCATCTTCCGGTCGTCGAGGCTGATCTTTTCCATGATGCTCCGAACTCCCTGGCAAGCGGGGCGAATGCCAGATCCAGTTCAGCATGCGGAATGGAAAAATGCGTCATGCTTCATGAGACCCTGATGAAAAACATTTTTCCGACGGTATCGACATGCTCGTCGAGATCGAGAATGTTGCCGCCCCGTTGGTAGATGAACTGGGAAATTCGGGAAACCAATCCTGCCCGGTCAGGACAGGAAAGAAGCAGGATCGCTCCGGGTGGGGTGCGACATGGATACTGCGGATGATTGAACAGAAGCAAACCTTCGTGCCTCCCCGGACGAGGGGTTATGAGGCCGAAGAAATTTAATGTATTTTCACGAACAGTTGTTCATCATGAAAAATTTCAGCCCATTTGCATAAAACCGCAGAATCTGCACCAGCCCATGCTGGATCTACAATCATGACCGCACGCCACTACTGGATCATAGCTGCATGCACGCTTTTTCTCTGCGGAATTATAAGCTTCTTTTACCTCGACATCCCTTTGGCGCTCTGGTTTCACCGTTTCAACGGCACACCCTTTTACCGCTTTTTCAAACTGCTTTCGCGGCTCGGGGAGTCGCAATGGTATCTGGCCGGAGGACTGCTGCTGTACATGGCTCTGCGCAAAAACAAACCGACTGCCGCAACCTCCGGACTGCTGCTGTTCTCTTCGGTAGCCCTCTCGGGGTTGTCTGCCGATATCATCAAGGTGCTCTGTGGCAGGGCACGGCCGAAACTGTACTTCAATGAAGCGCTCTACGGCTTCGATTTCCTGCATCTCGAGCATGCCTGGATATCGTTTCCATCGGGCCACTCGGCCACGGCCTTCAGTGTCGCATGGACACTCTGCCTTGCCTTGCCGCAATACCGCCCGTTTTTTCTGTTGTGGGCGGCACTGATCGCATTCAGCCGCATCGCCACAACCCAGCACTACCTCAGCGACGTGCTCGCCGGATCGCTGCTCGGCGCGGCGGCCACGGCGTTTCTGTACCACCGTTACTTCAGGAAACCTTCCCATGCGATTATCCCTTCAGAAATCCGGTGAGCTGAAACCGTTGCTGCTCCTGACCATGGTCATCGGCATCAGTTTTTTTGCCGGGCTTGGCTCGGGACCGCTCTTCGACGTCGATGAAGGAGCTTTCAGCGAAGCCACCCGTGAAATGCTTGTGAGCGGCAACTATCTGACAACCTATCTGAACGGAAAACCGCGGTTCGACAAACCGATCCTGATCTACTGGCTGCAGTTGCTGAGCGTGAAAACTTTCGGACTCAACGAATTCGCTTTCCGTTTTCCCTCGGCCGCTGCCGCCGCCGTCTGGGCCGGGGCGCTGTACCGTTTCACGAACAAGGAGCTTGGCCGCGATACTGCACTGATCGCCGCGCTCTTCATGGTGCTTTCACTGCAGGTCTCCATCATCGCTAAAGCAGCCATAGCCGATGGACTTCTGAACTGCTGTCTTGCCGTCAGCATGCTGGCGATCTACACGCACTTCCGCAACGGCTCGTCCGCATCTCGCCTGCTGGCCTTCGGGGCGGCAGGGCTCGGCGTGCTGACCAAGGGGCCGGTAGCCATCCTGATCCCCGGTTCGGTCTCCCTGCTGTTTTTCATGGTCGAGCGCAAGCCGAAAGAGTGGTTCAGAACCGTACTGAACCTGCCCGCAATCCTGCTCTTCCTCGGCATCGTCATGCCGTGGTACACCCTCGAATACCTCGACCAGGGCATGGCGTTCATCGAAGGATTCCTTTTCAAACACAACGTCAACCGGTTCAGTTCGTCGCTCGAAGGGCACTCCGGCTCGCTCTTCTACTATTTGCCGGTGCTCCTTGCCGGACTCATGCCCTTTACCGGTTTGCTTTTCACCGTGCTTTTCAACCTGAAAAAGCTGCTTTCGGAGCCGCTGAACCGCTACCTTCTGATCTGGTTCGGTTTCGTCCTCCTCTTTTTCTCGCTCTCCGGCACCAAGCTTCCGCATTACATGATCTATGGCTATACGCCGATCTTCATCCTGATGGCGAGGATTTTCCCCTCGGCACGACGCCCCCGGCTGCAGGCGGTCTGGCCGGCGCTCTTTCTGATGCTCTTTGCCGCACTGCCGCTCATCATCCCTGTTGTCGCCGGCAGGATCGACGATCCTTACATTCAAGCCGTGCTTGCAAGCGCTCTCCAGCTTACCGGCACACCGCACATGCTTGTGCTTGCCGGAGCAGTGCTGCTGATTCTCCTTGTGCAGCTCGCTCCCCGGCTTTCTCCGGCCAACAGGTTCGTTGGCATCGGCATCATCTTCTGCCTGGCCGTCAACCTCCATATCATGCCGCTCGCCGCAAGACTGCTTCAGGAACCGGTCAGGGAAGCCGCACTGCTTTCGAAAGCGAGAGGCTACAAAGTTGTCATGTGGAAAGTCTACTACCCCTCTTTTTTGCTATATTCCCAGTCCCTTGCCGAAAAACGTGCACCGCGCAAGGGAGAAATCGTACTGACCACCGTCAAATACCTTGAACGGCTCGACAATCCGGAGTTACTGTTCAGCAAACACGGCATCGTCCTGCTTAAAAACAACGACATGAAACCCCGTCCATGAAGCTTTCGGTTGTCATACCGGTCATGAACGAAGCGGAAAACATCAGACCGCTCTTCGATGCGCTCGATGCTTCCCTGAACGCGATCGATCACGAAATCATCCTTGTCGACGACGGCTCGACGGACGGAACCGTTGCCGCCATAGAAGCCTCGGCACCGGCCCATGCCAGGCTTGTTGTTCTGAACAAGAATTACGGCCAGACCACGGCGATGGCGGCCGGCATCGATCATGCGGAAGGGGAACTGATCGCCACCATGGACGGAGACCTTCAGAACGATCCGGCGGATATCCCCATGATGATGCGGTATCTCGATGCAAACAATCTCGACGTGGTTGCCGGACGAAGGGCGTCAAGAAAGGACGGCATGGTGCTGCGCAAAATTCCCAGCGCAATCGCCAACGCCATGATCCGGAACCTCACCGACGTCCATATCCGTGATTACGGCTGCACGCTGAAGGTGTTCAAGAAGGATGTCGCAAAAAATCTCGGCCTGTATGGGGAACTTCACCGGTTCATCCCTGTTCTGGTACAGCTTTATGGCGCTAAAATGGCTGAAGTCGATGTCAAACACCATCCCAGGAAATTCGGCCGTTCGAAATACGGTATCGGAAGAACCTTCAAGGTGCTCAGCGACCTGCTCTTCATGGTGTTTTTCCAGCAGTACGGCCAGAAACCCATGCACCTGTTCGGCACTCTTGGATTCATGAGCTTTTTTCTGGGTATCGCCATCAATCTCTACCTGCTCGCACTGAAAATACTGGGACAGGAAATCGGAGGACGTCCGCTGCTCTCGCTCGGCGTGATCATGACCTTTATCGGCATTCAGCTCATCACCACGGGATTCGTGGCGGAATTCATCATGCGCACCTATTACGAGTCGCAGAACAAGAAACCCTACATCATCCGCAAAATCGTTGACAAACCGTAAAAAAAACATATCGAAGCTGCTTAAAACCCTTGCCCAGCTTGCCGTATCCGTGCTGGCGCTCGCCATGGTGCTTGCAAAAACCGACATGCCGAAGCTTCTTGACATCATAAGAAAAGCAAACCCCGGAGATCTCCTGCTTGCTCTTGTTTTTTTCAATATCTCGAAAATCATCAACGCACTGCGCCTCAACCGGTTCTTCAGGGACATCGGCATCGAGCTCTCGATGATGTACAACATGAAACTGTACTACCTCGGCATGTTCTACAACCTGTTCCTGCCGGGAGGCGTCGGAGGGGACGGCTACAAGATCTACATCCTGCAGAAAAACCACGGGATCAAACTGATCAACGTCTTCAACGCCGTGTTCTGGGACCGTCTCTGCGGCATCATCGCGCTTGCCGTGCTCTCGATCGGGCTGCTGCTGCCAAGCACCTTTGCCCTGAAGCTGCCGCAGTTCATTCCGTATGCCTGGGGCATCATGCTTGCGCTCTACCCGCTCTCATACCTGCTGAACAGGCTCTTTTACAAACAGTTCCTCGGGAGCTTCGCCATTACCGCATGGGAGTCGATGCTGATTCAACTCACCCAGGTGATCTCGGCATTCTTCATTCTCAAGGCGATCTCCCCGGCACACCACGCACTGGACTATCTGGCGATTTTTCTCATATCATCCATCGCCACCGTCCTGCCGATCACCGTCGGTGGTGCAGGCGCGCGCGAAGTCACCTTTTATTATCTGCTCGACTATCTTTCCCTTGATACCAATACCGGCGTAGCGCTTTCGCTGATCTTTTTCGGCATATCGGCCGTTTCGGCCCTTGCAGGCATCCTGGGACGGACCTGGCATGAAAAAAGCTCAGAGGCAACAATCTCCGGCAACTGACGAAGCCGTTTCGATTGGCAAGGCGAAGGCAACAGGAAAATCATCGTCCGTCGGGAGAAGCCGACGTGGTTGCGTCAAGCCAGGAAAGATAGCCGGCAAGACCCGCAGTGATAGGTATCCTGATGATTTCCGGGACATCGTAGGGGTGATACTCGCCGATGTACGCCTCAAGCGCAGGGTATCTTGCCGTGGTGGTTTTGACAAGCAGCAGGATTTCAGCCTCACGCTGCAACGCTCCTTCCCACAGGAAAAAACTGCGAATGCCGGTCATCTGCACACAGGCGGCAAGCCGGTTTTCGAGAATGCCCTCAGCAAGCTCTTCAGCCTCTTCCCTGCCCGGAATGGTGGTGATCACCATGCAGTACTCTTCGTTCATCAGCATCTCTCTTTAACGGTTATCCCCTTTGCGGCCTGCTGCGCTAAAGTTCCAGAAGCTGTTTGGTAAACCGCTGGAAAGGGTGCGCACCGTCTCTCCGGAGCACCACCGTGTCCTCGATGCGCACGCCGAACCTTCCCGGAAGATAAATGCCCGGCTCGATCGTGAACACCATGTGCTCCTCGAGTATCCGACTGCTTCTTGAGCTGATGCGAGGCTCCTCGTGCACATCAATGCCAACGCCATGACCGAGGGAATGTGAAAATTCCTTGCCGTATCCGCTCCGAGCGATATGCTCCCGAACCACAGCGTCAAGTTCGGTACTGCTCATCCCGCATCGAGCACTGTCAACTCCAAGCTGCTGGGCCTCCTCGACAATTCCGTATATCCTCCGGGCCTCTCCGGAAGCCCTTCCGAATGCAACCGTGCGCGTCTGGTCCGAAGCGTAACCTTCATAACTGCACCCGATGTCGATCACAATCAGTTCTCCCGGCAGGAACCGGGCGGAGGTCGGCCTCGCATGCGGCATGGCCGCTCTCGGTCCCGAAGCCACGATCGGCTCGAACGAATCTCCTTCTGCTCCAAGCATCTTGTGCTGGTAGGATATTTCCGCGGCGATATCGAGTTCGGTCGTGTCCGTACCGATCATGGGCAATACCTTTTCCAGAACCTGCTCGCTGATCGAGACCGCCCGCTGCATGCGCTGGAGCTCGATACCGTTCTTGACCATTCTCAGATCCTCGAAAAACGATGCAACAGGAACGGCTCTGATCGTATCACCGAGTTCATTGCACAGTAACAGAGCCCTCTTCCAGGAGATGCTCTCGGACTGTATGCCGGAAACCCCGCCAAGATCATAAGCACCGGAAGCGATTTCCGCCTCGAATCCGTTCCGGGCGATCACGATTTCGGCCATCCTTGCCTCCCCTGCTGCCTGCTCCTGGTAACGGCTGTCGGTAAACAGGAGAAACCTCTCGGGTGTGATGAGCAGCCATGCACTGGAACCGCTGAATCCGGTAAGCCAGAACACAACGGACAGATCGGTGACAACAAGCGACCCGAGGCCATCAGTTGCCATTTTTTCGCGAACCTTGCCAAGAGCCTCTTTTTGAAGGGTATCATGCGAGAGTTGATTCATAGTGCTCTCTGGCTGTGTGAAAAAGAGATGGCACTGCTGCCGGAACGCTTGCAATACGCCATATTCTTGTTATAATTTACATTTATGCATATTCTATTCTCTCTCTGCAACCTTTTTTTTCATGGCCCACAAGGATTTTCTCCACAAGCTGCTCTCCGGTGAACATTTTACCCAGGAGGAGATGACACAGTGCATGAACGCCATCATGAACGGTGTTTTTCCCGACACGGTTGTCGCCGCCCTCCTCGCCCTGCTGCAGCATAAAGGAGTAACTTCTACGGAAGTCGCCGGAGCTTACTACAGCCTTATCGCAAAAGCCACGACCCTCGATCTTTCAGAAAAAGCCGTTGACACCTGCGGTACCGGAGGCGACCATGCCGGAACATTCAATATTTCCACGATCGCCTCGATAATCGCCAACAGCGCCGGTGTACCGGTTGCCAAACACGGAAACCGCTCGGTTACAAGCAGTTGCGGCAGCGCCGACGTACTCGAGGAACTGGGATTCACCATCGATCTTCCACCGGAAGCCACCAGGGAACTCTTCGACAGAACGGGTTTTGCGTTCCTGTTCGCTCCGCTTTACCATCCGTCGATGAAACGGGTGGCCCGGATCCGCAAGGAGCTCGGCATACGGACGATCTTCAACATGCTCGGACCACTCATCAATCCTGCCCGCTCGAAACGGCAGCTTGTCGGCGTCTACAGCAGCGAGCTTATGGAACTGTATACCGAAGTGCTGGTCCAGACAGGTACGAGCCATGCAATGGTGGTGCACTCCATGACCGGGGAGGGTACGGCGATAGATGAACCAAGCCTCGACGGGCCGACCTGGATTGTAGAGATCCAGAACGGCTATGTCTGCCGGCATACCGTCTATCCGGAGGACTTCGGGTTCGCGAGACACCCGCTCGCCTCCCTGCAGGGAGGCGACCGCAAGGAAAACGCCGCCATCATCAGAAGCATTCTCGACGGCAGCGCAACGCCTGCCCAGATCGATGCGGCGCTCTACACCTCCGCAATGGCCTGTTACGTATCGGGAAATGCGAACTGCATCGACGACGGGCTCTCCATATCGAAAGATGCCCTGGAGAGCGGTGAAGCACACAAGAAGTTCAGCGAAATCCTGAAACTTAACGCCGAACTTTCCGACCGCTTCCGGGAAGCCGTCAACTAAGTGCTTATAATTTTTCCAAAAAACTTGTATTATTGTTGCTTTCTCTGTGAGCCGAAGTGAGTTTTTAATTGCCATCATGAACGGAAACAACGCCCTGCACCAGGATATCCCGGAGAGTATCAGTGATAAGCTGCGCATGTCGGGAGTAAGCACTTCCAGACAGAAAGCTATTCAGCAGGCGCTTGAGAATGTCAACAAACCGGGCTTCAGAATCGAGCCTTCGGCAATTATTCCGCTCATGAAACCCGTTACCTGGTTCCCGCCGATGTGGGCATTCGCCTGCGGAGTCGTCTCTACCGGCGAGGATCTTGCATCGAACTGGTCGATTCTCTTGAGGGGCGTCATCCTTGCCGGACCGCTCATGTGCGCGATGTCGCAAACCATGAACGACTACTTCGACCGCGAAGTCGATGCCATCAACGAACCCGACCGCCCGATTCCCTCCGGAAAAATATCGAAATCTGCAAGCTGGCTCATCACCTTCGGGCTGATCATAACGGGGTTCCTTGTCGCACTCTCCATCCATCCCTACGTCGTGGCCATCGCGTTTGTCGGTGTACTGATGTCCCACGCCTACTCGGGACCGCCCATTCGTGCCAAACGCAACGGCTGGTTCGGCAACCTTATCGTGGGACTCGCCTATGAAGGCGTCGCCTGGCTGACAGGAAGCTTTTCGATCACCCAGGGAGTGCCTTCCGGGGAAACCATCGCCCTGGCCATTATTTTTTCGTTTGGAGCCCACGGCATCATGACGCTCAACGATTTCAAATCGGTGGTCGGCGACAACATCCGGAAGGTGGCGTCGATTCCCGTGCAGCTCGGCGAGAAAAAAGCCGCCGTGCTCGCTTCGGTCATCATGGATATCGCCCAGATTGCCGCCATCTCGATTCTGGTGGCCAAAGGAGCATGGATAACGACCGCACTTGCCCTGCTGCTGCTCCTGGCCCAACTGCCCATGCAGAAAATCCTGATCGCAGAACCGCGGGAAAAAGCCGTCTGGTACAATGCCTTCGGCACCCTGCTCTATGTGCTTTCCATGATGGTTTGTGCGGTCGGCATCCGCCCTTGATGAATGGCTCAACAAGAGATTTCAGGTTTTCGAAACTATTGTTATATTCCGGTTCGTTTTTTCAACACCAATAGATTGCATCATGTCCAAAGTCTGCGTCCTGACTGGCAAAAGACCGAAATACGGCAACACTGTTTCCCATGCCAACAACCACCGCCGCACCCGCTTCGAGCCGAACCTGCATACAAAGAGAATCTGGATCGAGGAGGAAAAATGCTGGGTAAAAGTGAAGCTTTCCGCCAAAGCCATGAAGATCATCTCCAGAACCGGTACCGCCCAACTGGCAGCTCTCCTGAAATAAGGCTCGTTCAGGAAGCACCATACAAGGCTTTTCCAGAGGCTCAATCCATCAAAGGTTTGAGCCTTTTTCGTCTATGAGAAAAAAAGTCACCATCTACACCGACGGAGCCTGCAGCGGCAATCCGGGAAAAGGCGGCTGGGGATCACTGCTGATGTACGGCGGCCAGTGCCGCGAGATTTCAGGCTATGAACCGGCAACCACGAACAATCGCATGGAGCTCACGGCGGCTATCGAAGCACTCGATGCCCTCAGGGAACCCTGCATGGTAGATCTCTACAGCGATTCGGCCTATCTGGTCAATGCCATGAACCAGGGCTGGCTGAAACGGTGGACCGGCAACAACTGGCTCACTGCGGCAAAAAAAAGCGTCGAGAATATCGACCTCTGGAAAAAAATCCTGAAGTTGGTTACATTGCACGAGGTCACCTTTCACAAAGTCAAGGGTCACAGCGACAACCCGTACAACAACCGTTGCGACGAACTGGCCCGGCTGGCCATAAAAAACAACTCCTGATCCGCCGACCGATGCAGAGCACTACCGGACCCGGGCAACCTCCCGCAAAACGATCACTGAAAAAAGGCCCGGGCCTGCTGATCTCGATCAGTGTCATCAGCATGGTCTGTTTCCTCGGTGTCGTATTGTGGGTAAACTGGGAAAAACCCCGCATTCAGCCGGAACCGCTCTCTCCTGAACTGAAAAGCCTCATCAGCAGCATTCCGGGCAAATCGGATGCCCTGATCTACCTCGGCATGAAGGATATCCGGCAGAGTCCCTTCTGGCAGAAGGTCATGCCGGATTCGATAAAAAAAACTCCGATTATCAGCATGGGGGGGAAAATCGACAGCCTCGCCAGCAGCAGGGGCATTGTCATGTCGGAAGATATCGATACCCTGTTGCTCTCGTTCCGCCAGACCGGCATAAAAAAGAACGAGTTTCTGGGCGTGGCGGCAGGTGCTTTTCCGGAAAAAATTCCGGAATCCTTCCTGAAAGAGAAAAGCCTGGAAACCGTTTCAGCCGGCAACAGAACCTGTTACCGCCTCGACAGGAATTTCTGGGTCTGCCCGCTCGGGCAGCGAAAAATGGCTCTGGCCAGCAGCAGCCAGATGCTCGAAGGGTTTCTCGTGCCTTCAGGAAGCTTTTTTGAACGGGACTCCCTCGCTGCTGCGCTGATCGACAAGGCGGTCTACAAGTCGCACCTCTGGTTCGCCCTGCCTTCCGCGGAATGGACCAATGGAGCGCTGCAGAGCCTCACGTCGGCGAACCGCGACATGAAAGGAGTCGGTAATCTCAACCGCATCCGCCATCTCGCACTGTCGGCAAAATTCAATGATGGTATCGAAGCGGAAACCGAGTGGGTATACAAAACCCGCCGGGCGGCATTTTTTGCTTCTACCTTTCTGTGGGGAGCCTCCAGACTCACCGGGCTCTCCGAATCGAGAACGAGCCGGCAGACAAGGGAACTGCTCGACCGGGTGAAGATTCAGCAAAACCTCGAATCGGTCATTATCCGGACGGAACTGCCCGAAAGCATCTTCAGGAAAACCGGAACCGCACCCTGAACAGAATGCACAGGACAAACGACCTCCCGCGTCCCTTCCTTACCGGCTTTTCCGGAAATACAGATAATGCCCTTTCCACTCCACAACAAGATTCCCTGAAACCACGATCTTCCGCCCTGGCTGCTTTTCCAGAAGGGAAACAAGGCGCTGGAGCACGGCAGCCTCAGACGGGGCTCCCGATTCCTGTAACGCCCTTTTGAACAGCTCCTTCTGCTCAAACACCGAGAGTTTGCGCAGCTCGGCAACATCGAGCCGGCCATCCGCAATTGAAAGCCCGGGGTGATCGGCAATCAGGCGCTCGAAATGGCCCTCGAGAAACTCCTCGAGCTCTCCGGCATGTTCTGAAAGACGCTGAAGCGAGGGAAGAAGTTTGTGACGGAAACGCTCCTCGACAAGCGGAATGACCCTGTTGCGGATGAAGTTCCGGTCGTAGTCGTCTCCGAAGTTGCTGGTATCGGCTCGGTACGGGACCCTTTTTTCATGCAGGTACCCTGTAATATCAGCCTTGTGCAGGAGGAGCAACGGGCGGATGATGGTGCCCCGCATGGCCCTGATGCCCTTGAGACCGGGCATCGAAGTTCCCCGGAAGAGATTGAACAGCATGGTTTCAGCATTGTCGCTTACATGGTGGCCGGTCGCGATTCTGGTCATCCCGTGCGTTTCCAGAAGCGCGGCGAACCAGTCATAACGCAACATTCTGGCTGTTTCCTCAACCGATTTCTTCCACAGGGAGGATTTTTCGGTGGTATCGAACCGTTCATGGAAACACGGAACGCCCAGAAGAGCACACTGTTCGATGACAAACCGCTCATCGTCGTCGCTCTCTTGCCCCCGCAACCGGAAATTGCAGTGAGCTGCGCTGATCCGGCACTTCACTACCGGTGACACCGCCAGAAAAAGGTGCAGCAACGCCATGGAATCAGGCCCTCCCGAAACAGCGACAAGCACATGATCACCTTCAGAGACAAGTCGGCGGGTGTGAAGCTGCTGCAGAAATGTTTTTTCGAGACGGTTCAACTGATTTTCAGATTTTCATGGTTGCAGGAGAATCACTAAAATGTATTTTTTTCATCCGTATTCCCATAACCGCTCCTGTTTCCTGGCAAAAAACAAACCATGGTCACACCCTGGGGTTACCCGACGATTCTGAAAACCGCACTCGCCGCCATGCTGCTCGCCGGCTCAACCGCGCTCCTCTCATGGCATCTGCTGCCGCCGATACTGCTGTTGTGCATGGTACTCCTGCTCTTTACGCTGTATTTCTTCCGTGACCCGGAACGAACTCCGGCAGATGAAGCCGAAGCCATCGTTGCCCCGGCCGACGGGAAAATACTGCTGGTGCGAAAGGTGGACAACAGCTTTACCGGCCCATCATCGACCCTGGTGAGCATTTTCATGTCCCCCTTCAACGTGCATGTCAACCGCATACCGGTTGATGGCACGGTGACACTTCTTGCCTATCATCAGGGAACCTTCATGATGGCGTTCGATCACCGGAGCCTGGAAAGCAATGAAAAAATGGACATCGGCATTGAAAACAGCTCGGTGAAGATCCTCTGCAGCCAGGTATCGGGTTTTTTTGCAAGAAGAATTGTCTGTGCGCTGCAGGAAGGTGACCGGGTGGAGCGGGGAAAGCGGTTCGGCATGATCCGGTTCGGTTCGCGGGTCGATCTTGTCGTTCCTGCGCATGCAACGGTATCGGTGAAGCCCGGAGAGCGGATAAAAGCCGGAGAGTGCGTGATTGCCCGATACCCGGCGCCCGCAGCAGCGGTTCCGGCCTGAAAATGTTTGGTTTCGGCAGCAGTATTGATTATATAAGTAACAAGCAATATACTTTTCACCCTATCAATCTCCGGAGAAGCCATCATGTTCGGATTAGGCGGTCAGGAACTCATTCTCATTCTCTTGATCATACTGCTTCTGTTCGGTGCGAAAAAACTTCCGGAGCTTGCCCGTGGTCTCGGCAAAGGCATGAAGGAATTCAAAAAAGCGCAGAACGAAATCGAGGACGAATTCAACAAGGTGATGGAGGAACCTCCGAAAAAAACGCCGGAAAATCCAGACGGCACGAAATCCTGACACTGCGAGATATCCCTGAAAAAGCCCTTACAGAAGGGCTTTTTCAGCGGCTTTTATTCCTCTTGTTTTAGCGTTATCTTTCCTGTGCAGTTACCGGAAAACCTCTTCTGCGCATCGTGTGAGCGGGGATACCTTGTCTTCAATAGAAGGATAGCATGCTCAGCAGCCTGTACATCAGAAACCTTGCCCTGATCCGCGAGATCACCGTTGAATTCGCCAAAGGGCTCAGCATTATAACCGGTGAAACCGGTGCTGGCAAATCGATGCTGGTAGGAGGCCTGAGCCTGGTGCTTGGAGAACGGGCAAGCAGTGATCTTGTCCGTACCGGCGAAAACAAGGCGGTTATCGAAGCCGTATTCACCGGCGACCTCTCCGGCAGGCTTGCTCCCCTCCTGGACGAGACCGGCATAGAATGGGGCCCGGAAACCCTCCTGCGCAGGGAAATTTCCGCCTCGGGGCAATCACGCTGCTTCATCAACGACACCCCCTGTCCGGTGGGCATTCTCAAGCAGGCGGGTGAACTGCTCATCGACCTGCATGGCCAGCACGACCATCAGTTGCTGCTCAATGCTGCATCCCATGAGGCCATGGTTGACGCTTTCTCCGGCAGCCTTCCCGAAAGCGAGCACTATCGGGAAGCCTATTGCCGTATCAAGCGGCTCTCTGACGAACAGCAGCAGCTCGCCGAACGGTACCGTCTCGCCATGGAAAGAAAGGAGATGACGGAGTTCCAGTTCGGAGAACTCAGCGAACTTGAGCTGAAGGAAGGCGAGGAGGAAGAGATCGAGAACGAAATCATGCTGCTGGAAAATGCCGAAACGCTTTTCGGACTGGGCTCCGAACTTGCAGGACTGCTGTATGAAGGGGATCGCTCCGCATTCGCGGTGCTTTCGTCAGCCCGCCATCTGCTTGAGCGGCTTGCAGGCATCGACAGACGCTTCGAAGAGCGCATCGAGGAGGTCCGTTCGGCTGAAGGCTCGGTCGAGGAGCTTTACCGGTACGTGAACCGCTATACGGCCACCGTGGAATTCAACAGCGAGCGGCTCGACACCCTGAGAAGCAGGCAGTACCAGTTGCAGCGAGCCAGGAAAAAGTATGGAAAGACCATTGCGGAACTGATCGCATGGCGTGACGAAATGGCCGCCGCTCTTGATATTGAAGAGTCGATTGCCGAAGAAAAAACGAAGCTTGAAAACCAGATGAGACTGCAGCAGGCGGCTCTTTCCTCGGCGGCGGTGGCCCTCTCGGAAAAGCGGAAAAAGGGCGCTGCCCGACTTGACGAAACCCTGCAGCACGAGCTCTCGAAGCTCGGCATCTCCGGCGCACGGTTCAGAACGGTTTTCAGTGCCGAACCCGCTCCTGAAGGAGATATCATGCTTGACGGCACCCGGTTCAGGGCACTGGGAAACGGTCATGAAAAAATCGAGTTCCTCTTTTCGGCAAACACCGGAGAAGATCCCCGGCCTCTTGCGAAAGCTGCTTCCGGCGGGGAAATATCGAGGGTTATGCTCGCACTGAAAAGCGCCCTGGCTGAATCGGCGGCGCTGCCGATTCTCGTATTTGACGAAATCGACACCGGTATCAGCGGATCGACGGCACGCGCTGTTGCTGCGAGTCTGAAAAGGCTTTCACGCCTGCACCAGATCATCGCCATCACACACCTGCCCCAGATTGCGGCAGTAGCCGACCAGCATCTTTGGGTCAGTAAAACGACCGGAAACGGCAGAACCGAAACGGAAGTTGTCCGCCTCGACGAAACCGCACACATCAGGGCCGTCGCAACCCTGATCAGCGGCCGCAGCGTTTCCGAATCCTCCCTGAAACTTGCCGGGGAGCTCGTCAGGGAAGCGAAATCGGTATAGAAACCCGAGGCGAGGCCAGATGCAGGAAAAAGTCAAAGCGGGTTTTTCCGGATGTCCTTTAGAAAATTCCGGAAAGTTTGCCTTATTAAGGCGTACCGTTAAGCGAACATCATCAACAAGGTTTTCAGACGTATGTCAACACGACTCATTTCAGGCTCTGCCGTTGCCCTGGTCACACCGTTCGGGCAGGACAGTTCGCTGGATACCGATGCCATAAGAAAACTGGTACGGTTTCACATCGAAGCCGGAACCGATATCATCATCCCTTGCGGAACGACCGGCGAGTCGCCGACGCTTTCCGAAAAGGAGCAGGAGGTCATCATCCGTACGGTCAAGGAGGAGGCCGGAGAACGCATCATGGTTGCTGCCGGTGCCGGCACCAACGCCACCGACCATGCCGTCCGGCTGGCGAAAAATGCCGAAAAGGCCGGAGCATCGGCAATCCTGTCCGTAGCGCCCTACTACAACAAACCTTCACAGGAAGGCATGTACCAGCACTACCGGTGCATAGCCGAAGCGGTCTCGGTTCCGGTCATCATCTACAACGTTCCCGGCAGGACCGGCAGCAATGTGGCGGCATCGACCATTCTCCGTCTTGCCCGCGATTTTCCGAACATCGCCGCCGTCAAGGAAGCTTCCGACAACATGGCGCAGATCGCCGAACTGCTCGAGGAGAGGCCGGAACACTTTTCCGTCCTGACCGGTGAGGACTTGCTGATCCTTCCGTTCATGGCGATGGGCGGAGACGGTGTGATCTCCGTTGCGGCGAACCAGGTGCCGGCCGCAGTCAGCCAGTTGGTCGATGCCGCCCGAAACGGACGTCTTGAAGAAGCCCGAACCCTGAACAGCAGATACCGCCGGCTCTTCGGACTGAACTTCATTGAAAGCAATCCCGTACCGGTGAAATACGCGCTTTCGCTGATGGGGATGATCGAGGAGGTGTACCGGCTTCCGCTGGTGCCGCTGGCCGACGGGAACAAGCGAATCCTGCAGGAGGAGCTGAAGAGACTCGGACTGCTGCAGCAGGGCGGCGAATGAAAAAAAGAAAAAGGCAGCCTTGAAAGACTGCCTTTTTTCTTGCAGAAGCGCCGGACCCGCATTGACGCGTTGAGCCTTACAGTGCTCCGAGAAGAGCAGCGAAACGGTCAAGCTCCGCTCTTGTGCGTTTTTCGGTAACCGCGACAAGCAGACCGCTCTGGCCTGAAGCGGAAAGATCATAACCGGCAAAAATCCCCTTTTCAAGCATGGCGTCAATGATATCGGCGGCCGAAACCGGAGTTTCGAGCACGAACTCGCGAAAGAAAGGGGCGCTGTACTTCAGCGAGTAGCCTGGAAGCGCCGTGATCCTGTTGGCAAGATAGTGTGCTTTGAGGGCGCACTGTCCAGCGACCTCCCGGATGCCCTCCTTTCCGAGCAACGAGAGATAAACCGCCGCCTGGAGGGCGCAAAGCGCCTGGTTCGTGCAGATGTTCGAGGTGGCTTTTTCCCTGCGGATATGCTGTTCGCGGGTCTGGAGCGTGAGAATGAAGCCGTCGTTGCCGTCCCGGTCTCTGGTCATGCCGACAAGACGTCCGGGAATCTTGCGGACATAGGGCTGGCGGACGGTGAATATCCCGAGATAGGGTCCCCCGAAATTCTGGTGGTTGCCGAGCGGCTGGCCTTCGCCGACAGCGATATCCGCGCCGTAGCTGCCCGGTGAGGCAAGAATGCCGAGTGAAAGCGGATCGGCTGAAACAATAAAAAGCGCCCCGTTTTCACGGGCAACGGCGCCGATCGCCTCGACCTCCTCAAGACATCCGTAGAAGTTCGGCTGCTGTACGACCACGGCTGCCACACTGTCGTTCATGAGGTCGTTCAGCGTATCGATGCCGCCAACGCCGTTTTCAAGAGGGTTCTGAAGAATCACTCCATGGCCTGAGGCTTCGAGATAGGTCTTCAGAACACTGCAGGTACAGGGATTCAGGCTGCCGGCAAGCACAACCTGCTCGCGGCCGGTCACGCTCATGGCCATGAGCACGGCTTCGGCAAGAGCCGTAGCCCCGTCGTACATCGATGCGTTTGCGACATCCATGTCGTAAAGGCGGCACATCATGCTCTGGTACTCGTAGATCGCCTGCAGCGTACCCTGCGACACCTCCGCCTGGTAAGGTGTGTAGGCCGTATAGAACTCACTGCGGGAAACAATGCTTTTTACAGCCGAAGGGATGAAATGATCGTAGGCTCCTCCCCCGAGAAAACTCACAAAACCCGAAGTGCTGCGATTGGCCGATGAAAGGCTTTCAAGCAGTTTCATCACCTCCTGCTCGCTGAGAGCCGGAAACAGCTCGAGCGCTTTCTTCAGACGGATTTCAGCGGGAATATCGGCAATCAGCTCCTCAAACGACGCTGCACCGATACTCCTGAGCATCTCCTCGCGGTCCCGGTCGGTATTGACGATGAATGGCATGTGTTCAGAATAGATACGTAACTGTTTGAATAAGGTTATTCCCCGGTCAGTTCCCGGTATGCTGCGGCATCGAGCAGTTCAGCAACGGAAGCCGGGTCATCGATACGGATTTTCACGAGCCACCCTTCATTGTAGGGATCCTGGTTGACGATTTCAGCGGCATCGAGCGAGCCGTTGACATCCAGAATCTCGCCGGCGACCGGAGCAAAAAGATCGGCGACGGTCTTCACCGCTTCAACGGTTCCGAAAACCTCGTGGGCCTTCAGCTTCGTTCCGGCAGGCTTCAGTTCGACAAAGACAATGTCGCCGAGCTCGGACTGTGCGAAATCGGTAATGCCGACAAGGGCGGTACTGCCGTCATCGAGCATTCTGATCCATTCATGATCCTTGGTGTAACGAAGATTGTCAGGAATAGTCATGGGAAAATATCCTGGTTAAGAGTTGGCTTGAGTATTGATAAGAAACCGTGAGAGGCAAGGTAACATATTTTTCAAAGAGCTGAAACAGGTGCGCTCACGACAGCCGCTGCCGCATGGCTTCATAGAGCAGAATGCCTGCCGTAACACTGACATTGAGCGACTCGACACATCCGGCAATGGGAATACGCACCGTACTGTCGCAGAACTTCATGGCTTCCGGGGCAAGGCCGCTCCCTTCTGCGCCAAGTACAAGTACGGTGGGGCCTTTCAGATCGGCATCGGTGTAGTTGAGCTCCGCATCCATATCGGCGGCAAAAACCCGGAAATTCCTTTCGCGCAGGATCTCGAGCGTGCGCACCAGGCTTTTCACCTTGCAGATGCGCATATGCGACAGCGCACCCGCCGAAGCCTTGTGCACCGCGGCGTTTACCGGTGCGCCCCGGCCCTCGATCAAAACGACGCCGTCGGCAGCAGCAGCTTCGGCCGTGCGGATGATGGCACCCACATTATGCGGATCTTCAAGTCCCTGCAGCACAACAAGCAGCGGACAGGAGTTGCGTGCAGAGGCGAGTATCTCGTCAATCGTATAAAACGTTATGGCGCTGATCAGGGCGCAAACCCCCTGATGCTTTGACGAACCGGCAATCTGGTTGAGTTTGTCGAGACGTGCCTTCCCGGTAACCAGCTTGAGCCTGCGGGCGGTGATCAGGATTTCCTTGAGCCTGGGATGAGCGGTATTGAACTGGAAATAGATTTTCTCGATGCTCTCCGGCTTTTTCTGAAGCAGCTCGAGCACCGCATTGCGGCCGTACACGACATTTTCCGACTGGTCTGTTTGCATGGGTAATGATCTTGCTGATAGGTGCAGTACCGGGAACGGCCCGCCCGCCGGGTTGCCGCAGGGCCATATTGCCCGGGATCGGCCCCGTTGTCCGGGTCATCTCTCCGAATGTAATTAAATTGAGTTAAATTCAATTTTATTTTATATCTTTCTGATCAATCTCATTTAGCGCTTTTTGATCGCGGATGTAACTTTTTCCCGTCCCCTGAAGTTATCGTTCCGTGACCGTTGCGTTTTTCGCAGGCGCTGTTTTGCAAGTATGCAAGTATTCAAGTAAATCCAGTAACAACTGCCAGTATGAGCCGGACGTTTAAGACAATGGAGGGAAATGAAGCCTTAGCTCATGTCTCTTACCGCACCAGTGAAGTTATTTCAATCTACCCGATTACGCCGGCCTCTCCCATGGGCGAATATTCGGATGACTGGGCAGCCGAAGGGAAGACAAACATCTGGGGCACCATACCCAAGGTAGACGAGATGCAGAGCGAGGCCGGTGCTGCAGCCGCTGTTCACGGCGCCCTGCAGACAGGCGCCCTCACCACCACGTTTACTGCTGCGCAGGGTCTGCTGCTGATGATTCCGAACATGTACAAGATCGCCGGTGAGCTCTCCCCGTGCGTCATCCATGTATCGGCGCGCTCCCTGGCCGCGCAGGCACTCTCAATTTTCGGCGACCACGCCGATGTCATGTCGGTCCGTGGCACCGGTTTTGCCCTGCTGGCATCAAGCTCGGTGCAGGAGGTCATGGACATGGCCCTGATTTCCGCTGCCGCCACGCTCGAGGCACGGGTTCCGGTGCTGCATTTCTTTGACGGCTTCAGGACCTCGCATGAAATCTCCAAGATAGAGGTTGTTCCCGATGAGGTGATCAGGGCAATGATGAGCGATGAACTGGTCATCGCGCACCGCAACCGCCGCATGTGTCCCGATGCACCCATTATCCGCGGTACATCCCAGAACCCGGACGTCTATTTCCAGGGAAGGGAAACCGTGAACAGCTACTATCTTGCATTCCCTTCCATTATTGAAAAACTCATGGACCGGTTCGGCGAGCTGACCGGACGCCATTACAGGCCCTATCAGTATTACGGTGCTCCGGATGCCGAAAGAGTGGTCATTCTCATGGGATCGGGAGTCGAAACCGTCAGGGAGAGTGTCGAGTACCTGAACCGTTCCGGCGAAAAGGTCGGCGTTATCAATGCCCGCCTGTTCCGCCCTTTTGATATCGAAATGTTCGTCAAGTCGCTTCCCGCCTCGGTGAAATCGGTCTCGGTGCTTGACCGGGTCAAGGAACCCGGCAGCGCAGGGGAACCGCTTTACCTTGACATCGTCAACGCCCTGCTCGAAGGGTTCCGGAAAGGACTGCTCAATGCCATGCCGGCCATTACCGGCGGACGGTACGGCCTTTCATCGAAGGAGTTCACCCCGGCAATGGTCAAGGGCGTCTTCGACAACATGGCTTCAGGATCGCCGAAAAACCATTTCACGGTAGGCATCAGGGACGATGTGACCGATTCGAGCCTCGACTACGACCCTTCGTTCTCGATCGAATCCGACAGTGTCTTCCGCGCTATTTTTTATGGCCTCGGCTCTGACGGTACGGTCGGCGCAAACAAGAACTCGATCAAGATCATCGGCGAAAACACCCCGAACTATGCCCAGGGTTATTTCGTCTACGATTCCAAGAAAGCAGGTTCGATCACCACGTCGCATCTGCGTTTCGGGCCTGAGCAGATCCACTCCACCTATCTCATCAGCGATGCGCACTTCATCGGCTGCCATCACTGGATATTCCTTGAGATGATCGATCTGGTTAAAAATCTCAAGCAGGGCGGAACCCTGCTGCTCAACTCGCACTATTCTGCGGAAGAACTCTGGGAGAAACTGCCGAGAATCGTGCAGGAACATCTGATCCGCAAACAGGCGAAACTCTATACCATCGACGCCTACAAGGTAGCCCAGGCCAGCGGCATGGGTCAGCGTATCAACACCATCATGCAGGCATGCTTCTTTGCCATTTCAGGCGTCCTGCCCGGCGATGAAGCCGTTGAAAAAATCAAGGACGCCATTCGCGAAACCTATGGAAAAAAAGGCGACGAAGTGGTCAACCAGAATATCAAGGCCGTAGATGACACGCTCGCCAACCTGCATCAGGTCACGATCGGTTCCGTTGCTGAAAGCAAAAAGGAACTTCGTCCGCCGATTGTCGGCGAGGCTCCGGAATTCGTCTGCAACGTCCTTGCAAAAATCATTGCCGGCGAAGGCGACGACATTCCCGTAAGCGAACTGCCGGCCGACGGCACCTATCCGGTAGGCACCGCGAAATTCGAAAAACGCAACCTCGCCGAAATGATCCCGGCATGGGAGCCCGATCTGTGCATCGAATGCAGCAAATGCGCAATGGTATGCCCGCATGCGGCGATCCGTGCGAAAGTCTATGCGCCGGAATACCTCGGTAACGCTCCTCGCACCTTCAAGTGCATCGACGCTAAAGGCGCTAACTGGGCAGGGATGAAATTCACCATCCAGGTCGCTCCGGAAGACTGCACCGGCTGCGAAATCTGTGCGCATGTCTGCCCCGCGCGCGATAAAAGCAATCCGGATCGGAAAGCGCTGAACATGCACATGCAGGCACCGCTGCGCGAAACCGAAAGAGACAACTGGAACTACTTCCTCAATATTCCGGAATTCGACCGGAATAAAATCAATGTCAGGCTGATCAAGGAGCAGCAGCTGCAGCAGCCGCTGTTCGAATTCTCCGGAGCCTGCTCGGGATGCGGCGAAACTCCGTACGTAAAAATGATGACGCAGCTCTTTGGCGACCGCCTCGTTATCGGCAACTCTACCGGATGCTCGTCCATCTACGGTGGCAACCTGCCGACAACGCCCTACACCACCAATGCGGAAGGTCGCGGACCGACATGGTCTAACTCGCTCTTCGAAGATACCGCTGAGTTCGCGCTCGGCTTCAGGATTTCTATCGACAAACAGCGCGAGTATGCCCGCGAGCTGGTAAGGAAACTCGCCTCCGAAACCGGCGAAACGCTCGCAGAGGAGATACTCGATGCGAAAGAGGGCTCAGAGCCTGAAATTTTCGAACAGCGCCGGCGCGTGACGATACTCAAAGAGAAACTCGGCAATATCAATTCCGCCGATGCGAAAAACCTGCTTTCGGTAGCCGACATGCTGGTCAGGAAAAGCGTCTGGGCCGTCGGGGGCGATGGCTGGGCTTACGACATCGGATACGGCGGCGTCGACCACGTAACGGCCGGAGACAAGAACGTGAACCTTCTGGTTCTCGATACGGAGGTCTACTCCAATACCGGCGGCCAGGCATCGAAAGCCACCCCGAAAGCCGCAGTAGCAAAATTTGCGGCAGCGGGCCGGACTATGACCAAAAAGGATCTCGGCCTGATCTCCATGACCTACGGCAACGCCTATGTGGCCAGCGTAGCGTTCGGGGCGCGCGACGAGCAGACGCTGAAAGCGTTTCTCGAAGCCGAAGCCTATGACGGCCCTTCGATCATCATCGCATACTCGCACTGTATTGCTCACGGCATCAACATGGCGACAGGGCTTGACAACCAGAAGGCCGCGGTTGATTCCGGTCACTGGATTCTCTACCGCTACAATCCGGATCGACTGAAAGAGGGTAAAAATCCGCTTGTGCTCGACTCGAAAAAGCCGAAAATTCCCGTAGCGCAGTTCCTGAACATGGAAAACAGGTTCAGGATGCTCAAGAAAAGCCATCCCAAGATCGCCGAACAGTATTTTGCCGCGATCCAGAAGGAGGTGGACGCACGCTGGGCACATTACGAGTATCTTGCTGCCAGGTCGTACGATGAGCTGAAAGCCTGAAATAAGGGAACTTAAAAGTCCTGTGATTCCTGAAGGGGAACGGCAGAATCATTGCCGTTCCCTTTTTTTTCAGTTTCTCCTCATCCTTCAGGCTTTATCATCTCCCTCAGCTTTCCGGCTTTATCCTGCATACCGAGTTTTTCGTAAACAGCGATGAGATGCCCGACGATTTCGGCCTCATCAGGAGCAAGCGATGCCGCTTTTTCGAGGTGGACAAGCGCTTCCTGATAGACTCCGAGCCGGAACAGCACCCATCCGAGCGTATCGAGATAAACCGGATTGTCAGGTTCATCCGCGACAGCCTGCAGGGCGAGCTTTTTGGCTGTCTGAAGGTCGCGTCCCTGCAGTGCGAGAAGATAGGCGTAATTATTCATGGCAAGGGTGTTGCCGGGATCGAGCAACAGGATCTGCCGGTACATGGCCATGCTTTTTTCTGCCAGACCAAGCTTGTCGTAACTCATGGCAAGCGTTGAAGCCGCCTGGATGAACAGCCATCCCTCCTTCTGCCCCTGCTTCCGGTTCAGAGCCTGCTCGAGCACCCGGATCGCCTTGCGGGTATCACCGGTCTGGAATGCCGTATAGCCCTCCAGCACAAGAAGCCTCATCGGCATACCGGAAACCAGTTTTTTTGCGCGGGCAACTGCCGAGACGGCTTTTGCGTACTGTTTCTGGAGCAGCAGGGCTGAAACAAGCTCTTCCCACGCATCGATGTTGGCCGGCTCTTTGCGCAGGACGGCCGTGAACTCGCCGACAGCATCGGCAGGCTTTTTTTCCCTCATTTTCATGCGGCCTCTCAATAGGCCAACCGCCGCTGCTCCGGGATGTCGCCGCTCCATTTCCGCAAGCATGATTCCCAGCGGCTCCAGATAAGCCTTGTCCCTGGAGGAACGTATATAAAAAAGCTCTGCGAGCCGTTTTTTCTCAGCGAGCTTCAAGCCTGCGGTATTATAGAAAGCATCGAGATCACGCCGGAACGCATTCCGGTCTTCCGACCGCATGGAAAGTTCGAGCAGGGCAAGCCATGCCGGTGCAAAGCGGGAGTTCCGGCCGATAATCTCGCGAAACGTTTTCTCCGCCATTGCCGGCTGGCCCGTTTCCACATACAGCTCGCCAAGAGTAAGCTGCAAACGCACCTTCTCCTCGCCCTCGCCCTCCTCTATCAGACCGGAGAGCGTTTCAATGGCGCTGTTGTAGTGTTTGAGTTTTATTTCGAGCAGAAGCACCTGGGCCCTGGTATTTTCGTCGGAGGGATCAAGCGCGAGAATGCGGTGGAAAAGGTCGAGAGCCTTTTGGAAATCTCCGGACGCCATGTATTCGAGGGCAAGCAGGGTCAGGTATTCACTGTTGCCGGAATCAAGTTCGACAAGCCTTGTATAGAGTGCGATCGCACGGGAATAATCTTTTTGCTGATGGGCCACGAGAGCAAGCATCCGCAGATAATACCTGTTCGAGGGTTCGGCTTCGGAGGCTGCTTCGGCATGGGTTCTCGCCGAATCGGTCACCCCGAGTTCGACAAAGGCCTTGGCCAGGGCATGGTGAACCGCAGCCCGCTCCGACATTCCATGTGGATGAACCGAGCGGTAAGCATCGATAGCACCCCAGAAATCGCCTTTCTCGGCAAGCAGAAGCGCCTTGACAAATCGGTTTTTTGCCGATACCGCCGCGGTATCGGCTTCTGAAGCCGGTACAAAAGCTCCGTTCTTTGCGGAAAACCGCGTGCTGCAACCCGAAAAGAGCAGAAGTGTGAAGAGCACCAGCGGCAAAAGCCGCAGGCAGGAAGCCACACCGGCCGGATATTTGATGCCGTCGCTTCCTTCAGGGCAGCGAATCGAAGAGCGGGGCGTCGCTGGCCGGGCTGCCCGGCAGCGAGAACCTGAGAAGCGCACGACGGGTCGCAATCCTCCCTCTCGGCGTTCTCGATATATAGCCTGCCTGGATAAGATAGGGTTCATAAACCTCCTCGATAGTATCCTGTTCCTCCCCTACCGAAACAGCCAGAGACGCTGCACCGACAGGACCTCCACTGAACTTGTTGACAATGGTATCCATGATCCTCTTGTCCATATCATCGAGACCTTCCTCATCGATTTCCAGACGTTCGAGCGTGGTTCTGGCGATGAAACGCGTGATAACCGGGGCATCGGCAACCTGGGCGAAATCCCGCGCACGCCGCAGCAGCCTGTTGGCGATTCGCGGGGTACCGCGGGAGCGGCCGGCAATCTCGGCGGCGGCTTCACGCTCGATGCCGATACCGAGAATGCCCGATGCCCGGACGATGATCTGCTCGAGCAGTTCGGGGGCGTAATAATCGAAACGACTGGTGATGCCGAAGCGCGCCCGGAGAGGAGAAGTAAGCAGGCCGGAACGGGTCGTCGCACCGACCAGCGTGAACGGTTCGATGCGCAGCTGAACCGCCCGGGCGGAAGGACCACTGTCGAGCATGATGTCGATACGGAAATCCTCCATAGCCGAGTAGAGATACTCCTCGACGGCCGGCGGCAGGCGGTGGATCTCATCGATAAAGAGCACATCTCCTTTCTGCAGGCCGGTCAGAAGACCGGCAAGATTGCCCGCCTTGTCGAGCAGAGGCCCTGAGGTGGCCTTGATGCTGCAACCCATTTCAGCTGCGATGATATGGGCGAGCGTGGTCTTCCCCAGGCCGGGAGGCCCTGAAAGCAGCACATGGTCGAGCGCGTCACCCCTCTTTCTGGCCGCCGATATGAACACATTCAGATTGTCGGTCAGACGCTGCTGACCGGCGAAATCGTCCATTCTCAGCGGACGTATCTGCTCCTCGAACCTGCTTTCAAGAGCATCGGCAGGCGTATTCAACAGTTCAATTTTCACTCGGGGCAACCTCCGGTATGTTGTTCACGGCTACAGTCACAGCCTTATCCTTGGATCGGCAACAGCATAGAAAACATCGGCCAGAAGATTGCCGAGCACGATCAGTGTACCCGAAATGAACGTATTGGCGATGATGAGCGGATAATCTCGCGCAAAGATCGCTTCGACCGTCACCCTCCCCATGCCGGGAAACGCAAAAATCACCTCGATAAAAAGCGCTCCGCTGAAAATGAAAGGAAGGGAACTTCCCATCAGGGTAATGACCGGAAGCAGCGCGTTGCGAAGGGCATGCCGGAAAATCACGACGTTCTCGGGCAGTCCCTTTGCCCGCGCCGTGCGGATGTAGTCCTGGCGGATCACTTCGAGCATGCTGCCCCGTACATAGCGGGCAATGCCTGCCGCACCGTTGATGCTCAGCACCGTGACCGGCAGCACGAGATGCCATATCCTGTCGAGGAAAAAACCGATAGGGCCGAAACTTTCCGCGCCGATTTCGTTCAGGCCCGAGGCAGGAAATATCTGCAGTTTCAGTGCGAAAACGATGATCATCATGAGTGCGAACCAGAACTCCGGCATGGAGTAGAAGAAGAGCGCGGTCACGGTGAGAAACCGGTCGAGAAAACTGTTCTGCCGAACCGCAGAAACGATGCCGATGATGATGCCGAAGGTGAAATTGGCGATAAGCGTCAGGCCGGCGATAGTCATGGTGACCGGAAGCGCCTCGGCGATCACCTCGAATACCGGCTGTTGCGCCCGGCTGAAACTGCGCCCGAAATCGCCGTGCAACACATTCCCGAGCCATTTGACATACTGTACCGGCAACGGATCGTTCAGACCGTATTGCGCCCTGATCTGTTCGGCAACATTGGGGCTGATCCCCGGCTGGATGAAAAACGCAGCCGGATCACCCGGTGCAAGCCTGATAATGAAAAAGGTCAGGGTCAGCACCCCGAATATCAGCGGCACGGAAAGCAGCAGGCGTTTGAAAATATAGGTCAGCATATGGTGCGCTATGGTGCAAGGTTGGCCGATGGGCTGAGCGTCCAGTCGTCGATGTTGTAAAATGTGCCGGAAATATTGAGCTGTTCACCCTGAATCCGCTTGTTGAACCCCTGTGTTTCCCTGATCCAGTACAGAAACGTCACCGGCTGGTCTTGATGGATAATCCCCTGATATTCAAGCCAGTAAGGCCGGGCCTCGGTCTGCACCAGCTTCTGTTTGGCCAGTTCGCACAGTTCGTCGATACGCGGATTCCGGTAGCCGACAAAATTGAAGGTACTCTTTTTCAGGTCGGAACCCCAGACATCGAGAGGATCGATTTCAAGACCGATCGACCAGCCCGCCATCCAGGCATCGAGCTTGCGGTTCTGCAGATTCTCGAAAAACACGTTCGACTCCTGCACATCAAGCCGGCAGTCGATCCCGATAGCCTTGAGGTTCTGCTGGATGATCACGCTCGCATAGTTCCTCCGGGCATTTCCTGCGTTGGTGTAAAGCACGAAACTGAACTTTCTTCCGTTTTTCTGCAGGATACCATCAGGGCCGGGCAGCCATCCCTGCTGCCGGAGAAGCTTCGAAGCCCTGACCGGATCGAAGGGGTGTGCAACAACCGAGCTGTTGTACGCCCATTTCAGCGAAGGAGAGATGTCGGTATTGCACACCGTGCCGTACTCCTTCAGGTACCCGTCGATGATCGCTTCCCGATCGATCGCCATGGTGAGCGCCCGGCGGACCACCGGGGAACCGAACAGTTGATGGGGTGCAATCCGCCCGGTTTTATGGTAAAGTTCCTGATCGATATTCGACCAGCCGACATAATCGTACACCCGCAGCCCGACACTCTTGATTTCGACTGCCGGATTGGCCTTGACCAGGGAACCGAAGTCTTCCGGCTTGATATTCTCGACAATGTCAACGGCATTGGTCTGCAGCTGTGCCAGACGAACCGTGTAATCCGGCACGATCCTCCAGTTGACGAGCGGAATGTTTCCGGGCTTGGGAAGATTCGACTTCCGGTTCGATGCAAGCACGAGTTCCTGCTGCTTGGCCCAGGTTTGCAGCCTGTATGGGCCTGCCCCGACAGGCTTCTGATTCAACGGTGAACTCCTGAAATCCTCGGGCCGCACCTCTTTCCAGATATGGGCCGGAAGCGGTGTCAGCGAGGTATGGAACAGCGCGAGGTGTTCAGGAACAGGCTTGAAGAACCTGAAAATCAGCGTCGTGTCATCAGGAGTTTCGATTGCCCGGTCAAAGTCCACGGCTCCCCTTTCGGCGCCGGCCAGTTCGGCAAGATACTGCTGCCGGGGACTGGCGATGACCGGGTTGCCGTACAGGCGGTAGGTAAACTTGAAATCCCCTGAAACGACCGGCTTGCCGTCATCCCAGAACACATCGCTGCGGAGGATATAGGTAATGGAGCGTTGATCGGGCGACATGATCCAGGTTCTGGCCAGCGCGCCATCGGGCTTTCTGCCTCCGGATGACGGCCTCAGCTTTTTTTCAAGCGCCATGAAATTCAGCAACCCGGTTGTGGTGTCGAACTCGCTCTGCAGCAGCCCCGGATAGATCAGGCCCGATATATTGCCCGACGTCACGCTTGAACCGATGACGGGGTTGAGATAGTCAGCGTCGCCGAGCATGGCGATGACCAGCGTCGAATCTTTTGCTCCACCGGAAGAGGATTTGCCGGCACCACCGGCGCAGGCTCCCAGGAGTATCGTAGCACCAAGGGCAAGAAAAAACGCAATACCTGTTCTGCGCTTCGCCTGCGGAATGTCAGCTCTCTTCATACGGCTCTTTTTCCTTGTCTATTATGGTTCTGATCCTTTCGGTCAATGCCTCGGCTGCGACATAATTCGAATAGTGTTTGAGCAGGAAGTTCAGTGCGACAACCTCGATGATGACCGCGATGTTTTTTCCGGGGAAAATCGGGAGCTGCACCAGCGGAACGTCCACACCGAGAATCTTTATCGACTTCATGTCAAGCCCGAGCCGTTCGTAGTCGGTTTCACGGTTCCATTCGAGCAGTTCGACGACAACCTGTACATCCTTGACGTCCCTGATGGCCCTGATGCCGAAATTGGCTTTGACATCGACAACCCCGAGACCGCGGATTTCCATGAAATGATCGATAATATCGTTCCGGCGGGCATTCAGGATCAGTGATTCCCCCTTGCGGCGGATAACAACGACATCATCGGCTACAAGTCCATGTCCCCGTTCGATGAGGTCAAGGGCGATCTCCGACTTGCCGAGGCCGCTCTTTCCCGTCAGCAACACACCCACACCGCACACATCGACCATGGAACCATGATACTGCTGGTGCAGGGAAAACTGGTCGTCAAGAAAATCGGTGATCAGGTACATCGCCTTGGTCGAGGAGTGGCGAGTGGCATAAACCGGTACTCCTGCAGCCGTGGCCATATCGAGCAGTTCGGCTTCGAGCTTGTTGGTGCTGGTCAGGACAATGCAGGGAACCTTGAAACGCACCAGGTGTTCGAATGCGTTCCTGCGCGCGGCATCGTCAAGGTGATTGAGAAACCGGGTTTCGGTGTTGCCGAGAATCTGTACCCGCTTGTAGGTAAACAGATTGGTGAAACCGGCGAGCGCAAGGCCGGGACGGTGCAGTTCACGCTCGGAAATCCTGCGTTTCTGTTCATCGACCCTGTTCAGCCTGCGCAGCTTGATATCGTGATTTTTTCCGATGTTCTCAAAAAAATAGGCGACCGTTATCGATCGCTTTTTTATGCCCTTCTGGTCGAAATTCATGGCACAAGAGTGAATGGTGACAAGAAAAGACCGGGAAGCCTGCCGCATCGTTTCGCAGGCTTCCCGGTACCAGGTTACGGGGCCATTTTTTCCTTGTATTTCTGAAGCTGGCGGGAGAGCGAGTCAACACAGCTATCGACAGCGGGTTCATAGGCCACGGCCGAGTCCCGCGCAACCAGAACGTTCTGGGGAACGTGGATCGTTATTTCAGCAAGTTTGTTCTTTTCAGCATCGTTTTTCTGATGATCGAGAATGATATGACAGGATATGATCCCGGGAAACACCCTGGCAAGAGCCTGTACAGCATCACGGGCATATTCTTCGATACTGCTGTGATTATTGGAATGACGCAGGGTCACCTGTACGTTCATGGTTTCGGTAACGACAGATTTGGTCATGGAAACCTCCATTGATAAAAGGTGGACTGAGAGAAGGAACAACCCCCCATCTTCAGCGGAAAGGGGACTACAGCAATCAAGCTTTCGGATGGGCTTTCCGATAGACCTCCCTGAGCCTGTTGAATGTAACGTGGGTATAGATTTCCGTTGTTGTCAGACTGCTGTGGCCGAGCATCTCGCTCACACTTTTCAGATCGGCACCGCTGTTGAGCATATGGGTGGCAAAACTGTGTCGAAGGATATGAGGATTTCTCTCTTTCTGTTCCGTGACGGGAGCCAGATATTTTCTGGTAATCCTTTGGACAAGCATGGGATACATCTTTTTGCCTTTCTTCGTTACAAACACATTCGGCAAGGCCCCGACGTCGCCCTCTCTGAATATTCTAAAGAAGTTTCGCCTGACTTCAAAATATTTTTTCAGCGCCTCAAGCGCGCACGATCCAAGCGGAACAATGCGTTGCTTGCTGCCTTTTCCGGTTATTTTCAGCAGGCCGCCCTCCAGGCTGACATGCTGCATTTCAAGTCCGATAACCTCCGATATGCGAAGACCGCAACTGTAGAGCACTTCGAGCAGACAACCGTCCCGTTCAAGCTCGAACAGCGATGCCGGGCCGAGCTCTTCATCCCGACAGGAAGATGCGCACGGAATCACCTTTTCGAACAACGCTTCGGTCTGTTGTTCGGTAAGAAAACCGGGAACGGTACGGGGATATTTCGGAGTGGTGACATAGGCAAGCACCGAGCTTTTGATGACACCGGTATGCTGCAGATAGCGATAGAAACTTTTCAGTGAGGCGAGTTTCCTTGCAATGGACTTCGGCTGAAGCCCCTTTTTCAGCAGATCACCCATATAGAGGCGTATATCGACAACGGCAAGGCTGCCGGGCGAAAAATCCCGAATGTCCTGAACGCCGAGATGCGTGGAGATGAACAGCAGGAACTGGTCGAGATCGTGACGGTACGCCGTCAGGGTGTGCGAAGAAACATTTTTCTCGCGGTTCAGGAATTCCAGAAACCGGTCAATCTCGGGATACCGGCCGCGGCCACTCTCGGCCGACCGGCCTTCGGAAGACTGATGCGTCATATCTTCAGGGCTACAAGTTCGGACTCCCCTTTCGTATAATATAATCCCCCGCCATGCAGAAGGAAACTGTTGAGTGGCGGACGGGCGCTCTTTTCGGCCATGACATCCTCATAAACGGTTTTTCCCTGGCGAATGATCCGCAGGATGCTTCTCCACCCGCCCGATGGTTCGTCACAGTCATGAAGCACGACTGCCGTAACGGAACCGGCAGCAATGCATTCCCGGAGTTCCATCCCGGTGCGGGCCGCATCATGCTCCGGGCCTTCCGGTGAGAGCAGTTCCGGAAGGGTGACCCCCTGTCGCTGTTCTTCCTGAAGGGTGTTCCGCCTCAGCATTTCGACAGCGGCATCGATGTCGCCGGATTCCGGACGTGTGCATGCCATACCGCTGGCCGGATCGATGACCAGATAGGTGCGTTCAGGAAAACCCGCGAAAGAGGAGGGCCTGTAAACAAGAAAACCCTCATCGAGTATTGCGCAGAAGACGATATCCATGCGCGACCAGACAAGCTCTCCTGTAGCGGCATCGACAGCCCAGAGTCCCAGATGCTCGGGACTGTTCGGGCGGTAGGCATGCAGGAAAACAAGGTTTCCTGCAACCGTCTCGATGCCGGTAAGCCAGCTCTCTCCTGCGGGTGCGGAACCATCAGGCGTCAACAGCAGGAAATCATCGAACAGCACGCGACCCGAACGTTCGCTGATTGAAAAAAAGAGCGACCGACGTTCCATAGGCAGGCGTTTCTGGCCGACAAGTTGTCCGGTGCCGGTGAACATCAGGCGCCAGATCACCGAACCATTCCCTGCATGGTATCGCCATCCTGAAAAATCCGTGCTCATGCTATCCATGCTTCCGAGTGCTCAATCTGTAGATATTGACCCCTACGGGGTGTGATCCTTCGTCATAACTTGCACTGCAGGAGGTCACCGCAAAACCGTTTTCGCCGACAAGCTCGAGAAACTGCCCTGCGAGCCTCCGTCGCGGATCGGCTATGTATGCCGCTCCTTCCGGTTTGAGCAGCCTGTCGATCGCCGTTATTATCGGAAGCAGGTTCACCCGTTCATACAGCACATCGGCGGCAAAAAGCATGTCGAACCGTTCTGCGCACTCGACCTCCCGCCAGTCGAGGCGGATGGCATCGAGACTCACGCCGTTACGCATGGCATTGTATGCCACGAAACGAAGCGCTTCCCGTGAATAATCGGTCGCAAGCACATCGGCGCCGCACGACGCCGCGACAACCGAGGCCATACCGACTCCGGCGCCGAGTTCGATAACGCGCTTTCCTGCCAGCGGCAACTCCCTGGCAATGAATGAGGAAAGCGTTATGGCCGCCGGCCATATTTCAGCCCAGTACGGCATCTGCTCATCCTTCAGAAACTCTTCGGGTGAGATTCTGTCGAGAAGCGCATAACTGTCCTGAACGCTCAGAACGCTGAATGGCCGATCACCGATCGTATACGAGATTTCGGAAAGATCGTACTCACGGGAAAGCTCCTGATAGAGCTGTTCAAGCTCCGTATTGTGCCTGTCCTGCCAGAGGTTCATAGAGCATCGGATTCTTGCGGTTCAATTTCCGGTGTTTTCAGCAATTAAAGAAAAACCGGCAGGAATTTACTGAAAATCATGCCGGATTTCTATTTTGCGGGGCAGGAACACATTTCAGAAACCTCAACCGGACGATACAAGACCTATGAGAAAAGAACTGCTTGAAGTATTCGACAACACCTTTCCCCAAAGGGATTACACCATAGAGATCGTCAACCCCGAATTCACCTCGGTATGTCCGAAAACCGGCCTTCCCGACTTCGGCACCATAACCGTGCGCTACATCCCCGACAAATCCTGTATCGAACTGAAGTCCCTGAAATACTATTTCCTCGACTTCCGCAACGCCGGTATTTTTTATGAAAACATCACCAACACCATTCTCGACGATCTCGTTGCCGTATCGCAGCCGAGGGAAATGACCGTCATCAGCGAGTGGAAGGCCCGCGGAGGCATCACCGAAACCGTCACGGTGCACTACCGTCGCAGAACCTCCTGAAAAAAGGTGACAGACAGCAAAAAACCCCGGTTTTCATACCGGGGTTTTTCGTGCTCTGCCTTCCAGGAAAAAGGAGATCAGTATTTCGCGTTGAACCAGGAAACAAACTGCTTGACGTCTGCATCGGTGATACCGGAATTCGGCACAGCTTTCATCGTCAGCACGATCTTTTCGGTCTCACCCTGCTTGATGTACTTTTTCATCTTGTCCTTCACGGAATCGAGGGTATGGCACTTGTTGCACTTGGTATCGACAAGCGCCTTTGCGGCGTCGAAATCGATCGAAGCGGTTTCACCGCCTGCAGCAGGAGGCGCAGCAGCAGCCTCTGCAGCGGCTTTTTCAAGGCTTTCCTTGGTGGCGTTCTCGAAATCCACGTCGCCATTGAGAAATGCGGTAAGCTGCGGAACCGAACGGATGGCCTTGCCTTCAAGCGTTGTGGTGCGGCCGGTAGTGGGAAGAAGGAAACCCGAAGGTCTGATCCAGAGAATGATGAAGAGAAGGGCAACAAGGCCGAGTGCGCCAAGCGGAAAGCTGAGGACCCACCTGTCGCTGATGCGGGAAGACATTTTTCCCAGCGTCATGATGATGATCGAAGCACAGAAAATCAGCATGAACCATCCTGCAAACGAGCTTAACGGCGTCAACAGGGTTGAAATGTTTTCAGCCGGCACCTTGTAACCGGTTAGGAATGACACCCCAAAAAACAAAGCCCCCATTACGACAGCCCCACCGATTGCAAGAGCAATTAGCTTACCGTTTGATTTGTTGTCCATGACAGGTAGTGAATTAGGTGTTAGTGGCTTGCAAAAAGTTTATTGATGAAGATAAGCATAATTAGTAAAGGCGGCAAACATAAAGGGGAAAAAACCTTGACTTTCAGGACTGTTGCAAAATCCATGCGACTTGCCACCCGGCAGACCAGCAGGGGCGGTCTGCCGGGGAACGAAAAAAGCAAAAGCACCCGCGCGCTCTTGCATCTCATGCTCTTTCGGCCCATACTGCAGGAGATGGACGATTTCTCTCAACACCAACCCTGTACAGCACCATGATCACCTCCATGAGTTGCGTTATCGATTACGAGAAAGCGGACAGGGATTTCACCTTTCTTCTCGACTGCTTCCTGCAGGTGCTTGAACATCTCGGAGAAAAAGAGCTGACCGCACATCTGCCCTGGAAAAATCCCGGCAAGCCTATCGAGGAAAGCGGAAATTCCGAAAGAACGCTGCAGGCGTTCTCGATTGTTTTCCAGTTGCTGAACATGGCCGAGGAGAACGCCGGAGCGCAATACCGCCGCGCTGTGGAAACGGAAAAGGGGGTTGCCGAACTCAAAGGACTCTGGGGCCGGACACTGCACGATCTGAAACGTTCGGGAATCGCCGAAAACGATATCCTGCAGGCGCTTCAGGAAGTCAGCATCGATACGGTGCTCACCGCCCATCCCACAGAAGCCAAGAGAAAGAGCGTGCTCGAACAGCACCGGCAACTGTACCTGCAGCTTGTCAAAAGGGAAAACCGCATGTGGACGCCGCAGGAACAGGCGGACATCCGCAACGAGATCATGGTGATTCTCGAACGGCTCTGGAGAACCGGTGAAATTCTTTTCGACAAACCCGAAGTGGCGGCGGAAAGAAGAAACGTCATGCACTATCTCTCCAATATCTTTCCCGAGGTGCTCAATCTTCTCGATAAACGGCTTGCCCAGGCATGGCAGCAGGCGGGGTTCAGTCCGGAGGCCCTGAAGAACGTGCACCGATTTCCGAAAGTCCGTTTCGGCAGCTGGGTGGGCGGCGACCGCGACGGAAATCCATTTGTTACCGCACAGGTCACCGAAGAAACGTTGCGGGAAATGCGGCAGCATGCCCTCCGGCTGGTCAGGGAAAAACTCTCCGAGCTCGCATCGAAACTCAGTCTCTCCGAGCGGCTGCAGCAACCCTCTCCGACACTGCAGCAGCGTATCGATTCCCTCTCGGCATCACTCGGAGAAAAAGGCGTTCAAGCGATGAACAGAAACCGTCACGAACCCTGGCGGCAGTTCCTCAACCTCATGACGGCCGCTCTGCCGGGGGAAAGACCGGTCATTCCGGAAGAGGAACCCGCACCTGCTTACCGTGAATCGTCGGAACTTCTCGAAGATCTCTCGCGCCTTGAACATGCGCTGCAAAGCGTGGGGGCAGAACGGATTTCGCAAACCGATCTGGCACCGGTCTACCGGATTGTCCAGACATTCGGCTTTCATCTCGGATCACTCGATATCCGGCAGAACAGCCGCTTTCACGATCTGGCGCTTGCGCAGCTCATGCATGCCGCAGGCCTCGACGGCACCGCTTTCATCGATTCGGACGAGACTGAAAAGATACGCTTTCTCGAACGCGAACTGCACTCACCCAGACCGTTCACCCATCCGGATATGTCGGTCGGACCGGAAGCCGAAACCGTGCTGGCCTGTTTCCGGGTGCTTCGCGATCACTGCAACCGGCACGGAACCGAAGGAATCGGTGCGCTGATCGTAAGCATGACCAGGGGGGTTGCCGATCTTTTCGTGCCCTACCTCTTCGCCCGCGAAACCGGGCTCATGGTGCCTTTCGAAAATGGAGACGCCTGCATGCTCCCGGTTGTGCCACTTTTTGAAACCATTGACGACCTGAAAAAAAGCCCGGAGATCGTCGAGGCTTTCCTCCTCCACCCGCTCACCTCACGTTCGCTCCGCTACCGGCAGATGATGAACAACGGAAAAAAACCGGCCCAGCAGGTGATGATCGGCTACAGCGACAGCAACAAGGACGGCGGCATTTTTTCAAGCACCTGGATGCTCTATCGGGCCCAGGAACACCTCATGGAAGCCGGGCGGAAATGCGGAACCGACATCCTCTTCTTCCACGGACGGGGAGGCAGCATCAGCCGTGGTGCAGGTCCGACAAACCGCTTCCTGCGTGCACAACCGCCAGGCACCTTCAGTGCAGGCATCCGGTTTACCGAACAGGGAGAGACCATCGCCCAGAAATACGCAAACCGGATCAATGCCGTCTACAACCTCGAGCAGTTTGCCGCCGGAGTAACCGGAGAGCGATTACGCAAAAGCAAAGACCCCGCCATGCATGACGAGCTCAGACCGGTCATGGACGCCATGTCGGAACAGGCCAACCGCACCTATCGCAAACTGCTGGAAACGCCTGGATTCCTGAAATTCTTCCGGGAGGCAACACCGATCGACATCATCGAGCTGATCCGCA